>CEAR01029167.1_pt1 | contig 106584 bp, 79 predicted proteins | sample 557461 | NCBI WGS metagenome assembly CEAR01 (sample SAMEA3182075, study PRJEB8094) | gut metagenome | biome: human; feature: gut; material: Stool; isolation source: human stools | place: Canada | collected 2012-03-14 | reverse complement strand
AGTGGGCGTCCAACCCACTCCCCCACCGGGTGAGGGTGCGGAGCACCCGAAAGGCCGAGCGGAGCGAGGCCCACACAAGTTACAAAAAGTATTACAAATATGAAAGCAACTAAGGAATCAAAATATAACGCATTATTTAATAAACTTATTGGTATAAATGATTTACCAAATAGACTTATTGAAATTGCGAAAGATTTAGAATATCCTATATTTAGAAAAAATGATAGTTATCCTATTAATCTTAATATTTGGGGTATTCGTTCTAAAAGTAGTTGTACTAAACATTATAATGATGTTATTGTAATGTTTTATGAACGAGATTTTAATATATGGGAATGTATGGTTTTTGAAGCTACTACTGACCCAAGTAATTTAAATCTTGAAACTCCTGTTAATAATAAAGGTTGTGCAGTTCTTCGAGAAGGTGTACACAAAGCTCTTTGGAAAATAGGTAAACATAAAGGACAATATAAAGCACTTGTTCAAGCTAATCCTTGTCAAGTAATTCGTGACAATAATCGAGATGACAAAATTGATATTACCGATAATACTGACTTTGGTATGTTTGGTATTAATTTACATAGGGCGTCAAGCTGGAAAGTAAGTGATGAGATTGGTCTTTATTCTGCTGGTTGTCAAGTTATCAAAGATGTGAATCAATGGAATAATATTATTATTCCTTTGTTTGATAAGGCAATTGGTAAAGGAACTCAATCTTATGTTCTTATTAATGAAATGGATTTAGATTTGTAAGTTATGAAAGATACTGTTCGATATATATTTTATATTGTTTTGATTCTTGCGATTGGTATTGGAGCTACTTATTTTGGTAGATATGTTAATCGTAAGTTTTTAGGTATTGAAAGACATGATGAAACTATTAAATCTTTAAGAGATAGTCTTAATAGTTTCATTGAAAAATATGATAGGATTATTAATGAACAACAATTTGTTATTGATAGTCTTAGAAGAATTAAACAAAAAACTATTACTATTTATGAGAAAGCTGAAAGTGATTTTAATGATAGTAATATCATTAGTGATGATTCCGTTCTCCGCTATATCGCAAAAAAGATACAAGATTGATGGCGATACAGTTATTGTTTTTACTCCGAAAGAAACTCGTAAGTTAGCTATAAAACTTCTTGAAGGTGAAAAGTATGAGAAATTATATCTTACTGCCAGTGAAATTCAAAGGGTACAAGATAGCGTTATATCCTTCCAGTCTTATCATATTGCTATTCGTGATAGTCTTTTGGTTGTTTCTTTTGGTGGCCTTGATTCACTCAATAATAAACTAATTGATTATCAAGAAAGATATTTAGCTGAACGAAAAAAGAAACGTAGAAATGGTTGGATTGCAGTTGGTTCTATTGCTTTGAACGCTGTATTAATATTTGTATCAAGTCGATGAGTAAAATTAAAAATTATATTCCTAAGAATTGTGTATTAGCTGGTGTTGATATTCTAACTGTTATTACAGAGAATAAACAAAACGCTGGAAATCTCGGTAAATCTTCTATTGCTAATGGTGTAATTCAATTACAATCATTAGATTATGGAATTGAGATTTCTAACACACAAATGCAGAATACATATTTTCATGAACTTGTTCATCAAATGCTTAGTAGTATTGGTGAATTAGAATTAAGTGAAAATGAAAAGTTTGTTCAGAATATGGGAAATATGATGTTTGAGTTTCTTCGTACTGCTGATTGGATTAGGTTAGAAGAGTTCAAACATAATAAGTTTTCTGATGCAGATAGTAATACACCTTTTATTCAAGAAGGTATTGCTGAAATAAGATAATGTATGGTACATGGATTTAAGATAGAAAATGATAAACTAATTCTTGATGTAGAAGAAATACTTCAATATCCTTTACTTCAACAGATATATGCTCGTGATGATAGTAAAGATAAATCTTTTGCAGAAAAAGAATTTAGATTTATACTATATTTATCCGATAGAAAAGGTTATGTAACGAAAGCAGGACTTACTAAAAAAGAAGCTTATGCTTATGCTAAGTCTAATGCCGGTTTGGATGAATCTTATCTACCGGATAAAGTTGTTTTATCTGCTATTGAATTTGTAAAATCAAATCTTAATATTACAGCTGTTGAAGATTTAATTAATTCTACTATTAAATCTTTGAATCTTTCAAGTAAGTTAGTTCGTACATTAACTGATGGTATAGAAGATTTAATGTCGAAAGAACTTGAAATGAAAGATTTAGCTCTTTGTGAAGATACTCTTAAACAGATTATTAAAATTGCTAATGAAATTCCTGCGCGAGTTGAAAGTCTTACTGAGCTTAATGATAAGTGGGATAAGATTGAAAAAGGTGTAACGTCAATTCGTGGTGGAGTTGAATACAGAGATAGCTATGACGGAACAAATGATAGAGCATCTAATGCTCCTAACGAAACAGAAACATTATCGTAAAGACAATCGTTATGGTTATGAAACTGGTCGAAGTCCGTTTATAGATTACATACTTGAAGATAAAGAAAGTTACAAACCTTTATCTTCAAGTATTTGTCGTTTTACTGGTAAACCTTGGATTGACAGAGATAACGATTTTCTTATAGGTGAAAGTGGTGGTGTACTTATGAAAATAGACTTTGTTTTCGTAGGTACTGAAATATTTAGTCGTGTTGCAGACTTTTATGAAAAACATGGATGTTATTGTCTTGAACCTAATGATAGTCCTAATGCCATAAAGTTTTGGCAACGTGAAATGGATAGACGAGTTAAAGGTGTTCAAGCATATTGTAAATTATATATTAAAGATATTCCTGCTTATTTAGCAGCTAAATCTGATGCTGAACGTAAGGCTTTACTTCATAAAGTTCGTATAACTGGCGACCATTATAATTATCTTAATTATGGTCGTATCGAACGTGCTCCTAATGAAAAGGAACGTAAACAGTTAGATAAAGAGGGAAGATTTAAGGTTAATACTGTTGAAGGCTTTCCTCGATTTTGGGATGGAGATTATTGGAACTTTAAGATTGATGAGCTGATTGCTAACAATAGTTGTAACTTATGTAAAGCAAAAGCTCGTCGTAAAGGTTTTTCATATAAACGTGGTAGTCAAGCAGCTAATACTATCAACGCAAATAAGAATGTAACTGTTACACTTGCTGCTGACCAAATGGATTACTTAACTGAGAAAGGTGCTACATCTTATATGGTTAAAGTTAATCTTGATTGGTATGAAGATAAAACTTATTGGCGAAGAGGTTATTTAAGTGAGAACTTTGATAAAGGTATTGAACTTGGATATAAGAAATCAAAAGAAGGTCAAAAGGCTTTCGGATTTCGTAGTAAACTTTTAAGTGTTGCTATTGGTAAAAATGAAAGTGCCGCAGTAGGTAAGAAAGCTATTGAAACTGATTTTGAGGAAGCAGGTAAATGTTTTGGGGAAAATACTGGTTTTATAATGTCTGATGGACAAATTAAATTTGTTCAAGATATTAAAGTAGGTGATAAACTTATGGGACCTGACGGAAATCCTCGTACAGTATTAGCTACTATAAATGGTGAAGATGATTTATACGAAGTTACTCCTTTAAATGGTGAATCTCATGTTGTAAATAGTAAGCATGACATTTATATGATTTATAGGAAAAGTTATGGTAATATATGTAAACCGATTACTATGACTGCTCCAGATTATATAAATATGATTAAAGAACATCCTCGCTGGAAAGATAATCATGCTCTTATAAAAACATGTATTGATTTTGATAAAAAGAATGTTAAAATTGAACCTTATGTTTTTGGATTATGGATTGGTGATGGAGATAAAGATACATGTAGATTTACCAATGAAGATAGTGAAGTAATTGATTATTTAAAAGAATATTCAAAAAATAATAATCTTGATTATTCGATTGCAGATACTAATTCTAATGCTAAAAGAATTACATTAGTAAAATGTGAAGATGCTTCGGATAATTGGTTTAGACAAGAACTTTTTAATATGGGAGTTCTTCATAATAAATATATTCCAAAAGAGTACATTTATACTGATAAACAAAGTAGATTAGAATTTTTAGCTGGTATTATTGACACTGATGGTTCTTATGATTCTAAAAAACATAATTTTGAAATAGCTCAAAAAGACCCTGCAATTGTTTATGATATTGTTTATATTTGTAGAAGTCTTGGATTGAAAACCACTGTTTCAGAAAAGATTATAAGAGGTGTTACTTATTATAGAATTTTTATTTTATCTGGTTGTCATTTAATTCCTACTAAAATAAATCGTAAAAAAGCAGAAAATTATATTTCATTACAAAAGAATGTATTGGAAACTCGATTTGATATTAAACCTATTGGTCGAGGTAGATATTATGGATTTGAAGTAGATGGTGATAATCTTGTATTATTAGAAGATTTTACTATTACTCATAACTGCCCTAATCTTCAAAAGGCATTAGATGTTATGATGTCTAATAGTGAATCAGGTGCAATGCGAATTGGTACTATTCGTGTATATGGTACGGGTGGTACAAAAGGTGCTAACTGGGAAGCTTTCAGTAATTGTTTTTATAATCCCGGAAAGAATGATATGCTTCCTATGGAAAATATCTGGGATGCTAATAGTAGACATGCTGTTTGTGGTTTCTTTTTTCCGCAGATATGGGATTATGAACCTTTTATAGAAGATGGTAATTCTTTACTGTTTGCTTCTTGGAAGGATGATTATGACAAAAAACGTGGTGCAGAAAAAGAAAAAGATGCTGGTGAATATAATATTTATGTAGGTCAACGTGCTAACAGTCCTAATGAGGCATTTACGAACACACAAGAGAACATTTTTCATAGTCCGGAACTTACTAATCATATTAACGCTATTAAATATGATAAGTCTAATCATTTTTATGAAGATGGTTGGTATATACTTGATGATGGACGTGTTAGATTTGTTACTAAACAGGAATGTATTGAACGAGCTATATTTGGTTCCGATAGATTCCATGAGTATATAACTGATGTACCTCATAATTCAAAGACTGATGTTCATGGTTGTATAAGAGAGTTTTATTCTCCTATCCCAAATGATGGTAGTCTTTATTTTATTTCTTATGACCCATATCGTGTAGATAAAAATAAAGAAGAAGTTAGTACAAAAAATTCACTTGCAAGTTTTCAAGTGTGGATGCGTACTAACAGCAAAACTCCTTACATGGGTAAACGACTTGTTGCTTCTTATTGTGGTCGTCTTGATACTATGGAAGCTGTCGATAAACTTGTTCTTTATGCTTGTTTACGTTGGAATTGTAAAGTTCTTTATGAAGCTGGTACTGGTGAACTTGTTACTAATTTCAAGAAATGGGGTTATAGAGATAAGTTACTGAAAGACCCAAGTAGTTATATTAATCGTAGTGTTGATGGCCCTCGTATTACTGGTTATGGTATTGTAATTGGTGATGGCGATATTAAGTTAGAGGGTATGCGCATGGTGCGGGATTTCTTATACGAAATTGTTGGAAAAACGTCCGACGATACACCAATATATAGATTTAATCAAATTTATGATATAAGTTTCTTATTAGAGTTAGATAGATTTATATTTGGGCGTAATGCAGACCGATTGAGTTCGGCTATTGTTGCAATGTTTGAATTTCGTAAAGATTCCCTTTTACTTGAACGAGAAGCTAACTCGAAAAGTAAAATTAATAACACTGGTCGTAAAGTTAATAGATTCCTAAAATGAGTGAACGTGATTTAAGAGCAACTCCACTTGTTATGCCTGACCAGCGTGCAAGTACTGCTACAAAACAAACGAAAGCTTGGTACATTCCTAATTGTAATTATTGGATTAATCTTGCTATTGGTCAGAATGATAAAACTGTTACGCAGAAATTTCTTGATGCTGCTAATGGTTTAGTAGACCCTAAGACTTATGAATATGTTCTTCGGAATTATATTGATAAGGTTGGTGAGAAAGCTGTTATGTATGGTGAGATACGTGATGTAGATTTTCTTACTCCTATTAAAGAACGATATATGGGAGAATTTATTAATATGTTCTCTAATTATCAAGTATTTAATAATGACCCTTCTGTAACTCTTGCTCGCAATAAAGTTCTTGCTGATAAAGTAATGGCTTATTGTAATCAAGAAATTATTAATCGTCTTAATGAAGCAGGATTTAATACTGGTCAAAAGACAATTAAGCAAGGTGAACTTAACGATATTATTGAGGAAGTTCTTAACGATTGGATTGATGATGTAACTATTACAACTCAAAAACGTCTTGAACTTATCAATACTATTGTTGAAGCGAAAGACAAGTATCAACAATGCTATTTCTATTGGTGGGCTTGTGAAGAGGTTTATACTTATCGAGAAGTTTATAAAGGTGATGTTTATCTTCAAGTAATATCTCCTCTCGAATATTATCGTATTGAAAGTGGTCAACGATATATCGAAGATGATGATGCAGGACTTCGTGTTTATCGAATGACTATTCCGCAAATTATTGATAGATTTCGTGATGAACTTACAGATGCAGAAATGAATTATCTTAAAGATATTTATACTGTATCTCCTAAATATGATGCTCCTGATGGTATAGTTCAAATCTTCAATAAAACCGATTTCGCTGAACGTAAAGCTATCTTACATACTAATGCAGAAGCACTTCGTAGTGAAGCTCGATTGTATGGTAAAGAAATTGATATTTATCATTATGTTTGGAAAACTGAAATTAAACAAGGTATTCTTAAACATCGAGATTTATTAGGAAATGTTGTAGAAAGTGTTGTAGATGAGGATTATGAATTTGATGCTTCTGCTGGTGATATTGAAATTGAATGGGAATGGATAAATCAAGTTTGGGAAGGTTGGCGTATAGGTGGTTGTCATAGTGGTATTTATATTAAGCCGCGACCTATCGAAGTTCAACGTGAAAGATTTAACAATTATAGTGATTGTAAATTACCTTATAATGGTATTGTAGGTTTACATAAAGATAATCTTCGTAATCCTATTCCTTTCCGTGTTTTACCTTATCTTGCTCTTTATCGTATTTATACTTTACAACAAGAACGTGCAGTAGCTAAGTTTAAATCTTGGTTATTATTCCCTGAAAGTATTCTCGCTGATAGTAGTGACATGACTACCGAGGAACGTCTTGCTGTTGCGAATAAAGATAGTTTCTTACCGTTTGATGATTCTGATGCACAACCTACTACTTTACAATCTATTCGAGAAGTAGCTACGAGTGCTATTACGAATTATATTCAAATGCTTGATAATCTTAAACAAGGTTTGAAAGCAGAAGCTTGGGAAGCAGCTAATATGAATAATGCTCGCTTTGGTGATGCCAAAGATTATGCTGGTAAGGCTGTTAATGAATCGAATTATTCTCAAGCAATGACCGGAAGTGTTTGGAGTCTTGAATGTTTTAATCTCTTCCGTGAACGTGATTATGTTGCAAATATTGATTACAGTAAGTTTGCTTGGATTGATGGTAAACGAGGTTCTTATGTAGACCCGACAACTAATAAAGTTGTTGTAGTTGATATTGATGGTTCTTCTGATTTCTCTGGTAATATTGGAATTTATATTCGTAATAATGCCGATGTTCAGAATAAGCTGAACATGATGAAAGAACTTGCATTTAGTGCAGGTCAGAATGACCAACTGGAAGTTGCTATTGAAGCTATTGAAAACAATAATATTACTTCTATTGCTAAGAATATTAAGAAAGCTATTCAAGCTCGTCGAGATTATGAACTTCAAATGCAACAAGTTCAACAACAAGCTCAAGCAGAAGTTGAACAAATTGTTAGTCAGCGTGAAGCAGCTAAACAAGAATTTGAAGCTCAACAAAATGCTCTTGATAGAGAACATGATATTAATCTTGAAGTTCTTAAACAAGAAGGTGAAAAAGAGATTTGGAATATGCGACTTAAAGTCGATACCAATGGAAATGGTAATATAGATAAAGATGAAGCTATGGCTGCTCAATCTGGTTACACTGCTTCTGATGTTAATAGAATAAAGTTACAAAAAGAATTAAAGCAATGATGACCGAGAATTATCGACGGCGAGCAAGAGAACCTGCAAGATAATACTACTATAATTATTGATAATATATTATATATAGTATATCTTTGTTCATGTAATAATATTCAACTATAAATAAATACTAATATGGCTGTTGAAAAAGTTGTTATACCTGATGATGAAACTCAGGAGCAAAAACAAGAACGTCTTCGTAAAGAATTAGAAGAACGTAAAGCTAAGGAAGCTAAAGAAGTTCAAGAAGCTGAAGAACGACGTAAAGCTGAAGAGGAAGCTGCTCGTAAGAAAGCTGAAGAAGAAGGTGATAAGGGTGGTTCTACTGGTAATGGTGAAGAAGAAACTGAACCGGAACAAGTAGAAATTGATGGTACTCTTTACACACTTGATGATAACGGAAACGCCGTAGATGATAACGGTGAAATTAAGTTCACAAAAGAACAAATTGATGCAATGTCTGATGAAGGTGCTAATGAATTAGACGGTGATTATATCGAAGCTATTTCAAAAGCAAGTGGCATTGTTATTAAAGATGAGAAAGGTGAACCTGTTAAGTTTGAACCTACGATTGAGGGTTTTGCTAAACGTGAAGCTGCTGTAAAAGCTCTTGGGGAACGAGAGGGTTTTGCAAAAGGTTTTAATGAGTTTTTAGCTAACAATCCTGATATTGCAGCTCTTGTTGAATATAAGAGTAAGTTCGGTACAATCGAAGGTTATTCGGCAAATGTAGATTATAGTAAAGTTGAAATCAAAGATGATGATAACTTACTTGCTGATTTAATCTATAAAGCTGAAATTCAAAAAGGTACTTCTCCGGAACGTGCCAAACGAATTGTTGAGTTTGCAAAAGCAAATAACACTCTTAAAGACGATGCGACTGAAAGTCTTAATTGGTTGCGTAAAACTCAAGAGAGTGAGATTAAAGCAATTCGTGAACGTGAGGCCAAAGAAATGCAGGCTGAACTTGAAAAAGAAATTAAATACTTTGGTGTTTCGTATGAAGATGACGGTACTGTCAAAGTTCATAATGCACCGGGTAGTCTTTATGATTTAATTGTTGTTAAAGGTCAGATTGGAGAATACGCTCTTCCGAAAGAAGGTCTGAGAATTAAGACAATTGATGGTGAGAAACTTGTTTCTCGTCAAGAGTTATTTGATTATTTCTCTCGTCCTGTTCAAGAGATTAATGGAATGGTTTATAGTCAAGCACAGATTGATGAGATTAATCGTCTTTCTAATCCTGCTGAATTGGCTATGCGATTTATTATGAATCTTGATGGTGGAGTTGACCAACTGATTAAAGCTGAACTTGCTAAAAAAGAAGTTAAACGTCTTCGTTCATTAGCAAGTAAGACTGGTAAAAACAATGGTAATCCTAAGGTTCATAAGATTGCAAAGGATGATAAAATTGTTTTACCTATTAAATAAAGCAAATGTTCTTGCCTTATAATAATAACTTAACCAAAAATCTAATTTACAATGCGTGAAATTGGAACTGTAAAATTTGACTCGAATCAATATACAGATGCTAATATGCTTCTGAATTTTGATTTGATTGACCCTGTTAAACTTAATCGTAATCTTACTTATCTTTGGGGTAAGGATAGTGACAAGTATCCTCTTCTTACTCTTACTGAGGGTCAGGGTGCTGTTACAACAAAAGTTAAGCTGAATGGTGGTGATACTCAATATACTTGGGAAATTGCTCCTCGTCAGCGTGTTACTTCTCGTCTGAAAAAGCTGGTATCTGATAAAGCTGCTATTCAGCCTTATGGAACTGTTGAGGTTGAAATGGAGGATAATTGGTTTATTTATCAGCACACGGCTATTGCTCCGTCTGGTATGCAATGGCGTATTCAGAATGAGGGTATTGCTACTTCGACTGGTGGATACGTTTATCGTTTTACCAATATGTCGGGTGCTCCTATCTCAGCTGATGCTGTTGCAAAAGACTTTATTAGTGGTGCTATTTGGGCATTAGGTGCTTCGACTATTCCGGGTAGCAAGTCTGACGGAAACCGCTCGAATAACCAGTCGTTCAGCAAGGCAACTAACCAGTATGGTTACTACCGTTTCTCGAAAGAGATTGCTGGTAACATGGGTAATAAGGTTGTTAATATTGCCTTTGATACTGCATCTGGTGGTGAGCGTAGTCTGTGGATGCCTTACGAAATGAAGATGTGGGAAATCATGCGACGTGAGATGCTCGAAGAGGACTTGTGGTTCTCGGAGTACAACCGCGATTCGAATGGTATTATCCACTTAAAAGATGAGAAGACTGGTGAGGCAATTCCTCGTGGTGCTGGTGTTCTTGATATTCTCAAGGCCGTTGGTAATTATGAAACGTATTCTGTTCTGACACTTAATCGTTTCGACCGTATCATCACTCGTATCTTTGACAATCGTATTGATTCTACCGTTGAGGAACTTGTTCTTTATTGCGGTAAAGGTTTCGCACGAATGTTCAATGATGCTATCTATTATGATGCTCGTCTTAAGAATTACTTTGTAACTCTTGGTGATAACGAGATTAAGAGCGATGGTGAGATGATGTCTTATGGTAAGTATTTTAACCGTTATAAGATGTTTAATGGTAAGATTCTTACTGTCAAGATTGTTGATATGTTCGATCACGGTATTCGTGCTCGTCGTGACCGTGAAGCCGGTAATATGTATCAAGGTCTGCCTATTACTTCTTATAGTGCTGTATTCCTTGACCATACTATGGGTTCGAATGGTGAGCGTAATATTAAGTTTGTTTGTGAAGAGGGTCGTGAATATAAAGTAGGTGTCTATAAAGGTATGGCTGAACTGCCTGCTTCGTGGGGACTTGCGAGTGGTACTCAACTATCGGATACGAAGGATATTGCTTCTTATGAAGTTCTTGGTTCGCAGGGTATCAATATTGATAATCCTACTACTTCGTTCTGGCTTGATTTAGCTCTGAACTAAACACCCAATTTGAGTAGTAATAATCGAAAGGTTATTACTACTCATTAACATATAAAAGATTGAATAACTTAAAATGTTAAAAATATGATTAAAGTTAATCGTTCAGTTCGTATTGAATGGAGGAACAATCCTTCTTCTTTTGAACTTCGGAATAAAGATGCTTTCAAAACTGACTTTCTTCGTCTTGGTTCTGCTATTCGTCCTGTTAATGAACTGCTGAGCCGTAGTGAGGAAATGCGAGTTCTTCTTCCTACTGTTGTTGGTGTATCTCCTATTGATAGTTCTTGGCAAGAACGAATCACTACATACTTAAATGATTTTCTTCTTGAGATTCCTGTTCATGGCTTAGAGTTCGATACTTCTTATGTTTTAGATTTAGGTAATCCTGCTCTGAAAAGTAATATCGACGAACTTATTGGTAAACTTAAAAAAGCTGATAAGATTAAGAATGAAACTGGTTCGGAACTTGAAGCTATTGTTCTGAAACGAATTAAGGAACTTGATGAAACGGAACTTTATAAGTATGTTACTTTTGTTAATATTCCCGATTATATTAGTTGGAGATATTGCCTTTTAAGTAGCAAAGTTGCTAATAAGGTTGAAGACATTAATAAGAGCGTCAATATTCAATTTTATCTTACTTCGGATAGTGAGCGTAAAGCACTCAAAGCTGCTCGGACGAAACTTCGCACTGATGCTCTCAAGAAATATACAGAACTTATTAATAATCCGAATAGCGCACTTATCGACAATGTTGTTGTATCGACAGGTAGCGTAGGTGATTATTCGGAATTTATGGCAATGACTGCCGATGATAAGCAATCTGTTCTTCTTGAACTTATTGACAGTGACCCGCAGAAGTTTATTAGTATTGTTGATGATAAACATCTGGAGATGAAAGCTAAGATTACTATTTATCTTTGGATGAATATTATTCGACAGCTTCCGAATAGTTCTATCATTGTCGATGCTTCTAATCCGGAAAATGTTATTGGTAATAATATTAATGATGCTATCTCGTATTTCTCGAATGATAACAACAAAGGTATTGTTGCCGAGTGGAACGCGAAGTATCGTAGTTTGAAAGGTTAGTCATGTATGAAACGGTAAAAGAGTTACACATCGAAATAGAGCAACGAATACAGCAGATAACATCTAATAGACATCGGAGTATTGCTCCTCAGTTTATTGATATGATGCTGAATCGAGCTGCCGTTAAATATATACAAACTAAATCAAATAGGAAAACTAATTATAAAGGCGAAGGTCTTGAAGATAGTAAAAAACGTGTAGATGATATTCAATCATTAAAGCGTGAAACACCGTGGCTTAAACTTAAACGTGATAAACAAGATGCGGATTATCCAAATAGAGCTTTCGTTATTCTTCCGGGTGATTATCTAAAACTTATTTCTTCTACTTCTCGATTAACTTATGGCAAAGCTCGACTTGTTGAGAATTTACATGAGGTCTATCCTGATGATGAAGTTAAGAATTTATATTATCATCTAATTGATTTGTCTAAAATTGCCTTAACTGGTGATGAATTTAATGGACAAATTATTGTTAATGGGAATGAGATTGATATTTCAGATATTCTTTCTCTTTATGATAGTGATTCAGATAAGATTGATTTGTATGAAATTGCAGGTTTAACTTGTGATAGATTACGTCAAGCTCTTTCTAATGAATATAATGTTTATTGGGAGAATCTGATTGGTCGTTATTATAAAGATTGTATTATTATTACTTCTAATGCAAAAGACGAAATTGCATTGAAAATTAATAATACAGACATTCCTGTTATTACTTACAATACTACTTATGATGAGTTCGTAAATGTAGGAAATAAGTTTTCTGAAAATGATTTAATTGCTACCGAAAATATTCGAGCTACTCTAAATAACTTCTATGGTAATAAAAATAGATATCTTAATCCAATAAGTGAACTTGTTGATGATAGGCTGTTTGTTTATTACGGTGATGATTTTTGTGTTGATGCGGTTAAGATTTCATATATTAAGAAGCCACGTCTTTTTAATATTGATATTAACCAAATGTCAGATATAGAAGTTACACCTGATTTCATAGATAGTGTAGTTAGCGATATTCTTCTTGTTCTTAAAGATGACAGTTTTAGTGCTGTTAAACAACAATCAAATTTAGAATAGAAAATGAAAAGTGTAATTGTCGCAAATGATTTTCTGACAACACTTGCTAATAATGATGTTAGCAAGCTGACTCGCGGACAAGCTGTTCTTCTTAATTCGGCTGGTAAAGTCGTTGCAGCTGCTTCGGATGTCAAGGATGATGAGATGTTGCAGTTTGTTCTTGGTCTTGGTGATGGCAAGGTTAAACGCGGCGTTTGGATTAATCCTAAGTGGTCGAAGCAACATAAGGAAAAGTATCTTGCCCCTGCTGGTAAAACGTATAAGTTTACGAATCTCGTAGCTAATCGTGGTATTGGTTATCAAGGTTTCGATGCTGAGGTTATTATCTCGTGCAAGCCTATTAATTCTTTTGGTGGTTATCCTCTGGAAGTTTATAATGCCAGTGTAACTATTAACGGAATTGATGAAGCAAGTGCCGATATTATTGCTCGTCTGAAAGTTGAAGTTGAAAAGACTTTAACTAAGATTAATGCTCGTTTTGGTGCTGATAGCATTACGATTGATGATTTCACCGAAGCAAGTGTTACGTTCACTGGCGCCGCAGGTTTTGAGTATTATGTAACGTTTGATGGTATTCTTCGTGCTACGCTTGAAGAGGGTACTGAGAATCAAACTCCGGTTGGTACTTATGACCAAGTTGCTAAACTTGAGAAAGAAGCAGATGTTGCCGGTGTAGGTTATAATCCTAATTTCAAGGAATATGACCGTGTTTATGGTGATATTTTTACAGCTACCGAGGGTGTTATGTATAACACTTATGTAATTACTTCTCGTGCTGATTTCACACATCCCTTTAATTTACATACAGAGGGTTTACAGGTTACTCAATTTATTGCTATTGACAATACTAAAACTTCTGCAATTACTGCACTTGAAGGGGTATTGGCACTCATTAAGTAAGAAATTGATTTGTTAGAAATGTAACCACAAGGATAACTCCTAATGCTATTAATTGTGGTGTTGGGAGTTATTCTCTTAATGATGCTAATGTTATGTGACAAGTGGGCGTGCAACCTCCTGCCCCACCGGGGAGCGAGGCCGCAGGCCGAGCCATACAAGTTGCACCATTATTATTATTAATCGTCATATAACAATAAATACGATTAGTATTATGATAAAGAAAATATGGAATAAAATAACTACTTTTTTAAGTGGTTATTATTCAAAACATAAAGACGATATTATTATTGGTTTCGTCATTGCTACTGTCGTAGGTATTTTATTTAAGGCTACTGTTGCTACTTGGTTTATGAGTTTATGGATTACATTAGCTTATCAAATCATTACTTGTGGTATTCAAGCTGCAAGAAAGAAAGCAATAACTGGTCTTAAAATTCATCCTATTATTATTAACTTTGTAGTTGGAGTATTTATTTCGTTATTGTTCTTGGTATGGCAGTAATTAATCTTCGAAATGTTGTAGCGCTCGGTGTACTTGAAGATGGTGTATATCCAAGTGTTTATAATGGCCAAACCGGAGAATATATTGGTACAGTAGATGGTGAAGGTGCTGGTGTTAAAACAGTTCCTACATTATATATGTACTATCGAAAGAACGGCCACCTATATTTATATAGGACAAAGGAGAGGATTGAAATAGACTTAACTAATGTAACTGCTTACGATAATAGTGCTCTATTTAAGCTAACTGAAAAATCTGATATTAGTTCTGCAAAAATTACTGAGTTTGAATCTCGAAATATTGATGTAGGACATTATGAATATAAAGTTCCGTGGGTTAAATCAACTCAACAATATCTTTATATACTTGTACCGATTGTTCGTTCTATACATACAATTACAGTACAAGGTATCATAAGTAATCAGATATTTACTCTTACTGGTATTTATGTTCATGAAGGTAAATCTTGGTGGATTTATCGGACGAATGTAAAGACCAATTTTGATTTTAATGATGCTGTTAATGAGATTCTTGATGTTCAAGTATATGTTCGTGAGCTTACAGCTGAGGACTTAAATCCTGTTGAACAACTTACAAAACTTTTATTTGAACATATTAATAATAAGTTTAATCCTCATGAGGTAACAAAAGAACAAGTTGGTCTTGGCAATGTTGATAACACTGCCGATATGGATAAACCTGTATCTCGACCTCAAAAAGAGTACATTGATGCTCTTGAAAATAGGGTTAAAGGTTGGTTCAAACAGTTGAATGTTTGGATTAACAATCATGTTGCAGAAGTTAATAAGAAGTTTCAAGATGTTTGGGCTGCTATAAACAAGAAACTTGATAAAGAAGATTACGAAAATGACAAAGATAATTTTAATGCTCATATTCGTAATTATGATAATCCTCATAGAGTTACTGCCGCACAAGTTGGTTTACCAACAGCTGCAAGTGATATTGAGAAATTAAAACAAAAAGCTCAAGAGCTTCAAGGTTTGCTTATTAATAAGCAAGATAAAACTTCTGAAGAACTTGTTACTGATAACAAACGTATTGTAGATGCTATTAATGAGATTTATGGTATTGTTGTAGAACACAATAATCATGTTCGTAGCAATAGTATTAATCAAATTGAAGTTACAAGCGAGATTCCTACTACGTTTGAAGATGGTACACTTTGGATTCGTATTCCTCGAAATGAGGAAGATTATATAACAATTAAGATTGAAGCTGTTCCGGTTGATTCTACTATACGAATGATTAATTCGGAAGGTAAAGAATCGGCAGGTGTTGGAAGCGCAAGTCTTGAATGTTTAATTCAAAGTCGTTTACATTATATTGTAGAAAAAGAGAATTACATTACAAAAGATGTTTATGTCGATGTAGGTGTTGAAGATACAACAATCAATGTTGTTCTTACACCTAAGACTAAAAAGACATTAACTGTAAATGCAACTCCTGATAATGCTTTAATTGTATTTACTGATAAACCTTCTAATGTAATTATTGCTCAAGGTACTGGTACTCTTACATATGAAACTTATGACCCGCGTGATATTTTAATTCAAGTTGGTGCAAGTGGATATGAAACTTACGAAGAGCGTATTACATTAGATGAGAATATAATTCGTGATATTACTCTTACAGCTCTACCAGTTGAACAAGGTGCTGTAAGTCTTACGGTAGTCGATAGCGAAACAAAGGCCAAAATAGCCGCATATGTCTATGATAAGGACACGGGTGGTATATTAGGTCAAGTCGCAAAAGATACGCCGCTACAACTCACCGGAGATGTCAATACGAGCCGAATTTTGAGGTTTGTTTCGTCGGGTTATATAGAGGTTGAACAACTGGTAACTTATGCAATTCCTACCGCAGAAGTTACTGTTGAAATGGATAAAGTTCCAGTTCAAAGTGGTACTATCTATGCAACTGCTGTAAATACTGAATCTACTGCTTTAGACGGTGTTACGTTTGAGTATAAACTCAGTACTGAAAGTAATTGGAAACCTCTCAATAATGATGAATCGACTGCTGGTAAATCTGAGGCTGTTACAGCTCCAGTTGGAACAAGTGTTGATTTCCGAGCTTCTAAAACTGGTTATATAACTAACACTGGAACTGGTACGATTAATTCTACTGGTGAACATAGTGTTACTATTGTACTTGAAGAGGTTCCGCCTGAACCTACTACTAAACAATATTATATTCATGCTGTAACCGAAGAATCTGTTAATATCACAACAGGTGTTCATGGTTATTTATGGAATAATAATAATTGGGTTGAACAAACTTTGCAAGGTGGAGCAATGGGATTTACTTATAATGGTGAACCCGGAACTTCTATTCGTGTTAAGTTTACTGCTACCGGATACAACGATACTGAAAAAGATATTGTTTTAGAAGATGGTAGTACAGAACCGATTGATGTTAAAGTCGTAATGACAGAGGAAACTCCTCCTCAACCTACTACTAAGGAATATTTCGTATTCGCTGTTACTGAGAAGAACGCACCTGTTGAAACAGTTACTGCTGCTTCTGTATTAGTTGATGATGAATGGATTCCTCAAGATTTACGAACTGTTGTAACAAGTATCGGATTTAACTATACTGCTATACCGGGAACTGTTATTAAAGTCAAATTCGTTGCTACTGGATTTATTACTGAAGAAATTAATGTTACTCTTCAAACTGAAAGTGATGAATCTTTAATCGTACCTGTTACTCTTCGTTTTGAGGACGGTATTGATTATATGCAAATCGAAGGTGATGGTACTAAACATCCTATATTTAGAGTTGGTAATGTCGAATCTAATTAACGGTTTAATGATATGAAAGAATCAGTAATTCGTAAAGTATTTTGTGCCTTAAACTGGCCTCCGAAAACTGGTGCTTTTCAGAAGTTAATTACTTTTGTAGTTGAAGGTTTAGCCACTAAGGCTGAATCTTCAACTGTTCAACAATTACAAACAAAAGTAGAAACTCTTGAAAGTACTGTTAATACATTACAAGAAACTATTACTACTTTAAGTGGTAAAGTAAGTACATTAGAGAGTAATTATACTTCTTTGGAAAGTCGTGTGACTGCTCTTGAAACACCACAAAGTTAATAAAATTCTACAACTATGGCACAACTTAATCTTCTTGAACGAGCTACGGAAGCTGTCGTAATGCTTAATGGTAATCGTCGGCAGGTTCTTGATATGTGGCTTAATGGTAAAAAAGTTTGGCCAATAGATGAACTTGTTGTAGAATTAGCTGTTGATAAAACTCTTGTTATTCTAAATAAAGATAATAATTATCATGATACCATAACTGTTTTCGCAAGTGATACAGCTGAATGGGAATTTGGTAATTAGTTTGTTATTATAGTTAATCGACCAAAAAAAAAACAAATGGCAACTATTCCGAGTTATTTATCATGGGTTCCTAAAACTGGTACTGGAAATGCACAGATTAAGATTAATTCTGTGAGTCCTTATACTGGTCGTGCCGATAGAAGCACTCAAGTTCCCGGTAAGATTGTCGGAAAGACTAACGCAGTTACAGTCACGGTTCTTGAAAAGGCTGCTGACGAATTTATTACTCCCGATGGTTTAACTATTAATGTTGCTAAAGGTGGTGAAACAATTCATGTAACTGGTAAGTCTAACTCGAAACTTCTTACGTTTACATGGAAAACTAACTTCGGTATTGCAAATGTAACATCATTTAAAGTTAATGGTAGTACAACAGCTACTTCTGGTACTGCTATTACTGGTGACCCCGGTTCTACTGGAGAATACACTTATGATGCTACTATTGTTGTACCGAAGAACGAAACTATTAAAGCTCGTTCTGCAACTCTTGAAATTAAGGGTGAAGGTTCGACTGTTCTTAAAACTATTACTATTACTCAGGCTCTTGGTGACAGTTATCTGTATCTCAATTCGCAGGGTACAACTACTGCAACTGTTACTATTCCGAAGGGTGGTGGTGAGCAGACTCTGAGTGTTCTGTCTAATGACAAATGGACATTCGAACCTGCTGAATAAATTAATTAATCATTTATGAGTGTTATCACTAATAAATGGAATGACGGGAGTGGAGATTCAATTAATATTGAATCTCCCTCTTTTCAAGGAAATCAGACTGTTAAAATTTCATCACCTGTTCAAAAGGGTACTTCTAAAAGAAGTATGAAGTTTATTGGAAAGTGTAAAAAAGATTCCAGTAAACAAGTTATTCTTACTGTTGAACAAGAAGCATCTACTTATACATATGATTTAACGTTAAATAGTGATAATACTGAAATTGCCGCAAAAGGTGGAATTGCAAATATTACAGCTGTACTTAAAACATATCGTAATGGTAATTTAGTTAGTACAGATAATGTTACGCCAGTTCTATCAGGAAGTGCTACTGGATTTTCTATATCTGGTACTAAGGTTACTGCAAGCAATCGAACTACAACTGTTGGTAGTAGGAGAAGTATTGTTGTAACTGGTAAATATTCAAATACATTTGATGGTCAAACAGTATCATCAACTATTACTATTTATCAAGAAGCCAATGAGGCTTCTTATGGTACTTTAACAGGTGGTTCTGTTTTAGCATCTGATATTCCTGCAAGTGGTGGAACTTCTTCGACCAGTATTTCTAATATGTCGCAAACAATTAGTTATACATCTGGTTCGACTCGTGCTGGTACAGTTACTTATTCAAAAACAAGTGAAATTACAGTTTCTTCTCTTGGAACCACAGTTAAGGCAAGAACTAAGGTTGGACAAGTTACTGTAACTTATACTGGTGAGGGTGGTACAACTGCCAATAAAACTGTTGATATTTATCAAGCTGAAAATAAAGTAACTAATAGTAATTACAATCCTCGAATTACTGCTTACGGAACTCCTACTATAAGTATCGGTAGTGGTTTGACAGCAGCTGGTGGTTCTGCGACTGTAACTGCTTCTGTTACTAATACTGAAACTTATAATGCTTTGTATAGTTCTGGTGCTATTGGCCCGAATCAAACACGAAGCGTTGGTGGTAGTTTATCAATTTCTATGACTGCTAACGGTAATAGTAGATTTAGTTTATCTGGAAATACGATTACTCATAGTAGTATGGGAACTAATGAAACTACTGATACTATTACTATAAAAGCTGTAAATGACGGAGATAGTTCTAAATCAGCTACGGCTTCTAAGAGTATAACAAACAGTAAAACTGTTAAATCTACTTCTGGTGGTATTTATACATATGGTGATGTAATAGCTGGTACAGTAACAAATGGTATTATTCCTGCAAGTGGTGGTTCTGCTACTGCTACAGCTGGAAATGGTACTCAAAGTTGGAATAAGTCTGCTACTATTACTACTTACCAATATGATTCTGGTTCTACAAAAGATGTTACAACTGAAAATGCTTCAAGTGGTGTAGATGAGGTTGTACCAAATGTTGCATATATTGAAGCTACTGCATCTTCAAAAGGAGCTACTGTTTCTTCTCAAACTACTGTAAAAGGTCAAATTGTTAATTGGTTAGCTAATGGTAAATCTGCAATTAGAATAATGTATATTTATCAAGCGGCCAATGAAATTGTTTCTTATAATTACACAGAATGGGAAATTGTTCTTAGAGCTAATCCTACAACAATTCCAGCATCTGGTGGAACTTCACAACTTACAAATAGTGCTACACGAGATAGAATACCTGTTTATACATCAGGTGCTACTGGAAGTAGTACTACTATATCTTCAATTCCTTCATTGAGTATTAGTGGAGATGGATTTACATTAGCTAATAATATTGTTACAGCATCTAAAAACAATGGTGGAGCTCGAAGTTGTACAGTAACAGCATCAAAAGAAGGAGCTGTTTCACAAACTATTACTATTACTCAATCAGCTGGGCCTGATGGTATTGGTTATATGCAAATAGAAGGTGATGGAAAAAGTCATCCGATTTTCAGAGTAGGTAATACTACAAGAAGTATTGAACCTACGTCTGTTAATCAAAACTCTGACATTACATCTGATAAAGATAGTAGTATATTCGCAAGTCTTAAACAACTATTATTTAAATTCATATAGTTATGGCTAAAAGTAAAAGTGCTCTTAAAGAGTTTTTTAAATCTGGTAAGATTCCTACTGAATCTAATTTTGCTGATCTTATTGATAAAATTCCCGTAGGGGGGGTCAAATAAAGACACTACTTTAACTACTTTTGATACTGAAAATCCTTATGTAAGTGGATATCGTTTTATTGTTCTTGATGATTCTTTAACATATCTGATATTTGGTTTATATAATGATACTGAAAGAGTTATACTTCCTTATATAGTAATTAAATGCCATACAGCAAACCCTATCGAACAGAGTGAATCTATTCCAGTTACTTATGCAATACTTACTGGAAATCAAATGATGGATTGGTATCTTGCAATGGGTGCTTCATTGCATGAAGTTGATGATGCAACTCTTATTAATAATATGCCATCTGATTTGGTTTGGAATCCTATCAATAGCAATCCGAATGTTCGTGTTGTAGTAGATGGTAATAGTACATTTATTTTACATCCTGTTAAACAACAAAATAACTGGTATGTTGGATATGCAATAGAACAAGTTGTTAATATAGGTCAAGGCAATGCTGTATATCGTTATCATCCTAATAATAATTCTCCAACTATTTGGAATAATGATGATAGCACCATAATTGCAGATTTAAGAAATACAAGCAAATTCAATAAAAAAGCATGGTAGATTCTAACTGAATAAATATCGGAGTCTACTATTATAACTAATAATCAACTTTAATATTTATTCAATATGGCAACAAAATCACAACTTAAAACTTATTTTGAAAAAGGTGATATACCTACTTCTGCACAGTTTGGTGAATTGATTGATAGTTTACTTAGTGTTCCTTCAGAAGATACTATGGATCGACCTAATCAAAATTTATTTTTTGGTAATGGTGAAGAGAATCCATATATGCAAGGTATTCGAACTATAAGTATAGGTACTGATACTGATGTTATAAATATGTGGATATTTACAACACATAATGTTAATGATGCTAAATTAGCAATTCCTATGTTTATACTCGCGCGATTGAGTACTACAAATCCAAGTTTATTACCTACTACTCAAACTTTAAGATATTGTATTCCTACTAAGGCAAATATTGATGATTTTGTTAATGCAGCTCTTGATTGCAATACATCAGCAGATTCTGAACTTATGACTCAATTCTATATTTGGGAATTTAAACCTTTTGAAAAAGAAGATGGTGGTAATTCTTATATACTAAATGTACTTACCAATATATCAGGTGCATTTTCTAGTTTTAAATTTGATTTAGCTGATGTTAACATTGGTGGTACAGCTAAAACATTACCTGTTCGTTTAATTGGTATAATTGATAATGATACGAGATTAACTGTGACAGGTATATATAATATTAAAAATGGTGTTAACTGGGAAGAGTTTGAAAATGCTTGGAATAATGTTACTAGATTATTAAATGTTACAAATGGAACTGTAACAAGTACTAATGCAATGGTTGTTACTCGTATTAATACTATTAAAGATAATTATATGGTAAAACAATAAGTCATAAATATAAAAATCATGAAAAAGGTCTATTGTAAATTCTTACCATTCAAAGGATATTTATGTATGACTTTATTATGGTGGTTAATAATTCGTACTGAATACAAAGATAAAATTACTGAAACTGTTGAACGACATGAAACTGTTCATAGTTATCAGCAAATTACTCTTTTTATTGTAAGTTTGTTGGTTAGTATCATATTAAGTCTTACTACAAATTATTCTTGGTGGGGATTACTTGCTACTCCTGCAATTCCTTTAATTGCTTATGTTGTTAGTTGGATAGTTGAAATTATATTACCTCCTTATGACCGAGCTTATAAAGATATTTGTTTTGAAGGTGAAGCAAGAAGTTTAGAATCTGATAAAGATTTTAGAAAGAAATTGTTTCCTTTTAGTTTCTTAAAATATATTCCAAATAAGAAATATGGTGGTCGATGAAATTGATGAATGGTAAATGGAACAACTCGTAGAACATTTTGTTGAGTTATTCAGTACTCATTTCGATTTATCATTTATGCTTTGTGTGAATGTTTTAACATACATACTCATTAAAGTAATAGATGATATTAATGGTGATAAATCTGTTGGCACATGGACTAAACGACTGGTTATGCTAATTAGTTGTTTTGCTATTGCCGCAGGATATATAGCAGGTGGATATGAAAATACTACAATTCTTATTAATTCTGCTATTCTTGCACCAGTTGCTTGGAGTTGGATATTCAAACCGATTCTAAAAAATATTGGTGTTGATTATAAGAAAATTGATAAAACTACTAAAACTAATTAAGTTATGGCAAAAGTAACTCGTGGTGCTGGTACGGCTGGCATTAAATCTGGTGATGTTAAGAAGATTAAGAAAGGTTCTAAAAAGAAATAAAACACTATGGCAAACTTTAAGCACAAAGTGTTCTTATTAATTGCTAAATGGATACCCGTAGCTGTTGCTGCGGGTATTCTGATTAATAATACACTTGCAATGTTGGATGTCAAAGATGTAATATTAGATTTATTTGATATTACTGTTGGTAGTTCGTTAGCTTTCGTTATAATGATGTATGCTTGTAGTTATGTATTTAACTTTTGTTATTAGCATAAAATTGTTATAACTTATGACCTATTTGTGCTATTATATATTCTGCTAATTCGTTATACTAATATTGGTGAATGTAGTGACGGTTTATTACTTACAATTCATTATATTCTTGCAGGTATATTTATAGCACTAATTTGGTATGTTAAGAAAAGGTGTAAAATTACTGATTAAAAAGATGGTGGATTATAAGAAAGCTCTTGTAGCAATTCTCGAAAATACTCTTGAGAATGTTAATGCTGGAAATACTAATATAACTGAGGAAGAAGCTTCTGTTATTATAGACCATCTTACAATGCTTAATAAAGGTGTAGCCACTGTTTCAAAAGCTTATGCTTGTGAACATGTTCTTCATATTACATCTAATAAATTTGATTATCTTGTTAGAAAAGGTATTATTCCTCACGGTCGTAAACGTTTAGGATTTAATGAACTTAGTTGGGTTCTTAAAGATTTAGATGAAGCTAAACGTTATTTGGCTAATAATAATGATTAATAACCTTTTGCGCTTGTAAATCCCGTAATCTTAATAGGTTACGGGATTTTTCATATCCTTATATTATTGGAGATATTAGTTGTAAGTTTATAGTGTAGTCGATTACTCTATCATTTAATAACAAACAAACTAATATCAATAATTGTATGAAAATGATTGATACTGAAACTGGCCATGAGATGGTTGAAGTTTCTGGACATGACAAGAAAGAGTATGCTTCAAAAGGTGTTGCGGGTACTGGTCTTGGACTTGGTATTGCTGGTACGGCTTTATGGTTGTTAAGCAGTGGTCTTGGCGGTGGTTTATTCGGAAATCGTGCTGGTCTTGCTGGTGCGGCTGCAATCGGTGCCGAGGGTATTGCAGAGAAAGAAGATAAGTGTGAACTTATTAATGGTATGTGGACTTTGGCTTTCAATGGTCAGACCGCTCGTTTTAATGACCGTCAGACGATTAATGCTGAAATGTTTGGTCTTTATAAGAGTCAAATAGATGCAGATTTTGCTCTGTATAAAAATCAGCGTGATGGTTTTGATGTTACTAATGCTCGTGTTGGTGAACTTGAGAAAGAGGTAGCTGTTCTTCGTGCTACTCGTCCTTATCAGGATGCTCTTATCCAGGCTGCTATCGCTCGTGTTGCTGAGCAAGCTGAGTTTAATCTGTTCCGTCGTACTTGCCGTATGATTTCGGGTGAAGTTGTTCTTCCGAATACTCCTACGGTTACGGGTTATAGTTCGTATGACCCTTGTGCTTGTCGTGCGGCAGCAGCTACTCCCTCTGCTAATTAATCTACTCTTTCTATTCGAGAAGTATTTCGGTGTAAAAACCGGAATACTTCTCATTTTCAATTAAATCTTACAATTATGAATGGCCCTACATTTAATATTGGATACGACCCAATTCTTTCAAATCCTTTTCCTCAAGCTGTTGATTATACAAGAGAAATTGATGAACGAGTAAAATATCTTCAAGCTATTAAAGATAAAATGGCTGGAAGTAATCAACAAACTAATTCACAAAAAGATTCTTTATGGACAGCTATTGATAACGAAATTGGTAGCTTAAATGAAGAACAACGAAATATATTATTTAGTGATACTAAATATATCCAAATAGATACTCAATTAAAACAACTTGTTCAAGAAGCACTTATTAATTCTGTTAAAGGTGTAATTGAACAATCTCAAGTTGGTAAAGATTTACTTACACAGCAACTTAATTATGTTAAGTCGAGTAAGAATGCAATCATAGCTGAATCTAATAAGAAATTAGAACTATTTAAAAAGTTCCAAATTGCTGCTTCAGCTAATCCCAATCTTACTTATAAAGAATTTTGTGAATCTATAAATAAATAAACTATGATTAACAAAGATAATTTAATTGAGGAAATTCTAAAATTTATTAATACTAAAATAGCTGATATATCAAGTAATAATCCTTTATTTGATATTGTTGCTAAACCTTATATATCAAAAGTTATAACTAACAATGTTTCAAAATTAGATAAAGCTTTATCATTAATTGCAGATGATAAAAGTATGGTAGATGCAGATGGTTTACTTACTGATATGATTGACCGATTAATTGTTTCAAAAGCTAATACAATTAATGGTGTAACTATTGGTGAAGGTTCTGTAAAAATCACTATTCCTTTTATGAATAAAACTGTTATTTTCGATAAAGATGACTTTAATGAATTAAAAACTAATATTGAAAATTATGAAAAATCTAAATAAGTTAATGGAACATTATAAGCAGACTGTTCGTATAGATGCTAATAATGCTTGGGATATTATATGTCATTTCAAAGAAGCTGTTTGTGAAAATACTAATGTTAGTGAAGAATCTTTATTTGAAATAATGAAAGATTTTCATGAGAAATTAATTGGTAAACATTTCACTGAACCTTATGCTTTATATCAAGTTTCTCAAATGTATCATACTAATAATAAAGGTATTAAGATTGATGCTCCTTTATTTAGTATTGAAGCTACTAAAAAGATTTATGATAGGAGAATACGTCCGTTAAATAAGGATGTTACTATATGGGATGTATATGTAGCTCTTAATGCTCAATACCACGATAATATCAATCTTTATGAGAAATGGTTTCCTAATGCAACAAATAATGAAATCGAAGATAAAATCATAGAAGCAACTATTAGTAATTGGTTCGAAGATGAAGATGCAAGTAGTGATAAGGTTTGGGAATATTTTAGGGTTATTTAATGGGCTATTGTAATTTGTTTGGTAAGACGTGCTATTAGATTAGCACGTCTTTTTTCATGTAATTACGGCTGGAAATGGAGGATTTTAACGTATATTTGTTAGTAGCCCAATATAATATACCTATTAATATTAATCCTCTTATACGCCTATCTATGTTCGATTATACAGCTATTATAGTAGCTATAATAACATCCATAAGTACGATTGCTGGTATTTATCTAAAAGAATGGCTATTTCCTAAACGTAAAGAACAAAAACTTACTATTGAAAAAAGTAATTGTTATATAGAACTTGATAAGATATGTGCTTCTATTCGAGATACTGTTCACGCTAATGCTGTTTATATTGCTTATTTTCATAATGGCGGTCATTTCATTAATGGTGTAGAAATGGATAAATACACTGTTGTTGGTGAAGATTATGATTATTGTGTAGTATCTTATAAGAAATCTTTTAAGGATGTTCTTGTTAATAATTTTCCTTATTTATTTCATAATCTTCTTGTTAGAAATCGTCATTATTGTAATGATGTCAGTAAAAATAAGTTTCAAGACAGATGTTATAAAGATGAACTTGAAAGTAGAGGTATGAAGTCTGCTTATACTTTTCTTATTAAAGACCCTATTAAAGAAACACCTATTGGTTTTATTTCTCTTGAATATAATATCGTAGAAGGATTTAATCCTGATGATGAAAAATATATTTGGAAAAAACAAAATACTATTGCTAATCTTTTGAATCTAAATAAGTAAGATATGGGAACACTTAATCAATATGCAGCTCGTATTGCAAACATGGTTAATCAACCTAATAATCACGAACTTAAAGAACGTGTTAAAGATATGATTAAAACTATGTTTGCAAATCGTATCCGACAAAGCGTTGAGAAAAATGGAATAGATGATATTCTTAAACTTACCTTTATTGCTCCTGTTGAAGAGTTGAAATATAGTGATATTCTTCCTACTGAATATCGAGTTGCTAATAAAATTAGATTGTTAGGAACAAAGTACAAAGTTCCTACACCAGTGCGCATACAAAGTGATGCGCCTTTTGCGTTTGTAGGTGATACTGTTGGTAATGGATATATGTATGAAAGTTCTATTACATCTCTTAAACTACGTCAAAGTGGGCGTCCAACCTGCTCTCCCACCGGGTATCCACGAGCTTATATTATATTAAACGGTCATATAATTATTGCTGAAAAAGTTGGTACAAAAGATATTGATGATAGACGACCAATTAATGAAATAATGATTACAGGTATATTTGAAAATCCTGATGAAGTTCTTTCGTTCTTTAAGAATGAAGATGGTCAAGATATTGAATTACCTTTACCTAATGATATGCTTGAAAGTATAATTCAAGAAATACTTAAAACTGAATTTGGTATTTATCCTCAAGATTTGGATATTAAAACAAATAATAATAATCCTACTATTGCTCAACGTGGCAATGGCCAAGATTAACATCATATTTCTATCATTATGGTTGATAACGAATATTATTGGAGAGATTTTGTTAAAGAAGTTCAAATACAACTTAATTCTTTAATTAAACAATTACATCTTGCTTATGAACGACGCAATGATTGTATTTATAATATCAAAGATAATCTTGCTAAATATCAAGAAGCCGGTGTTGATGTTTCAGTAGTATTCGATATTGATAATCGTAGTAAGATTTATTTTAATAAAAAACAAGATGCTCTACTTGGTACTAAACTAATGAGTTATATTCGTAGTTATAATTACTTAGTTTATGAACGTCTTGATAAACTCGATGATGATATAGAAACTCTTGCTGCTCTTAAAGAATTACCTTCTGAAATGTATACTTATATGCAAGATGAAGTTAATAATGAGATAGCTAATTTACTATGCAAAGGTAATAATTATTCTTTTGGTAGTTCCGTAGGTTACGTTTATGTTTACTATAAAAAGACAATGCCCGGTGATGTATGTAGTGTTGTTGATTGGGGTGCTACAAAAGACTTAAAAAAGAAATTGTTAAAACAAGGTATTAATATACGAACTGCTGATAATCCAAATGGTATTCCTTATTTCATATATTATGATTATGACTGGTGTATAAAAGCTGTATATCATAAAGTCAAAGGTCGAATACCACAAAGTGTCTATTATAAATTCAAATTTGGTCACACAAGTAGTGCTTACGAAAATGGTGAAAAAACTATTGACAGAACACCTTTTGCAATGAAAGGTAAAACTGTCGATGAAATTGCAACAAATCGAAGACTTAATTGTTTCAATAAAATTCTTGCAATTTGTTTTAATCATCCTGACGAAGCTATTAAACTATATCGAAATAATCTTCCTAAACAAAATAATGCTTTATGATTGATAATAATATATTTATTAGTAGTGCTACATTAATTCCAGATATGTATAACGATTATAATATACAAAGTGATGATTTTGTAAGTCGTTTTCCTATTTGGATTGCAAATGCTTTGGAAGAACTCAAATTCATTCAAGCTTATGTTGATATAGAAAAAGATATTGAATTTGACGACCATCGTTGTCAATTACCGTGGGATTTTCGTGGTATAATTGACGTCATTATAAATAACAAAAAAGCTGTTCTTAAAAATTCAGCTGAATTTAACAAAGATACTATTACTGAAAAAGTAACAACTGTTCCGACATATACTCCTTATCCCGGTATTCCAAATGCAGATATAACAAGTCCCGGTGATAAAAATGATAGTTTTAATCATGCTTCTGTTGATAAAGAGCAACCTTATTATTATATTAGTAATAACTGGATTCATACTAACGTTGATTACGGAACTATTCATTTAAGATATAGAGCTTTACCTGTTGTTTATGATAGTATTATAAATATGGATGTTCCTCTTATTTATAATAACGGCCCTCTTAAAAAATATCTCAAACTTTATGTTCTTAAACAAATGTTATTAAGAGGTTATAAACATTCAGTTGTAAGTCTTACAACAAATAATCCTTATACAAATCCTGCTATAGAACTCGATAGAATGAGAATACAAGTTCGAGTTTCTTGTAATAAATTTAGTAACGACCGTCGAGAGAATATTGCTACTATTCTTCGTACATTAGAATAATAGAAATTATGAAAGTTTTAGGTCTTGATTTAGATAATTCACCTCATATTGCACAAGATAAATCTTTGCGATATGCTAAAAATATAACTATTGATAATAAAGGTCAAAGCTATTTTAATGAAAGAGGATTTGATTTCATAGGTGAATTAGATGATATTCTTGAAAATCATCCGACAAATCGGCATATCATTCCTTATATTTATAGTAATGCCGATAATCACAAATATAATATTATAGGTACAATTCCAACTAATGTTGGTGTTGTACTTTTTTGCGTTGTAGAACACTGGAATAATGCAGATAAATCTGATTTACAAACTAACGACGCTATTATATATCTTAATCTCGATGATAATAACCCAACTGTAAAACGTTGTCTTTATAGTACATCCGGTGCATTTGGATTCAGTATTGATAGACCAATTCATGGAGATTATATATATAATTATAAAGAAAATTTGATTGTTACATTTACTGAGGGAACTAATGAATCAGCAAATGAAACAAGAATTATTAATCTAACTGACCCGTTTTATGATGGTAATAATGGAGATGATACTGCGATAGGATATGACATCACTATTGATGAAGTTGATTCATTTAATCTTATTCCAAATGTTACTTATCCTGAACTTCAATTAGAAGTTGAAGACGGTGGTAATCTTAAAACTGGTGCTTATCAGATAGCAATTAAATATCGTCTTGATGATGGTACTTATACAAACTATTCTCCTTTGAGTACATCACTTATTGTTTGTGGTAATTACGAAGAAGATTATGCATTAGGTATCGAAATCAATAAGAATATTACTATTAGTTTTAGAAATAGTGGTATTAAATATAAACATTGTAGATTTGCTATTGTTTATATTACTGACGAAGCTCAATTATCATATGAAACAGATGATATTTCAATTAATGGTGTAAGTACTACTCATATTGTAAGTGATGTTTCATATTTATCTACTATAAGTCTTGATGATATTTTTATTAAAAATATATCATATATTCGAGATAATACTCTTGTTAATTTCAATAATAGACTTATTCGAGGTAATGTAAAAACTCTTGATTATAGTAAACTCGATAGTGAACTTAAAGAATTTACAGAAAACAATCTTGATGTTCAATTAAGTTGGAATCCGAGTTCTTCTTATATTAATAGTACTCGACGTTATTTCAAGAGTGGTGAAGTTTATGTTCTTTACGCTGGATATTATGATTATAAAGGTGACCTTGTAAATATACATCATATTCCTTGGAAAGCTAATAATTATGATATTGAAGCTTATCCCGTAGGTTCTACTAATCAAAATGCTCATAAAATTCCTTATAAATCTGAAAATATTAGTAAGATTATAAGTCCGCGTTGGAAGAGTTTACCTGATATTGATGCTGCTGAACAAATAGATGAAATTGCTAAAACTGGAGTTGGTAGTGAGAATCCTACAATAGCTCGTAATCGTTATTTCACTTTATACGGAGTTTCAACTGGACACACAACTGTTAAAGCGAAAGGTCGTTCTTTAACAAAAGGTAAACTGAAATTACCAAGTCTTCCACTACCTTATACAACTGAAGATTCTGAAGGTGGAGTTAATCCTTCTGATTATCAAGTTGTGGTATTAGAAATAACAAGTGAGAGTACATCGAGTCAATTAATTGGTATTGAATGCAGTCCTACATTTGGTGGAGATAGTGTGATACCTGCTGGTATAAATTTAACTACAAAAGTTTATGATGCTACATCGGTAGTTAAACAAATTGATTCAGAAGAATCTGAAGTTGAAACTGGGTATTATGAAGTTTCTGAATCTAATCTTTTAGCATCTGATAGTAAATCTGCATTTATTGGTAATACAATTAATACCAAAACTAATTTCGTAATTAATCTTGATGCAAAAGAAACTAAATATATTTTAATTGAAGCTCGATTAAGTTATAAAGTTAATGGTTCAACTGCTCCGACATTTAATTGGTTAACCCAATTATATTCTACTTCTTCTGAATGGAATCCTACTTATACATTAAGTCCTAATATTAATATCAAAGCTAATCTTGCTGGTAAAACAGATTTAATAAATAAATATATTAGTTCAATAGTTTATTTCTTTGTTGAACATAATATTAATAATTCTCGAATTGTTACACAAGGTTTCGCAATGCGAGATACTGAAACTAACAATTTTGGTAAAAACCAAACTTATAAAAATCCTTTTGGTGGAGATAATGCAAGATTTTACACATTTGAATATCTCTATAACAAAATAAATAGTATTCGAGGTAAACTTAAACCTCTATACTTTGAAACTGATGTTCTTAAATTTGTTAAAAATGAAGAACTTGATGATGATATAAAAGTATTCCCAGCTGAATGGAATGGTTCTGATTTTAATGGATTTAATAATAATCCTAATGAATCTGGAACTCGATTCTTAGATGCTGACATTAATAGTCTTACTATTGATACTTCTCGTGCAACCAAAGACGTTTCACTTGAATATATCAATGCTAATATTAGTTCTCAAAACAATATTGCTGGCGACAGTTATTATCGTATCGAAAAAGGTTTTGATGGATTTAATAAAGGTACAGATAATGAGGAATGGGCAAGAGGATATATTGCCGATTTAATTAATAATTCTGAAACACTTTATTCGGATGTTAATAATCAGAAACTTCAAATTGCATCTAATGTAATTAATATTAAAGGTTCTTCTGAAGTAATAACTCCTTTAGTTGGTGATACATTTATTGGATATATAACACTTCGAGCTACTGCTCCATCATCTGATTATCGTTATGGTGATGCTCAAGCAAAAGAATTAGACAGTAATGCTACTGTTTATCGTTGGATATTTACTGTTCCTCTTGAAAGTAAATTCAATATTCTTGCTCGATTTAGTGTTAATAACGTAGATAAATCTTTCAAATATCATGATAAACGTGGTAATGAATTACGCGAATTTTATCAATTAAGTTATCAAGTTGATAATTTCATAAATAGTAGTGTTGGTAAAGGTTATTCTCCTATTTATAATGAGAATGGTATTGAAACATTTACTTATTTTGAAGAAATTCCCGGAACTCAAGACCATCCTTATCGTATAATTCGTAGTCAATTACAGAGTGCTGAAAATGCTAATCTTAATTGGCGATTATTTAGAAGTGATGATTATAAAGATATGCCTTTTAATCGAGGTGAAATTATTGCATTAAAAACTGACAATAAAAATCTTTATATTCAACAAACATACGGTTTACATTTATTGCAACTTCGTGATACACTTTCTAATACTGATGAAGGTACTTCGTATTTAGGTACAGCTGATATATTTAATATGGAACCTCAAGAGGTTACATATAGTCCCAGTGGTTATATAGGTTGTCAAAGTTATTTTGATACTCACGTTAATGTTATTGGTTATTTTGTTATTGATGCAGTTCATAGACGTATCTTCAATATCAATGGAGATAAAGTAAGTAATATGACTGCTCTTAATGCTCTTAAATGGTTTGACGGTAATCTTGTAAAAGATGTAGTTAATCCGTTTAAAAATAATGGTAGAATTTGGGCATTTAATGAAGATACTAATATCTTATATTTAGTCCAAAATGTTAATAATAAACAGTTTACAATTAGTTTTAGTCCTATTTCCAATGCTTGGATTTCATTCCATGACTATAATCCTATCGTAGGTATTACCAATCGAAATGGATTATTCTGGTTTGATAAACATGGTATTTATGCAATATCTAAAAATAATTATGGTCGATTCTTAAAAGATGATAATGGTAATCAACTTATTAAAGAATCATATATTAAATTTATTCTTAATGATAATAATAGTTATAATAAGTTATTAAATAATATCGCTTGGAAAGATAGAGTTGATATTGTTAATAATTTATTACCTACTGTTAATGAATTTTATAAAACTATTAATGAAATATTGGTTCATAATGATGACCAATGTACTGGTTATAAACTTGTTAAATTTAATGATATTTGGTATAATGGTACAACTGGTGTTAATAAAGTAAATCTTTGGAGATTTAATAATGTTAATGATATACACAAACAAATACCTTTTATGATTACTGATTTAGTTGTAGATGAATCTGCATTAAAACGTAAAGCTAAATGGTATGATGTTAATAAGTTCATTTGTCAATATGTTTATTGCATAATGAAGTTTAATAATAGTGATAATAACAGACTTTGGGAACTTATTGATGTTAATCCTGAATGGATTCTTGATAATCGTAATAATCAAATGTAATTTGTAACAACTTGTGCGGCTCGGCCTTCGGCCTCGCTCCCCGGTGGGGCAGGAGGTTGCACGCCCACTTGTCGTGTTACTCAAACTTTTAATGGTATGTCTAATCGTAAAGTTAATCCTGACAGTCTTCGTCAAGTTACTCGTTATATTAATGAGTATTCTCAACATATTTGGGATAACGAATTGACTGGTGATAAAGAATTTGTTCGTGTTAAAGAAAATAATAAACTTAAAACTGTTCGTTCACGTTCAAAAGATGGTAAATATTATTATCCTTATCCCTCGTATGAAGGTGGTGCTAAAACTATTGGTCCCGGTTTTAAGTTAAATGATACTTCTGATTTTACTAAATCTGTTAAAGCAAAAGGTAAAGCAACAAGAAAACAAATTGATGCTGAATTAAATCGTCGTATGGCAAAAGCCTACAATGATGTTCGTGATATTTATTCTGAGAAATATGGTATTGATGATTTCAATACTTTACCTCAACCTATTGTTAATCTTATGTCTAATCTTGCATATCGAGTAGGTCGAACTGGTTTTAGACAATATAAGAAATTATTAAAAGGTGCTAATGAACGTGATATAGATAGTATTATTAGAGAATATAATACTGGTAATAAAAGAAGAGATAAATCTGAATTAGAAATATTTAAGACTAATAGTTCGAATGACTATGATATGATTAGAAATAGATTATTTTCTAATTTTAATACTGATGATAATCCTGATAACTATATTGAAGATATGAGTAAAACTAATCGTAAAAAATATAATTTCGGTGGTATTCGTTCAACACATGATGCTACCGCTGATTATTTAGGAATGGCTCGTGATTCCGGTAATAGTTTTTTAGGTAATGCCATGATTGATTTGTTTTATCATGGTGGAAAGAATGATGATACTGGAATTCCAATTAAGAATTATGTAGATAAGTTAATTGCTAATGATAAACTTATCTATGCAAATATGCAGAACAAAATCAATAATGAAATTGTTACTGCTCGTGGAGTTGCTCGTTGTGGTGGTCTTGTAAGACGTAAGCGAAAAGATTTCGGTGGCGTTATGTCTGGTAATGTTTATCGAAGTATTGTCGCTGGTAAAAACAATCGAGATTATTTTGATGGAGTAGGTGTTGGCCTAAAAACTAAATATTTAGATGATGCTTATGCTGAAGGTGATATTGATTTGAATGCACAAGGTATTGCAAAGGCAAATCAGTTGATGGCTCGTGATTCAGCGATTTATGCTAATATGCAAAATAAGATTAATAATGAAATTCTAACTTCTCGTGGTATTACTGCTAAATTCGGTGGACTTATTGGAATTCCTCGTAGAAAATTCTATTGGGGTGGAACAAGTATTAATGACCCCGGTAGTGTTCAATGGGGTACGCGAGTTCAAGCCAGTGATATTGATGAATCTAAATATAGTGCAGACGGCGAAGGTATCGTAGGTGGTAGTGCTTTAAGTGGAGCTGGGACTGGATTGGGAATTGGAGCTGCTGTTGGTGGAACTGCGGCGCTTGCCACTGGTGCAGCTGCTGGTTCTTGGCTTGGCCCTATCGGTGCTGGTATCGGTGCATTAATTGGTGGCATCGTTGGTCTGTTTACTGGACGTAAGAAAAAGCATCAAGAAGAACGTCGTCGTCAAGAACTTTTAGCTGAACAAGCTGAAATGGAACGTCAGCAAACTTTGGGTAATATGCAAGATAAAGTTGAAAATGATGTTGCAACTATTCGACAAAGTAATCTTGGTAATTACTCTGAAGGTACAGGATTTTATGCTAAATTAGGTGGAATGATTGGTCGTAGAAAATTAAACACCGGCGGTCAAGTAGTTCCTAATTCATCTAATAGTGTTGTTGCTTATGGTCAAACACATGAACAATATAATCCTGCTACTGGTGAAACTGGAATCATATATGGAGATTCGGAAATTGAAGGCGGCGGCGCTAAAAATGGTCGAATGTATGCTGGTGAAGTTGTTCGTGAAACTCCTGAAGGTGGTCAAGTATTCAGTGATACGATTAAAGTTCCCGGAACAAATCGTACTTTCGCTGATTACGCAAAGAAACTTACTGATATGAAAGGTAAAAAAGAAGCTCAAGTTATTCAACTTGCTGATGGAATTACATTATCTTTGTCTGCATTAGATAAGAGTAAAACTAACAAATTACAAACTGGAACAAATGTTCGTAATATTGAAAAGTTAGTTTATAGAATGAATAAAGCTCGTGGTGAATCTGAAGCTATTGATGCTAAAACAGAAGATTTATTTGAAGCTCAAGAACTTTATGCTACTGCTTTAGGACTTCGTAATGATGCTCCGGTTATGCGTTGTGGTGGAATGGTAAGAAAGAAAAGACCTTTTGGTGGATATGCTTCACCTTATAGTCTTACAGGAGTTTCAGCTCCTAAACTTACTACTTTACCGCCGATTCAAACTACTGCAAGTGCTGGCGGTGGTTCTGCATTTAAGTTCGGATTTAATGAATTTGGACTTGGTATGAATCTTGCAAGTTCACTGTTTGGAATTGTAGGTAACGCTCTTAATACTCGCGCTAATCGAAAAGCTATTGAATTTGAATCTACACTTCATGTTCCAAAAGGTAATAAAATAGATGTTGTTCAATATAGTACAGATTATGATATTAGTGGGGAATTACAAGAACTTGGCACACAAGAACGTAGAGCTGCTCGATATATTACTGATAACACAAGTAATGTTCAAACTGCTCGAAATAGTGTAGCAAATCTTGCAATTAATGCTCAACTTGCTCGAAATAAATTGTATGGAGCTAAGAAAGATTATCAACGTCAAAGATATGATTTGAATAGGCAAGAACGAGTTAATGCTCGAAATGCTAATAGTCAAATTATGTATCAAGACGCTATTAATGAATATAACAAAGCTGTCGGCTTGAATCAACAGTTAATGGCAGTCAGAACGCAAGGATTACAAGGAATGTTACAAGGAGTTGAAGGTCTTGCCGGAGCAGTTAATAATTACGCAAGTGCCCGCTTATATGAAAAGTTATGGCCTCGTGGAGTAACTAATCACATGAGAAGTGGTTTTGCTTGCGGTGGTCTTGCAAGACGTAAAAGAGCTTAATGTAGTGCGTGATATATCGGATTATTCTTTTATAGGATAGTCCGATATTCACGATTTTTTGTATATTTGTAATGATACAAATAGTGGTACAAACACGCGCGACAAGTGGGCGTGCAACCTCCTGCCCCACCGGGGAGCGGAGCCGCTGGGCGAAGCCCAGCAGGCGGAGCCATACGAGTTACAACTAATTTACAAACTAATCATTATAAAATTATGGCAGAAATTGCAATAGGTCGATACGATACTAATACATTAAAAACTCCACAATTACAAGATTATGGAAGTGTATATGCTGCTGTTGGAAATGCTTTGAACCAAAAGTATTACCAAAATCGTGAAGCTTATATTAATAGAATTGCTAATCCTTTAAGTCAAATTAAAGCAACTTCTCGTGGACAAAAAGTTCTTGATTCTGAAAGAGCTAAGATTATTGAAGGTGCTAATGAATTTAAGGAACAAGATAATTGGTTTGCAGCAGATGATTATATTTATAAGCAAACTGAGAATATTCTAACTAATGAAGGTCTTAAAGCTGTTCAAGCTGATTATGCTTTGGAACAGCAGTATATGGAAGATTTGAAAAAGAGTGATTGGGATACTCAAAATCAAAATGCTTTCTTGCTTCGTAGTCGTTTACAATCTTCTGATATTATTTATGATGCAGAAACTAATACTGTTGTAAGTGGTGGTTTTAACGGAGTTCAAATCGGTAAAAAGTTCGATGTAAATAAATATCAAAAGGACGTATTTGATATTCTTTCAAAAGCTAAAGCTGATAAAGTATCATTTGAAAATCTTGTTACTAATCCTGATATGATACGTCAGTATGGATTAGATGTTGCAACAGGTTTTGATGATGAGAAGTTAGCAAGTCACTTTGTTAAAACTGGTAGTGAAAGAGAAGGTATCACAGAACAAGAGATTATGAGTTATGCTATGTCATTACTCAAATCTAATCCTGATTATACTAATTATCTTACTACTATTTGGCAGAATCAAGATGCTCTTACTCGATTTGTAAAAGATGATAGTTCTGCTGGTGGACATTTAAGAGATTACGAATTAGAAGATTATGCCCCTTTATTCGCTGGTAATCCTACAATGTTTGCTCTTAATGGGTTAGGTATTAACGTAAATGAACTTGGTGCTCCTACAAAAGACGGTAAGTTTACTGTTAATTCTAAATTACCTGCTGAAGTTAAAACTTTGTTAGATACTGTTAATAAGGAATATGGAGTTAATGTTCTTGATATATTACAAAACAAAGCTCAAGTTCCACCTGAACTTATTCAAGCTGGTTTACAGAATTATGTAGATAAAATGTTTGAAAGTTACGCTAAGGGTGTACTTGGAGCTACTGATGATATTGAGAATCTTGATAGAACCGCTTTTACACAAAGTGTTTTATCTGGTCAATTTATTAATAATAACATCCAAAGTTTAGCCGGTGCTGCCGCAGGTTTATATTCTTATCAAGATATTAAAACTACGGTTGATTTAATTGCTAATCCCGGTTATACAGCTTATGTTAAAGCTCGTGCAAAAGGTAAGCAACAAGAACTTGAAACTCTTCAACAATATGCTCCATATCTCGATACATTAGGTGGTTTTGAAGTTACTGGTGATAGTGTTGCAGAAAACATTAATCGTCGTAATGAAATTACTGACCAAATGACTAAACTTTCGAATTCTATGAATCAGATATTTACATCTGATGAACTTGGAATTTTAGGTCTTAGTCCGGGAGATGGTAATATTGTTAAAACATTAAATATTTCTACTGCTGAAAGATTAGTTGATTCAGCAGGTCTTGACGAAGAAACAGCAGCTAATCTTAAAGGTAAGCTTTTACAAGTTCAGACTGCTCAACGTAATTATAATAATCTTCAAGCTAAACTTCGTTCTGACGAAATTCAGCTTAATTCTGTATTTGATACTTGGAAAGAACATCGAGATAAATTATCTGGTTTCTTAGGTTGGTATAAAGTTGGTGATACTCAAGCTCAATTAATTCTTGATAATCGTATTTCAAATTATGAAGATTATCTTGATTATATAAATAATGGTTATATACGAAATGAAGCTACTGGACAAATTCCTATGACTCCAGAAGGTGGAAGATATTATGAAACTCCTAATGGAAGAGTAGCTATATATCCAAGTAGTATACTTACAAAAGAAGAATTTGAAGCTACACTGGCTAATGCAGCAGATAATGTTTCAAATCGTTATCGTAAAGCTATTGCAGATGCACCTCTTGAATTTACAGCAACTCGTGAGATTATTGCTAATCCTTCAAGATTCCAACAAAATTACATGGCAGCTGCTATGGTAAATTGGAAAAAAGGTGCTGGTAATATTAGTGTTGTTCAAACTCCGTCTGGAGAAGGTATTGGTCTTACCGGAATGCAATTAGCTAAGTATATGAACTTTGATGCGTTCCCTACTTCGACAACTGTTAATTCAAAAGGTACAAGTGTAACTCGTCAAAGTAATGCTACTAAAAATTCTAAACCTCTTTCGGGTAAAGAACTTGGTCTTGATTATGATATTTATAAAACTGAGGTTAGTCCGATTGCTAATGGAATTGCAGCTCGTGAAGGCCGTAATGAATATGCAATTACTCTTTTCGATGAAACCGGTGCTGCTCGTGGTAATATTATTTTTTCCGAACAAGTAGACCCTTCTACTATTGCTCGTCAAATTCTTGATAATTATCGTAATATTAAACCTTATGCTAAAATTGGTGGAGAAGGTTTACAACGTAGTGCTGGAATGATTGAATCTCAATATGCTTCGGGATTTATTGATTTTAATACTACTGGTGCTAACAATAGTCCTGCTGTTGCAAATATAGCAGACCTGCAAAGAACTGTTGATGATTTAGGTAAAGTTGAATATGATTTGAATATTCACGAACCTTTCTATAATAGTATTGACGGTAATAGTCGTAAAGTTGAGATTGGTAGAACAACACAAGGTTATTATATAAAAGATATTAGTGGATTAAAATATCCTGATGGTTCTGTTCATTATGGAGAATTTGGATATAACACAATTCCTAATAGTCTTTATACAATTAAAGGTATAACTCCTAATAATATTCAATATTATGAAACTATAAATGAAGCATTAGCTCCTATTGCAGAATATGTTTTAACTCAATATGGAGTTGTTCTTGATATGCAAGAAGCCGCTGAGGCTATTCAAATGAATAAAATAAATAATGCTAATATAGGATATTAAACTATGCCAAATCTAACAGATATTAAAATTCCTATTACAGGTTCGCAAGCTCTTACTCCTTCTGAAACACCAGTTCAGGGAGTAGGAGCTACTCCTGTTTTACTCGGTAGTATGCCGGAACCTGAACTTTCTCGTGGTAGAAAACAATCTTCAATTCGACCTTTTAATATTTCTGAATATGAAAATATATTAGGTCGAGGTCAAGTTAATCCTAATCTTGATTTAAGTGTTCTTAATGAAAATAGAGCACAAAATCAAAGTGGTTGGTATTTAACTAAAAATGCTATTGGTCAATTAGGAACTACTACTCTCGGTGGTACTATTACTAGTATCGGTAGTATTCTTAATTTCTTTCCTACTACATATCGTGCTATTAGTCAAATATGGGATGATAATGCCAAATATAAATGGGACAAAGCTATCAACGAAGGTCTTGGTTCTGAATGGCAGAGAATAGGTAAAGATATTGAAAATTGGGGTCGTAAAACAATGCCTATTTATCAAACAGAACAAGCTCAAAAAGGTGGTTTTGCTGGTGGTATGGGTGATGCTACTTGGTGGGCAAGTATGTTTCCTACCGTAGGTTCTGCTGCCGCATCTATGCTTCCTGTTATTGGACAAATGCGAGCTTTACAAGCTGTTGGTAAATTAGGAACCATGATTAACGGTGTTGGCCGTTTAGGTTCTGCATTGAATAAAGCAGGTCGTGCATTACAAAATCCTTATACTCAACAGATAATTGGTACTTTATACGGAGCACATCTCGATAGTATGGAAGAAATTGTTCGTGGTTATGATGAACAATATCAATATGCTCTCGATTTAGGTTTCAGTGAAGATGATGCTCGTAAGTTTGCATCTGTTTATGCTTCTGAAAGTTACAATGATGCTTGGGCTTATGGAGTATTATTTAATGCTATTGAACTCAATAGTATGCTTCGTGGTATTAAAGAAGCTCCAGTTAATAGTATTTCTATTGAAAAAGGTTTAAGAAATAATATAAAAGGTCTTGCACAACAAGGTAAGACTTTTGTTTTAGATAGTGAAACATCTAAACTTAATCGCAAACTCATTCCAAGTGTTGGACTTCGTAAAACAAAAGATTTCTTTTCTGTTGCTTTATCTGAAGGTCTTGAAGAAATGCGAGTTGATATGGCACTTAATGAAGGTGTCATTGCTGCAAAAAAAGAACTTGGGATTGAAGATGAAACTGCTGATTTAACTCCGTTAGCTCGTATGGGAAGACTTGTTGAACAAGCTTCTTCATGGGATAGTTTTATTTGGGGTGCTATTGGTGGTGGTGTAATGTCTGCTGGACGTAATGGTGTTACACGAATACTTAATGGTAAAGCTCAGCAAGAAGCTGAAAATAAACGAGCTACTAACATTATAAATGGTATTCAAGATACTGCCGCAGCTATTGCTGATTTTGACGGTGACATGAATATTAAAGTAACTGAAACACCAGTTTTAGATGAAGCTGGTAATCAAGTTATGAATAGTGATGGTACTCCAAAAGTTAACAGAACTATTACTGACCCTGCTTCAAGTTTGCTTGTTGGTATTATGGGTAGAATTGGTTCTGCTAATGGGTTCAATTATGCTGTTGAATATTTTGATGAATTAAGTAAATTATCAGATGCTCAACTTGAAGAAGTTTACGGTGCTAATAAACGACCTGTCGTAGATGCTCTTCGTAGAGAATTTACTATTATGCGAGATATTCATGCTCGCAATATGGGTTTAAGTTGGGGTAATCCTTTCGACAATGTTCTTAAAGTTCAGGCATCAACTGATGATTATTTACTTGACTATTATCGTCGTCAATTAGCTATCGTTGATACTGATATTCAAACTTTCGATATTGAAGCGTCTAATCTTCGTAAACAACGAGATGAAGCTCTTAAAGCTATTGATAGTAAACTTCATAGCTTAAATGTAGAAAAAATTGTTCTCGAACAAGAACGTGAAGAACTACAAAAAGTTATTGAAGATTATAAAACTCAACTTGAAGATAAAACTCGTAATAAAGCGATTAGTACACTTAAAGGTAAACGTACTCGATTAGTAAATAAGATTAAAACTATTGAAGATACAATCAATGGTTTGCAATCTCAAATTGATGAATTAAATACTTATATTGCTAATCAAGGTGCTATCAGTACAAAACAACCTAATCGCAAAGCTCGTAAACCGTATCTTCTTGAAATTAAAAATAGTAAGAAATCTATTTTAAGTCTGCAACAACAAATTGCAAATGCTCGTCAGGCTATTGCAGAATTAGAAGTTGGTAAACTCCAATATGAGCAAGAACTTGCTATTTATAATGGAGAGATTGCTGATACTCGTAGGAAGATTGAATTATTTGAAAATGATTTAGCTGATTACGATACAAGACTTAATAGAATTAATAGTGATATTACAGAACAGAGTGAACGTGAAAATAACAATGTAGCTGAATATAATGAAACTGCAAAACGTTTGCGTGAAACTCGCAATAACAATAATCAAACATATAAATCTCTTGAAGAGGCTCGAACTCAACTAAGTATGGCTGTAATGGCTCTCGAAGAAAATGTTAATAATCGAGATGAGATTATGGCTGAACGAAGTAAGTTACTTAAAGAGGTTTATGATAAACAAGAAGAGATTGAAAAAGCTCAAGATAAAGTAGAAGAAACTACTGAAACTACTAATCAAGAAGCAAGTCAAGAACCCGAAAATGTTACTACCGAGGTGCTGACAGACAGTAACGGGATTTCGTACTCTCTTGATGACAGCGAGGCCCCAAATACCGTCGATATTAAAAATAAGGTATATTCGGTAGGCTCAAAATTTAATGTCGCAGAATCGCCCAAAACCGTGCAAAAAATTGAGGTCGTAACTGACGACGAAACCGATTTTAGTGCTGTAATGGTTACTATAAAAGATGATGCGACTGGTAAGGAAGATACATATTCTGCAAAAGAACTTGCAGGTATGGATATTACTGAAATTCGAAGTGAAGTTCAAACTAAATTTGATGCTATTTATAAAACACTTTATAGTATTCAAGATAAACTTTCAGCAGATGAATTTAAGAATCATTATTTAGATACTATTATAAATCTGTATAAAGAATTATCTGATTCTAATAGTGATACTTATAAAGCATTATTATCTCCTATTGATAATACTGAACTTAATACGTTACGAACTACTATTATTGGTAATTTTATTGGTTGGATAAATGAATATCAACCTACTGAAATTAGTAATGAGAATTTAGAAAAAGCTAATCATGTAAAACAGTTATTATCAGATAGTAATGTTCGTATTGCAAACAATCTTAAATTTAATCTTTTCAAAGATTGGATTTGGAATCTTTATGGTGGTGATATAGTTGGTTATCGTGAAGAGGAAAACGCTAAAATGCGTGAAGCTATCGCTGACTATATTGCTAACGTTGCTAATGTTCTTAATAATAATTATACTATCACGGATGGTAAATTAACTCTTAAGAATATTAATGTAGACCATAATGTAATTCGAGCACAAATCGAAGGTCTTACTCAAATCAAATTTGAGAATCTTAATAGTAATTTTGATACTGTTAGATATTCAGATTTCTATCATAAGATAACACTATTCAAAAATAGTATTATTAATGAAGTAGCTAAAAGTACAACTGAATTTTACAAAACTAATATCGCATATATCAATAGTGTGATGAATAGGTTTATTAGTAAAATTCGTGCTATTAGACAAGATGAGGATAGTCCATTACATGATGCTCTTGTAAATGATGATGGCTTTGGTAGTCAAACTTCTAAAATTATGGAATTTGCTACTGCTGTTAACAATTTAGCAAAAGAGTTTTTAGAATATGGTGCTATTCCTAATCTTCCTGCTCGTACAAGACTTCATACATTAGCTCAATCAATTCAACCTTATTTGGTATCTGATGTTGATGCTTTGAATCTTACTGGAGTAGATGTTATTACAGCTGTTCGTCAAAGTAATGTTCTTGATTTATTAAGAAATGCTCGAATGGCTTATTCTATTCTTTCGAGATATTATAATTTTGAAAGTGGTACTGAATTGAATGATGATGTATCTATTCTTAATAGTCTTGATGTACTTGCTAACAGTGTTTCTGACTTTATAGATGATACTGAATCAAGAGATGAGTTTAATACTAATGACTATCGTTATTATATTAGTGATTCAATGCGTAATGCTCTTGATGCTATTGAAAATACTATTGTAAAACTTGATGGTCGTCAGATATTTACTGATAATCACGTTTATACTTACGAAGATATTCTTGATTCTATATATCAGCAAACAGATGGTCGTAATGATGTTATTAAATATTATGAACCTATTTGGTATGCACTTAAATATTTCAAAAATGATGTAAATGTTAATACAATATATCAACAAATGAGTAAGAATGGTGTTCCACAAGAACAACTTGATGCTCTTAAACGTTTGTTTGATATTATTAATAAACGAATTGCTAATCCTATTCAAACAACAGACGGTGCTTATCTTGATAGTAACTTAAATCTTCGTGGTAAGTTTTTAAGTGATTTCTTCAAAACTCATATTCAACGTGAATTTGAAACTAATGGTTTCAAAGGTTTACGTCGTCTTACACCTGAAGTTTATAAGATTATCACAAGTCCTGAATATTACAATCCTAAAACTCGTGTTATTAAAAACAACATTACAGTTAATGGTGTTAAATTCAAGGCTACTGAATTATTTGATGCTTTAAGAACTTTACACGAAGGTCAGGAATTTGAAGTTACTTATAAAGATGGTAATGTCGATGTCAATTTAGATGTAAATGGTAAGAAACTATTAATTGAACGAATTGGTTTAGGTGATAGTGAAACTTATCATGGAATCCAATTAGGTAGAATTGATGAAAGTGGAGTTAATCAATATGATTCTGCTTTTGGTAATTCTTATGGAACATCTAAATTTATAGATACTATTATCCGAAAAGCTGGTGGAAGTGATACAATATTTAACTTAACAAAGGAGTTTTATAAAGTATATACTGAAGCCTTAACTCGTGAACAACAAACTTCTGATTCAGTTGTTTCAAAACTGAAATCAATTATTAAAGAATTAGATAAATATGGTAATACATCAAAAACTGAACATTCTGAAATAATCAATGCTTTTATTGGAGCTATCCAATATAATACCGAAGTCGAAGGTGTTAGTCCAGAAGCGTTTGATATCGAAGCTCTTGACTTAAATAAGGTTTATTATCTTATTAGTCCTATGTTCTATAATGTAAGACTTAAAAATCTTAATGATTATGTTCGTTATGGACTTAGAATCAAGAACGCTTATCAGAATCTAAATACTAAACTCGGAAACGACTTTATTCAAAGTCAAAAACTTATTACTGAAATTAAAGAAAAAGGTTCTGCAATTTTAGTATTAAAAGGTATTAATAAATCTCCTATTACATTTGCCGATTCAAGTGGTTATCGAGCTAATGTAAATGAAGAGATGCAACGCACTGTTACAGTTAATGGTAAACCTGCTGTTAATATTATTCAACGTCAGCCTGATGCTGATGGTTTAATGTTAGTTTCATCACTTACTACTGACACTGCATTTAATAATCCTATTGTTGAAGATAAAATTACTTCATCTGATAGGCATTTCCAAATGTATGCTGAAATTCAAGCTAATGCTGGTGAAAATGGAAAAAGTTATGTTCCGTTACATCGTGGTAATTTAGCAAGTGATGTTGCAGATACACCATTTAATGTAGCTGCTATGGAATTTGTTACTCAAACTATGAGTGATATTATTTCAGATGCTACGTTTACATCTCTTCCAACTGATGCTAAATCTGGTCTGTATACTCTTGTAGATGATACTAATAAAACTCGAACAAAAGCTCATAATGCTAATATTCGTAGTCGATTAGCTCCTTTATCGGAAGCTATTATTACAAGTTATAATCGTGGAGTTCCGGGAGCTGAATGGTTTAATATCAGTTCTCTTTATGAAAATACAGACCCTGCTACTGGAAAAACTCGTTATATTAAACATTTAGATTTCCAAACAGTTGTTCGTAAAAAGAATATACTTGGAAATGGAATAAGTTATATCAATAGAATTAGTATTGAATATACTAAATCTGGTGATAAATTTACTCCCGTTAAACTTCGATTAAGTCGTAGAGTAATTCCAGTTAATAGAACTACTTCAAAAGTTCGTATTGCTAAGAGTCCTTTTACAGCACGAGAACTTGCTCAATTAAATGGTATTATTGAAAAGAGTAAATCTAACAAAGGAACTTACGCTGTAATTGATTTGCAAGCAAGAGGTATTACTGGTAAAGATTTAACTGATTTACTTAATCATAATCTATTCCGTAAACTGTATGGTAATATGCAACGTAGTGTTACTACTGCATTGCAAGGCGACCATTATACTTACGGCGTTAAAACAGATGATGGTTATGCAGCAGTTAAAGGTCAATATAAATCTAAAATACTTGATTGGGCTAAACAACAAGGTATAGTTGATAAATCTGTTTCTTCAACATTTGATTCGATGCAAGATTTTATTCTTGACACCGGTGCTTTAACAACAAGTGTTATTGGAATTAGAGATACCAATGGTAATGTTGTTACCAATTATACTATTGATTCTATTCAACCTGCAATGTTCTTTGAACTTAAATCTGAAAGTTCTGATAATCCTATTCGAGAATCAGAAGATATGACGAAAGAATTTGCTGTTAAAGCAATTACAACATTAAGTTCAATGACAAGTGATACTGAAACAAACTGGTATCAAAAACTTGTTAATATTACAGATGATAAAGTAGCAGGTCTTAGAGTATTAGGTGTTATACCTGATTTTGTATCTGAAGATGTTGCTAACAGAATCGCTGAATTATATGATAGAATTTATGCTGATGGTAAAACTAATTTCAGTATTAAGAAACTATCAAGTAAACAAGATTTCATAATTGCTCAATATGATAAAGGTACTGAAACTATCGTTATCAATAGTAATAAACTTACTAAACGTAATTTTACTGCTACTGATTTAGGTGTTAATATTACTCATGAATCTCTTCATAAGTATTTTGAACAACAAGCTAATTCTAAAGAATTATACGATAAACTTGCTACATTAATTAGTGATATTAATGACACAGCATTTAAAGTTGATGCTAAAGAATTTAATGCTAAATATAAGAGCGATTTAACTGAACTTGAACTTGGTTATCTTCGTACATATCTTAAAATATTAAGTGAAACTCCTGCTGAAATAGTTACTTATGCTTTTACAAATAAACAGTTTGCTAATTTAGCAAATAGAATTATTGTAGAAGAAGCTCCGAAGATTAAGAAACGTAAAAGTCTTTGGGATAAAATTATTGATGCAATTCTTTCGGTTATTGGTATAGATACAATTACCGATAATAGTTTACTTAGTAATGTACGAAATATAGTAATTAATAGTTTGGATAGTGTGAATAGCCGACGCGCAAAAAATCCGACCAGTGGGCGTGCAACCTCCTCTCCCACCGGGGAGCGGAGCGCTGGGCGAAGCCCAGCAGCGGAGCCAACCTCAGTTACAACTAATCAAACTAATGTTACAAATGATGCAACACATGATAATTTATCAGTTACAGAACTTATTAAAACACCTGATGAAACTCTGACAGAAAATCAAAGAGCAGCTCAAGCTGAATTAGATTTTCTTGATGATGACAGTGAAATTACGTTTGATGACAATAATTCTGAAACATTTAATAGTCTTGATGTTTCTGATATTGGCCCGAACATAGTGATACCCGGTGGGGGAGTGGGTTTGACGCCCACTGGTCAGGTTTTTTCAAATAGTTCTGAAAATGTTTTGAATAATCAGAAAAATGTTGTATCTTCAAACGGTGGATATGTAATCGAATTTATTGACAAATATATTGATGACAATAATAACAAAATTTGTTAGTTTATGAATGCACAATGTAGTCCTGAACCTTATCGTTTAACTGCTGATGGAAGACTTGAGAAATCTGGTCTTTATCATCAAATGAAGTCTTTTAAGACTAAACCTATTGAAGATATTATTACATCTTTAATGGAAAAAGGTGTTTTACCTACTATTAAAGATTATAATAATATTCGAGGTTATGCTGAAGATAATGCTGATGTATCATTAGAGAATGCTTTTAAGCGTCGTATTCTTACAGCGTTTTTATATGCAGAAGCGGATGCCCGTACTCCTTATGGAGCTACGGGTTATCCCGTTTATACAAGTGGAGAACTTAAATTAGAATCTGTATTAGCTGCTCTTTCGACAGATGAAACTTATAGTGAAGATATTCGTAAAGATTTTGAATCTCTTGGTAACGCATTAGGTCTTGATATTAAACACGCTTTTAATCCGTCTATTGTAAATACTGCTACATTTGATGAGATGGATTATGCTTATATGGCTCGTGTTTTAACTACTGCTTACTTTAAGTTAAAAGGTCTTACTGCGGAACAAAGACAAGCTCGTTTTGGAGCTAATTATCGAGATGTTTCTCGTAGTGGATTTAAGGCTTTAATTCTTGCTGAGTTTAATAAAGAACTTGAAGAGTATAAAGCTCGACCCAATTTTATTCCTACAAGATTTAACGATATTTTTGTAGCAAATGTACTTACTGATTTGAATAAAGGTAATAGTCAAATCTTTAATTATTTTCTTGATTATATTGATAAGAACTATGGTATTAATCGTAAGCGTGCTTACCAAAATAATCGGATTGTCAATGATGAAAGTACAGAAGAAGGACAACGTGATGCTATTGAAGATATTGAAGTAATGTGGGATGATTTGCAAAAAGAACGTATTGATAGAAAGAATACGTTAGCATCTCATGTTAAAGCTCAAATAGCTCTTCTTGTAGGTTCGAGTAATTTCAAAAATAGAACTGCTAACAAAGCATATATTCCTGCTCCTATTGATATTAATGTTTTATGGAATAAACTTATTGAGGCACATCTTTACGATATTCAACCTCAAGATGTATATAATAGATTGCAACAACTTGCAGCTATAAATGATGAGTTTATTCCTATTCTTGAAATATTCCAACGAGTATTTGAAGATGATGGTTCTGCTGCTTCTGATTATGATAATTCTTTTGTAAATGCTTATATTTCTGGAATTAAACTTGCTGTTATTCCTGTAAATATTATGGCATTAGAAGGTGGTAATAATGCTACGATTTATCAGAATAATCGAGAATCATTTGGTGTTAAAACTTATATTGATAGATTTGAAAGTGTTTTAAGTACAAATATTGAATTTGGATTGTATAATAATCTGAATGATGTACTTTATACTAATCCTAAATCTAAACGTATTTTTGAACCTATTTCAAAACGTAGTAAGATTGATAAAGCAGCTCTGTTAGATAAACAGATGTCTGTAATTAATTATTTAGGATTAGCAATTACTCGTGATGCTCTTACTCAATATTATAATGCAAACGATAATGCTAATGAAGTATATTCAAGAGTTAATTCTCTTCTTGAAAATGTAGTTAACGATACTAAACATCGTGTTAATACATATCGTGGCAAAGAAATTCCTGCACATAATATTAATGGATATTTATATTCATTAGCACAGATTGCTACTTATGATTTTAATAGTTTTACAAATATGAGTTATCTTGATGTTCAAGGTAAACTTAATTATTCACCTCAGTATGATAGTATGCTTACAAAGTTCCTTCGTGGATTTGTTACTCGTACTGGTGTAAATACTGAATATATTAAACATATATTTAAGGATTATCTTAATGACCCGACTTTAACTGCTCCGGGTGCAGAAGATAATATTCTTATTTATGATGAAAAAACTGGTCTTGGAATATTTACTAAAAATAGTATTGGTGAATACGAAGTAAATCCTGCATTTATTTCTGATGTTGAACGTCGTTATCAGTTTGCATTATCTGCATTTAATGGTGTTAAGATTGGAAATAAAGGTTTGAAATATCGTGAAGTACAAGGTGCTCTTTATACATATACCGAAGTTATTCTTAATATGCTTGGTCAATATGTATTCTTAACATCTGATAGTCCTCGTAGTTATATGATGACTACTAAACGACTTGAGGTTGATGATTTATTTATTAAAGATTCTTCTAAACCTCGTACTTCAATTCATGTTAAGACTTTTGGTTCTAATTATACACCTACGGCTGTTGCAGCACATCCTAAATCGGTATTTATCTTCTCAGGTAATACTAAAAGTCGTGCGATAGGTGCTCCAGCAACATCTGGACAAGAATCTATTCGAGGTCTTAAAAATACTATCGAAATTGATGGTTTCAAGGGTGAGAATATTACTCCGAATAAACCTACTACTACAGATTATTTTACTGATGAAGATTATGATGCTTATGTAAAAGATTTTGAAAGTCGAGTAGTTCCTTTTATTAATGATGCTATTTCTCGTGGATTGAATATTTATCTGCCGATGAATGGTATTAGTAGTAGATTAGCTACTCATGCTCCTCGTATATATTCTTATGTAACTGAATATTTAGATAATCTTGTTACACGAAATAAGTTTGTTCGTATAACAGATAATCCGATAAATGAAGAATCAAATGTTTTCCATTCTATTGAAAAGATTGTAAATAGTGATGTCTTTAAGTTTAATACTTTTGGACAAATTATATTCCAATTAAGAGATAATAGTGACGAGAATATTGCTCAAATGAAAACTCGTCATAATCGAAAGTATTGGAATGGTAGAGCTATTTATGATGCAAAAGGTATTCCGACTGGTAAGGCGTTTCAGTTCTTAAATATTACTTATATTGAGAATGGTAAGAATATCACATTACCTGCTCATATTGCAAAGATAAATAATGTAGATGTTGCAGAAGTTTATCGTAATATGATTGCACAAGTTCGTAATGAACCTTACGATGAAAATCTTGTTGCTAATACTGGTAATATTCGTGATTTCGTAACTGCTTACATTCGTTGGAACGCTACAACTGGTGTTGATAGTTTTGAAAATATTGCTAAAAGTATTTACGATACTAATATCAAAACTGATACAAGTGTCGTTACTACTTTCGATAGTTATTTAGCAGATTTAGTTCAAGAAGTATATAATCAGAAAGCTAATGATTGGATTAAACGTCGCAAAGCTGATGGTAAAGAATATACTCTTGATACTATCCCTGCATTAAAGAAAGAAAGTTTGTTAAATAGCGCTCGTCAGCACGTTCTTGCTACTTATGATATTATGGATAATGATGGTGTTCGATTAAGTTTACTTAAAGTATTACTTAATCATACTATCTATAATCATAGTATGAACGCTATATTTAATGGTGATATTGAGGAATATAAAGATACAGTAGACCTCAATAAACGTGTAGCACAAGTTATTAAGAATGGTCTTAATTCTATTGATTCAATCCATAACGATACTCCTCGTAAGGTTGTTGTTATGGAAGATATGAATTTCAATAGTAATATTCTTGATAAAATGGGTATTCAAAACGAAGCTATTTTGGATGCTTATCGTGCTACTGCTACTATTAATGACTCTCAGTCTATTATGACTGATATAGGTCTTATTAAACTTTTGAAAGCTACTGGTCGTTGGAATCCGAGCGAACCTTTATATCAATATATTACTGATTTACAAGACCCAACTAAAACATTTAATCCTACATCTTATGCTAAGGTTGTAGAACAAGTTAAATTATTTGGTACAACTCGTCGTCGCCGTGGTGATTTTTATCATGCTCCGGCTGTAATTGGTAATGAAGTTGATATATTTGCTGATGAAGTAGATAGTGTTCAGATTAAAGACTCGACCGTTGTTCTTTTTGAAAGTATGACACGAGGTAGTGCTATGGGTCAATTATATGATTGGATGATTCAAAATAATATTGACCAAGTTAGTCCTATTTCTGCTGTTAAAGTATCTGGTATTACACCAGTTAAGATTCATAATGACCAAGGTGGTCTTGATATTGAGGCATTAAATCGAGTAGATGATAGGTCTATTCTTTATATGCGAGATAGTGATTTTGTTATTCAACAAGATATTAAAGCTGATTTGCTTGATGAAACTACTATTTTAGGTGGTCAGTTAGTTAAGCAGATTATGGAAGGTCTTGATTGGAATAATGCTATTTATGAATTAGATGGCAAAAATGTTACTGGTAAAGAACTGTTTGATGAATTTCAAAAGACATTAGCTACTAATATTCGTGAAGATGCTATGCAATTACTTTACGATATTGGTGGTATCGATGAGAATGGTGAAATTCGAACTGATGCTCGCGGTGCTATTCAAATTGATATAAATAAACTTGTTAATCGTTTTCAAGAAATTATATCGGATGATGTTGATGCTATAACTATTCGAAAAGCTCTTGAAATTAAAGAAGATGGTCTTCCGACTATGCCTTTATCTTATCCTGTTATTAAAGGTAAGTTAGAGAAGATACTGGCTTCTATGTTAAGTAAACAAGTTATTAATAAATATCTTCCCGGATTTCATGCTCCTATTCGAGCTGATATATTTACTGCAAGTAATGAGTTAATCAAACATAATGAGTTCTATTCTGATAAAGAACTTTACAATAAAACTATTGATGAACTTGTTGCTAATGGTTCTATCACATATGCTTCAAGTTTTATTGAAGAATGTAAACGAACTGGTAGAAGTCTTGAATTACAAGCTGAATATCGTGAGGATGGAAATTACCATTATGCAGAAGTTATAGTTAATCCGTGGAAAATAGATTTCTATAAAAATATTGGTACTGTTAAAACTATTACTAATGAAGATGGTACAACTAAGGATATTATAACTGTTGATATTGACAAACTTGATGTTGAAGCTCGTCGGATGATAGGTATTCGTATTCCTACCGAGGGTAAACAATCAATGGTTGTATTTGAAGTTGTTGGTTTTCTTAATAATAATGCTACACAAGCTATATTCCCACAAAGTCTTATTACTCGTACTGGCTGGGACTTCGATATTGACTCGATTTATGCCTACTATCGCAATGTAATTTTTGAGCAAGACAAATATATACCTGTCGAATTTAAGTCGAAATTTGATGCCTCGCAGGCCCAAGTAGGGGGTAAATTCACACGGTCGGTATTTAAGCAAAAATACATCGAATTAGCTACTACTCCACAAGAATTTACTAATTTAACAAGTCATAATTTTAATGCTATTGTTAAGTGGATTAGCCGGTATTATAATCCTAATTTAGTACCTACTAATGCAAATCAATCTCCTCTCAATAATATAATTGAATTAATTAAAGAGGATTTACAAGATGTTAAAAGTAATCCGGAATATACTAAGATTCTTAAATCTATTCTGCATAATTTACAGTATGGATTTGCAAAGAATTACGGTGATGTAAATAGTTTAGTTCGAGAATATCTTGCTAATAAGCGAGATGGTGTTACTGAAGATTTTGGTAATTATACTCAAACTCAACGTGCTTATACTTCGGATTTATTAATTCGTGCTCATAAAGCAATCAATGATTTAATTAAGTTTGTTAAGAATGTTAATAGTCAGTTAGCTATTATTAATATTTCTCCTGATACAATTAGTAATTTTGATACTATCAAATCAAAATTTCAATATCTTGTTGAGGATACTGATAAAACTATTGTTCCTCATTTAAGTGCTATTCAAAGTAATATTGATAAGGCATTTAATGCTTTTACAAAAGACTTTGTTCAAAACGAGAGTATTTATGAATTGAATAGTAGAGAAGCTCGTGATAATCATTTGATTGATATTATTACAGCTGTTCTTTCTAATCCAAATCATGCTGAAGAAGTAAATAAACCTAATGGTATGGCTGAAATTCAAGCTGTATCTGACCGTGATAATGCTCTTTGGAATTATACTCTTAAAACTTTGAATCCTAATAATCTTATGGATAAGATTACTCTTAATAACATGAGTATGGGTTCAACAGTTCTTAAAGGTCATTCTGTTAATTTCGATACTTTAATTGCAACAATTTCTACTTTACATGGTAGATTACTTAAAGGTATTCGTCGTAAGATTAGTCTTAATTCTTTACCGATACCTAAGGGTTTTGCTGATAGAAGTGAAATGTACACTATAAGTGATAAAGGTGTACCTCGATTAACAAGTAAATATAAAGAATTTTTAGCTAAACGATATGGTGCTGAAAATATCCAATTATTACCGAAAGAAAATGCTCTTTGGGTTAATGATGTTTGGATTAATAATGATGCACTTAATGAACATTTGGATATTAGTGGTGAACGAGTTGAACTTCAAATGAATCAGTTTACTTCTGGTATTCTTGATGTTCTTAAAGCTGGACTTGGATTTAATCTTAATGTCCATACTTTAAGTGTAGCTCGTGCTATATCGTCTGGTGTTACTATTGAACTTTATAATGATAAACCTAATAGATTCACTAATGAGGATGCTTTTATTCATCAACCTGCTATTATTGAAGCAGTTAATCGAATGGAAGTTCAATCATTAAGTCGTGGTAATTTTACAATTCTTGATGCTGTCGAAGCAATTCGTTCTGATTATAGTGTAGAACTTGCTAAGATTTATGCTGATTTAATTGTTAAGAAAGAAATTACTCCGGTTGAATCTCATGATGTAATAATGACTGTCGCAAGCGGTAAAAGTAAAACTAAAACTCTTACTGTCGGACAGCTTAATGAATTAAAAGATAAATTACCGAATATAACTATTAATGAAATCAGTGGTAAATATGGTTATCAAACTACTGAAGAGTTATTAGATAATATTAAAAATCGTGATAATCGTACAGCAGATTGGTTATTACGTCAGATTAGCGTTCTTGGTAATTTTGTTGAATACAATGAAATTGCTACTAATTTGATTGACCTTAACTTTATGCTTAAAAGTGAAAGTAGGGTTGATAGTTTCTTTAAGGCTGACCAAAAAGAACGTAAACTTGCTGAATATTATTATCCAGTAAAAGCTTTAAAAGAACTTGTAAATGATAAGTATAATCAAACACTTCGATTTATTGATGAATATATCGAAGAAAATGCTGGTAATCCTAAAGCAATAGATGCGATTAAAACTGCTTTTACTCGTGAAAGTTCTGATGCTTTTAGACGGCATTATAAACCAAAAGATGTTAAGGGTAATCCTCTTGCTGCGATTACTTATTCTGATATGAAACTATTTCGTTCGGAACTTCCGAAACGAAATGATATTATGACACGTCGCGAACTTATTGAGGATTTAGCTGTTGGATATGAAACTCCTAATAAGGTGATTCTTGATAATGGTAAAGACATTATTGAAAGTATATTTGTTGGTTCATTTGAAGGTTATCTTGATGGCAACAAATTTAATGATACTGAAAATCAAAGTGCTTACGGAGTAATTCAAGCTCGTTATCAGTATGCACATTGGTTAATGGCTAATGGTTTCGGTGATGTTTTTATTACTCGAAATCATCACATTGCTAATACGATTTTAGGTCAGATACTTCAACGTAAAAATTCGATTGATGAATCTACTTATAAATATGTTACTGATAGTATTATGAACTATCTTGTAAGTGTTAACGGTGGATTAGATAATGGACTTGTTAAAGTTCTTCCTATTTTAACACCTGATAATACTCCGGAAGTTCTTACTACATTAGGTATTCATACAGAGGAACAACTTAAAGAACAAAAACTTATCTTTAAGACTCTTTTGAATACTGTTAAAGATGGTTATACACCTGAAAGTTTTACTCAATACACTAAACTTTCACTTGCTCAACAGATTCAATTTATTCAAAAAGATAGTACATTAAGAGATTATATTGAGAAATCACCTGAGTTCAGAGGTGATAATATATTTAAGTATTTAACAGTTCGTAAGAATAATCGTTCTGTACCTTATGATATTATTAGAATCCAACGTGATGATAATGATGTCAATTCTTGGTCTAATATGACTGATAGTATTCTTCGTATGTGGGATAGTAAGATTCCTTATATTGCTCATACGATACGTCAGTTATTAGTTTATACTTATGTTACAGAAGGTTTTAATTATGCTTATAATGTTTCAAAATATATTCCGATTGAACTTATAAGTACTAATCGACCTAATGCAGAATACGATGCTTTATGTCGTGAAGTTCATTATCCTGACCCTTCTGTTAATCTTGGTAATTACGCAGAGAACTTAAGAAATGCTGAAAAAGCTGTATTTGATGGAAACGTAGATATTACACCTGTTATGAGTTTAATATCTCGTATGAAATCAGATATGAATCCAGTATTATTAAGTTATATACAAAAACGTTATCGTTGGGAAGCAAATAAGAATAAAGCTACTATTGGTTATGTTCAAAATGCTAACGGCGAAAATGTTGGTACTGGTTCTTATATTGATGAAAATGGTAATACTCAGAATTTCTATATTGAAACTGAAGCTCGATTAGTTAATTCTGAATATGCTAATGCAGAATATGTAACTGAAAGGATTACTCGTAGTAAGAATCGTGTATATAAACGATATAAAATTACTACGAATACTAATAATCCGTTAAAAGATGTTTATGTATTCTTACCTGTTAATCCTTTACTTCGTAATGAAGCTTCTTTAATGACTGGTGACATTAGTATTATACCTACTTATCAAGAAGGTATGATGGCACAAGTTCAAAAAGATGGCGAAACTATTATAACCAATAGGTTATCTGTTATTACAGATTCTGATGCTATTCATAAATTCATGTTAGCTATTGATAATAATGAATCAGTCCAAATGGATGAAAATTCAGATTTCAATGATGCTAATACGATTGAAACAGAAGATGCTATTGATAGCACTATTGATGTTGAAACAGAAGATGTAATTGATACTGATGTTGCTTCTGTATCTGATACAGATTTTGAAGTATTAAATTCAGTTGAAGTTACTACTCCTACATTCATTAATATTGAACATACACATTCTTCTGCAAGTGATGTTATTTATAATGAATTAGAATCTTCTGTTACATCTATTTTTATTACTACACAAGCAACTCATTCTTTCTATAAGGGTTATCATAAATCCGCAATTCAAGTAGATTATAACAAGTCTGCTTATGAAGAAGCTCTTCGTGTAGCTCCTATGTTAAAGAATGGTAATCTTTATATTAACGGTGACGTTCTGATTGATGCTAATAGAGATTTCAATTATTTGGATGATTGGACAAAAACTTTTATTAGTAATCTTTACAGAATTAATCCTATTATGACTTCGGTTAGTACTGTCTTAAATGATGGTGTTGGTCGAATAGTTGCAGAAACATATATTGATGTTCCTCGTAGGAATATTAATATTTATGGTGATAATGAAAAATTATATTCTCGTGTTGTTCATGCTGATGTTCCTACAAGAGATGGTTTACGAAATTCTCTTGTTGTAGATTCTAATATTGCTATTGAAACTTTGAAAATTATGGATAGAATCCAGAAATTTTTGAATAATAACAATGTTGGAAATCGTGAGGAATTTATGAATATCTTAAAGTCCTTCGATAATGAAAGTTTTGAAGGTGGTATTCAAAGTGCTCTTGAAGAACGAGATATTGCTGCAATGAAAGCTACTTATAGTCGTTTGGCTAATTTAAGTAGTTCTGTTTATGATGCTATCAAGCAATTATGGGCTATTACTAAGGATTTGAATTACGAAGAGATTCGTTCAAATTATGGTGCAGCTCTTGATTACAAAGATAGACTTGTAATGATGTTAAAACTTGCTTCTCATTTTAGTCCATATCTTACACTTGAAGAAATCAAAATTCAAGATACAGTTTATGATGCTGAAAGTGAAGAAGGTAAAGAATTATTTACTAAGGAATTTGGTGAATTAAATAATAATATAGCTCGACTTAAATCTCTTGCAACAAAAGTTGCTGGAATACGGTCTAATGTTATTCAATCTGTTAAAGATGTAGTAACTTGGGCTGTAATTGATAAAAGTCGTAATCCTAAATATACTACTGCGTTTAGTAAGATTAAAGAATATCTTGCTTCACATAATGGTAGTCTTGAAGGATTTGATGCTAATAGTGTTGAAATAACAGAAGATGAGTGGTTAGAAATTCAACATTTGTTATTTGAACTTGATAAAGATATTAATAAGACACAACTTTGGCTTGATTCTGCTTTTACAACTGGTATTACTCTGATTGATATTACTGGTAAAGCATGGGATGAAGCTAATTATAAAGCTAAGAAAGCAGCTCAACGCATTAATGATGAACTTGAAAGTGCACTTGAAGAGTTCCAACCGGGACTTTCTAAAAATGCTCGTGCTCGTGAAAAGTTAATGCACAAATTTATTAATGAATATGGAGATTTAATTGGTAGTTATAAAACTGAAGGTCTTGGAGATTCGACTGGTACTTTACGAAAAGATATTCGTGATGCTATTTATCAGAATCTCTATACTGACAGTGGATTTGTTACAAGAGCTACTGCTGAAAAAACTCTTGAAATCATTGATGATATTATAAAGAAATATAATGAAAATCATACTTGGAACATTGTTCCATTAAGTGATAACGAAGCAGCTAAACATCTTGCTGAACTTACTGAATTAAGTAATCGTGAGAAACTTGTTTATTTACAAACTCATGACCTTATTGAACTTAGTCTTATCACTGATATTAGTGGTAAGCGTGAAAACGTTCTTTATAAACTTGATTTTGGTAATACTCCGGTATCAGATGAATATGCAGCTTTAAGTGATAAAGAACAAAAGTTACTCAATACTATTCGTAATCTTATTCAACGAACTATTCGTGAATATGACGGTAACTGGATTAACTATTATGGTAGATGGGATGAGGTAATGCCTTTTATTCCTCAAGCTACATTAGGTCAATCTGCTAAACAATTTGTTAGTATTCCTATGATTCATAAAGATAGGTATTATACTGACATTGATGGTACTAAACGATTTGTTACAAAAGCTCAAACTTTACAAGTTCCTAAACATATTCCTGTATTTAATATTCGTAAAAAGTACAAATCTGAAAGTTATACTGAATATGAAGCTCGAATTGTAGAATTGTTTAGTGAATGGTTTGATAAAAATAACAAACTTCCTGTTACAGTTAAACCTTCAACTCTTCGTGAGATTAGACATTATAACGATGCTGTAATGCTTGAAAATAAAAAGTATAAAGCAAAGGTAATGTCCTATGATATTGTTGATGTAATGAAAGGTTTTACACAAGAACTTTATAATCTTCGTGCAATTAATAATTTTGAAACTGATTATCAGCTTACGAAATATTTAATGAATGAACGTGGAGTTTCTGGTGTAGCACCTCGTGATGTTATTAAAAATGCGAATGAACAGTTAAATAATATGGAACGTCGTATTTTTAATTTTAGTAAATATAATAGTGCTTTTGATGTTTCTGCCGGTGCATTATTGCGTTATACTTCTATGACTTTCATGTATCTCAACTATACTGCTGGTATCACTAATATTCTCAAAGGTGTTACTGATATGATAGTTGAATCTACTGCTAATAACTTTGTTGAAAGCAAAGATATTATGAAATCAGGTTTGCGTGATGTTATTAAGACTATTCCTCATTTCTTACGCGATATTAATTCGACAAGAACTGATGATGTACTTGTAGCAATCATTAAAGACTTTGATGATATTTATCAAGATACTCGTGATGTAACATCTTCTGATACTGGAACTTCCTATTGGATTAAAGCTATGCGAATGGTTGATACTGTTGGTTATGCTCCTAATAACATGGGTGAGTTCATTATGCAGTTTGGTATGTTACTTGCTGCTACACAATCTCATCGAGTAGTTGGTGGTAAGATTATGGCTTTCAATGATTTTTATAATGATAATCTTGAAAAATTATTACAAGATGTTCTTACTAACGAACAATATGATAAATATCTTATTTTCAAAGAAGATTTAGATGCTGAGATAGCTCGTGAAGAAAAACGTACTTCAAAAGAGTATTTATGGAATCACGATTATGCTTCTCAATATCTTAAATCACATTATAATTTACTTTCTGATGAACAACGTAAGAAAATTGTTGATTCTCGAAAGACTGATAAAAAAGCTCAACGTGAAGCTTTTGATAAATACAATACTCTTCGTTCGGAACTTAAACTTGAAGATGGTCGTTTGAGTTTTAATCCTGAAAGTGGTCTTACAGAAGAAACTCTTTCGGAGTTCCGTGGTCGAGTTAAAGCTATTAACCAATCATTACATGGTATTTACAATCGTGTAGACAGAAATAGTTTACAAGATGCTGCTTTTGGTGATTTGTTAATGCAATTTAAGAAATGGGTTCGTCCTAACTTTGTTCGTTATTTCGGTCGTCGTTTCGGTCGTATATTTTATAATGAGCAATTGGGTAGTTATGAAATTCCTATATTTAATCCTATGTTTGATATGTTTAGAAGTGGTAGTCAAGCCTTCAAAGATAGTCTTAATGATAATAATACTGTTATCGACTATATGAAAGGTATTGGTAACTTCTTCAAAGGTGTATCAAGTTGGTTACTTAATGTAGGATTCTATTATAATACTCTTCCCTTAAATGAACAGATAGCAACTATGAAATTTGCTCGTTTAATGGGTGCTTTAGCTTTCAGTGCTCTTGCTGCTATGACACTTGGTGCATTTAAGAAAGATGATGATGAAGATAATATTTTGTATCAACACGCTATGTATGCTGCAACAACTTATTATCAACAAATGATTGAACCTATGCCAGTATTTGGTTGGATGGCTACAATAGAACAAACTGCAAATAGTTTGTTTGCTGGTCAGAAAACTTTACAATCTGCATATAAACTTGTTAATCTCACTATTCAAGGTCTTTGGGTTGATGATGACGAACTTATTTATGATAGAGGTATTTATAAAGGACAAGATAAACGTGCAGTTGCATTACGTCAAGCTGTTCCTGTTCTCCGTCAAATTAATAAGTTTAATAATCTCGGTGCTACTATGTCTTATTACAATATGTATAATCCTTTTGGTATTACATTTACTGGTTTTAGAGATATGATTAGTCCGAAAGACAGCGATAACTACGAGGACGAATAGTTCAATAGAGTAAACACCGGATATTTGCCCGTGGTGGTGCTTTCCAGCCTGCTACGGGCATTATCTTTTGTCGATGATACATTTGTCTAACTGACAAAAAAAAGACCGTCAGAACGCCTGAAAATAGGCACTCTGACGATCTGTCTGTATTACTTATTATGTTAGTAATATCGTTATTAATAATAACAACAATTATAGTAGCAATTAAAGTTGTAACATTGATAGCTCAGCCCTTCGGGCTTCGCTGACCCGGTGGGGCAGGAGGTTGCACGCCCACTTGTCACGTTTTATTCGCCACCGTTTTCAACATCTTTCGGTTTATCAAAAAGATATTGATATGTTTCATTATTAATAACAGTAAATTCTTTATCAGTTAAAGCAATAATCCAATCTCCTTTATCGAGTCGAATTATATTTTCTCTAAACATAATAAACATCCAACCATCGGAAAAATGACAATATCTACAAAAACTAACACATTCTGAGATATTAGCACCATCCCATTGGACACCTAATAATCTAACATTTTTCTTTACATTTAGTCGCTTAATCATAAATTACCTTTTAAGACCATTAATAGCCCATTGAAGAACAAAACCCAGATGTTCCCAGATTTTCTCTTTAATATCACGACGAGCTACACCACATCCCATATCATGGTCGTAGGTTTGAGGGTCTACACAAGCAGCTATACCGACAGTATCAAATCCAGTTAGAGTAGTATCACAAACAACTGTTGTCTTTTCACCAAGACGCAAAGAATAACCTTCTTTCATGAAATTAAGTACATCACATTCTTGAATTTTGTTAGGACTTAAAATCATATAATAAGCCTTTTCAAATACATCTTTTGGTGAAAAAGATTTATAGTTATCAGAATAAATAACTTCATAACCTTCTTCAATAGCATCGTTAGGATTACGAGCACGATTTAAGTCATAAACTATCTCATTACCATTAATCCTATAAGCTGGACGAGCTTTAATCAGTTTAACACCGATATAATAACGCTCATCTTGTAAAATATCTGATTCATTAAACATCTTATTTCGATTTATTACATTAGACCACTTTTACCAAAACCATTTTCACCACGTTCAGTTTTGCTTAGTTCATCTTTAGAAGATTTAATATCAAATACTGCACGTTTCTTTTCAACAATTACACCTTGTGCAAGTCTACTATTAGGAATAATAATATAACTAAAAGGTGTAGGATTTTGTACTATAATTCCAATATTACCTCTGTAATCGGTATCAATTGTACCTAATTTAACAGACATAAGTGTTGAACTTGAAATACCACTACGAGGACGAATTTGCATTTCATCTTCTTCAGGAATTTCAACATAAATACCAGTTTCAAACTTATTAACTGTATAAGGTAATATAATATTAACTTTATCAATACGGTTTTGTTCTAAATGATTCAAAAAGTCATCAATACCAGCTCCACCACCAATAGCGATTTTTATAGCATACAGAACTGAATTTTTGAATCTATCATAATCTATAACAAAATATTTACCTTCATAAGTACTATGATATAAATATTTAAGTACTTCTTGACCAAAACCATTAATTAAATCATGGAGTTCAGCAGCACTTAATCTTGCTACTTTATTACTAAACTTAACTCGTAAATCGAAACCGGAAGCTCCAGCACTTTTATACTCTGGAACTTCCGCGTTATCGACATACAATCCTATAAGACTTTCTTTCATGCTATCTTATTCTTCAGATTGTGGGATTTCACTTACATCTGCGGTACGAATATTATACCCTTCTTCTCCAATATATTTTGCCATTTTAAGGAGATGACGTATAGGAATTGGCATTCTATCGTCACCTCCTTTCTTTCTAACACCAATAAAACATTTGGCATTAGTCATTCTACATTCTTCAGGTAATTGACTTGGATATTGAGCTAAAGCCCAACTTGCAAGCAAAGGAATAATTTCCCAACTACCAGAAGCACTTGGAATTTGACAATTATCAGAATCGAAGCTATTTACAGTACCATCAGAATATATAACTACTTCTGTAATCATTTAGGCACTTAAACGTTGAACTAATTTATTAAAGGCTGTCTGACCGAGTTTGAAAGAATTACCCTGCGTAATAGAATCGAATTTATTGAGATTATCTTTATATTCAATTCCGTTATTAATATATGAAGTAACGCCGTTATAAAGCCAAAGCATTGTACCGCGATGACTATCTTGTCCGGGGCCACGTTCAATATAATTAATCATAGCATGTAACTGATTCTTCTTACGAGTAGAAATAACATCATTATCATAAGGAATCTTACCAATACCACCGCATTTAGCAATAAATTCTTTCTGATTAGCATCACAAATTAAATCCGTGATATAATCAATCATCACATCATCATTAATCTTAATATTTTCAGCAGCTTCAAGAATCAGTTTAGCTTGTTCAGAATATTTAAGAGTGTCACGCATCATTTGAGCACCTATTGCTAAATTAGCTTTAACATTTTTAGTATGCTTAAATCGAACCATATTCTTACAATGATTCAAAGCAGCATTTAACGTATTGTTACATACAACACGAATATCAGTGAAACAAGCCTGAATACTACCACTTCCATCATGACTTGTAGTGAAAAGGATATATTTCTCCATTTCATCTTTTGCAATCTCATAAGTAGGAAGTTTAGCAGTAACAAAGATTCGTTCACCAATACCTAAAACACCAGCAGTCTGAATGATAACATCTTTTGGATTAATTACCATTTGACTTTTACAAACTTGATATATAAAATCCATAGCTTCTGTATTCTGAACAGGTTCATACCTACTACCAACAGTACCAAGAATTTTATAATTATCTTTACGATATGTAGCGTATACATCATCTACGCGAGCACCTTTTTCCGGAATAATGATAACATCACCATTGGACATATGACAAGCGTAATGATTATCTTCTTTTACTAAATGTTTAGCTTCAGGAGGAATAAAACTTGCAAACATCGGAGCTAAAGCTACTTCATAATCCATATTAGCAATATGAATGATTTCATCAGGAGTTTTAGCTTCTTCAACGACAGTTCCAAGACCATGCCAAGGAACATCTTTCAACGAATAGAATGAATAAGTATTTCTATTAGAATTAAATTCAATATTCGCAGCCATAATTAAATTAGTTAGTTTATATTACAATTCAATAATACGAATATGAGCAATATCTTTATGTTCAGCGCCAAGTTTGCTAAACAGAAGTTCTTTCTCATTTTCAGCATCTTTAAGATTCAAAAATGTAAGAGCTTCATTATGATCATTAATCCACTCTCCACCATCTTTGGTTACATTTTTAAGAAAACCTTGTTTCTCACCAACGATTACTTTTGTAATCAAATACTTTTTATTCATAATTTTATAAGTATTAAAATGTTTAATGATAGATTATTTAAAGATAGCAGTTTCAGAAGTACAGATTTCCATATCAATTAAATCCATAATTCCTGAAATAGTTTTCAACTTTTGTTCATTTTCAGAATTAAGATTTTCTGAACTTGCAAGACCTTGTGCATATTCATCAAGTTCTTTAATAGCTTTCTTATCAAAAGACCATTTATATACAAAATCATCTCCATATTTACTACGAATATATGCAGCAAAATCTTTTAAATCAGAAAGTTTAATATTAACACTTAATGTTAGATTACCAATCTTATCAAAATACTCTTTACCGTTAAGTAATAATGTAGCACTATGAGGATGAATAGGATAAACATCCGGTAACAATTGATTATTAATAATATCAGTTAATGAATCTTCATTAACATTAACACTTTGTGATTCCTTTGTATAAACAGTAAAATCAGGAAATTTTAAATTAAAATTACCAGATTTACCTTGAACACCAAATACATGAAGAGCATCAACAATAGCTTGCTTCAAACGTTTTGTAGCTTTATCAAAACCAGCATTACGTTCTCGCAAACGTTTAATTTCTTCTTTATTATATTCAGTTTCAAGTTTTTTAACATCAAGAATTTTACGATAAGCTCTTAACTTATCTTCAAGTTCTTGCTCTGTAATAGCTAATTCAGAAGCAATTTCTTCTGTTACTTCACCATCATTTTCTTCTATCTGCGAAACAAGATAATCATATTTTTGCGCAATACCAAATAAATTACTCATAAATTGTCAAAATAATTTTTGTTCAACATAACCTTTTTTAACATTATAACCTTTCTCTTTACAGATATAAGTTAATTGTTTATGAATACTATCATATCCATCAACAGTATTATCAAGATGAAAATCCCAACCAGTATAATTCTCTAAATCACACTCAGTTTTATCACCGGATGTATCATCCATTTTAGTATTACGGAGAACACGAATTGTAGTTAATTCAATTCCATTTTGACAAGCAAAATCTTTAATACAATTCAATTCAAATTGTTCTCGAATATCAGGAATAATAAAATAATCACAAGGAGTAATTCTGATTCTATTTATAACATCATCAATAAACACTCTGTCATTATCAAATCTTAATAGTTTACCAAAATGAAGTAAACACTTACGATATGTCAGTTGTTCATCAATACCGTAACGATTAACAATATACGGAGATTTAGATAACTTAAAATAATGAGAATCTAATTGAGATACACTACAATTTGTAACAGCAGCTACAATACGTTTAAGCATTGTAGCCATAGGATATATCTCAACTTTACCAGCGAGCATACCTTCAAGGTATTCAGTAACATAAGTTTTACCTGTACCTTTTCTACCACTGATTAAAATTAATTTACCAGTCATATAATCTTAATTAATTATTTCTTCAGGAAAGTTAGCAAATACATTTTGTCTACCTTCTTGACCATGTAACACTCTTAAAGCAGCTTCTTTCTTAACTGCTAAAATAATACTACGTTTGAATAACTTATTATAAATTCTAACCATTTCACGAGCAACATATGAATTACCATCTGTCATACCGTGACGATTATTAATTTCAATAAGAAGTTCTTTAAGCGTTTTCTTCTCGCTTTCGCTCCTGCTCTCGTTCATATATATACTTTTTGTTATACTCATAAATAGTATTAAATGTTTCACCAGAAACACAACCATCATAATCAGGAAGTTCCTCTTTTATAATATTATCTATAATATTTGTAATAGCAATACAAATACCAAGATTTCTTAACTGAAGAGTACTATCTTCTTCAAAAAACTTGTCTTGTTCATCTTGTGGAACATTACATTTACTAAGAGCTTTAGCAAATACTTCTTGAAATTTTGAACGAGATATATAATTATTATTAGCCATAGTAGTTTATTCAAAATAATTGATAATACGACCTGTTTCATTAGGAAATCTAACAGCAATATCTTCTGCAATCATTTTAGCAATTTCAATCATTTGAGGATGTGCAGCTTTATGATTACGAAGAGGAAGGAAACCTTTATTCTCAACAATAGTGAGTTTGGGATAAACAGTTTCAAGATGTTCACCAATCCACATATCGAGAGTACCAGATATATAAATATCTGATTTAGTAGCAGTAGGAAGAACCGAACGAGCTAATTGAGCAGGTTCACCATCATTAGTTAATTCTTGATATATAGCTTCATTACCAGCAACAACATCGTAGAATTTTTCTAATGAATCTTCATTCTTAAATGGCGGTTCAATTACACTAATGTTTCTACCATATTTATAACCAAGTCTACCTTTAGCATAATTACACCAACGAGTGCTTTCTTGCATAAAACTCATTTCACGATGACGAACGGCTTCATGCGTAACACCTCTATCGGTTGTAATTTTATAAGTAACATTATAAATTTCCGGCGCACATTCACGTATTTCAGCATCAGAAGCAATTCGAAGACTTACATCAATACCGTATTCAAGTTTAGCAGTAATATCTTTATCATCAAACAGTAAATGAGAAAACTCCTTACTCAAAAGAAGCATATTATAAAACAAATCATTAACTTCGCTTGGATGATAAATATCATTATAAATAGCTTTCATTTTACGACTATTACTCATAATATCAAGAAATACTCGATATGAAAAACCAATATAATTACCAAGATAAGACCAACGAATATAAGGACTTAATTTAACAAATTCTCGAACAATACGATTCGGAATTGAAGTAACATTAAAATAAACATATTCATGTTCAAATATAGCAGTATGACCATCAATAAGTCTATTTCTACAAAAAGTTTCAGCTGAATCAGGTTTGATACTATCTTCTTGTTTAGTACAAACTTTACCGATCAATTCAATCTTTCTAAGACCAGAATAATCACAAAATTCGATTGCAGGTTCTACAACATTCATAGCTTTAATTGTATTAGTTTAGACGCGACAAGTGGGCGTGCAACCTCCTCTCCCACCGGGGAGCGGAGCCGCTGGGCGAAGCCCAGCAGGCGGAGCCACACAAGTTACACCTCCTGTCGCTTCTCGAATTGCGACAATAATTGTTTACGAGTTACTTTATATTCTTCAAGACTAATTCCTATTCTATTACAGATAATTATAACATCCATAATAGTAATACACTGACCACCCCACATAACATTCCATAAATCGTTAGCTTGAACTTCCCAAACATAATATCCACCAAATTGAATCTTATAATTATAACAAGTTTTACGATTTAATTGAATATTATTTTGCACACAAGCAGCAAAGAAATGAGCAAAATCAGTGAAATCTTTTAATTTAATAACAGCATCATTCCATAATCTAACAATCCCATTAGTTGATTCATAACGCATTACAGCATAAGTACCATACTGTCGCCATTGATAAGGAATACTACTAATTTTATAATTTCTAAATTCTTGAATTAGAACTTCAAGCTCTTCTCGATATTTCTTAGCTTTTGCTTCTTCAATAGCTTTCTGATTGTCGAGATATTCATTGAATTTAATTCTAATAATAGATTTAAGTTCTTTGCGAGTAGTTCTATTACTCCAAAGTTTCTTAAATTCAGTATAATTTCTACAATAAGGTAATATAACTTTTTTAGCACGAATAGTTTGCCAATAAAGAATTTTACCGCTAATAATAAGATTTTGTTTAGGACTTAAAGTAATACAAATATTATTTTTAAGATTAATTGTTGTATTAAATGTATTATATATTTTTCTAAAACCTTTATATTCTACATAAGTATTATATAAAGTATAAGCTTTATTAATAATATTATTAGCATCAATACCTTGTGCTTTACAAATACTTAAAATATCTTTTAATGCAAAACGCCATGCTTTACGAGCATTATTATATTTTATCTGATGAGTTCGAACATCAGCAAATTTTTGATTAGTAACATCTTTTTCAAGAATATGTCTTGTAACATTAAGATTTTGATTTACACCATACCAAAGAGCCGAAAGAATAGAATGAATATCATTATATATAATATTAGTATTTTCCCTACAAATATTATAAATATCTACATTAATTTTACCTCGAATCTTTTGATTTTTAAGTTTGACAAGTGGTCTATAAAGATAGTCTTCAATATTGTTTAGTCTTATAACAAACGGTACGAATTTATTACAAACACCAATTTGTTTACCTCTACGATAAAGAATACCATCTTTTAATTCATAACCATATTTACCATTTTCAGTAGTATACTTTGTATGAATACTTATATTATCTATTCTTTTATAGAATAAATCAAGTATTTCAGTAATAGTTCCAACAGTTTTCATCACTTTTCATAATCTCTAATTCCAACAACATTTGCATGGAAAGGTAAACCATTTTTAGTTCTTTCATAGAACTTAACAGTTACAGACTTTCCGATAGGTGGATTATTAAGAATATCTAATCGTTCATTAACAGTACCAGTTAAAGTACAACTAAATACTAAATCATTAATATCGTTCTTGAGAACTAATCTAACATTAAATCCTATTTTATCATCAGGATTTCCAGTGTGTTCAACACCAATACATTCAAATTCAGCATCGTCGAACTTTTTGAGTTTCATCATTGTAGCAGGACGAGAACCAAATTTATATTCAGTATGCAAATCTCTAATTATGGCTCCTTCAAAGCCACAATCAATACATTTTTGCATATAAGCTAACGCTTGATTATCATCATAAATAGTATCACTATTAAGAATAATAAGATTAAATTTATCCCACATTCCATGACCTTCAGGAGTTAAATTTTCCCAAATTCTACCAGCCATTACATTATGAGATACACTACTTTTTTTACTACGATATTCTTCCCAAACACTAAATCTTAATTTATCACGTTCTCTGTTAGTTAAATCGGGAATACTTAAATCAAAATTAACAAATTGAAGTTTTTCATGATATATATTCTTAGGATTACGAGCAGCTCCACCAATAGTTGTTACTTTCTCACCACGAATATAAATCTCACCATCAAATACCATATTAGCATATTTAGGGAAACTATCATAAAAATCATTAAATAGTTGTTCAATATGCCAAATACGATAAGTAAGACCTTCTTTAGTTTTAATTACAGTATGATAATGTTTATCATTACGAACAAAACCTTCAAGACTGAATAAATCAGTAGGTGTAAATTCTTCAAGCATAACAACTGCTCGAACACCATTGATTTTAGGTTGAGCAATACAAGGATATTCGAACTTACCAATAGCAAACTTTTGTGCTTTCATAGGTTTGACACAATTATTTGCATCAGTGTTATATTTAGGTAATCTCTTATTTATTTCTGCAAATAAATCATCTGCATTAGTAAGATAATCCAAAGGACTAATACCTAAATCAGAAAGACTTTTATATCCTTGTTTCTTATGTCTTTCATAAACACTATTAAGTTCAAATTCAGCTTGTTCTCTATCAGTTTTTTTACTTTTAGCTTTAATTACAGGAGAATAAGATGATGTTTCAGCACAATTTACTTTACCATAATAGTAAGCTAATCGTAGAGATACTGTACCGTCAGAATTAGTAACTTTTTCAACTCGACCCCACCAACGAACTAAACCGCCAGTTAAATCTCGTTTATATAAAACTTCATTAGGAATCATATCTTATTTTTTAACTTTTTCTTCAATAACAATAGCATATTGCGGTTCTCCAATACGAATCATAAGACAATTCCAACTTTCAAGAGGAGTCTTATGTTCAGTCATATCTGTAAGATTAAGTGGTTTAGCACAAAAACATTTATATGACCTTTCAATCTTATTATTAAGAGGATTCTTAATAGTTTTAGGATGTGGGAGAATACGCGAAAGAATAGGATTAATAGCTTCTAATGTTTCTTTATCATTAGCGCTAATATAAGTATCACCATCAAGAATAATTTGTGTATGTTTGAAACCATATTTATCCACAAATCTGTTAATACTTGATTGGTCAGATAAACGAGAAAAATCATTCATTAATCTCGTATAACTTTCTTCATCCATAGGACAAAGATAAATCTTATTACCATTATCAAGAGTATTGATAAGATAGTTTTTGATTTTAATCTCCATAATAAATCTTTTTTAGAACATTATCAAAATGTTGGAATACTTTACGATAACCATAATCTTTAACCATATCAGATGGGTCTTTAGATTTATAATTATTCGTAAAATAAATTGGAATAGTATTATATCTACCTTGTAGTAGATGAGCTGCATTAATTCCAGCAGCATCAGTATCGAAAATAGTAAATAACTTTCCGCTTAAAGAGTACGACACCAATAACTTGTAGATGTCAGTAGGTAATACGATAGTTTCAGAAGCAGCAGGTATAAACAAAATATCATTAATACCTTTTTCATCACAAATTTGTTCAAAAAGTATTTTATCTTTATAACCTTTTATAAGAGCAATATAATTCGTTGGTTTAAGTTGATGTAAACACTCAATAGGACAACGATTATTAGTAATAAACTTGGTTTGACTTTTAAGTCTTTTTGGAAAATAAAGTTTATACTTATTTGGATTAACATTATAAACATAACAAGGGTCAGTACCACTATAACGATAAGGTGTTTGCCACTCATTAAGTCTATATCTATCAACAATAAATACTTTTGTATTTAGATTACTTTTCTTAATACCATATTGTTCCCAATAAATATAATCTAACTTATTTGGTTTACGAACATCAAAAGTAATTTCAAGATTTTGATTCTTAATATGTTCTTGTTCAGTTCGATTAAATTCAATATTAGTAACAATTTTATCAGAACAACGAAGGATTATGTCATTACATATATATACAAACCCTTCACTTGTCTTACAATTCTTATTAATAATATAACCTACAACTTCAAATATATCACCTCTAAATCTACCATCACCAAAATCTCTACATATTAGTTTATCACCATAATACTTAAAAGATAATGAAGGATGTTTATCATTTCTTAAAGGATTTCGTATTCTATCATTAGGACTACTAATGTTAAATCGGATTACATCTTCGGGAATACCAAAATATTTACTAAATATTGTAATTTGGTCAAGTGTATTAAGTATGAAATCTCTCATGTAATCAGTAGTGTAACTTGCTGGGCTTCGCTGCTGGGCTTCGCCCAGCGCTCCGCTACCCGGTGGGGGAGTGGGTTGGACGCCCACTCGTGACGTTTCTGGCCGCGTGTATTTACCTGACCTATACAGATATACGTCTGTTAAATACAGTCCGTCAAATCAAAAGAAATCGGCCAAAAATACGGTATAACAACAAGTCTAATTTTAGCATTACCCAAAAAAGAAGGAGATAATAGAGTTTTACCTCCATTACCTCCTTTACAAGTTCCTGTTTTAGTAATATGATAAATACTACTTCGAGTATCTATCAAGAATGTTCTGAATATCCGACGAAACAACAGTAGCACCGGGAGCGGGAGCAGGAGCACCTGCGGCAGCTTCACGATTCTTAGGAGCATCATCTTTTGCAAGATGAATTGTTTCACCAGCTTCAAATTCAATCGACGGACTTTGACCGGGAATAACACGTTCAACAAATCCACGATTAACAAACGAAGGAAAAGCTAAGAACTTATGCGTGTTATAATCTGCAACAAGTTTCATGAACAGTTTTACATTCTTATAAATAGGATTTTTCTCATCATCACCAACAAGGAGATGTTTGAAATATTCAAAGAAAGCAAGATACTGTTCACAACGAACCTTTGCAGGAGCAGCATAATCGAGTCCCGGACATTTACCAGCATTAACCGGATAACCTTTAAGACCCTTAAACTGATTTGCGATATGACGAAGCTGTCCATATACCTGCTGAATAATGTTAATAACAGTTTTCTCTTCAACAGGTTCGCCTTTCTTATTAAGAGTAGTAACCGGTTTAGCAGTAAATGTATAATAACGGTCTTTCGGATTTGCGTCAGTTTTACACTGCTTAAATTCGATAACAAGTACGGGGAATTTACAACCAGCATATTCCCATGTACTTTCGACACCTTTATCATCCAGTAGAGGTACTTCACGAATATCAATACGAACATCGTTAATCATACCCATACAAAGATTACCAAGTTCAGGGTCGGGCTTAAAAGCTAATCTCCGTTCAACAACCTCTTCTTCAAACATTAATGTTGTCGAACTAACTTTCGATTTACTTGTGTCTGCCATAATAATAATTAAAGTACTTTAAGTTATTAGACTAAAAAGAGGAGCTACTTATTCAATAACTCCTCTTTTTATAATGATAGCAAATGATAGATTTGTTAAATACTTTTAGGTATTAACAATTACAACTCGGCTTCCGGCTCGGTTTCGGGCTGCGGTTCCTCTGCCCGCTTCTCGTCCTCCAGCGTTACCTCTTTCGGGTCTACCAGCACATACACTTTCTCGTAGATGGTATCATCAATCTGAACAGGAATAAAATCACCATTCTTGTCCTTAACTTCCTCAACACCATACTCAACTCGCTTAGTAGCAAGAACAGCAGTACACATCTTACCGTCACGGCCTTTCTGTGTTTCAACCTCTTCCATAAGACCCTTATCAGCAAGAACACGCTCACCTACGGGAGCAGCATCCTTATCCTGCATAAGCATCTGCGACCAAACACCAGCGTAATTAAACGACTGAGGACGACCAGTACCTTTCGTGTTACCAGCACTTGCAAGTTTGCAACCCTCGCTACCTGCCGAAAGAGCAATAAAGAAACGCTCATTAATCGAATCAGCATTAGGCATAGCAAACATAACAACACGGTCGCCATGACCACAACCAATAAGTGCAGAAGCCGAAGCATTCATCGTAAACTTATTCATACCACGAGCAGTAGTAATTGCCGGACGAATATCATTCGACGACTTCGTACCACGGTTTACAGCAGTCAGACCAGCAAGTTTAGCAGCAGAAAAAACAGACTTTTTCATAATTGTAATTTGTTTTAATTTATGAATATTTTATGAATGATAGATTAATGATAGATTTGCATTACTTTATTCTGTAACAGGAACTTCTTCAAATTCAGTATCTTCAGCTTGACGGTTTGCAATAGATACAGCTTGATGTAATTCACTATCAACGTAAATTCCATTTAACTTATCACTTGCAATAATTCTACCACCAAGCATGATAGACATTTTAATAAGATGAGTTTCCGGATGGGCGTTCCAATTAGCTTTACCTTTACTTTCAGTACCGTCAGATTTAGTACCAACGTACAAACCTGCATCAATAGCTTGTTGTAAAGTATAAGGTATTGCAATACTCTCATCACCACGAGTAAGTTCTACAAGAGCTCGACGAGTAGCATACCTAATAATTGGAATTTTACCTTCTTGTACTTGTTTATCAATATAATCAGCAGTATGACCATCATTAATTACAACAAAATCATCTTTCGTTTCTTTGTTATAATCAACAAGTTCATTTGCAAGTTCCTTTTTACAATATCTATATATGTAAAAAGGTTTAGTTCCATCTTCAAGAATCTTACGTTTAATACCGGCATCCGTAAGGACTTTATTAACAACATGAATACCAGTATATACTATCTCAGCTTGAGAAGTACTAAAAACGTAAATGTTTTGCATAGCAGCCATAGGATTAAGTCCCATAGACCGCCCACGTTCAACTTTGATTGCTGCTTCCCTATCAAGTGTCTTACCAAATGTAACACTTACCATAGGAGTAAAACCGAGTTCATTACCTAACAGCAAACATGTAACAATCGCACTCTTATTAACTACAAGTTCACTTGTTCCATCTTCTTTCTGAACTTGCTCCTTAAAACCCTTATTAAAAACAGGACTTTGAGCAATCCAATCTGCTAATGCTTCAGCTTGTTCAAATGAATTAATTTGATTAACAGCTAATGCAACACTTCCATTTTTATTTCTTGTATTAACAAGAGCACCACTCACATCTTCATCAGTCTTTTCGACTGGCTTCATTTGTGGTTTATCCATACGCAAATATAGTAATTATAATTGTACCACCAAAGAAAATAGCAAGAAATTAACCGAAAATTTCACTAATATCATTAACCCATATCGGAACATTCTCGGAATCTTGCTGACGCTGGATTAACTTCTGTTTGTCCCTCGACCTAACATCTTTATCACCAATTTTGAAATCATCAATGTAAAGATTAATAATAACACAATTCTTATTAGGATTCATGTAATTATAAGTCTTACCTCGTGCGACACGTTGTCCGTGAGTATTAGAATTACAACTACCACCAGTCGTTATGACTTGTTCGATATTTTCTATCGTTAAACCCTCGTTAAGACTTTGTGCAGTAAATAAATATTTATAAGTACCATTCTTAATCCCTTCAATAGCTAACTTTTTAAGAGAAGTTTTACCTAATCGTTTAGGTTCACCATTCTTATAAGTATATGGAACACCAGTTTCAGGATTAATTACATACCTACTTTCAATAGCACTATGAAAAGGAATACCGTCTTTACTGAAATAATCAGCTAAATCAGTAACCATAGCTATTGATTCATTAAAACAGATAGTAGGAACGCTATTAGTTTTAAGAATTTCAATAACAGCATTAATTTTAGGTCTGTTATGAATTAAAATATCATTACGTTGTCTAACAAAGTCCTTAAACTTTTTAGCACGTTCGTAAATATTATCGGGATTCCAAAGATTATTAATTCGTTTATTATAATCATTATCGAGTGGCATATCACGAGTCCAGCCCATTAATGAAGCTAACATATTACGAATAACAGTAGGTTTAATAAAAGTACTACTGCCATTTCTATCTTTATAATTATAACCAGTAAAAGATGCAAGAACTAATGCAAAATCACTGTCAAAAACTTTATTACGAAATTCTTGATTAATCACTTTATGTAATCCACCAAATGTTTCAAGAGTTTCAGAAATCATATCAGAATATTTAGCATATCTAATTTTGTCATGTTCATCAAGTTCAATAGCTAAATTATATTCTGTACTATTTGAAATCCAACCTTGCGATACAGCTTCAATTTCAGTAATTTTATCAATTACTGGAGCACCTAATTCATTAAGAATAGATAACTGATTTTTATTTAATGTAGAACCAGTAAGGCATAGAATAAATTTATATTCTATATTCTTAATAGCTATGAGAGTTTCACCTTGTAATAACTTATGAACTTCATCAAGAATAAGTAAATCAACTTTAATAGGAAGTTTTCGTTCTATTTTAAGTTTATTTACATGATTAATAAGAGTATTACTACTCATTATATCAATCCATTGTTCTTTTGGACAAAATTCAGTAAGATTATCAACAAGATTTTTAGTAGTTACAGCATTTGGAGCGATAGCCATAATTGTTCGATTAGGATTAGCTTTAACCAGCTTACCAACAATCATAGCAGCTACTCGTGTTTTTCCAAATCTCATTATAAGATTTAAAGTACCTCGACCTTTGGCATCACGCCATTTATTACAAGATATTTCTTGTCTTTCGGACTTATTCATACTCTAATATCTCCAATAAACAGTAGGAACATTTTCACGTTTAAGTCTTTCAATACAATCCATAATATATTGTGTTAGCATTTCACAATTACCGAAGTGCATTTGAAAGACTATTTCCTTTTGTAATTCCTCTACTGTTTTACCATAACAAATTTCATCAAATTCGTGCATAACATATCAATCACAATCACGCTTTACAATACCACCATCATGACTAATATATCTCCATTGATAACCATAAGCAGTTTTAGAATTACCTTTAGGAGTACAAGCCTTAACAATAGCGTAATAAGCGTGTTTAGGATTTGTTTTTTTTAGCTCAATAGTTAGAGCATTAGCAGCATCTTTAGTAGAAGCATAAGTAACTATATACTTTCCCTCTCTTGTAAACTTAGCTACACGCAAACCAATTCTACGATTTTTAGCATTAGCTGGTTTAATATCAGCTATTGCAAGACCGTCAACTTCATGATATACAAGGTCACCATTCATATTAGTATTTTATTAAAAAGGTAAATTATCTCCGTTCTCTATTGCACGTTTATATTCTTCCTCACTTGAAAAACCATACATACCCCAGATAGTATTGTTAATAGGAATGTCATTAGCAGGATTAACAAACGATACATTGTCATCTTCAAAATCAACTTCAAACAAACCATCTTCTTCAGGACTTTCAATAGGCTCTAAATGTTTATTATTAGACATAGCACCAAATAAATCACCTTGAACCGCAACCATACCAGCAGTTTTCTTATTTTTACCATATAGAATCTTAGCACATTCTTTTTTATAATAACTAAAATCTATATGATAATCATCTTCTTCAACATAATCGTTAAAAGGACGAACACTACATTTAGCTACAATTCGATTGATTTTACTTGGTTTATTTTTATCAATTTTTATAATAGTTCCACTACAATAAGATACATCAGCAATATAGAAACGATTAGATTTTTGAAGTTCTTCATCATGAAGTTCACCGTTTACAATACTACGATATATAATATTGAATTTAGCATCAGTCTTTTGACTAATACAATAATCATAAATAGCTTCTTTGCTACTATGAATATGATTTTCTATTGTATCAGTATAAGGAACATTATATAAAAGAAATAGGTTAAGAGCTTTTGGAACAACTGGATAAGCATAACCTTTATTAAAAGCAATAGTTTCAATAAAAAGACCTTTACGTTTAATATAAATATCTTCAAGTTCAGCTATTGCTTCTGGCGTTTTATCAATCAATTTATCATAAGCATCTTGAAAACCTTCTTTAACAGCAATATAATTATTTACATCATTACGAAGATACTTTTCATAATTAGTAAATTCAAGTTCAAAATTATTATATTTTTGCCACCAATCACAACAAGCTTTATAATCAGCTTCTTGCTCAGGTTTAATGATACAAACAATACCATCAGTATTAGCAGATATAACTTTAATACCTTTGAGTTCCAGTGCTTCAATAAGCATCAAAAGACAAAGTTGTAGATTTATAGTAACTTTATAAGTACATTTAGGGTCATAAAGATAATCATTTATATCTCTAAATGCACCATACATTCTATTAATAGCAATTTTAAGACCTTCGGCTTTAATCTTATGACGTTTACTTGATTTCATAAGAGCATCAGCTTTTGCCTGTAAATCATCTATAATAGATTGATTAGCATGATTATTCTTAAAAGTATTTATTTCATTAAGTAGTTTTTTATATTCTTTTAGTTCTTTACTTGCAGCATGTTTTGCTTCAACACGAGTGTCTTTTGTATATCCAACAGTAGCCCTAAAAGGATTTCTTTCAAGATGTTCAGGATAAACATCATAAGAAAGAATACCATTTGGGTAAAATGAAGCGACATCACAATCTCGAATAGAAGCACCAATTTCAGAAGCAATTAGCAATCCCGGTTTATCTTGACTATGTAAACCACCTAAAGCCATAGTATATATAGCATCACCAAATTGAAATTCGTGCTTAAATTTATCTTCATCTTTTGTACTACCTACAACGATAGTAGATTGTGCAACAGTACGAAGTAAATCATTGAGAATTTTAGTTTGAAATTTAAGTTTAGGACTTAATATACTGGAAACTTTAATCTTCCATCTATCAGTCTTAGTATCCATAAAATCTTTTCTATCAATACCGCTAAATTTCTCATATAGAGATGTAGTAATAGCTTTACCAATAGAACTTCTTGACATATTACGGACATCAATTCCAAACTCTTCAGATATATCTTCTCGTAGTTCAATTTCAGCCTTTTGACTACGTTCCAGTTCTAATGTAATAAGAACATCATTTACATTATAATCACAAATATCATAAATATCTTCTTCTCTAATTCTACAATTATAAGCAATCGGTAGATTCTGAATACGATACCATTTTAAGCAAATAGCAACTTGTTTAAGACTGGTATAAGTCTTATCAAGATAAAGAATTTTTTGAATATCATAATCAGTAAAAGGACGTTTATAATATTTCTTGAAATTAAGTAAACGACTATATCCTTTACCAAAATCTACACAAGCGCAACTATGGTCATATAGAATTTGTGTAATATGTTTACCTTCTTTCTTATTAAAACCTTTTACATCAAGATATTTATAATTATTAATAAAAATATCCAACATAATTTTATCATAATTATTACTGTTATAACCAGTAAGAATTTTATGTTGAATAAAGAAATCCATAATAAGTGGCCCATCATTTCTCCACTTACCAGTAGTATAATCAATCCAAATAACAAATTGTTTAGCACCTATTGCTAATAACAATTTAGCCTTTGCTTCTTTCAGTTCTTCAAGATTACCTTCTTTACCATTTTTAATAGCAAGACATCTTATATCAACAGCTTTATAAACGTCGATAAGTTTTTGGTCTGCTGTTTTAGGTATAAAAGTAACTTCAAATAGATTAGGATATATCTCTACATCATATTCATAAGCATTATTCATAATAACACTACTTTATCTGTAATAACGATATTCTTTACATAATTCAGCAAATATGTCACTAATTAAATTAAAAGATTTAACATATTCTGAATAACATTTGTTACGCATAATATAGGCTGGTGAATATATAGGAATTAGTATAGCATCATTAAACCTAACTGGTTTATTAACAACAGATGCCATACTTTTATATTTTTCTTCTTTAAGAAACTGATAAACAAATTGTCCAACAGCAACAATAATAGTAGGTTTATATTTCCTAATAGTTGCTATAAAGTTTGGATAACAAGTTTCAGCATAATGTTCAGTTGGTTCAGCACAAACGCACTGAATAAGAGTTGATTTAATAGTCCAAGCAGTTAGTTTATAATCATTAATGAATTGACTAACTATTTTAGTTGAACGACCATTAAATATAGTTTGAGTTTTATAATCTGTAATAGTTGGTGTATCACCAACAAACATAATAGTACGCCTCAAAGTGGGCGTGCAACCTGCTCTCCCACCGGGTATTCGTCGATTAGCAATAGATAAATAACATCTTTCACAAGCATTACACATAATATTAATACTATTAAAAATATCAGATGAAACAGTCTGATTAATAAGATTATGTTTAATACTTCATAATAACACTTTTGCGAGCACGAGATAGAGCTACATACATAAGTTTATTACGAATATCAATATCATTTTCTCTACGACCAAATCTCGTATTTTGGAAAACAATATCTGTCAAATCTATTGCTACATTATCGAAAGTAGAACCTTGTGTTTTATGAACAGTCATAGAATAACCATAATCTATGTCTTTATTAATCCACTTAGTTCCTTGAATAGTTTCAATACTGAATTTAAGATTTGTTAAAAAACGATTTTTGAACTTATAATAAATATACCAGCCATGTTGAACACGATTAGCTGCTCTATTATAAAGATGTGTTAGAATTTCCTTATATTTAAGAAACGAAGCATCTTTTGTATCTACAATAAGAAATGGTTGAGTTATATGACCATCATACATAGATTTAAGATTAACAGCAAATGTTTTAATACCTTCGTCACTAATATAAGGTCTAATATCTTCAAGAATATAGTCTTCACTATTTAGAATAATTGGTTCCTTAAATTCATCAACAATAGTATTATAAGATAATACCAAATCATTAATATGAATTATATCAGCATCTTTACCAACTATACTATTACGAACAATACTATTCCAATCAGAAACAGCTTTATTCGTATAAGCAGTAATTCTAAAATGGTCTATATTCTTATGAAATGTATCTGAATTAAATTCATCAATAAGTCTTTGATTAAACATAGCTCGTGGAATAATTTCATAACCAATTCCATCTTGTATGTTAGACCTATTTCGAACTATATAATTCAGAAAAGTATTTGTTTGATTTTTAATATCATCTCTTAAAAGACTAAACAGTTCAAGAAGGGGATTACCTTCTTCTTGTCGTACAATATCAGTAAGAACAATTTTATTCTTAACAGTAGCAAATGTTAAAGATATTTCTTCATTTACAGGTGGTAGCTGAAGAGAATCACCAACATAAAGAATTTTAACATTATAAGTAGTAGCACGATTTCGATTAAGTTGGAATAAATCCTTATTAATCATAGAACATTCATCAATCACAACAAGATTATAATTTTGTATCTTGCTTGGATTAAGAGGGTCAAATTGAGGATTCTCAATATCAAAATTCTGTAAATCAATATTAGGTTTAAGACCATGCAAACTATGCAAAGTCATACCTTTTCTACCTACTTGAGATTCAAGAACTCGAAGAGCTTTATGTGTAGGAGCTGTAACAGTATAAGACTTATTAACAATATTATCGAGAAAATATCTCAATATATAAGTTTTACCAGTACCAGCATAACCTTCAAGTGTACATTCAAGTTCATTACTAAAATACCAATCAGACAGCTTGTCGATAGCCTGCTGTTGTCCCGGATATAATTGCGAATAATCGCCCGTGGCGGCCTGTTTTGGCCTCGCTGATGGCTTATTTTTGTTCACCTTAACACTTGTAAGGTCTTTCAATTTATCTGCGTCCATATCGGCTAAAATGCAGTGTTTTGAATATACTCAAATGCCTTACTAATAAGGGTTTCATAATGATTATTACTTATTTTATAAGTTTCAGGAGTAGGACAAACAAATATTACATCTTGTTTGTCAGTAGTTCGATTAACATAAGCTCTAACACCCATGACATTAGGAGTTGTAATCATAACAATATCGTAGTTCTGTAACAAAAACTCGAATATTATTATGAATTGCAGCGATAGGTCTAACTTTGTAAAAAAGTATCCGGGGTCATATCCTCGTTTCTTCAAATATTGAAGTAATTCCGGCATGACCACCGAATACTCTTTAATTGCGTCGAGAAGCATAATATTTTGGACTTAATCTTTTGAAAACTTTTTCGTTTCGATTATTAATACGTTCCATATCAAGTTTTCCTACTCCATTTTCAAGAGTAATCCAAATCTTCATTTTAGGAACAATGAGTTGCCAATACTTTTTCAAGTTTTCAATATCAGCTTCAGCAGCACTAAAAGGACGAATCGTAAACCAATCCCAATGTTCATTATCAGGTGTGCTAAATGCAAATGTAGCTTTCTGATAATCCTCATCTGTTATATCAATAGGATAACGTTCATTATCGACAATTCCATAAAACTTATTATCATAAAAAAACACCTCACACTTTATAGCATGAGGTGTCATATTTGAAGTTTTACTTCTTGTTCGATTAGTTGAATCTCTATTGATATTAGCTTTCTTTACAGGAACAAGTCCTTTAAGTTTACTAAAATCCATTTATCGACCACAACGAGAACATAAAGTATGAAGCATCTGTATAGTATTGTCATTATGAAGTTTTGTAAAATCTTCACGTTTACACTTAACAACAGTACCACTGGTATTAAGTTTAATTTGGAACCAATGAGAATCTTTATCAAACTTCGTAACAACACCAACTCTATCATCACGAGAATAAAGTTGATACCTGTCTACAACAGAAAGACTTGAAATCTCAACAACTTCATCAACAACAGTACGAGTAAGAATAGTTTCAAATGCACCTTCATATCTGACTTTTACACCAGCGAACAGTGCATCACGAAGCGTTTTATATTTTCTATCCTCTTCGGGAACATCATCTCCATAAGGAATTGTATCATACAAACCGCGAATAATTCCACTGAAATCACTATGAATAATCGAATAAGTTTTTGTAATAACTTTATCTTCTTGTTCAGTAGTAACTTCACCGATAAGTTTTGCAACTTTCTTAGAAGCATCAGCGATAGATAATACTTTACCATTATCAAGATAAACTTCGCTACGTTGAGGTACAACCTTTTTAACAGTAGAAAATTCACCTTCGTCAAGAATAAAATATCCAGCACGAGGTTTAGTTTCAATAGTAATAACTTTTAAGTCAAATGTCATAGCACTTATGAAATTTTAATTTGTTTAACTTTTACTTCCATTTCTAATTGTCTTTCTACTTTATCTTTACAAATCTGAACTAAATAATTAACATTATCATTGTAAAGAACAGTATCACGTTTTAGGGCTACTTCAAGACTATCGGTAATAGATTTACCACAATAATCTATTTCATATTCAACTTTAACCCTAACTATATGTGTAGCAGGAGTTAATTGACTTTCTAATATCCAATAATTCTTAGTACCAATCTTAACTAATACTTTAAGTTCACTGGATGAATTATCAACATCAATAACACGACCATATCTACCTTTACTGGTTACGACTTGTTGGCCTACGTTTATCATTCTTCTTATTATAATTTTGATTGTTATCTTCTCGAAGATTTCTATTAGGTTTAGACTTTCTTTTATCTCCGTTATCTTTCGGATTAAGATATTTGTCTATCTGATTAGCATTGAGTTTAGGCATAAACTATTTACGACTAATAAAAGTTAAACAATCATTTGTCTGATATACACTTTCTGTAATCATAGTTTTAGTCTTATCACATTCATAATAAGTCTTTCGTTCAGTTCGTGACTTATACGAAGTTTTACTTTTACAATACTTACAAGCTCTACAACTATGAACTTGTATAATAGGTTGCTTACTCATACCATAATGTTAGATAGTTTTAATTTGTATTTAATTAAGAGTTAATTTAGTAGCAATTTAAGTCGGCTTCGCTGCTGGGCTTCGCCCAGCGCTCCGCTCCCCGGTGGGAGAGGAGGTTGCACGCCCACTTGTCGCGCGGGTTTCGTCATCATTAAAAAGACAAGAACGAGGAGTACTCTCGTTTCTTGTTCGTTGCTCGTCAGCACTAACAACAGCATTACTAAATGAACGTGTTGAAACTCACATAATATTATTCCGCTTGGCGCCAGCGTTAGCCTTATAAGTATCCATAAGTACTGTCACATTTTTAACTCGCATATTTTTGACAGCTTTGTATGCAAGATTGTGTACTCGGATTGGTACACTCGCGTCCATCATTTGGACACTTGTAGCGAGAGCGGGAATCGAACCCGCAAAGTCATTACTGACCAAAGGATTTTAAATCCTTCGTGTTTACCAATTTCACCATCTCGCCTTAAACCACCACGATTAATAGTTCGTAGTCAACTATATTAGAGAAGAGTTACAGAATAAATCTCAACATCAACAATATTACTGCCAGATATTTTGATAAGTTCTTTAACTTTATCCGTAGCTATTTGTTCAATCAGATTATGTTTTTCACCATTCTCTGACCTATGAAATAAAATAGTAGGTTTAATTTCAGTTACGATTTTAAGTGTGCCCCAACTGAAATAATTATTTCTAGCACAAGAACCAACTGTAAATCTAAACTTAATTGCTACTTTGCAAGTGTTTTGTGTCTGTTCCATAGTTTTACTTTTTGTTTGATTATTGTTTTTAGTCTTTCGATGAATTTTAATTTAGCTTTTAATCTCAATAGATAATTAATTCACATTTGAATCTTTTGTAGGAGTAATAACTTTAACAACTATTTGTCTATCAAGTTCAGCTTCTGCTAATGTTTTAGCTATGATAGGAATTGAAACTCCATTAGCATACATAATTGTAAAATAATACGGATACAATTTAGCATGAGGATTGTTGTCATTAGCCATAAGAACTTTGCTAACAACAATAATCGGAAGAATGTAATCATTAGCTAAAACAGTTCCAGAAGGTAGAGTGATTAAAGTCATAATATTATATATTAGATTAGAATTTACATGAAAAAGAGTACCACTATTATCACAACAGAAGTACTCCGAGATGTCCATTTCAAAACATCAACATTTGGAACACAACAATCCCAATGTGAGCCGTGTGTAGGATTCGAACCTACAACCTGCTGATTACAAGTCAGCTACTCTACCATTAAAGCTAACACGGCGTAATTATAGATAACCAGCTGGACTTGCACCAGCCTAAAATATAGTTAAGTTTTGACTTGTTGCATCTTCAAGTACTGGCTTACTATATCACCAAGTGAACTATTGGTTGCATTTATATCTCTGCAATGATTATTTATAATAGTTGAACTATCAGGATTCGAACCTGAAATCTGAGACCCAAAATCTCATGTGTTACCATTACACCATAGTTCAAGAAAACAAGTTGTAAAAATAGTAGTTTAATACTGGATTGCCTATCGAGGATTTCTACTCATTACATATTTTATTATGATAATGTATTTACAGCTTGTTGTATTAATTTGTTACTTATTATTTTTGTGAATAATCGTTACACGATATACAGGCCGACATTTATTACGTTCATCACCACCGACTACGATAGTTTGAACATGACTTATTTTACGACCTTTTCCCATTTTACCAACTTTATTGTTTTCGTTAGCACGAGTGATAATGTAAGGCATAGTTCTTGTGTTTGTTTGTTTATTATTTATGATTCAAATATAATAATTATATATGGTATGACCAAACAAATCTTGAAATTTATTTTGCATCATCATATATAATAGTGAGTGAACCATCAGATTCCTCACGAGCTTTAATTTTATTAACAACTTGATTAATGACAATCGTTGCAATAGCCATTTTGTCTTTATCCAATGTTACAGGACAATAATCAATTAGTTTACGATAAATGTATTCAATTTGTTTCTTAAATATACTTGTAATTTCAGGTTCAAACCTATGAATATTATCGTAAGCCTTTTGATTAATAACAAATAGGATATACAACTGTTTATCATCAAAAGCAAGCCTATCTTCGATTTCTTTAACAACATCCAAAACCATTTGACCAGCATCTTGCTGACTTGTTTTGAAACAATTAATATTATCACAATTAATTCTATCGAGAACTTCTCGAACGATATTATAATAATACTTGGTTGAATGTCGATAACGTTTACCAAAGATATTAACAACTTCTTCAAGAGCAAAGAACATAATATAACAATATATCATCGTCAGATTTGTCATCAGAATAATATCATTATATATACCTCTTTTCTTAAAATCTTTTTCTTGTTCAGTAGTCATACTTGGCTAATCTGATTTTTTCGCAGCTCTAATGACTTTAATTAAACATATTGTTGCAACAATCATAATAAGAATGATATTTCCAGTATTCTTTTCAGTTTTATAATTATCTGCATGAATACTATTATATTCAGTAACTGTCATAGGCCTAATAGCAGATAATGATCTACCTCGTAAATGTTCCGGTTCCACACTTGGAAATACTATATCAGCACCAACACCCGCAGGAACATTTTCGACACAAGTCATTGTTGGATTAGGGTCTTCGAACTGAATAACACAATCTTCTAAATTTGGCATAATTTACATGACATAAATAACAATTCGAGTAATATAAACTTGTCTTCCAGTAGGTTCAGTTTCAGTTTTAAGAATATATTCTTTTCGACGAACTACATATCGAACATTATTGATTTCGATATAATCGTCATGACTAACATTAATATCACCTTGTATAGGTAAATTAACAATAGTTCCTTTTGTTTCAGATATAATTTCACATAACATAGTTTTGATATTATTAATAATAAGAGTTATAATAATAGTTTTGTGAGTAACGTGACAAGTGGGCGTGCAACCTCCTCTCCCACCGGGGAGCGGAGCGGCTGGGCGTAGCCCAGCTGCGTAGCCCTCTCCAGTTGCAACTTATTTTTTATTAGCTTTTCTATAAGCATCACGAAATTCTCGAACAGTATCAGCGAACGATTTACGATAAATACGCCGACGTTCTTTACAATAGTAAACGATTTGTGCGATACCGTTTACTTCTTTAACAGATACAATTAGTTTAGCAGTCATATGATTAACAGTTTATACTCCAATAGCAATACCAGTTAGGAAAGCTAATGAAATAATTATATAAATAATACCAGTAAGAGTTTTTGATTCATCATCGTCAATACATTTACAAAAGCCTATTAGACCTACTAAAACCCAAAAGACTATTGCTATTACTTTCCATATCATAAGTTAATACTGATTATGAATCATTGTATCAATTTTACAAGTATTTTCAAGATAATCAAGATATTTATGATATGAACTTTCACTTGTAAAACGATAAGAATATTGATTATGGTCTGTTTTAATATCAACAAGATGTCCATTATCATCTAAATAAATAGACTCAATAGAATACTTATTAATATAAACATCCCCCAAACATACAAAACCATCTTGAATATCATCATTAATAGCTTTATCAACTGCTCTATCTTTGGCCTTATTATAGGTATAAGTAATAGCGGAAATAATAAAGCAAATGATAATACAAATGCAAGGAAGAAAAAACATACTGTTCGACATAATTGAATTATTATTAAAATTTATAATGTAAAATGTGCTATAACTTGACCAATCAGTAAGAATAATAGTACGAGAGATACTATTTTAATATTTTTATTTACTGATTTGAATGTTGATATTTCTCGTTGAAGTTTACCAATGTAAGATGATTGTCTTTCAAGTCGGTCATTTAATTCTTCATTACGAGATATGAGAGCTTGTACTTTTTCTGATATTTCACGAGTTTGTTCTGTTGCTTCTTCAATAGTTTTAGATTTTCGTAAACTAAGAAGTCTTATTTCTGCATATTGAAGAATAAATTCTCGTGATGTTGTACCTAATGCAGATGTTTTTATCGAACTAAGTATATCATAAATATCTTCGATAGCTAATGTAGGAAATTTCTTATGTAATGCCATCATATCAGGCATTGTAATACTACCCATACCTGCAACGATTGTACGTTCTAATGCAGATATTTTTCGTTTAGGAGATTCTGTTGTGTTCATAGTTGATTAAATTAATGAAATGAGATATTTTGCAAGTAATACAATCCAATATCCTGCGAATAAGAATATCAGAAATGATGCTTGTAGTTTTTCTGTTAATGTAAACTCTGGTTCACCAGTTATGTCTACTGAATTTCCTACTGTTAATATAACAAATAAATAGGAAATAATAAATCCAATGATAGTACAAGTCATGATAGTTATGATGTTAAAACTATTGTAATTAATAATAAAGATAAGTAATATAAAAGTAAAGAATAAATAATTACAATTAATATTACAAATTCTATTATAATTATAATGTCAATTAATAATGAAAATCGAGATGATAAAATGAATGAAAAAGATAAAGAAAGAATTTAGGTAAATAATATTACAAATTCTATTACAAATGATGATGAAAATATTATAAATGTAATATAAAGAAATCATAATAATAATGAAAAAGAAAAAGCTATAACAAAATCTATTAAGATTGTTATTACAATTTCAATAGAAAATAAAAGACTGAAAATTGTTATAGTTATTATTATGAAAATAAAAGATAATGAAAATGTAAAAATTAATAATCATAATAATAAAAAAGAAAATGTAAAAATTATTATAATTACTATTATGAAATCAATAATTACAATTATGATAAAAGATATTGAAAATCAAATTGAAACTGTTAATAGAAATAAAGATACAAAAATAAAAGGAATTTCTATTATAATTATTATAATGATTTTGATAATAACAATGATTGGAATACTATTTGCCTAAAATTAGAGATTCTGATAATGAGAATAATAAAGATAAAAGTGGAGATAATACCTCCGCAACTAATCCCTCTAATTCATATCATTTTAATCTCTTAAATTCTTCCTTAATATCTTCCAGTTTTTCTTCTGAAATTAATACATTTTGTCCTATTCTAAACACTTGTTCTTTTACTGTTTTAATTGCTTCTTCTTGTACTCGTAATTTTTCTACTAAAATTCGAAATTCATTTTCTCTTTCTTTTTGTAGATTTACAAAATGCGTAATAATAAATCCCGTAATTGTGATAATTAATAACACAACATAACACGAAATTAATATCGCTTGTGGAACAGTAAATCCTATTTTTTCTAATGATAAACCGAATATAGCTAATGATTCAATTAGAACTAATGCTATAAATCCTAACCATTTCATAGTTTTAATAGTGTTGGTCGTAATGAAACTTAAAGTGTTGGTCGTAATGAAACTTGTAATTTACGAAAAGAATGACGAACATCATTACGACGTTCGTCACCCTTAACGTTAGTTGTTTAGTGTGTTACCGGAAGAGAAAGCAGTGTGTTTCGGTCTTCCTCGTTAGCCATATTCGGAGTACGTCCGAACATAAGACGGAAAGTTTCAACGCGATATGCCATATCACCGGCAGCGTTTGCGGCTCCGTTGATACGATTAATCGCGGCACTCTTGAAATCCGTATCTTTGTACTCTTTTCCGATAGCCTCAACTATCATTGTACCAGTAGTACGATAAGGAACGAGTTCGCCCGCTTTGTACTCTTTGCCGTCCACCGTTACGGCCTTTTTGGTTTTATAGCCCCATTCTCCCGGCTCGCCTTTCGGTATTACTCGCAATGTCATTTCGTAATACTTGGGCGGATTCGTGAGCGTGTTTAACTCCTCTACCATGTTTCCGGCGTTATCACGTTCGGCTGTTTCCTCGCTAATACAGAGGCATGAGAAACCGAACATTTTCGCCCTACTTTCTGTGATACTCAACGGTGTATCAAGTTTCGCACCGCTTTCGGCATCAAATGCACGCAAAAATACAACGTTATCAGTATTCTCTTTACCATTAATTGCCAGCGGTTTAGTTTTACCACTAATGCGAACAACTTTAACAATTGTTTCAGTTGCTTCTTTGATTTGCTTTGCCATAGTTGAATAATGTTTAATTAGACTATTCAGGAAACGTTTATTTTTTTCTTTCCTGCAATCTCAAGCGGGGGGCTTCGCAAACCCTTGAATGGACGGGGCAGTTTCATTAGGTACTTCCACGATATAAATACTTATATTATTTTTAACACTAACAAAAATACTTTTATAATCATTAATATTTTTATTATTTTTATCTTGAAAATAATCATTAAAATCATTTTGAAATTTATAACAAATACTTATATTATTTTCTATACCTTTGTAAACACTTTCATAATTATTAAAATCTTTATTCTTTATATTATCATTTCATTCAATCTATAAATCTTAAAAACCCTTAATATTTTTATCACTATTGTAATATCTAAAATTATCATTTTTATTTTTACATCTTTTATTCATTTTAAGATTCATAAGTTTATTATAAACATTCGTATTATTTCCGATACCTGCAAAAAGACTTACATAAATATCCTTATTGTTATTACAATCATTCTTATTAATACTCCTAAAAATCCGAAAAGAATCTATAATTTAATTATCTTTATTTTTAACATTTTGAAAATTCTCATATAAATAGTAATATAAATTTCAATATCCTTATCTTTTATATTATCACAATAACTATTAAAACTGTTAAAAATTTCATTATTATTTTCTTAATTTTAAGAATAACTTTTATCAATATTAAAAATTTCATTAGTTTCTTTATTAAAATCTCTACCATTTTCCTTACCATTTTCCTTAATTTTTGAATTAGTTTTTAATGTAATTTCAATATTACTTGTAATTTGACCTGTAAAATTACCTGTAAAATGACCTCTATCTTCACTAAAATCTACAATTTTTGCATCATTATTTTCCGTAATTTTTGAATGAATTTTTGAATTAATTGACCATATACCTATATATAGTAATAATATTACAAGTAATATTATTACAAATAATGAATATATAATATATATACAAATTCCAACTCGTAATTCAGAAACTATATCAAATAATCACGTAATTAATAACGAATTTAATAACGAAAAAATTAGTTCAAAAATTAGTGATTTTAGTAGTGCAACTGGTCAAGATACTAATGTCGCCAAAATTGATTCTTTTGGTGGGAAAACTGGTGATGCAAAAAGTGATAAACTTTGAAGAGCTTTTAATAAGGATTTTATTAGTTTTAACTTGTGTACTCCCGGTGGGAGAGTAGGTTGGACGCCCACTCGTGAGGTCTTGCAATCGCTAATACTGTAATTACTATTAGACTTATTGATAATTCTGCTTCTGATAGTGATAATTTTATTAATTCAGTTTGAAATTTATTTAGATTTGCTTGCATGGGATAAGATTATATTATATATTTGTACTCGTAGTTATAATAATGTAAATCCTAAACAAAGTAAAACTATGGAAACAAAAATTGCATTTAGTCCTCGTGGTAATAAAGTTCTTCTTCGTGCAGATTTTGAAGTATCTACTCTTAATATTCTTAATAACGAGGAGATTAATAAGATTCCAGCTAAGGCTTATACTGTTATGGCTGTTGCCGAAAATGTCAAAGGTCTTAATGTTGGAGATAAAGTAAAACTGGAAAACGGTTGCATTCCTACTCTTATTCAAATGCCGGGCGATACTCAAACACTTGCAGCTAAACAGAAAGTTCACCGTGAAGGTAAATCTATTGTTGGTGTTGGAACTGTTAAGTTTAGTGAGTTTGTTCTTGTAGATGAATATTCTATCGTAGGTGTTTGGATTGAATCTCCTGCCGTTAATAATTAAACTATGCTTAATCCTTTTGTTTATGATAAGTTAGTTCCTTTCGTAGATGAACGTATTGAAAAACATCTTAAACCTTATGTTCTTCGACGACCTGCTTCTTATAAACGAAGTGTTGCGGCTTGGGAAAAATTAAGACCTGACCAAAAGGCGAAAGTATTAGAGTTATTAGAAAGAACACAAAAGGATAGTGTTGCCAAAGCTATGATGCGAGGAGATGAAGTTGTCAGTGTTCCTCGCGTTGGTAGATTTGAATACAGTCCAGCTAAGTTCTTTAAGAAAACTCATGCTGAGGAACTTGAAGGTTTAAATCGAGAGGAACGTAAAGCAAAGATTATTGCTTATCATATTGCTAATCGTCGTAGACGTAGAACTGCCGAAGAAGATGGGAAGAAAATGCGTTTCAGAAAAGATTTTGCCAAAGGGTAGAATACTGTACTTTAATGAAGAGGAACATAAGTACACAGATGATTTAGGTAATGGTTACATATCTGTTACTACTCTTATTGGTAAATATACACAAGAATTTAAGAAAGAAGAAATTGCCGCAGCGTGTGAACGTATAGGTAAGAATCCTCGACATCCAAAATATCAAAAATATAAAGGTAAAACTAAGAAACAAATTCTTTGGGAATGGGAACAAGAAACTATTAAGGCTTGTGACAAAGGAACAAAGAAACATAATTACCTTGAAACTGCTATTAAGACTTGTAACGGATATAAGCTGAACGCTAATGGCTTTATCAATGATAGAATCTATACGATAGATGATATTGTTGGTAGTCATAAATACGGTAAGCTAAATCTTGAATATTTTGTTAAGACTGGTATTCGAGAAAAATATCCTGATATATTTAGTCTGATTGCTGCTCTTGTTACGAAAGGTTATCATATCTACGCTGAGATTGGTGTTTATGATAGTCAAAATCTTGTTTCTGGTCTTATTGATATTCTCTTAATTCGTGGTAATGAATTTATCATTTTAGACTGGAAAACTAATAAGGCTCCAATTAGATTTGAAAGTGGTTATTATGATAAGAAATTTGATGGTACACTTGACCTCAATAATTTTATTTATAAAGAGGAATATTTTGGTGCACCGCTTGACCACCTTGCTGATAGTATAGGTAATCATTATGCAATGCAACTTTCTACTTATGCTAATCTTGTTGAGAGCTGGGGTTATAAAAATGTAGGAATTATTCTCTGTCATATTAGAACTATTCAGAATCAATTTCAAGACGAAAATGAAGAAGATGAGGAAGTCGTAGAAATGTATGATATTCCTTATCTTAAAAATGAAGTCGGAATGATGATTGCTGATTATTCAAGTAAACATATTTATAAAACTGCTAAAACACTTTTTTAAGCTATGAAAACTATTAAGATTTATTATATAGATACTCGTGGTAAACTTGCAGTAAATCTTATTAGGATTTTTAATAGTAATTATCGTGGGCAACTATAAAATTTAGTTTGGACGATAGAAGTGTTATAAGTGATGATACAAATGGTGTCGCCAGTGGGCGTCCAACCCACTCCCCCACCGGGTGAGGGTGCGGAGCACCCGAAAGGCCGAGCGGAGCGAGGCCCACACAAGTTACAAAAAGTATTACAAATATGAAAGCAACTAAGGAATCAAAATATAACGCATTATTTAATAAACTTATTGGTATAAATGATTTACCAAATAGACTTATTGAAATTGCGAAAGATTTAGAATATCCTATATTTAGAAAAAATGATAGTTATCCTATTAATCTTAATATTTGGGGTATTCGTTCTAAAAGTAGTTGTACTAAACATTATAATGATGTTATTGTAATGTTTTATGAACGAGATTTTAATATATGGGAATGTATGGTTTTTGAAGCTACTACTGACCCAAGTAATTTAAATCTTGAAACTCCTGTTAATAATAAAGGTTGTGCAGTTCTTCGAGAAGGTGTACACAAAGCTCTTTGGAAAATAGGTAAACATAAAGGACAATATAAAGCACTTGTTCAAGCTAATCCTTGTCAAGTAATTCGTGACAATAATCGAGATGACAAAATTGATATTACCGATAATACTGACTTTGGTATGTTTGGTATTAATTTACATAGGGCGTCAAGCTGGAAAGTAAGTGATGAGATTGGTCTTTATTCTGCTGGTTGTCAAGTTATCAAAGATGTGAATCAATGGAATAATATTATTATTCCTTTGTTTGATAAGGCAATTGGTAAAGGAACTCAATCTTATGTTCTTATTAATGAAATGGATTTAGATTTGTAAGTTATGAAAGATACTGTTCGATATATATTTTATATTGTTTTGATTCTTGCGATTGGTATTGGAGCTACTTATTTTGGTAGATATGTTAATCGTAAGTTTTTAGGTATTGAAAGACATGATGAAACTATTAAATCTTTAAGAGATAGTCTTAATAGTTTCATTGAAAAATATGATAGGATTATTAATGAACAACAATTTGTTATTGATAGTCTTAGAAGAATTAAACAAAAAACTATTACTATTTATGAGAAAGCTGAAAGTGATTTTAATGATAGTAATATCATTAGTGATGATTCCGTTCTCCGCTATATCGCAAAAAAGATACAAGATTGATGGCGATACAGTTATTGTTTTTACTCCGAAAGAAACTCGTAAGTTAGCTATAAAACTTCTTGAAGGTGAAAAGTATGAGAAATTATATCTTACTGCCAGTGAAATTCAAAGGGTACAAGATAGCGTTATATCCTTCCAGTCTTATCATATTGCTATTCGTGATAGTCTTTTGGTTGTTTCTTTTGGTGGCCTTGATTCACTCAATAATAAACTAATTGATTATCAAGAAAGATATTTAGCTGAACGAAAAAAGAAACGTAGAAATGGTTGGATTGCAGTTGGTTCTATTGCTTTGAACGCTGTATTAATATTTGTATCAAGTCGATGAGTAAAATTAAAAATTATATTCCTAAGAATTGTGTATTAGCTGGTGTTGATATTCTAACTGTTATTACAGAGAATAAACAAAACGCTGGAAATCTCGGTAAATCTTCTATTGCTAATGGTGTAATTCAATTACAATCATTAGATTATGGAATTGAGATTTCTAACACACAAATGCAGAATACATATTTTCATGAACTTGTTCATCAAATGCTTAGTAGTATTGGTGAATTAGAATTAAGTGAAAATGAAAAGTTTGTTCAGAATATGGGAAATATGATGTTTGAGTTTCTTCGTACTGCTGATTGGATTAGGTTAGAAGAGTTCAAACATAATAAGTTTTCTGATGCAGATAGTAATACACCTTTTATTCAAGAAGGTATTGCTGAAATAAGATAATGTATGGTACATGGATTTAAGATAGAAAATGATAAACTAATTCTTGATGTAGAAGAAATACTTCAATATCCTTTACTTCAACAGATATATGCTCGTGATGATAGTAAAGATAAATCTTTTGCAGAAAAAGAATTTAGATTTATACTATATTTATCCGATAGAAAAGGTTATGTAACGAAAGCAGGACTTACTAAAAAAGAAGCTTATGCTTATGCTAAGTCTAATGCCGGTTTGGATGAATCTTATCTACCGGATAAAGTTGTTTTATCTGCTATTGAATTTGTAAAATCAAATCTTAATATTACAGCTGTTGAAGATTTAATTAATTCTACTATTAAATCTTTGAATCTTTCAAGTAAGTTAGTTCGTACATTAACTGATGGTATAGAAGATTTAATGTCGAAAGAACTTGAAATGAAAGATTTAGCTCTTTGTGAAGATACTCTTAAACAGATTATTAAAATTGCTAATGAAATTCCTGCGCGAGTTGAAAGTCTTACTGAGCTTAATGATAAGTGGGATAAGATTGAAAAAGGTGTAACGTCAATTCGTGGTGGAGTTGAATACAGAGATAGCTATGACGGAACAAATGATAGAGCATCTAATGCTCCTAACGAAACAGAAACATTATCGTAAAGACAATCGTTATGGTTATGAAACTGGTCGAAGTCCGTTTATAGATTACATACTTGAAGATAAAGAAAGTTACAAACCTTTATCTTCAAGTATTTGTCGTTTTACTGGTAAACCTTGGATTGACAGAGATAACGATTTTCTTATAGGTGAAAGTGGTGGTGTACTTATGAAAATAGACTTTGTTTTCGTAGGTACTGAAATATTTAGTCGTGTTGCAGACTTTTATGAAAAACATGGATGTTATTGTCTTGAACCTAATGATAGTCCTAATGCCATAAAGTTTTGGCAACGTGAAATGGATAGACGAGTTAAAGGTGTTCAAGCATATTGTAAATTATATATTAAAGATATTCCTGCTTATTTAGCAGCTAAATCTGATGCTGAACGTAAGGCTTTACTTCATAAAGTTCGTATAACTGGCGACCATTATAATTATCTTAATTATGGTCGTATCGAACGTGCTCCTAATGAAAAGGAACGTAAACAGTTAGATAAAGAGGGAAGATTTAAGGTTAATACTGTTGAAGGCTTTCCTCGATTTTGGGATGGAGATTATTGGAACTTTAAGATTGATGAGCTGATTGCTAACAATAGTTGTAACTTATGTAAAGCAAAAGCTCGTCGTAAAGGTTTTTCATATAAACGTGGTAGTCAAGCAGCTAATACTATCAACGCAAATAAGAATGTAACTGTTACACTTGCTGCTGACCAAATGGATTACTTAACTGAGAAAGGTGCTACATCTTATATGGTTAAAGTTAATCTTGATTGGTATGAAGATAAAACTTATTGGCGAAGAGGTTATTTAAGTGAGAACTTTGATAAAGGTATTGAACTTGGATATAAGAAATCAAAAGAAGGTCAAAAGGCTTTCGGATTTCGTAGTAAACTTTTAAGTGTTGCTATTGGTAAAAATGAAAGTGCCGCAGTAGGTAAGAAAGCTATTGAAACTGATTTTGAGGAAGCAGGTAAATGTTTTGGGGAAAATACTGGTTTTATAATGTCTGATGGACAAATTAAATTTGTTCAAGATATTAAAGTAGGTGATAAACTTATGGGACCTGACGGAAATCCTCGTACAGTATTAGCTACTATAAATGGTGAAGATGATTTATACGAAGTTACTCCTTTAAATGGTGAATCTCATGTTGTAAATAGTAAGCATGACATTTATATGATTTATAGGAAAAGTTATGGTAATATATGTAAACCGATTACTATGACTGCTCCAGATTATATAAATATGATTAAAGAACATCCTCGCTGGAAAGATAATCATGCTCTTATAAAAACATGTATTGATTTTGATAAAAAGAATGTTAAAATTGAACCTTATGTTTTTGGATTATGGATTGGTGATGGAGATAAAGATACATGTAGATTTACCAATGAAGATAGTGAAGTAATTGATTATTTAAAAGAATATTCAAAAAATAATAATCTTGATTATTCGATTGCAGATACTAATTCTAATGCTAAAAGAATTACATTAGTAAAATGTGAAGATGCTTCGGATAATTGGTTTAGACAAGAACTTTTTAATATGGGAGTTCTTCATAATAAATATATTCCAAAAGAGTACATTTATACTGATAAACAAAGTAGATTAGAATTTTTAGCTGGTATTATTGACACTGATGGTTCTTATGATTCTAAAAAACATAATTTTGAAATAGCTCAAAAAGACCCTGCAATTGTTTATGATATTGTTTATATTTGTAGAAGTCTTGGATTGAAAACCACTGTTTCAGAAAAGATTATAAGAGGTGTTACTTATTATAGAATTTTTATTTTATCTGGTTGTCATTTAATTCCTACTAAAATAAATCGTAAAAAAGCAGAAAATTATATTTCATTACAAAAGAATGTATTGGAAACTCGATTTGATATTAAACCTATTGGTCGAGGTAGATATTATGGATTTGAAGTAGATGGTGATAATCTTGTATTATTAGAAGATTTTACTATTACTCATAACTGCCCTAATCTTCAAAAGGCATTAGATGTTATGATGTCTAATAGTGAATCAGGTGCAATGCGAATTGGTACTATTCGTGTATATGGTACGGGTGGTACAAAAGGTGCTAACTGGGAAGCTTTCAGTAATTGTTTTTATAATCCCGGAAAGAATGATATGCTTCCTATGGAAAATATCTGGGATGCTAATAGTAGACATGCTGTTTGTGGTTTCTTTTTTCCGCAGATATGGGATTATGAACCTTTTATAGAAGATGGTAATTCTTTACTGTTTGCTTCTTGGAAGGATGATTATGACAAAAAACGTGGTGCAGAAAAAGAAAAAGATGCTGGTGAATATAATATTTATGTAGGTCAACGTGCTAACAGTCCTAATGAGGCATTTACGAACACACAAGAGAACATTTTTCATAGTCCGGAACTTACTAATCATATTAACGCTATTAAATATGATAAGTCTAATCATTTTTATGAAGATGGTTGGTATATACTTGATGATGGACGTGTTAGATTTGTTACTAAACAGGAATGTATTGAACGAGCTATATTTGGTTCCGATAGATTCCATGAGTATATAACTGATGTACCTCATAATTCAAAGACTGATGTTCATGGTTGTATAAGAGAGTTTTATTCTCCTATCCCAAATGATGGTAGTCTTTATTTTATTTCTTATGACCCATATCGTGTAGATAAAAATAAAGAAGAAGTTAGTACAAAAAATTCACTTGCAAGTTTTCAAGTGTGGATGCGTACTAACAGCAAAACTCCTTACATGGGTAAACGACTTGTTGCTTCTTATTGTGGTCGTCTTGATACTATGGAAGCTGTCGATAAACTTGTTCTTTATGCTTGTTTACGTTGGAATTGTAAAGTTCTTTATGAAGCTGGTACTGGTGAACTTGTTACTAATTTCAAGAAATGGGGTTATAGAGATAAGTTACTGAAAGACCCAAGTAGTTATATTAATCGTAGTGTTGATGGCCCTCGTATTACTGGTTATGGTATTGTAATTGGTGATGGCGATATTAAGTTAGAGGGTATGCGCATGGTGCGGGATTTCTTATACGAAATTGTTGGAAAAACGTCCGACGATACACCAATATATAGATTTAATCAAATTTATGATATAAGTTTCTTATTAGAGTTAGATAGATTTATATTTGGGCGTAATGCAGACCGATTGAGTTCGGCTATTGTTGCAATGTTTGAATTTCGTAAAGATTCCCTTTTACTTGAACGAGAAGCTAACTCGAAAAGTAAAATTAATAACACTGGTCGTAAAGTTAATAGATTCCTAAAATGAGTGAACGTGATTTAAGAGCAACTCCACTTGTTATGCCTGACCAGCGTGCAAGTACTGCTACAAAACAAACGAAAGCTTGGTACATTCCTAATTGTAATTATTGGATTAATCTTGCTATTGGTCAGAATGATAAAACTGTTACGCAGAAATTTCTTGATGCTGCTAATGGTTTAGTAGACCCTAAGACTTATGAATATGTTCTTCGGAATTATATTGATAAGGTTGGTGAGAAAGCTGTTATGTATGGTGAGATACGTGATGTAGATTTTCTTACTCCTATTAAAGAACGATATATGGGAGAATTTATTAATATGTTCTCTAATTATCAAGTATTTAATAATGACCCTTCTGTAACTCTTGCTCGCAATAAAGTTCTTGCTGATAAAGTAATGGCTTATTGTAATCAAGAAATTATTAATCGTCTTAATGAAGCAGGATTTAATACTGGTCAAAAGACAATTAAGCAAGGTGAACTTAACGATATTATTGAGGAAGTTCTTAACGATTGGATTGATGATGTAACTATTACAACTCAAAAACGTCTTGAACTTATCAATACTATTGTTGAAGCGAAAGACAAGTATCAACAATGCTATTTCTATTGGTGGGCTTGTGAAGAGGTTTATACTTATCGAGAAGTTTATAAAGGTGATGTTTATCTTCAAGTAATATCTCCTCTCGAATATTATCGTATTGAAAGTGGTCAACGATATATCGAAGATGATGATGCAGGACTTCGTGTTTATCGAATGACTATTCCGCAAATTATTGATAGATTTCGTGATGAACTTACAGATGCAGAAATGAATTATCTTAAAGATATTTATACTGTATCTCCTAAATATGATGCTCCTGATGGTATAGTTCAAATCTTCAATAAAACCGATTTCGCTGAACGTAAAGCTATCTTACATACTAATGCAGAAGCACTTCGTAGTGAAGCTCGATTGTATGGTAAAGAAATTGATATTTATCATTATGTTTGGAAAACTGAAATTAAACAAGGTATTCTTAAACATCGAGATTTATTAGGAAATGTTGTAGAAAGTGTTGTAGATGAGGATTATGAATTTGATGCTTCTGCTGGTGATATTGAAATTGAATGGGAATGGATAAATCAAGTTTGGGAAGGTTGGCGTATAGGTGGTTGTCATAGTGGTATTTATATTAAGCCGCGACCTATCGAAGTTCAACGTGAAAGATTTAACAATTATAGTGATTGTAAATTACCTTATAATGGTATTGTAGGTTTACATAAAGATAATCTTCGTAATCCTATTCCTTTCCGTGTTTTACCTTATCTTGCTCTTTATCGTATTTATACTTTACAACAAGAACGTGCAGTAGCTAAGTTTAAATCTTGGTTATTATTCCCTGAAAGTATTCTCGCTGATAGTAGTGACATGACTACCGAGGAACGTCTTGCTGTTGCGAATAAAGATAGTTTCTTACCGTTTGATGATTCTGATGCACAACCTACTACTTTACAATCTATTCGAGAAGTAGCTACGAGTGCTATTACGAATTATATTCAAATGCTTGATAATCTTAAACAAGGTTTGAAAGCAGAAGCTTGGGAAGCAGCTAATATGAATAATGCTCGCTTTGGTGATGCCAAAGATTATGCTGGTAAGGCTGTTAATGAATCGAATTATTCTCAAGCAATGACCGGAAGTGTTTGGAGTCTTGAATGTTTTAATCTCTTCCGTGAACGTGATTATGTTGCAAATATTGATTACAGTAAGTTTGCTTGGATTGATGGTAAACGAGGTTCTTATGTAGACCCGACAACTAATAAAGTTGTTGTAGTTGATATTGATGGTTCTTCTGATTTCTCTGGTAATATTGGAATTTATATTCGTAATAATGCCGATGTTCAGAATAAGCTGAACATGATGAAAGAACTTGCATTTAGTGCAGGTCAGAATGACCAACTGGAAGTTGCTATTGAAGCTATTGAAAACAATAATATTACTTCTATTGCTAAGAATATTAAGAAAGCTATTCAAGCTCGTCGAGATTATGAACTTCAAATGCAACAAGTTCAACAACAAGCTCAAGCAGAAGTTGAACAAATTGTTAGTCAGCGTGAAGCAGCTAAACAAGAATTTGAAGCTCAACAAAATGCTCTTGATAGAGAACATGATATTAATCTTGAAGTTCTTAAACAAGAAGGTGAAAAAGAGATTTGGAATATGCGACTTAAAGTCGATACCAATGGAAATGGTAATATAGATAAAGATGAAGCTATGGCTGCTCAATCTGGTTACACTGCTTCTGATGTTAATAGAATAAAGTTACAAAAAGAATTAAAGCAATGATGACCGAGAATTATCGACGGCGAGCAAGAGAACCTGCAAGATAATACTACTATAATTATTGATAATATATTATATATAGTATATCTTTGTTCATGTAATAATATTCAACTATAAATAAATACTAATATGGCTGTTGAAAAAGTTGTTATACCTGATGATGAAACTCAGGAGCAAAAACAAGAACGTCTTCGTAAAGAATTAGAAGAACGTAAAGCTAAGGAAGCTAAAGAAGTTCAAGAAGCTGAAGAACGACGTAAAGCTGAAGAGGAAGCTGCTCGTAAGAAAGCTGAAGAAGAAGGTGATAAGGGTGGTTCTACTGGTAATGGTGAAGAAGAAACTGAACCGGAACAAGTAGAAATTGATGGTACTCTTTACACACTTGATGATAACGGAAACGCCGTAGATGATAACGGTGAAATTAAGTTCACAAAAGAACAAATTGATGCAATGTCTGATGAAGGTGCTAATGAATTAGACGGTGATTATATCGAAGCTATTTCAAAAGCAAGTGGCATTGTTATTAAAGATGAGAAAGGTGAACCTGTTAAGTTTGAACCTACGATTGAGGGTTTTGCTAAACGTGAAGCTGCTGTAAAAGCTCTTGGGGAACGAGAGGGTTTTGCAAAAGGTTTTAATGAGTTTTTAGCTAACAATCCTGATATTGCAGCTCTTGTTGAATATAAGAGTAAGTTCGGTACAATCGAAGGTTATTCGGCAAATGTAGATTATAGTAAAGTTGAAATCAAAGATGATGATAACTTACTTGCTGATTTAATCTATAAAGCTGAAATTCAAAAAGGTACTTCTCCGGAACGTGCCAAACGAATTGTTGAGTTTGCAAAAGCAAATAACACTCTTAAAGACGATGCGACTGAAAGTCTTAATTGGTTGCGTAAAACTCAAGAGAGTGAGATTAAAGCAATTCGTGAACGTGAGGCCAAAGAAATGCAGGCTGAACTTGAAAAAGAAATTAAATACTTTGGTGTTTCGTATGAAGATGACGGTACTGTCAAAGTTCATAATGCACCGGGTAGTCTTTATGATTTAATTGTTGTTAAAGGTCAGATTGGAGAATACGCTCTTCCGAAAGAAGGTCTGAGAATTAAGACAATTGATGGTGAGAAACTTGTTTCTCGTCAAGAGTTATTTGATTATTTCTCTCGTCCTGTTCAAGAGATTAATGGAATGGTTTATAGTCAAGCACAGATTGATGAGATTAATCGTCTTTCTAATCCTGCTGAATTGGCTATGCGATTTATTATGAATCTTGATGGTGGAGTTGACCAACTGATTAAAGCTGAACTTGCTAAAAAAGAAGTTAAACGTCTTCGTTCATTAGCAAGTAAGACTGGTAAAAACAATGGTAATCCTAAGGTTCATAAGATTGCAAAGGATGATAAAATTGTTTTACCTATTAAATAAAGCAAATGTTCTTGCCTTATAATAATAACTTAACCAAAAATCTAATTTACAATGCGTGAAATTGGAACTGTAAAATTTGACTCGAATCAATATACAGATGCTAATATGCTTCTGAATTTTGATTTGATTGACCCTGTTAAACTTAATCGTAATCTTACTTATCTTTGGGGTAAGGATAGTGACAAGTATCCTCTTCTTACTCTTACTGAGGGTCAGGGTGCTGTTACAACAAAAGTTAAGCTGAATGGTGGTGATACTCAATATACTTGGGAAATTGCTCCTCGTCAGCGTGTTACTTCTCGTCTGAAAAAGCTGGTATCTGATAAAGCTGCTATTCAGCCTTATGGAACTGTTGAGGTTGAAATGGAGGATAATTGGTTTATTTATCAGCACACGGCTATTGCTCCGTCTGGTATGCAATGGCGTATTCAGAATGAGGGTATTGCTACTTCGACTGGTGGATACGTTTATCGTTTTACCAATATGTCGGGTGCTCCTATCTCAGCTGATGCTGTTGCAAAAGACTTTATTAGTGGTGCTATTTGGGCATTAGGTGCTTCGACTATTCCGGGTAGCAAGTCTGACGGAAACCGCTCGAATAACCAGTCGTTCAGCAAGGCAACTAACCAGTATGGTTACTACCGTTTCTCGAAAGAGATTGCTGGTAACATGGGTAATAAGGTTGTTAATATTGCCTTTGATACTGCATCTGGTGGTGAGCGTAGTCTGTGGATGCCTTACGAAATGAAGATGTGGGAAATCATGCGACGTGAGATGCTCGAAGAGGACTTGTGGTTCTCGGAGTACAACCGCGATTCGAATGGTATTATCCACTTAAAAGATGAGAAGACTGGTGAGGCAATTCCTCGTGGTGCTGGTGTTCTTGATATTCTCAAGGCCGTTGGTAATTATGAAACGTATTCTGTTCTGACACTTAATCGTTTCGACCGTATCATCACTCGTATCTTTGACAATCGTATTGATTCTACCGTTGAGGAACTTGTTCTTTATTGCGGTAAAGGTTTCGCACGAATGTTCAATGATGCTATCTATTATGATGCTCGTCTTAAGAATTACTTTGTAACTCTTGGTGATAACGAGATTAAGAGCGATGGTGAGATGATGTCTTATGGTAAGTATTTTAACCGTTATAAGATGTTTAATGGTAAGATTCTTACTGTCAAGATTGTTGATATGTTCGATCACGGTATTCGTGCTCGTCGTGACCGTGAAGCCGGTAATATGTATCAAGGTCTGCCTATTACTTCTTATAGTGCTGTATTCCTTGACCATACTATGGGTTCGAATGGTGAGCGTAATATTAAGTTTGTTTGTGAAGAGGGTCGTGAATATAAAGTAGGTGTCTATAAAGGTATGGCTGAACTGCCTGCTTCGTGGGGACTTGCGAGTGGTACTCAACTATCGGATACGAAGGATATTGCTTCTTATGAAGTTCTTGGTTCGCAGGGTATCAATATTGATAATCCTACTACTTCGTTCTGGCTTGATTTAGCTCTGAACTAAACACCCAATTTGAGTAGTAATAATCGAAAGGTTATTACTACTCATTAACATATAAAAGATTGAATAACTTAAAATGTTAAAAATATGATTAAAGTTAATCGTTCAGTTCGTATTGAATGGAGGAACAATCCTTCTTCTTTTGAACTTCGGAATAAAGATGCTTTCAAAACTGACTTTCTTCGTCTTGGTTCTGCTATTCGTCCTGTTAATGAACTGCTGAGCCGTAGTGAGGAAATGCGAGTTCTTCTTCCTACTGTTGTTGGTGTATCTCCTATTGATAGTTCTTGGCAAGAACGAATCACTACATACTTAAATGATTTTCTTCTTGAGATTCCTGTTCATGGCTTAGAGTTCGATACTTCTTATGTTTTAGATTTAGGTAATCCTGCTCTGAAAAGTAATATCGACGAACTTATTGGTAAACTTAAAAAAGCTGATAAGATTAAGAATGAAACTGGTTCGGAACTTGAAGCTATTGTTCTGAAACGAATTAAGGAACTTGATGAAACGGAACTTTATAAGTATGTTACTTTTGTTAATATTCCCGATTATATTAGTTGGAGATATTGCCTTTTAAGTAGCAAAGTTGCTAATAAGGTTGAAGACATTAATAAGAGCGTCAATATTCAATTTTATCTTACTTCGGATAGTGAGCGTAAAGCACTCAAAGCTGCTCGGACGAAACTTCGCACTGATGCTCTCAAGAAATATACAGAACTTATTAATAATCCGAATAGCGCACTTATCGACAATGTTGTTGTATCGACAGGTAGCGTAGGTGATTATTCGGAATTTATGGCAATGACTGCCGATGATAAGCAATCTGTTCTTCTTGAACTTATTGACAGTGACCCGCAGAAGTTTATTAGTATTGTTGATGATAAACATCTGGAGATGAAAGCTAAGATTACTATTTATCTTTGGATGAATATTATTCGACAGCTTCCGAATAGTTCTATCATTGTCGATGCTTCTAATCCGGAAAATGTTATTGGTAATAATATTAATGATGCTATCTCGTATTTCTCGAATGATAACAACAAAGGTATTGTTGCCGAGTGGAACGCGAAGTATCGTAGTTTGAAAGGTTAGTCATGTATGAAACGGTAAAAGAGTTACACATCGAAATAGAGCAACGAATACAGCAGATAACATCTAATAGACATCGGAGTATTGCTCCTCAGTTTATTGATATGATGCTGAATCGAGCTGCCGTTAAATATATACAAACTAAATCAAATAGGAAAACTAATTATAAAGGCGAAGGTCTTGAAGATAGTAAAAAACGTGTAGATGATATTCAATCATTAAAGCGTGAAACACCGTGGCTTAAACTTAAACGTGATAAACAAGATGCGGATTATCCAAATAGAGCTTTCGTTATTCTTCCGGGTGATTATCTAAAACTTATTTCTTCTACTTCTCGATTAACTTATGGCAAAGCTCGACTTGTTGAGAATTTACATGAGGTCTATCCTGATGATGAAGTTAAGAATTTATATTATCATCTAATTGATTTGTCTAAAATTGCCTTAACTGGTGATGAATTTAATGGACAAATTATTGTTAATGGGAATGAGATTGATATTTCAGATATTCTTTCTCTTTATGATAGTGATTCAGATAAGATTGATTTGTATGAAATTGCAGGTTTAACTTGTGATAGATTACGTCAAGCTCTTTCTAATGAATATAATGTTTATTGGGAGAATCTGATTGGTCGTTATTATAAAGATTGTATTATTATTACTTCTAATGCAAAAGACGAAATTGCATTGAAAATTAATAATACAGACATTCCTGTTATTACTTACAATACTACTTATGATGAGTTCGTAAATGTAGGAAATAAGTTTTCTGAAAATGATTTAATTGCTACCGAAAATATTCGAGCTACTCTAAATAACTTCTATGGTAATAAAAATAGATATCTTAATCCAATAAGTGAACTTGTTGATGATAGGCTGTTTGTTTATTACGGTGATGATTTTTGTGTTGATGCGGTTAAGATTTCATATATTAAGAAGCCACGTCTTTTTAATATTGATATTAACCAAATGTCAGATATAGAAGTTACACCTGATTTCATAGATAGTGTAGTTAGCGATATTCTTCTTGTTCTTAAAGATGACAGTTTTAGTGCTGTTAAACAACAATCAAATTTAGAATAGAAAATGAAAAGTGTAATTGTCGCAAATGATTTTCTGACAACACTTGCTAATAATGATGTTAGCAAGCTGACTCGCGGACAAGCTGTTCTTCTTAATTCGGCTGGTAAAGTCGTTGCAGCTGCTTCGGATGTCAAGGATGATGAGATGTTGCAGTTTGTTCTTGGTCTTGGTGATGGCAAGGTTAAACGCGGCGTTTGGATTAATCCTAAGTGGTCGAAGCAACATAAGGAAAAGTATCTTGCCCCTGCTGGTAAAACGTATAAGTTTACGAATCTCGTAGCTAATCGTGGTATTGGTTATCAAGGTTTCGATGCTGAGGTTATTATCTCGTGCAAGCCTATTAATTCTTTTGGTGGTTATCCTCTGGAAGTTTATAATGCCAGTGTAACTATTAACGGAATTGATGAAGCAAGTGCCGATATTATTGCTCGTCTGAAAGTTGAAGTTGAAAAGACTTTAACTAAGATTAATGCTCGTTTTGGTGCTGATAGCATTACGATTGATGATTTCACCGAAGCAAGTGTTACGTTCACTGGCGCCGCAGGTTTTGAGTATTATGTAACGTTTGATGGTATTCTTCGTGCTACGCTTGAAGAGGGTACTGAGAATCAAACTCCGGTTGGTACTTATGACCAAGTTGCTAAACTTGAGAAAGAAGCAGATGTTGCCGGTGTAGGTTATAATCCTAATTTCAAGGAATATGACCGTGTTTATGGTGATATTTTTACAGCTACCGAGGGTGTTATGTATAACACTTATGTAATTACTTCTCGTGCTGATTTCACACATCCCTTTAATTTACATACAGAGGGTTTACAGGTTACTCAATTTATTGCTATTGACAATACTAAAACTTCTGCAATTACTGCACTTGAAGGGGTATTGGCACTCATTAAGTAAGAAATTGATTTGTTAGAAATGTAACCACAAGGATAACTCCTAATGCTATTAATTGTGGTGTTGGGAGTTATTCTCTTAATGATGCTAATGTTATGTGACAAGTGGGCGTGCAACCTCCTGCCCCACCGGG
>CEAR01004984.1_pt1 | contig 107670 bp, 153 predicted proteins | sample 557461 | NCBI WGS metagenome assembly CEAR01 (sample SAMEA3182075, study PRJEB8094) | gut metagenome | biome: human; feature: gut; material: Stool; isolation source: human stools | place: Canada | collected 2012-03-14 | reverse complement strand
ATTATGGAAGTAATCGTTAGAATAATTAAAACTAATCCCTGGACTGGGATTACTAAATGGCCTACATGTTTTGATTATGTAAGCACTTACTTGACTAGATCTGGTAATTTATATACTGGTTTATCTGCAGAAGATGCGACCAGATTAGAAAAAGAAATTGGTTATCCTGAGGGGTAGTTATCTCCCAATAGTACATTCTGGGATACTTTTGCTATTAAGATTGGCAAAAAGGATTTGATATTGGATACTAATAGACCTGAGGATGAATTAAAATACCTATTCCTTAAGAAACATAAAAGAGTAGCTAATGGTCTTAACGATATTAAACCTAGCACTGATTATGTTATGATTAATAAGGATAGTGAAGCAGAAGAACAGAATAAGTTCAATAAAGTTAAGCGTGAAGCATATAGAGAGATGGATAAGATGTCTACTGAAGAAATGCGTAAGTGTTTACGTCTCTATGGTATGAAATCAGATTCTATGTCTAATGAGGTTGCTGAAGCTAAATTGTCAGAATTTATTGAAGCTGATCCTTCTAAGTTCTTGATGAAATGGGTAAATAACCCTAATAAAGAAATTAACTTCGTAATTGAAGAAGCTATTGCTAAAAACATTATTAGAAAGAATCGTGCTCAATATTACTTTGGTACTGATTTAATTGGTAATGGTCTTGAAGATGTAATTGCTTATCTTAAGGATAAGAAGAATCAAGATATTAAATTAGCAATACTTAATGAAATTAAATCTAAGTAATGACTAATAAAGATTCTCATATAATTTTCAAGGTAGTTCTGGATAAGAATGCAGAAGGTATTGCTTATGGCGGATGCCCCGCATTTTTAGACGAGGAAGTAGACTTATTTCTTAATCAAGCACAGCTAGAAATCTTAAGTAATAAGATTACTGGCAATAATGCTTTAAGAATAGGTTTAGAAGGTTCTGTGTCTAACTTATCTGAGATAGAAAAGTTAATAGCTACAGATGTTAATCTTCATGCTGTACATACAGGCTACAATGAGTATGCATTAGAAGATGTTCATGATGAAGATAATAGAATGACTATACTTAGTGTATTACTTAAGTATGGACAATTCTAGACTAACTGCGTACTTACTAGTCATGAATTAGTAAAGCCTTTTAAGTAGACTTACAATAATATACCTTGGGTAGAGAATCCAGTAGCTACTTTAGAAAATGATAAACTCTTAGTATACGTAGATCCTGTTTTAATGCAGGATCCTATGTATGCTCCAAGAGTAGAAGATAATACAGAGTTCTATAGAGTAGATATTACTTATGTTAAGAAACCAACTAAGTTTGACTACACTAAACCTGAACAAGAATTAGATTTTCCTGAAGATGTCATGTATGAGATTATTAATAGAGCTGTAGTAATTGCTTTAGAGAATATAGAATCTCAAAGACAATCTTCTAAATTTTAGTTAAACCAAGTATCTGAATAATTATGCGCGAAAGAGATTTTCAAATAAATGTAGAAAGGCAACTGAATAACATTATAACAAACTATAATGATACTATTAAGTTTCCTTCAGATACTTTGTTTCATTTCATAAACAAAGCTAAAGACGAATATGTTAAACAGAACTTTAGAGTATTCTAGAGAAATCAAGAGATTACTGATAACATACGTACTTTAGTAAATACTAAGAGCTATACTACTTATAGCTTTAGTAAATTAGGTAATAAATGGGAAGCTGATTATCCTGAAGATTATATGTTTGCACTTGGTGAAAATGTATATATAAGTATAAAGGATAATAAATGCAATAACTTAATTACTCGTGAGTCTGATGTAATAGAGGCTACAATAGAGACAGTAAGCTCTAGACTAAGTAATAGTCTATCAGATCACAGATTGCGTTATAATCAAGCAAAACCTATTAGAGTATATACTGACAATAAAATTGTATTATATACTGATGGTAAATATGATATAAGTTCTTATGAGCTTACTTACTTAAGAAAAGCCAAGGATTTAGGTACTCTCTAGGATTTAACTAAAGAGTATACAGATTTACCAGAAAATACACATTAGGATATAGTTGATCTAGCAGTTCAAATGATAGTACAAACTATACCTAATACAAGTTCTAAGAAATCTTAGGACGAATAATTAAGGCGCTTACCAACGTGGAAATCTGAAATAATGAAAGTAGAAAGTAAGCGAATAGACTAAGCGCTAATGTCTAATTTAAAAACAAACATTTAATATGATAACTTCAGTACACTCAGTTCTGATTGGAAAACAAGCTCCGGCTTCTTACACTACAGTGGATGCTTTAGCTGTTGGTGATGTTGCTTTGTTCGATGAGAATAAGGCTCTTATTAAGACTGCTGCTGATGCAGTAAATGCTAACTCTCTGTATGTAGGTGTAGCAGGTGAAAAGATGAATGTTACTATGCCTGATGGTACGGTAGCACAGAAAGCTAATATTGATTTCTCTACTGAAATTCAGAAAGCTTCTAAACCGTCTGCAGTAATTGGCGAATATGTAGCTCCTGTTGAAGAAAAGATTGTGATCACTTTGACTAACGCTACTATCATTGCTGGTAATCGTTACGTTTTGCGTATTGTTTATAAGGATATGTATGAAGCCGCTTGGCAGTTTACTCATACTTATGAAGTATATGCTGAAACTACTACTGCTAAAGACTTAGTAGACGCTTTCTTGAAGAAGATTAACGCACACAAGAACCGTAGAGTACAGGCTTCTGCTTCTGCTGCAGTTCTGACTTTGACTGCTATGCCGAAGGATGATAACGAAGGCGTTTATTCTTTAAATGAATATAGCGTTGTATCTATGGAAGCTTCTCTGTATGAGACTATTCCTGGCGCATTGCTTGCTAATCAGCCTAAGGCAGTTGTAGGTGCTACGATTGTTAAGACTGCTGGTAATCCGGGCAAGGGTTATTGGAAGCAAGTACGTGATGCAGAAGTACGTAACATGGGTTATAAAGGTCACGTATTTACTGGCGCATATCCTATTGTTGAACAGGTTCGTAAAGTAGTAGAAGATGCAGAATATGATTATGCTATCATCGAAAACGATAACCTGTACTTGAGCAATGATAATCAGTACATCAAGACTACTCCGTTGACTACGGAAGTTTATTGTCCTAGTTTAGTTGATTCTATTGTAGATAAAGGTATTCAGTCATTTATTGCTGGTAAGACAATTGCCTAATCCACGTTAGAGAGATTGAATTTGGGATAAGATTCCTTTTACAAACTACAGAAGTGGAGTTGTGGAATATTCCACTCTCCACTTTTTTTATTGTTGATATATGGACAAATTAACAAATATACAAATAGATGGTGATAAACTGACCTTTAAGATAGAGACTGAAGTAGATCTTAGTAACTATGGTAAGGAAGTTTATATAGATGAAGTATGGAATTTAAAGAACATACTTGAAGACAGTCCTATACATAACATTAGCTTTTCTGAGAATATTACAGTAGATTCCGAAAATAATGTAACTGTAACTAATGACGATATTCTGGAATTAGATTGGAATATGAAATACGTTACTTTGAGATGTTTTACGGAATAGGAAGAAATTCATTTTCATGGCATATACTACAATCCTTCAATTGTATATATGGCAGAGATTAGGAAATTACATACTCACTGCTCAACTTGTTTAGATGATCAGACTATGCAGAACATAATGTTAGTAGTCTTTAAGAGATAGTTGCTTGAGTATGCTTTAGCATCCGATTACTATCGTGATGCTTTACAATTATATGTAGATATCTGTAGATTACTTGAGATATCTATCAAACCAAAATGTGCAGCTAGTACTTGCTGTAACAATGCTATTCTTACTCAGAAAGGTGATTGTTTCAATACAGAAAACGATAAGTGTCTTCATTTAGAGAAAGAGCGTAACTCTGCTACTTTATTTAGTGGTATTTGTTACTCTTGTTCTAACAATACTTGCAGTACAGGAAATTGCAGTAATGGTTATTGTAAATTATAAAATAAATAGATATGATACAAAAATGTGATGGTGTAAAGATATTGGACTTAGAAGAGAAGCTTGAAGCTACAGGTAGTGAATACATTGTTACTGCAGAAAAAGACAATAACTATAAATTACCGCTTGAATCTGTAGCTGATATAGTTATAGGTAGTTCTAAGTTTAAAGCTGCAATTAAGGATGTATATGAATCAAGTACACCTACTGCATCTGTATCTTTGGATAAAGACCAATTCCTATTCTCATTTGGTATACCTGCAGGTAGAACAGGAGATGCTGGTAAAGATGGTAAAGATGGTAAAGATGGATAGGATGGCAAAGATGGTATTGATGGTGTACCAGGTATAGATGGAGATACTACTAGAGTAGTAATAGCATATAAGTCTACTAAGAGTATAGAAAGACCTGATACTCCTGTAGGAGGTAGTTGGGATTATGATACTAATACTATTACATATCCTGAAGGATGGTCTGGTAGTGATAGTAACCCTAATGGTTATGTATGGATGTCTAGTGCTACATTCTCTAGTAAAGGTACAATTGTAGTACCTTGGAGTACACCTGTAAGACTTACTGGAGCAGATGGTCATGATGGAGCTGATGGTAGTAATATTGAATTCGTGTATAAGCTTACTGTAACTAGTTTAGTTACACCTACTAAACCTACAGGTAACAGCCAGACTGAAGCTATTAGACAAGGGTGGACTGATCATCCTACAGGTATTAGCGAACAATATCAATGTGAATGGGTTTGTTCACATAACTTACAAACTGATGGTAGTTGGAGTGAGTGGAGTGATCCTACTATTTGGTCTAAATGGGGAGTAAATGGTAAAGATGGTGATGGCGTAGAGTATATATATCAGATTACTAAATTACCTGCTTCTCCTAAAGAGATTACAGATAACAACCCAGATCAAGATGAATATATACCTCAATCAGCTCCTGGTGAACAACCTTGGACAGATAATCCTACTGGAGTAAGTAAAGAATTCCAATACGAATGGGTTAGTCAGAGAAAGTATAAAGGTGATACACATAAATGGGGCAACTTTAGTTCTCCATCATTATGGGCTAAATATGGAGACAATGGTCAAGATGGTCAACATCTTAGAGTAATGTATACTAAGACATCTGGTAGCGACGTTAAACCTAGAGATCCAGATAGATTAAATATTAATCCTGGTAGTATCTGGGGTGTAGGTATGCCTACTGCAACTGGTAAAGAAGCTATATGGGGTATTCAAGCCCTTGTTACTTTTGATAATAAGTTAGTAATTGATGAATCCTTACCTGAAGAAGAAAGAGGTTGGCAAGGTCCTTACTTAATTACTGGTGTACCTGGTCTAGATGGTAATAATTTTAATTATCAAGTAGAAGCATTTAAGCAAAGTCAGACTCAACCTGAGAAGCCTACTAGTAATGACCCATATAATCCTGGTGATGGTTGGGTACTTACTCCTGATATGTCTACTGGTATATGGTGGAAATGTATAGCATTGGTTCAAGGTGAAACAGGTTCTGTAATAGAATGGGGAGCTGTAGTAAAAGTAACCGGGCAGGGGGTTATCATTAAAGGCACTTTAGATTCTACAGATGATCTTCCAACTAGTGGTAATGAAATAGGAGACGGTTGGGTTATTGATGGCTTCTTATGGGTATGGAATGGTAGTGACTGGGTAAATGTAGGTAAGGTTCAAGGCACGGATGGTAACTACTATGAATACAGATTTGCTAGAAACAATAGTTGGAGTTCAGCTCCTTCGTTAGACCAAGATACTCGTTATCCTTCTGGTTGGAGTTCTTCAGCTCCTGCTTTAAGTGATGGTAAAGTCTTATGGGCTACTTTTGCTTATATCAACGGTAGTGATAATACTATGATAGAAGACTGGTGCGATCCATACTATATGACTGGTATGACTGGTGATAATGGTGGTTCAGGTGTTCCTGGAGTAGGTTATGAAGTTAGATACTGTAAAGGTACTGAAACTACTTATACAGGAGAACAATGGAGCGACACTATGAAGCGTAAGAGAGATCCAAAAGGTTGGTCTACAGATGTTCCTGAGTTAGTTAGTGGTGATGAATATAACTACATATGGTTTATTCAATGTAGAATAATAAATGACGAATTAGAGTCTGGTAAATATTGGTCTAAGCCTAATCCTATGGGAGGTATTATTACTCCAGATCCAGTAGGTTCACAACCTATAGCATATCCTATGGGTATATATAGTACTAGTACTCCTTATATTAACGATGGAGAAAAAGCTCCTTACGTATATGATACTAGTGATGGTAACTATTACTTCTTGAAATCAGTAATGACGTGGATTGGTACTCAATAGAATAATGTATCTCCAGCTACAGATACATCTGGCGCATGGACTAAGTTAGAAGGATACGAAGCAATCTATACTGACTTACTTATTGCACCTAACTCATTAGTAGGTGGAGCTGTATTTAATAACAACCTGATGTTCTCACAAAGAGGTAAGAACGCTAGTGGTGGTGATAGTTCTGAATATCATTTGATTAATACTTCAGATCCTATGAACACTTCTAACTCATTTAGACCTAATTTCTTGTTAGACTTTGAGAATGGTGAAGCTTACTTTGGAGCTGGAGGTATACACTTAGCTGCTGATTCTGAGAATAGTTAGTTGTAGTTAACTACGTCTGATACTAAGCTTACGTTAGATGGTAGCGGATTAAGTATGATTAATAATTCAAGCAGTGGCGCATTATCTACTTCTGGTACCTATATAAAGAAAAATAACATATCATAGCTTACAAGTGATTATTAGTTTAAACTAGATTCAACTGGCATGCGTATGGGTTAGGCCCAGTCTCCATTTACTGAGTGGTTTGGTTTAAATTCTAATGGTAGTGGACAGTTAGCAAAAGGTAATATCGCTTGGAATTCCTCTGGGGAAATTAATGAACTTAATGTAGGAGATAGTGCTAATGGTAAAGTAGTATTAGCAGGTAATAGTTTCAGTGGACTGAGAGTGCCTCAAACTACAGATACAGATTTCTATCTAATAGATATATACGGATCTTAGAATACAACTCCCAAATCAGGAACAATATACGTTAGAAGTAGTAATGGTTCATAGATATATATATCTGGAGATGGTAGCATATATGTACAAAAAGTATCAGGAGGTAACACCTATTCCGCTAGTTTAGACCCAACAGTAGGTTTGGTATTCAAAAAAAATAGTGCTACTACTAAAACATACGCAAACGCATAATTACTATGGATAAAGCAAAAGAATATATAAATAGTAAAACAAACTCTATACTTAAAACTAATATACTTAGGAACAATAGAGATGTTGTAGCAACCATAGTATACAATGAATTGACAGATTTATTGGAGTTTAGTAACACATCTAGTGTTACTACTCCTATAGATTCTGAAATACTAAAGAGATACTTACATTAGGTTAAACCACAATTATATAGTGGTGTACCTATGAAACTCAAACCGTATTGTATTAAGTGTGGTTGTGGTAATGGATACTTTAGAGGATTGTATGATCCTTATGTATTAGCATTGTTGACAGAGGATGCAGATCCTTGGTTATGGGAAGATAACGGTGTAGTACTGTTAGAATAGTAGAAAGAAAATAATTTGATTGACAATGATAGCAAGAATTAAAGGTTTAAAGATTAGTCAAGCTTCAGAACGTACTGCTGTCACAGGATAGGAAATGATTCCATTCCAAGATGGTGAAAGAAATGGTAAGATCCGAATGATAGAGTTTAAAGATATGACTATGTATATCTTTGATCCTACTATCGTTGATGGTAAAGTAAGTCAAGAAGATTATGACGCATTAAAGCAAGCTATAGAGGAAGGTAAGCTTATCTATACTATTAATTCTAATAGAAATGGATTAGACTTAGCAACTGAAGTAGCTATAGTTGGTGGTACTATATACATTGAATCTCCTGACTTTATTAAAGAAGAAGGTACAGATAATATATCTCAAGTAGTATTTGATACTATTACTGTAGATGGTTCATTAAACTATAGTAAAGAACAATATACTACTACAGTTATTAAGACTACTGGAGATGGTACTAAAGTACTTACAGATAATGGTCAGTATGTATATATAGGTAATTTAGCATTAACTAACATTAAGTTTAAAGACGGTACTAATACATCTACTTATGATTTAGTAACCAATGGCATTACCTTTAGACAGAATAGTACTCCGTGTGTATCATGGAACACTATTAAGAGTGGTAACAACATCTATATGGATATACGTATAGCTAATGCTACTGCATCTATGGACGGTCTAATGAGTAAGGAAGACTATGTAGAACTTAATACTACTATACCTGGGCAGATTGAAGATCTAAAGGAAGCTGACTCCAATATAAATAATAGAATAGACGATCTTGATGATAAGATTGATAAGGAGATTGCCGATAGAGAAGCAGAGATAGACCGTATAGAGAATAAGTTTGATGGAGTTACTGATGAGCTAGAGGATGCTCTACAGAAAGAAATTGAAGATAGAAAAGCAGGTGATACTACTATTACTAATAGTTTAAATGCGTTCATTAGTACTAAAGGTCAACCAGGCGGTTTAGCTGAATTAGACTCAACTGGTAAGGTTCCTGCAGCTCAATTACCGTCTTATGTAGATGATGTATTAGAGTTCTCTACTAAAGATCAATTTCCTCAAACTGGCGAAACTGGTAAGATATATGTAGCTAAGGATACTAATCTAACATATAGATGGACTGGTACTCAATACTTAGAGATTAGTTAGAGTTTGGCATTAGGTGAAACTCCTAGTACTGCATATCCTGGAGATAAAGGTAAAGCTAATAGAGATGCTTTAAATAGTATGCCTACTAAACTTACTTCATACCTTACTCCTACTACTAGTACTGGTGAATTAGTTAAGATTAACTATAAGTATGCAGCTAAAGATGGTTTGAATTATGGTCCATTACAGGATGATAACATAGATATACCATCAGCTACAACTACTAATGCAGGCGCTATGTCTGCAATAGATAAAGGTAGATTAGATGATTTGTATGATGAATTTGGTAGTATACAGAATCCTGGTGATAAACTTGATTCACTACCTAATAACTTAGTTACTGGTATAGATGCAACATCTAGAAATGCAACTAGTGTAACTATTAACTATAAGCAATCTGATTTATCTGCAGCTAGTAATTCATATGCGAATCCTATTACTAAGTCATAGACTATACCTGCTGCTACACAATCTGCAGCTGGTGTAATGACTGCTAGTGATAAGTAGAACTTAGACGTTAATATACCTAATAGAATTACTAATCTAGATAATAGAGTAACTACTGAAGTAGACAGATTAGAAGAACTTATTGAGAATAGTTCATCTGAGATTACTAATGATTTAAATGTAGAGATACAAGCTAGAAAGGATGGTGATGCTCAGTTACAGACTAATATCAATAATCTGTAGTCTACTATGAATACAGAATTAGCTAAGAAGGTTGGTAAAGTAACTGTAGCTGGTTCTGGTAATGCTGTTACTACTGCATCTATTAGTGGTGATACTCTCACTTTAACTAAAGGAGCTACATATAATAACTACGTACATCCTGCTGGTTCTGCACCTAGTAAATCATCTGGATTCTATAAGTTCTCTACTGACTCTACTAGTCACGTAGCTAGTGTTACTGCTGTAACTAAAGCTGATATAACTGCATTAGGTATACCTGCATAGAATACTAATACTACTTATACATTTGCTAATGGTTCTGCTGGTAATTTCACAGTAACTCCATCTGGAGGTAGTGCATAGACTGTAAGCGTTGGTAAGCCAGCTAATGCTGGCAATGCTGACACAGTTGGTGGTATCAGTCCATCTGCTTTTGTAAAGAAAGCTGGGGATACTATGACGGGAGCATTAACAATAAATCAAACTTCATCAGTAACTCCTTTAACTTTACACGGAACTGATGTTTCTAGTTATATACAGTTTATTAATAGTGGAGCACAAACTGCAGAAGTAGGGTATACAAATTCATTAGGTACATATTTGTATAATGATAAACTGACAACTCATCCGTGTATATCATTAGGTAGAGTAGATAGTTTAGATGAAGGAGCAACTTTCTATTATGGAGGTACTCATTATAAATTACTCCATAAAGGTAATTATGCTAATGAGTTAGATTAGCGTTATTTACCAAAAACAGTATATAACTATGGTAATGGCTGTTTAGTGAGATTAAGAAATTCAGCTAGTGATAGTACTATGATTACAGTGAGAATTTTTGGTAATTCTTACTATGGTACTAGTGTTCCATTTGATACAGTAATATAGTTCTACAACTATCCTCCTGAAAATAAAATATTATAGGCTACTGGAGTTAATAATGGGTATAGCTTTGGTGATATAAAAGTATTTAATTACGATAATCGTATTTATTTGTGGTTTAAATAGCCGCACCAGTATGAAACTTTTATAGTTCACGCATATCATACTGGCGATTTTCGTAATATGGTAGAATCTATAAGCAATGCCGCTATGCCTACTTCTGGAGTAACCAGAACGGTAACTATAACTCCTAAATAGTCCATATATGCTGGAGATGATATTGTTAGAGCAGCTGGAAGTATAAATATAGAACACACAAATGAAATAAATTCATATAATAGTGATCTATATTTAAACCATAGAAATATGGATGGAACCAAAAATATCATAATGTGTGGTAATGGCGGAGGCGTTGTAATAGGTGGTAATACTACACCACCTCAAAAACTACATGTGATAGGTGGTATTTCATCTACTGAAAAAATATACGCAGCTAATGGTTTCTTCAAAGAATCCGATGCTAGATTAAAATCAGACATTAAACCATTAGATTATACTTTAGAACAGATATGCTCTATACCTACTGTATCATTTATAATGAATGATTAGAAGCAAATAGGTACTATAGCATAGAACTTAGAGGAATTAGGTTTTGAAGATATAGTAACTGAAGGTGATACTCTTAAAACTGAAGTAAAGAACCCTGAACAGTTTGAATCATTCACTAAAGATGGTGAAGAGTATGTTAAGGTTAAGAAGGTAGAGTATGAAATGTTAGGTGTATTAGCTATTGAAGGAGTTAAGATGCTTAAGGATGAGATTGAAAAGCTTAAAGCTGAAATAGAAACTTTAAAGAATAAGCAACATGAGTAATGAAATAGCAACATATTCTATGATATTAAGTAAGCTTAGTCTAGGTAAGAGTGGGACAGAATGTCCTACTAAGACCTAGATTTTAGCTATTAATTCATTAATCGTTATTGATAATGCTTCTACTTATGGAGCTAACGAATGTGTAAAGATAGATGATATACGTAAGAAAGCAGAGACTTGGAATTACTACTTAACAGTATCACCTACTAGTATGTCATTTGGAGCTGGCGGTGGTAGTAAGTCTTACACTGTTAGTTCTTATAAAAGAAAGGTATTAGACGGAGTAGAATAGAGTGGTGATACTAATGTATCATTAAAGTCTACTACTATATCTGGTACTGGATTCTCTTTAAGTGGAACTACAGTAAGTGCTTCTGCTAATGAAATTACTTCAAATAGAACAGGTACAGTTACTATAACTTAGAATGAGTCTAATAAGACAGCTACTATTAGTTTGTCACAGGATGGAGATGATGTTAGTTCATATGGTGAATGGACTATATCTGTATCAGCTAGTCCCACTAGTGTATCTAGCAGTGGCGGTACTTCTACTATTACAGCTAGTGCTAAGAGAACTGTATATTGGGCTAGTGGAGATGTTACTGAAGAAACAGGCAATCCTACACTGTCTACTAACTTAGGTAGTCTTAGCAGTACTTCTTCACCTAGTACTTTAACATTAGGAGAGAATACATCTACATCTAGTAGAACCGCAACTATTAAAGCAACTCATGGTGGTAAGTCAGCTACTTGTACAGTTACTCAAGCAGGTGCTGAACCTACTATTGAGTATGTATTTACAATTAGTCCATGGCAAGTTAATGTTGGAGCTAGTGGTGGTACAGGAGATATAGGCTTTACTTCATATAAGTTGGTAAATGGTAATCAGATCAGTTTAGGATATAGTATAGATAGTAGTACATTACCTTCGTGGGCAACATATAGTAATGGTAGATTTACTATAAGTTCTAATTCATCTACATCTTCTAGATCTGCAAATGTGTACTTTACATAGAGTGAATCTGGAAAAAGAGATTATGCTACAATATCACAAAGCGGTTATGTACCACCTGCAGATAATTATGTATTTACTTGGGAAGATGGTAGTACCTCAGATGTTAGCGCAAGCTTCCCGTGGGATTTCTCTACTAATGGAACTGCAGCTAATATACCAGTAGTATCTACTAAGAATGGTAGTAGTCAATCTTGGAGTGTGTCTAGTAAACCTAGCTGGATAACTACTTCTACTACTAGTAGTAAAGTTACTATCAGTGCATCCGATAATAGTGGATCTGCAAGAAGTGGAAAAGTAGTATTAACTCAGAGTGGTTCTGGTAATACATTAACTGTTAATGTTAGTCAAGGTGCTAAGCCTGCTGAAAATGTATATGTATTTACAATAACACCAAATACATATGATGCTCCATATAGTAGTGCCTCTTTCATACCAAGAACAGTATCTACTAAGAATGGTAGTAATATAGGCTATAGTTTAACTTCTGGTGGTACTGATTGGGTAGTTGTATCTACAACTGGAAAAATAACTGTAGAGATATTGAAAAACACTACTTCTAATACTAGAAGTACTACTCTAGTATTTACATAGAATGAATCTGGTAAGACTCAATCTATAAAGATAACTCAAAGCGGTTATACTCCTACATATACGTTTAACGTAACTCCGACGAATTTAAGCGTAACTGCAGCAGAAACGAACGAGACGCTTACAGTGAATTCTTATAAGACTGTACTTAAAAGCGACGGTAGTGAAACTACAGAATCTCTAAACTACGAATTCTCGTCAAACGCAAGTTGGGTTAATGCTGCAAGAACTACAACCAACACTACATATATAACTGTAGCATAGAACTTAACAACTAACTAGAGAAGTGCTAAGATTACTTTAACTCAAGCAGAGAGTGGTGCTCAAGTATTTACAAATGTTATCCAAGCAGGGCAATAGGTAGTTGACAATAAGCTTACTTTAACTAGTATTACTTATAGTACTGGTTACTTATTCCCTTCTGGTTAGACGCCAGTAGAAGGTGAAACTGCATATTTAGGTTTTATAGTACCTAACACATTCACATGGAAAACTTCTAATGGTTTAGCTATTAATAGAGGAACTATTTATGCTGGGAATATAGGGAATATATATGTACGTGAGAATGATAGGTATAAGTTAGTTAAATCGTTCTAGTTACAAACAGGAGATCAAACTATTAGTTTCTAATGAATCCGTACTTAGCACATATGACAGATAGAGAATTGTTGGAGCAGATATATCTTCTGCTCCTTCAAATCAACGTAAAGGTAAGTGAGATAGATAATGATACTAAACAATTTGGTATGAACGTAGCAGCCAATCTAGTTGGTGATGCTCTAATGATGAATAACAATGATGCCGAGAGAAGAAATAATTAAACAGCTTAAACCTTACTTTAATGTAAAAGAATTAGTATGTAACCACATATATAGTAGGTTTGGAGAACAATCATGGATGTTCTTAAGTACTTAGTTACTACACGTATTACTGTGTCTACGTACTGATATTTTACGAATGCCAATGCATATCAATATTGGTAATATGCATCAAAGAGGTATGCGTTGTAATATGTGTCCTTTAGTAAAGAGTAAGAAAGGAGTATATGTATCTGCACATGTAACAGGTAATGCTATTGACTTTACTTGTGATGATAAGACTGCAGAAGAAGTAAGAGAGATAATAAAGGCTAAACCTTTGTTATTACCATGTAAAGTACGTTTAGAGGAAGATGTTACCTGGGTTCATATTGATGTATATGATGATGGAACAGAAGACAAAATAACAACATTTAAAGCATAATATATGTTACAGAGAGAGATAGTTAGATTTAGAGCATCAGATACGTAGCCTAATCCTCTAGAAGTAGATTATTGGATTGACGTTACCTCTAATTACTATGGTGGTTGTATTAGATACTATCGTAATGATACTAATACATGGGAGATGCTAGATCTGAATGATAAGCAAGTAGATGCTATCATTGATTATATTAATAATGCTCTTGATTAGATAGAACAGTTTATTAATGATTCTATAACTGAAATCAGAAATGAATTAGCTGAATTTAAAGATGAACTGAAAGAGGAAGTTAATAAACTGTGGTAGTATATTAATTAGAAAGTAGAAGAGTTAACTACTCAGATTAATGATATTAGAAATGAAATTAATGGTATCAAGTAGGATATTACAAATATCAATAATAACATTGATGATATAAACCAAGATATTACTAATATCAATTCTAATATTGAAGACATTCGTCAAGATATAACTAATATAGTAGGTAGTGATTTAAGTTCTATTCAACAGAAGATTACTGAATTAACTCAGAATATACAAGAGTTAGATAGTAAGATTGACCAATAGATTAGTGATTTAAGAAGCTATATAAATAGTGAAATCACTAAAGCTAAGAATGAACTTAAGACTTACGTAGATGGTAAAGTTACTGATCTTACTGAGTTAATTAACCAAGAGATTACTAATAGAACTAATGCAGATAATAATTTGCAATCTCAGATTAATGAGCTTAAGCAATTGATTACTAATGCATAGAATGCTATTGATACTCATGCTGCTAGAAGAGATAATCCTCATGTAGTTACTAGAGCTCAATTGTCATTAGCTACTACTGATAGTGTTGTATTTAATAAAGTAAGTGCTCCTAGTGGGTTCTTTAAAGAGTAATAGTTATGAATAAATGTGACGGTATAAAGATATTGGAGCTGGATCCTAAGCGTATACTAGAAGGAAACGAATACATGGTAATAGCAGAGAAGGATTAGAACTTTAAAGCTCCTATTAACTAGATTGTTGATTTAGTAGTTAGTGATGATAGACTTAAGAACTACATAGATACTACTATAGAATCTTCAATAGGTGATTTCAAAAATGAAGTTAATCAAAGTATATCTGAACTCACTAGTAAGATAAATAACCTGGATAGTAAGATAACTACTGTTAACAACAGAATTACTAATCTGGAGTCTAGTATAGATGATATTGAACAGAGTATAACTAGTATCAATAATAAGATTACTAATATTGAGAATAATCTTGGTAATGTTGGTGAATTACTTGATGAAGAGTATATTACTCAGCTAATAAATAAACTTATTAGTGAGAATAAGATATCTGTATTAGATCCAGTACAACAGGCAATGAACAAAGGTACTGGCGTTGTTTTAGCGTTACCTAGTGCTAATAATGGTAAGATATCATTACCTATATGGACTGGTACTGAAGCTGAATATAATTAGCTTACTAAAGTAGCAGGTATGACTTATAATATTATTGATGAGGAGAGCGCATAATGTTAGAGTTAGGTATAGCAGGGGGACGAGCAGTTCCCCTACAAAAGAGAACTGTAGGCAATACTAATATATCTGATGTATTTGATGGAGTAAATCATATATGGCCTACTAGGGATGATGTAGCTTACTTCTATGATTTCAATAGTATATAGTTGAGATTCATATGGACTAATTCTAACGGTAGAGATTTTGATACCGGTACTAACATCACTAACGCTCCTAGTATCCCTAGTGAAATAGTAGGATGGAGTTGGGGTTCGTCTGAAAATAGAACTCAACCGTTTTTATACTGGGGAGGCGATAACACTCAATCTGGAGCAGAGTGTGTAATGGTAGACATTAAATCCATACAAGATGTATATACTAATGATCCTAGTTTAACTATGCCGGAATAGTTAATTGTATAGCTTAGAGGAAACTGGTTTGGAAATAAAAATGACGGTATTGTGACTGTTGAATGTACTGCTTATAAAGGAGGAGTTATAGTAAAAGCGTATCAAATGAAGGGTAGTGATATGGGAGTAACAGGTCAATCATTTGTATTCGCTGATAAAGATGGTTGGGTGTCTGAAGAAGGTATGCCTAATAAAATATGGGTTGGAGAAGCTGTTAAATACGTTGATGGATGGTATAAAATTAATCCTGTAGATGATAGCGTAGAAGGTATGCCCAATTTAACGATATAGAGAGACTTTACATATAAAGGTACTTTAAGTACTTCCGTTAATGGTTATGTTACATTTAATGGTAAATAGTATAAGACGTGGAATGATTAGACTAATGTAGACGGAGATATAATAATAGGATCTGTTAGATGTCTGAATACTGATACTATGACTGAGGAAGGATAGATTAAAGTAATCGCTATGAATGAGAATGGCACTATATACAACGATAATATAAGTACTGCATTCAGATATGGATATGTAGCGGGTAATAGTGAAAAGAGAGGTCAGCAGTTTATTAGAAGTTATGTAAGCAGTAGAGACGGTTAGGCAGCAGATGAGGAATTTGCTGTAGTTAATTACTTTGATAAGACTGAAGCTGGTCAAGTTGTAGCATTAAATCCAATAACATAATGAAAACAATATTGTATATTTCAATGATGAATATACGAGATAGAAAGAATACGATACTCCAGAACAGGAGATTATTTAATTATTAAATATTTGCAAATATGGTTAAACAAGAAAATCCTAATTTCATAGCATCTAAGTATGCTCCAAATCCTAAAGAGGTTTCTTACTGGATTGACTTAGCAACAGACAGTACTGGTAATGTTATTAAGTCATATAGTCCTGATCTTAAGAAGTGGATACCGTTAAATAGAGATGCTAATGTAGACCAATGGACTCACATTAAAGAGATTGTTCAATCTGTTGGTTTAAACTATGATAAGAATAGTGACATTATATCTTTGCCTGATAATAGTAGCAATAACTACTTTAAAGGTACTAGTATAGTAGATGCTATTAATAAAGGTGATGCTGCTGTAAAAGCTCAAGTAGATAGACTGGATACTAAGATTGATGATGTGAATGAAGACTTATAGGACTTCAAAGCATTAAAAGGTCAACCTAATGGTCTTGCTGAACTTGATGGTAATGGTAAAGTACCTGCTAGTCAATTGCCTTCATATGTTGATGATGTGATGGATGCATATGCTACTTATACTGTATCCCCTACTGGAGTACTTTAGGATATACAGTTATATGCAGACGCTGAACATGAAACTCCTATAGTAGGTGAGAGAGATAAAATATATGTTAATGTAACTCCTGGTGAAGTAAGCTATCAATTTAGATGGTCTGGTTCACAATGGGTACACATTGATTCTAATGCTATTATCATTGGCGATATTACTGGTACTGCTTATGATGGTGGTAAGGGTAAAGCTATGGAGAATGTAGTTAACTCTATGCCAGATAATTTATTAAGTACATTCCAATTAGATCAAACAGATGTTAATAACATTACTATCAGTCTTACTGGAGTAGAGAAGAGTGATGGTAGATATGTAGAATCTACTTTAGCTGATATTACTATTACTCCTGCTACTAATACTGTTGCTGGTTTAATGACTGGTGCTGAAAAGTTAGCCATTAATGAAACTCTTCCTGATGCAATTAATGATGAAAAGGTTGCAAGAGAGAATGCAGTGAAAGAACTCAAAGCTAAGGATACAGAACTTCAAGGCAATATTGACAGTTTAGAGACAGCTTTAAATCAAGATATTACAGAGCTTAGAAGTACTATACTTAAAGTAAATGATAAAGTGGGTTTAACTGAAGCTAATGAAATGCCTGACTTATCAAGTACTAATTACTTAGCAGATAGTCCTAGTGCTATAAGTGCTGCAGTTACTCTTGATGAAGAGATTGGTAAGCTTAGTAGAAATGAAAACGAACTGTGGTATGGTGTTAAGTTTGACTTAGCTAATAGTTCTAGTCCTGATGGTGTACGTACTGGTAATATGGAAATGCATAAAACACTTCCTATCCAGAGTAAGATGAGAGGGTGTACTATCAGCAATACGGATAATACTAAGAAATACTTAAAAGCAAACGACTGGACTAAGTGGGAAGACGGTACTACCTCATCTCAAGATAGTAGTGGGGTTGGTGTAGAAGCTTTTGTAGAAATTCCAGAACATTATAGATTACTTATAGCTACTCCAGATAATACAGTTGAAATTCGTATGAGTGAATACAATCTTCCTGGTTATACTAAAGTAGAAAAGAAATATATTGGTGCATATGAGGGAAGTGTAAATCTAGATAGTTCAAGTCATAATAATTTATTAAGAACTCAAGTTCGTAATACTGCTCCTATAGTAAGCAAAACTAGAACAGAATTCCAGACTATGGCTAGAAACAATAATAGAACTAATAACTGGAATATCTATACTTATGATGCTCACAGAGATCTTACTTGGTTATTCGTAGTAGAATATGCTACATTAAATAGTCAGAAAGCATTTAATGCTAATTTAACTGCAGAGGGTTATCATCAAGGTGGTTTAGGTGAAGGTGTAACTACAGGAGCTGTAAAGGTAAATGGTGCTGATACATGGTCATTTGTACCCTGTGGTACTACTAATTCGTTAGGTAATGGTACTGGTATAATTGAGTATACTCATACTAACACTAATGCAGAAGGTGCATCTACTGGTACTAAGGTAGTTAATGTTCCTAGATACCGTGGTATTGAGAATCCATTTGGTCATGTATGGAAGAATGTAATTGATGTAGTAGTTGCTGGTACTGATAATAGTGTATATATTTGCAAAGACTATACTAAGTTTGGTACATTTGAAGGAGGTGATAATCCTACTGCAGAACAGTTGATTGCAGCAGGTTATGAATTACAAGACTTTAAAGAAAGTACAATTACTAGTCAATATGTAAAAAAACTCGTTAATAATAATTAGGCAGATCTATTCCCAACTGTAGTAGGAAATGGAGCTAGTGCTACAACTTATTATTGTGATTATCACTGGACTAGTGCTACAGCTACACCTAGAACTCTTCTAATCAGCGGTCGCTCGGACCATGGGTCTACTGCGGGTTTGTTCCGTTTGCTTTCTAGCGCTGGGTTGGGCTATTCCGCTGCGGATGTCGGGACTCGAATTACCTTCTATGGTGAACCGGCATTGCCAGCTGCTCCAGCTACATTAGAGTTAAATGATGAGGATTATGAACAATTGGATTCTATAGAATCTGAAGAAAACTGGTTTTAATTAACCAATAAAAGGTTACAGTCGTGAGTAAATCAGCAGTAACTCAGACAATGAGTCTAATGCAGGTTTGTTCAATTTGAATTCTAACAATGAGTTAGACAATTCCAATGCGAATGTCAGGACACTGAAATACATTAAAAAAATTATAACTGACAAAAAATCAAGGGCTGAACCTTACCTCTTGGTAAAATATGACATGCTTCTTAAGTGCATTGGTAGCAAAAGCGAAGATGCACGAAGGTATTTCAGAAAATATTATTTATGAAGAGATATAATAATTTATTCGATAAGATTGTTAGCTTAGACAATTTATATTTAGCAGATAAGAAAGCTAGAAGAAATAAATCTAGTAGAAAAGATATCAAAGAGTTTGACTAGAATAAAGAAGAATTACTTAAAAAACTATAGCAGAATTTAATTAACGGTACGTATAAAACTTCTGAATATAATACATTTATAATCAGAGAACCTAAAGAAAGATTAATATTTAGATTACCTTATTATCCAGATAGAATAGTACATCATGCTGTAATGAATATAATGGAACCTATATGGGTATCTATCTTTATTAAAGATACTTATAGTTGCATTAAACACAGAGGTATTCACGAAGCATTACATAATGTTAAAGAAGCTTTAAAAGATGTAGATAATACTACTTATTGTCTTAAGTTAGATATCAGAAAGTTCTATCCTAGTATAGATCATGAAGTATTAAAAAGCATAATAAGAAAGAAGATAAAAGATTGGAAGTTATTACAGCTATTAGATGAAATAATAGATTCAGCAGAAGGTGTGCCTATTGGTAATTACTTATCTTAGTTCTTCGCTAATCTATATCTTACTTACTTTGACCATTGGCTTAAAGAAGATAAATAGGTTAAATATTATTTCAGATATGCAGATGATATAGTAATATTGCATAATAATAAAGAATACCTATGGAGTTTGTTTGAAGAAATGAAGTAGTATATAGCTACTTTAAAATTATCTTTTAAAGATAACTATCAGATATTTAAAGTGGAAGATAGAGGAATATCATTTGTAGGTTATGTAATAAGGCATGACTATACTTTAGTAAGGAAGAATATTAAGCGTAGTATGTGTAGGAAAGCTGCTAGATTAGGCAGAAAGAAACACATTACAGTAGAAGATTACAAACAAGAAATGTGTAGTCATATAGGATGACTTAAACATTGTAATGGTATCAATCTATTAAAGAAAATATTACGCTATAAAGAGCTATTAGTTTATGCAAGAAGATTTTCAAAATAGAAACTTTAAATAAACCTTATCGTTATATAGTTATAATCTCAAACGGAATTTCGAGCCCTATCAGATTTTACTCCCCTTTTAATCTGTTAGGGCTTTATTTGATTTTTATTATCAGCTACTATCTATGAATTACCAACAATTAGGAGAACATACTATGTCAATATTTAAGAACATGTTCAGTAGTGCGGATAAATGCGTAGCTTCTGTTATAACTGGGCTACTTTCTATATTCGCGCCTGTATGGGTTCCTATCACTGCTGTCGGTGCATTGATACTACTTGATGCTATCTATGGTTATAAAGTCTCTAAAAAATATGGGCATCCTAAGATTGAATCGCATAAAGCATGGAAAACTATATGGAAGACTAGAGATGCAGCAGTAGCAATAACTAGTGCGTCAATAATAGATTAGCTGGTAGTAACCTCTATTAACCTGTATGCTGTAGAAATAGTAGCAGGAATGATAGCCTTAGTTGAGTTTTGGTCGTTACTAGAATCATTTAGCGACTTATATCCTCAATGGAAGATATGGAAAATACTCAAGAAGGTTATAAAAGCAAAAGGAGAGAAATATTTAGATATATCATTAGATAAAGAATTACCAGATGATTCCAATACTAAAGTTGATAGTTAATTGGTTTACAAGGAATTTCAGAGCAGTCGCAGTAGGTTTAGTTAGTTTACTTATTGCGACTGTTTTTGTTTAGAACCATTAGCTATAGAAAAAGAATAAAGAGATTGACAGAATAACTAACAATGTTAGAGCTTATGAACAACTAGCATCCTAGAAAGAATAGTTAAACAGAGTACTATAGCTTACTATAGAAGAACTAAATACTAGTAATGATAGTTTATTAAAAGAAACCAAGGATGCTTAGAAAAAGCTTAAAATCAAAGACAAGAACCTAACTAATATAAATGTAATCAATACCGAGATTAAAGATTCAGTTAGAACTATTATAAAACATAAGCTAATAGATTTCGACGAAGAACTTAAAATTAATCCATTAACAACTATCATAGTTAGTAGAAAGGATTCAATCCTTAAAGCCACATTAGATATTAAGAATCAATAGATTCTGTTTGTAGAAGAGAAGAAAGAATACAAGAATAAGTACCGTAACGGCTTTATTAGGTTCTTGCACTTTGATTGGAAACGTATGCGTACCAAAAAATATCAGATAGTTAACAGTAATCCAATAATCAAGGTAACTGATACTCGTGTAATTGAGTTACCAAAATGATAATCAATATATTCAATAATATTAATCAATAATAATATGCATAGAATATTTCGTGTAAAGGCTTACGAAGCAGAACACGGTCCTCACTTCAATGAGGAACATGCCCGTAAAGCTGTAAGTAAAATGGAATAAGTAGGAGATTATAAATATAGTGCGTAACCAATATGATACGTACAAACAAAGAAAAGAAGCTATAGCTAAATGCGATGAAGAAATGGCTAAGTGTTAGACTCTATTAGATAAGCTTGGAGTAGATAATGAACCAGCTAAAGAGAATGATAAGATAATAGAGTTATAGAAAGAAGTTAACGAATTAAAAAATATAATAAGGAAAGCTAATTAGATGGTACCACCACCTATGAAGGAAATGCTCCCTTAGGATATGAAGAATGCTATGGATAAGGTTGGTCAATAAGATCAACCTTTTTATTTTAAGCCTTTTTAAGACCGCTATTACTTAAATTAAAGGATTGTATTACTAATAATAGAAAGTGCCTATAACAGTCTTAAAATGCGTTATATGGCTTATAACGTTATTAAAACATAATATATTATGACACTCAATTAGCTTGTAGATAACATTCTACTTATTGCTCGTAATAATAATATTGCAGAGTCTGAGCATTTAAGTAGAATACAAATTGAAAAGTGGATCATAGGTTATAGGGCTATGTTGATTAAGCAAGATATAGATAAGGGTAGAGATATAAACGAATTATATCTTACTACTATAGAACCTATCCATTTAGACCGTGAAGAAACTGTACCAGGTTACTTTACTTATGTAGGAGATAAAGAACTCCCTAAGTTAATAGACTTTAACTATAGACCTGGAGTAATAAATGTACGTGATATGTTTGGTAATATAATTTAGATAGGTAGTCGTACTAAAGCTAAATTATAGAAGTATAGAAAAGCTACATGTAAAGACTATATTGCATGGGTTAAGAATAATAGGATATATGTAGATGGGGATTCTAATCAGCTAGAGTATATCAGTGTAGATGTAATAGCTGAAGATCCTACAGAGCTTAATGCTTGTTTTGATCCAGATAGTGAGTTTCCTATACCGTCTGCAATGATACCAACTATTACATAGATGATATTAGAGAGAGAATTACGTTTTATGATTACTATGCCTAGTGATGATACCAATGATGCGCATGATGATACATAGAACAGAGTTAGTGATAAATAATTAATATATGAAATATTAGAGAAAGAGTTATACTACTACTGATTTCTATGAGAGCTATAAATAGTACATAGAACCTAATACACCATATGATATTGATTTATAGACATATAAGAATATTATTAATGACTATTTTTAGTACATTAGAGATGAAGTAATGTACAACTGTAAAGAGTTTAAGTTTCCATGTAGATTAGGTACTTTACAAATCATCAAACATCAGCCAAAAGAATTTACAGGCAAAAGTCTTAGATGGGACTGGAAAGCTACAAAAGAAACCGGTAAGCCTGTATACCTACTTAATGACCATAGTAATTATTATAAGTATAGATTCTTTTGGTCAAAGAAAGACAGTTTGCTTACTAATAAAACTAAGTATTAGTTTATAGCTTCAAGAGATAACAAGAGAAATTTAGCTCAAATAATATTCAACAAAACAAAAGATTACCCAGAATTATGATAAATAATCGTATGATTAGTTCAGCTTCTGTAGTAGCTAAAGTAATAGCAGATCTCGATCTAAGAGAAGATGAGATACGTATTACAGATATTCGGGAGTGGATTATGGAATCCATACTCAAGATTGGAGCTATATAGTAGTTTGAGCATAAAGTAGAAATACTTCCAATAGAATGTCACCAAGTATCATTGCCTTGTGATTTGTATAAACTAGATTAGGTAGCATACTCATACTGCTGTAATGGTGGTTGGTTACCTATGAGAAAAGCAACATCCAGTTTTGGTGTATCTCACGATAATCAATGCTGTAGTAAAGCTTGTATGTTGATACAGGATGCAGCTATGTTTCCATTGGTTAAGAATATGTTTAATCTTACTAATGATAGAGAAGCATTAGACAAGTTAAATGAAGATAATAATATCAGAGAAACATTAAGTGCATTAATAAACTAGAATACTGTGCTTACAGCAAACGGTAGATATCTAGGTAATAGAATAGGTCACAAAGATGGTACTATGTATAGTTACGATTTATAGTATATGACTAAACCTGGTTATATAATGACTAATGTACCTAGAGGATATATTAAGGTATCTTATTATGCTATATATACTGATGAAGATAGTATGCCCATGATACCAGATCTAGAGTCTTATAAGGAAGCCATATACTGGTATGTTACTATGAAGTTAATGTATCCTAAAAAGTTAAAAGGTCAAATAAGTCAGGGAGATTATTATGATATACGTAACTCTTATAACTTCTATCGTAAGCAAGCATATGCTGAAGCTATGATGCCTACTGTAGATGATTTAGAGAATGTAAAGAATACCTGGCACAAACTATACCCAGAGATGAATGATCACGATACTTTCTTCAGTACTAGTGGCGAAGAACAGATATTATATAACCAAGATAGCGCATTAAGATTGATATGATAAGTAATACTGCACAAGTCAATACATTTACGGGTGGTCTTAATATGGACTAGGACGTAAATTTGATACCGGATACTCAGTATAGATATGCTGAGGATGTTCGTGTTATCACTAATGATGGAGGAACTACGGGAGTATTACAAAGTATAGAGAATCCTAGAAGATACGATACTATTATACCTAAAGATGAGACAATAATAGGTACTACTACTATAAATGATATTGCAGTAGTAATAACTAAAACATCTGATAATATTAATAAGATATACAGATTAATGGGGTTTGATACTAATATGCCTCAAATCAAATTAGTATGTAAAGGAGCTTTAGGATTATGTGAAGATTTATCTAAAAATCCTACACTAAGTATTGTAGGTAACTATGAATCAGATACTAATATAAAGATATACTTTACTGATGGAAACAGTCCTATTAAGATTGTTAACATAATGAGTAATAAGTATATAGATAATTCTAATCTTATAGATGAGAATGGTAACATAATCAATCCTGGTTCATTAGAAATAACTCCAGTAGTAAGTTTATTGCCGTTTAAATTCCGTTGGTTATCTGAAGGTAACCTTAAAGCTGGAATGGTAACATATTGTTATCAATTATTCAATGTGCATGGTACTGAAACAGTTACTTCTCCAATGAGCTAGCTAATTCACTTAACAAATAGTGTAACTAGCCAAGGTAGTTCTGAATATAAAGGTACTGGTTTAAATAAGTCATCAAATAAATCAGTAATGCTATCTACTGAACTATCTCTCTAGGACTTTAATAAGTTGAGAGTAATCCGTATATTCTATGAACAGAACAACTCTACTCCTATTATTAGTATAGTAGATGAAATAGATATTCCAGATGGTCAAACAGATATTCAGTATGTAGATTATGGTTCTACATTAAGCGATATATCTATAGATGAGTTTAATGCTATGACTGGTTATTAGTTTATAGCGTAGACTCTTGCTAAAATGCAAAATAGATTATTCGCTGCTAATGTAACAGAGAATACTTGGATACCAGAAGATGAAGATGGTAATGACTATGATGCTAGAGCATATAGAGCTAATTCAGAAGGAAGCATATAGTTATTATCTAGTTTAGATAGTAATAATATTCGTCTATCTATAACAGATGATGAAGCTATAAAACGTATTCCTATTACTCATGACTGTATAAATCCCTTTAATAACACAAAGTATACAAAGGATGCATCTAATTCCTAGAATGTATATATATACAATAAGGAAGGTGAATTAGGTGGTTATGGTATTAATATAGAATATTCATTCATAACTACAGATATAAATTTAAGTAATAAACAAGATAAGTTTAGATTAGATCAATCTTGTAGTATGGATGTATCTACTGTTAGAAACAATACTAGATATATCAATAGAGGTACAGACAAGATGCCTGAGATAGTACAACCTACTAAAGAACAGTAGAACAATTCATATATACCTAACTATGCTGATCCTTATATAGCTGCTAATTATAGAGGTTACCAAAGAGATGAGATATATAGATTTGGTATAATATTCTACAATGATAAATCGGTAGCTTCTCCTGTACTCTGGATAGGGGATATTAGAATGCCTCATGCTTCTCAAATGCCTCCGTTTAGATATGAGAACAATACTCTTATAGGTAATGCTTTGGGCGTAGAATTCAAAGTAAAGAAGATGCCTGTAGGTGCAGTGAGTTACGAGATAGTTCGTTGTGATAGAACTGAACGTGATAGGACTGTAGTTATGCAAACAGTAGGTAGTTACGTATATGAGTATAGAATTCAAGAGCAGGATAAATACGTAGGATAGGGATCTGAATTAGATAGTAGTTTGGAGATGAGACCTACTCCTTTCTTCTGTAGTTTGATTGGTGAACAATTAGCAATATCAACAGGTACAGCGGAAGATATTGGTAATTTCTCTCTTACTATGAGAGTAAATGATTATATACGTTTAGTATCTCCAGAAATATGTGTACAGGGTGATGATGCAACTAAACTGTTTGAAGGAAGTGTGTACTTAGATGGTATAGGTTCATACTACTCTCCATTTGTAGGTGGTAAAGTAAACGACAGTAAGTTTGATGATTTTAAAGATAACTATGTAAATGGTAATACTATTGGTAATAGTGTAAGTCGTAGTATATTTGCTGCGGCGGATTACGTTACTCAGATAGATGGTAGAGTATTACAGCAAGATACTGTGCCATATGTAGGTTATGGTAGTAGATGGGGTCTTAACGTACTGGCTGTGGGATTCCCTTATCAAGATAGTAGAGGTAATAAGGTATACCGTGGAGCATCAATAGCTAAATATTTCGTTCCAACATTTGGGCAATCTCAATCTACATCATATATTGAAGATGCTAAATACCCACCCAATATAGATTATAATATGTATGGAGCTCCAGATGTAGTAGCTAAAAGAATAAATGTAGGTAATAGAACTTATACTAACTACTCTATGTCTGACTTTATTCACAATGATAATCAATCATTACAAGGTCCAGCTGGTCCGTGTATTATAGCCCATGTACCAGAATTATAGAATGTATTCTCTGGATTTAATAGCGTACCTACTAGTAAATATCCAGAACTTCATCCTTTTGATTCTACTAATGCTATTCCTGTATTTAATGTTAAACGTGATGGTAATTCTATATATGGTGGTAATACATTCTCATCTAGACAGAATTCTGTATACATAAGTATAGCAGCACACGATAGCAAGTATGTATTCGGAGGAGATACTTATCTGAGCTTATTAGATTATCCTAATACCATGCTATTCCAATTACCTGATGCTAAAGAATGGGATGGAATGAAGAATTATATAGGAGCTTATATACCATTTGAAAGTTCTATTAATATGAATTTATTCCACGGAGATCAGATTCATAGAACAGTAACTAGTTCAAATTTTGCAGACTCTTGGTTGCAGTTAGAGCCTACTTAGATGTAGGATATACACGTACAAGATCTTCCTTACTTTGTATATAATTCTGTTTATTCTGCATAGAATACTGGTAAATTGTATGTACCTAATTCTATGTATGCTGATAAAGACGTAAGGTATACTAATAGAATATTAACTTCATAGGCTAAGACTAATAATGAAGTAATAGATTAGTGGTCTAAATTCAAAGTAGCTGATTACTTAGATGTAGATAATCAGTGGGGAGACATAACCAATCTAAAAGTATTCAAAGATAGACTGTTCTATTTCCAAGATACTGGAGTAGGAGTAGCTTCTGTCAATGAAAGATCACTTATTACTGACGATAATGTAAATCAACTAGTATTAGGTACTGGTGGTATATTAAGTAGATTCGACTACGTAACTACTACTAATGGTTCGTCTATTAAGAATGACAAGAGTATAATTAATTCAGATAATGTGCTTTATTGGTACGATTATGATAAGAACGAAATATGTTCTTATACAGGTCAAGTAAGTTAGTTATCTAAAGAAAAGCAGGTACAATCTTACTTTAATAAAAACATTAAAGAAGATAGGGCTAAAGCTATGTCCTTATTTGATAAGAAGTATAATGAGGTATGGTTTAATGTACTAAATAAACCACTAGTATTTAATGAGTAGTTAGGTAGATTTACATCTTTCTATACATTTAATCCTAAATGGTCGTTACCTATTTCTGATAGAGTAGTAGCAATAAAAGACAACGAATTGCATACTATACATGATACTGGAGTAATAGGGTTAACTCCTTTAGATAGAAAAGCTAAATTAGAAATAGTTATTAATAAGAATGCTCCTTATACTAAAGTATTTGATAATGTTAGATTACAAGGAGAGTTTAGAGATGGTAATCAAGAGTCTATTAAGGACGATATCATAGATTATATGAAATTCAGTACCAAACATCAAGAAGCTATTAGAGAGCATACTGAAGAAGAACTTGATGAAGAAGGAAGTGTAATTACTCCTGAACAACATATAATAACCGATTATAGAGAAGATACATTTAGATTCCCTATACCTAGAGCAGATAAGAATGAAGATGCGTTATCGTTACCTGCCAGGTTAAGAGGTAAGTATATGATATGTGATTATGAGTTAGATTCTGATATAGATCACACTTTTGAAATACCATAGATTACAACAACATACAGAAATTCATTAATTTAATATGAAAAGTAAAAAGAAAACAAAAGTACCAGCATATGCATTTGGAACTCAATTCAAAGAAATTGGGAATAACATGCTTGAAAATGCTCCTGATATATTAAATACTTTAACTACTCCTTTTTAGAAATCTAACGCTACTACAGGGGGGCAAGCTGCTGCACAATCTGTAAGTGACATAGCCAGTGGTGCAGCTACTGGTTTCCAAGTTGCTGGTCCAATTGGTGCTGCAGTAGGAGCAGGCATAGGGCTAATAGGTAGATCCGGTGAAGAGGCTAGAATGACTTCTTTTACTGATTATGATGAAGGTAGTCTTGGTAGTGGTCTAATTGGAGCGTTCGGTAATAGAAAACTTCGTAGGAAAAGAGCAGCAATTAAGAAGAATGCTTATAGTAATAGAGCCGCTGTACAAGGTACTAATTACCTACAAAGTGAAGCATATGAAGATATGATAGGGATGAATACAGATACTATGGCTAATGGAGGAACGTCCTCTTCTTTAGCGTATGTAGATGATGGTGAATTAATATAGACTCCCGATGGAAGTATAAGTAAAGTACCAGAGAATAACAAACCTACTGATAGTAATTTAGTTAGTTTACCTGAAGGTAGTAGAGTACTAAGTGATAAACTTAAAGTACCTGGTAGAAAAGAAACATTTGCACAACTTGGTGAGAAAATGATGGCAAAGAAAAAAAGTAAATATAATGACAGATTTGCAGAGAATGCAGCAAAATTAAATGAAATGAATAATAATATGATTCATGATTAGTTATTTGCTATGCAGGAATCTGTTAAACAAAGTAAAGGTATTAAACCTAAAACTAAGTAGATACAAGCTGCTGCTTTAGGCGATGAAATTAAACCTGGTTTAGGAGATAGAATAGTAGATGCTATCTATAATCCTAATCGTAAATGGGGAGCTAGTGTACAGTGGAGAACCGGTAATAATCAGTGGTATCATGTACCTGTTAATCCTAGTAATACTCAAACTGCATCAACTACAACTCCTACAAGTGTTAGTAGTACTTCAGTTAAAAGACGTAGAACCACTCCTTCTACAAGTACAGGATTAATTGATGAAGGCAAACCAGAATTACCGTTTACTTGGTATGACGCTCCAACAGTAGAATCTGTGTATGATACAGACTATGATACTGTAGAGTCTCCTAGTGCTACACCTAATGATATTAGTTATAGAGAAACTAGAGCAGACAGACGTAATAAATTATTTGATAAAGTAGGAAGCGCATTGTCAGGGATAGCTTCTTTAACTCCTGTTATGTCTAATCTATTTACTGGTAGACCTGAAACAGTTGATACAGTATATAATCCTTATGCTACTAGTATTAGTAATACGATGCGTAGACGTAGATATGATATTAGTCCTGCTATTGAAGATTTAAACCGTAATAGAGCTACTAGTAATTATAATGCTAGCCAAATTAATACTAATACAGGAGCTAACTTAGCTTATAGATTACAGTCAGCTGTTAATACTGACAGAGCTATGGCTAGTTTAAGATCTCAAGAAAGTAATGTTAACAATCAGTACTTAGGTGATTATGCTAATACTATGAATAGTTTAGGACAGCAATGGGTTAATGCTACGAATATAGCTAATGAAGCTAATGCTCAGAATAGAGCTACTGCTAGAAATATACGTAGAGCTGGTTTAAGTCAGTTAAGTCAATGGGCTCAGAATAGAGAATTGATGCGTAATCAGGAAGCTAGAGATAATGCAATGTTAGCTATGTATGCTCCATTTTTGCAATCTGGTTATACAGCAGATACTATTAGACAGTTTAATAAATGGTTAAGAAAAGGAGGTAACAATGTAGGCTAATAGATATGATAGAGCAGCGGAAGCTCCTATATTAAATACATATGTACCTATTAACTTTGGTGAATTATATAGAATAGGGGCAGCGTAGAAGCAAGCTGTAGATGAGGCTGCACAATAGTTTAATACTTAGTTACAAAAGTTTGGAGAATTTAGATCACCATCTGCAATAGACACATAGAATTACTACAATTTAACTATTAATCGTCAAGATGTACAAGATGCTATTAATCAAATAGTTTCTAATCCAGATGCCTTAAAAGATGCAGGTTTTCGTGCTAATTTACAGTCGATTATTAGTAATACAGATTATGGATCATTGAGTTTGCTTAAAGAAAGTGCTGATAATCTTAGAGCTGGACTTGAAATGAGAGCTAAAATGGAAGCAGAGGGTAGATATAAACGAAGCTGGGATTCTGCTAATATACCTAATTATGACACTTTAGGAAGTAAGAGAGTATTTGATCAAATTACTCCTTTACGCTATATGACAGCTGATGAATTAGCTAATCCTTATTTTAGTAACCTAAAACCTAGTTCAATAGGATCTGTATGGAAAGATGGAGTCAAATACAATAGAGTAGGCATTACATATGATACATTGTATGATATTGCAGATGCTAAATTTAATGATTTGATTAGTACACCACAAGGGCAATAGTATTATAGAGAAGCTCTAGATGCCTCTGGAGGCGATACTGAATTAGCTAGACAAAGATTTGTAGGAATGATAGCTGATTCACAAAGAGATAGAATTGTAAATCAAGATACTGTAGATCCATACTGGTTAGCTATGGCTAAGCAAAGTAATAGAGGTAGTAATGAAGAAGTAATAAGACCTAATCCTACTAGATTAGATTTCTTAAATGATAGCATTACTAGAAATACTATGTCTGGAATAGGTAATAAGTTTAATAGTTATAGAGATTATATATCTAGTTTGATCACTAAATATCCAAATAGTAAAATTGCAGATGATGCGCGTAAAGGTCTGCGTAATATAGATAGAATGCAGAACGAATACGGATCCATGGTATAGGCAGCTAATGAGTATAGTGCTAGATATAGACAAACTGGTAATGATGAAGATTATGTAACAGCAGTAGCTGCTAGCAACAGAGCTCAGCAGTTATAGAGTTAGATGGTTGGTTTAGCTAGCAAACATGTAGTAAGAGATGAATTTTAGAGAGTAGCTGGTTTCTCTCCATTAACTAGTCAAGATAGTAAAGAGTTTAATACTAAATCTTATTTAAAAGGAGTAAATTCTGCACTTAACAAAGTAAGCGCTCCTGTTGGTCTACTTGACAAAGACGACTTATTAACGGGTGTTGGAGCATTATCTACAGAAATACAAGATAGTGACGGTATTAAACATTAGGGATATCAATTTAACACTACAGAAGGATTCTTATTACCAGAAACGGTATTTAGTATGATTGCTGGCAATGAAGGACCTGGTAGAAGAGCTCGTAGAGATGCCGGTATAGGAAGAGACACTAGTTTTCCATTTAGAGAATTAGTAGAAAGTGGTCAGTTAAGTGGAGTTCAATTTATACCAAATAATAAAGTAGTAAAGACTGGACCTGGAAGTATGGCTTTATCTGGCAAACTTAGAATACCCAAGGAAAGAATTGAAGAATCATTAGGAACAGGCATGTGGATAAATAATCACATATGGTTTAATGAAACGGTCTCTAGTTATTCTATGCCATTTGGTAGACAGACTACTAAAGAAGCTCTTAAACAACAATTTGGTGCTTCTAAAGTAACTGAAGTAGTAGGCAAAGATGGGGTTGAATACTATGAAGTAGATGCTTATAGAACATTACCAAATTCATATACATCCTCAGAATATTGGCAAAGAGTAAATCAAAGATGGCAAGGCGGATCTTCTAGCGGTATTGGGGGGTCTTCTCAAGCTAAAGATGAATACCAGACATCAGCACAACAATTATTAGGTAGATAAATATGGCAAAGAAAAAGAAAGTATACGATACATCGTTAATAGATGGTATTAGACAAAGAACGGCAATGTATGACGCTATGATAGCTCCTCAGATTAATACTGAGGAGTATATGCATCGTATGGCTAATCCAGATGCTAACTATGAAGAAGCACCTGATAATTATGGCTTTACAGATTGGGCTTCTAACGCGTTCTATGATTGGAATTTAACGAAAGCACAAATTGAAAGAGACGCTAAGTTAGGAGAGTATATAATGGCTGATTAGGATTATAATACCTTAATCAGCCTAAAAGATTATATAAACTCTAGTAAAGCAGTAATAGAATTATCTAGACAGTTAAGTCAGGATCCTACTAATGAATAGTTAAAATAGCAGTTATAGGAAGCCTCTTTAATGCAAGTTAATAATAAATCTGCATATGATACTGCTATATCTGGTAAATTCAATAACAATTATCTTAATAGTTATATTACAGGTAGTCTTAAACAAGGCAATCTAGATAACACATTAATAGAAATAGACAAAGAAATCAATCCTATTACTAGACCTGACGGTAGTATGTAGGATGATAATATCTACAATAAGAGAATAGTCTCTCTCAGAGATGCTGAAATACAATCCGATAAGGCTAAACGTTTCGATGAAAAATTAACTTCACAGTACTATAGAAAAAATAAAGAGAAGTCTGGTATGGATTTTTCCGATATAGATACATGGTTATTTAAATTACCTGGTCTATCAGGTTCTAGTGCCGCCTCTGTAGGGTCTTCTATATTAGGTACTTTATTTGCCTACTACGCAGCTAGTGCTGGAAACCCATTAGTGGCTGGAGCTGCAGCTTTAGTATCTATAGGTTCTAATTTATATAGTAGAAATCAAGAATCTAAATCTGAAGTATTTTAGAACTACAAGCAATCCGTAAAGAATTCAGCTAAGAAATTAGGAGTAGATAAAGACGTATTAGCTGATGCTAAAATCAAAATGGCGCAACAAGGCTATAGTACAGAACAAATTAATGATGATGAATATGTATATGATCGTATACTTTCTGGAGATATCAAGATAAACAATAGAAAGTTTAATAAAGCTATGTTAGATAATAGAGAAGGTTTAAGATCTTTATATATAGATAATATGGCTTTATCAATTAGTGACGTAGCTCAACAAGCAATTGTAGTAGTGCCTATAGGTTCTATGGCTAAAAAAGTAAAAGGTTTAAAAACTTTAGCTGAAAAAGGTGCAAAATTAAGAAAAGGTTTACAAGAACAATTATCTAATCGAATAGATGATATAACTTCATTCGGTTTAGATAATGTTGGTAGATTACCTATAAGAACTAAACGTAGAGCTATTACTGATTTAGGTGGTCGTATATTAGTATCTGGTATACTAGAAGGAGCTGAAGAAGGTGTTCAGTACATTAAGGGATAGAGATATATAGACAATAATTTTGATGCTGATCCAAATCTAGTAAAGAGTTTTATACGTAACATTGGTACTGGAGCTCGTGCTGTATTTGCAGCTATTACTCCGTGGGATCCTGTGTATTCAAATGATTAGGAATTCATGGAAAACTTTAAAGGCGGTGCATTGTTGGGAGGTTTAATGACTACTGTATACGGTGCTCCATCTGCAGCAATACAAATAAATAATCAATTATCTACTGACCAATTTGTATCTGCTTTGTATGCAGAATAGATGGATGCTAAAGATAGAGTTAGAAAGAATGCTATGTATAGTAGTTTCATTAGAACCGGTAAATATGATAACCTTATGAGTTCTTTTGATGAAGCTGAAAATATAGTATCTAGAACAGAAGGATTAGATATACAGGATATATAGAACGAGAGAAAGAGGGCAGAACTCATTAGAAATATGTATACTTCTCCTGTCACTATGAGTCAAGCAATGAAAGCAGGAATAGATCCTAGAACAGAAGAGTATGATGTATTTGTAGCATTAAAAGAACACCACGAAGCGTTACTTATTGAAGCTGCTAATAATAGAGCTAATATAACATCAGAGATAGACTAGTTAATGTATAGTCCTGAAATATCCCAGTATATATCTTCTATTAAGCCTGATGTAACCCCTGATCAAGAAGTAGCTATTCGTAATTTAATCAGATTAAAATCACAGACTGAGTTATATGATCAACTCATAACTGATTATACCAGTAATGGTAACAAGCTGTCTGAATTAGAGAAAAATACGGGCATACGTACTTCTAAGTCTGATGTTATCAAATTTAAACATTTGTTAAATAAAGATAAACAGCAGATAGACGCTGTTTATCAATAGCTGCGTAAAGAAGCAGAAGACTTAGGTATCACAGAGGAACAATTGAATATTCCTAACCTTCATCAGACTCTTAAGGACTTACAAGAAAAAGAAATTATAGTAAATCTTGATTTTGAAAGAGCTAAGGCTGAGAGAGATGCTATGAATAGTCCTAAAGGAGCTATAGCAAAAATCAATAAGTGGTTAGATGTAGAAGATCAGGAAGATACTTTTGTATAGGAGTTGGATGATTTATACTCTGGAAAGAAGCAAGAGGATGAAGTAATAGATAGTGAAGAAATAACTCCAGAACCTGTAGAGGTTACAACAACACCTGAAGTTACCAATCCTGAACCTACCATTGCTGCAGAAAGTAAAGCGTAGGATACTGCTGAAGATGTAGCAACTGAACCAGAAGATATAACAGAGGCAAGATAGAACGCTAGTGCAATACGTAATAAATACTTTGAACAAGAAAGGAACTCTAAAGGAGATGTTGTTCTTGTACCTAGTGCTAAATACAAAGCTGGTAAATCGTATGCTAATGCAGGTCAAGCTATGAAAGATATTTATTCTTACCTATATCCAAATAGGTAGAATTATCAGGAGTATAGCGCATCTAAGTTTATGGAGAATTCTGAAGACGGATTAAAGAATCTATGGGAAGATATGAGAGATACTAGAATGTAGTTAGAAGAAGAGCTGTATACTAATGGTAATTCTAGTAAAGCTAATAGACTAGCAGATACTCTTAACTCTCAAGTTGAATTGTCAAAGTTTATTATTTAGAGTCACAGTAAAATAGCGCAACGTATAAAAGATTAGGCTCCTGCTAGACTTGAAGAAATGAAGCAAGCTAGATAGGAGGAGCAATAGGCTGCAGAAAAGTTAGAGGAAATAAAATCAGAAGAAAGATAGAAAGTAGTAGAGCAGAATGACGATACTCCTACTAAGAGTGCAGATGCTATTCCAGAAGTACCTACTACTCCTACACAAGAACAGCCAACTCAAGCAGAATTACCAACATTAGCTAGTATAATGGGTGATTGGCTAGGAGCAGAAGCAGCTAGTAGTTTGCAACAGTCACAGCAGCCTCAGCAGGAATAGATGCCAGTAGAATAGCCCACTACTGTAAATACATAGGAATTAACATATGATAAAGATGAAGACCCATATTCTCATGAAATCAATTACAGATTAAGTGAAGGTTCTAGAGATGCTAATGGTAATTACATTAGAATATCTAAGAGATATCAAGGAATGGAAGACTACCTTAATGATGATGATTTATCGTTAGTAAGTAGTAAACCTGACTTTATACCGGAAGTAATGAACAACGGGGTTCACTTTGAAGTACACGATTATACTAATAAAGACGGAAAAGTAGAACCTGCTATTTATGCTATATTTGATTACAAAGGTAAAAAATACGCCGGAGCTATTAAAACTGTTGAAGGTGGTCTTAGAGGTAGATATAGCCCGTTTAATAGGCTACCGTTTGAAAAATAGACTAAGATTGTAGATAATCTGGTCAGATTGAGAAATAAGATTATAGAACTGTATGAACAAACTAAAAAGAATCCAAACCTTGAGGTAGTTCCTACAGCTCTTAGAGCTACTACTGGAAGATTTAGAAATGAAAAAAATCCAGATAATAGCCCTAAGAATAGAAGCTTACTAGATTCCGCATGGTTAACTATAAAAGATCCATTTGAAATAACTCCAGATAATACGTAGATAGGTATAACTACTGGTCCTATAAACAATGAGGTAATAAGGTTACGAAACACTATATTATCTGTAAAAGGTGGTAGTCTTGGTCAACCCATGTGGGTGTTAAAAGTTCCTAGATTAGATGGCGAATACGATACTAAATTAGTTAAATTAAACTATTAGACATTTGCGGACAAACCTCAAATAGCAGATCTAATATTGAATTTAGTCACTAGTAACGAACAATTCTATACTGATGCTAAAGGAGTTAAGACTAATATTAGACCTATTGATATATTAGATTTTATAGTAAACTTTGGTCCTCATACAGCTGTGAATCCTAATGATACTAGGTTTACTCCACAACAGATTCAAGCCAAACAAAGAAAACAATTTTTTGTAAATGATAATGGCAACTTAGTAATAGGTAATACTAGCTATAGTATAAGTGACTTAGTTAGTCAACCGGATATTAGACAACAAGCTAAAAATTATATAATGTCTAATTTCCATTGGAATATAGATGAACAAGCACTTAATACTTATTACTTAGGAGGAGATTTACAATCACAAGTAACAGATCCTAGATTTAAGTCAGTTGCTGCGTTCTTAAAGAATAGCAATGTAGATAAGCTTACTATTATACCTGGTTTAATAGAGTTAGATTAGAGTGAATTTGGTATAATTCCAGGAAGTAATGGTCGTAAAACTATTGACAGTAAACATCCTAACGGTATGAGTACTTTAGGATGGTATATCAAACAAGGTATATTACTTACTGATATAGCTGATGAGTTATGGGATTCTAATATATATGTTGATGATGTAATGTTAGCAGATAAAGCCGCTGAAAAGATACAGTAGCAAGCTCAACAAAAGGTAGAGAAAGAATACGAAGATCCTATTAAAACTAAAGTATTTACTCTACCAGATGAAAGTGGTAAGTAGACTTCTGTGAATATGGCAGATATATTTGCTATATTAGATGGGAAGAAACGAGGCCCTAATATGGAGGTAGAAGTATAGGAAGACAATACTCTATGGGTAAATGAAAGAATAGATCCAGAACAAGCCGAAGAATGGTTAAGTTCTACTTTTGGAACATCTCCTCAAATTATTCCTACTATAATAGATGTTACAGAAGCTGGTACAGCTGTAGTAGGTAGAGTAATAGAAGATTCTGTATTAATTAGTAATTTTGCTCCTGTAGGTACAGAGTATCATGAAGCATGGCATAGAGTTTCTTTACTCTTGATAGATAATAAAAGAAGAGAAAGAATCTATAATAGAATGAGAAAAAAGAATCCTCAAATGACGGATTCTCAAATAGAAGAGGCTTTAGCAGATCAATTTAGAGACTTTATGTTAAATGAAGCTGGGAGCTATGCTTTTGATACTAAGAATTGGTTTAGAAGGATTTTAGATTTTATTAAGCTGTGGGCTAGAACTGGTCAATATGCATTAGCTAAGATATATTCTGATATTAATAGGGGAAAGTTCTATGGAATTAAGCCTAACGAAGAGAATGTAAATAGATTTAGACAAATATATGGTACATCTGGTCCTAATCTAGAAGTAGCTGGTTATGAGTTAAAAACAATTACTCAATACAATCAATTTGATAATATAATCAAGTCTCTCACATATGCATTCTTTAGAGTAAATGGGCAAACTACAGTGCCTAATATTGAATATTCAGCATTGGCTGAGGATAATCAACAATTTGAAAGGCTTAAGCTTATTATAGAAGCGCAAGCTAGAACTTATCCTTCTCCTGTAATGGATGAGATTCTTGAGAAATATGAGACTGTATTTATGCCAACTATAGCTACTAGATTAAAACAACTAGGTATTAGAGCTATAGATCGTAATGAGGATGAAACTATAAGTGATATAGAAGAGGGAGCAGAAAGAGTTAATATAGGGTAGCATACTGTAGAGGGAATGAATGTATCTATTAAGGATAATGCTCCTGCAGAGGTTAAGTTCTTCTTCCAAACCATACCTTTATATGAAATTAGCCCAGATGGCTCTATGTCTATGAAGATAGATCCTATTACTCATTTTGCTAATTTTGTTGATGCTAAAACTGCATGGGACAATATACTTAAAGATTTGTCCGGGTGTCGTACTATAGCTAATATAGTTGATAAGGTAGCTACTTATGCTCAAAATGGTAGTGCTTTTCATTCTGCTTTATTATTTAAACTTAACAGACTGATTAAAGATTCTAATCAGAAAGAAGATTTAGTTAAGGCTGCTGATGCTGAAGCTATGCTTACCAAAATAGAGACAGTGGTTACCTGTGATATAAACAATTATGTAACTGCTAAGATAAGTAAAGATCCAGAGACTGGTTTTATTAAGCATGAACTCGTAGACAACACTGTCGATGTTAAGGCAGCTACTTACCCTAAAGTATGGTCTCAAGCATTATTTACTAATGCTGGATTATTTAAATACGATAAAGAAGGCGTAATAATAGCCGAAGAAGGATCTAAAAAAGCTCTTGATACTGTAATTAAGAATTTTAATAGTGTTATAACTGCCTTTAGAAACAATAAAGGTATACTTAAGATAGGAGATAGAAATATTGATTTGCACGAAACATCTAACTAGAAAATGCTTAAGAAGTATTTAGTTAACATGTTTAATGTAATAGGTATCGGTATTGATGTACCTACTATAGACAAGATGTTATTATCCGGTAGATATGGTAATCCTAAATCAGATGCATTTACCCTTATTAGTGAGTTCTCCAGTTCAACTGTTAATTTCGGTGGTATTCCAAAAATAGTAAGTGTACTTGAAGCAATTAAAAATGCTATAAATAGCGATAGTACTATTAAAGAAATTAAGGTAAATGATATAACTGTTGATCCTACATAGGTATGGAATAACATAGGCTACGTTAAAGAGTTAGCTAATTATTATGCGTTTACACATGCTACAGATAATAGTTTGAGTAGCTATGGTCCTGATGGTAATTCTTATTATATGGTATCGCAGAATAATTTTGCTAAAGATAGACTTAATGAAATAGTATCAGATCCTACTGTATTCTAGGAATTAGAATCTGTAGTTTATAATGAACATTCTATTATATTGTAGGCAGTTAGAGGAGGTAATAGGAATCTATCAATGGAAACCTTTATTAACTTTAAAGATACTACTACTGGAGATAAAGGTAGAGATTATCATGGCATTACTGACAGAGAGGACTATATAGCTAAAATGACAGCTGTATTTAATAATAGAATAATATTCCCTACAGTAGCAGATAAGAAAACATATCATTTCATTAAAGGAATAACATTACCACACGAACCTATTAGATTCAATAATAATAATGGTCAAACTTTTGTTCAGTATGGCGAACAAGCTATGGACTATCTATTAGGTTATTGTTACGATGAACTAAACCAAATAGAGTTGTGCTTAAGACAGATAGATGATGATCCTAATCATTATAATCCAGAAACTGGATTACATTATAATGATGATGGTACTATAAATAATGATTGGATTGAGCCATCTAGACGTATTAAAAACTTCCATACTCCTAATAAATATGATTATAAAGATAAAGATGGAGTTGAGCATACTGTAACTTTAGAAGGTAATGGAGCTAGATTCTTATTCTTGACCGGTATATATACTAATAAAGGTTTTGTTAATTTCAATGACCCCACTAAATCAGCTAAAGAGTGTTTACAGTTAGCTAAAGATTATTTCTTTAATACTTCTCCAGAAACACAAAAAGCTTTCTTAGCTGGATTAATTAATCGCAGGGTAAAGAAAGAACTAGAATACGCTAGAGATCTTGGTTTAATTACTATGAATGATCAAGGCAATATATGGAGTATACGTAATGTGTTGCTTGATGATAATGTAGTAACAGAAAGATCAGCTAGATACTAGAGTTTAGATAGCGCTAATGCAGAGGCATATGCAGTATTCGATATGATATCTGACTATGTAATAAATAGTATAATATCTATTCAAGAAATAGAAAAGCTATTCAGTGGTTCACCTGCGTATTACAAAGTAAAGTATGATAGAGAGGGTATAACAGACGTATCTATTGACAAAATCAAACGTTTAGGTTCTTTGACATCAACTGGTTTGAATAATAGATTAGACTTCTTTAATGATCCAATGCGTGATGAATATGTAGTTACAGAGCTTAAAGATCATGAAATCATGGATAAGCAATATCATGAATACGAAGGATTATTCTATAGAGCGAATATAAAAGAAACTATATAGGAAGTACTTGGAGAAGAAGTTTGGAATGAGATAAAAGATCTTAGCATACGTGATATAGAGAAGTAGTATCCTGAAGAAACTAAGATTGCTAAACAGGCCGCTAAGGTAGCTGTAGCTGGTTATAAGAAAGGCGTTAATGTAGCTGATGCTGCTGTATATATAAGCCCTAATATGACTAGAGATTTACTTAGGATGCGTGGTGTATGGAATGCTGACATTAAACGAGCATTTGAAGTATTGACCGACCCTGATACTGCAGATAAATGGGAATCTGATCCTAAGTTATATGCAGAAGCTAATAAAGTTATATTAAATGCTATGAAGTATATAGCATTCGGTACCAGATTTAGAAATGGATTGGGTATACCTTACTTCAATAAGATGGCTTTATTCCCGTTATTTAAATCTGTAGCTACTGGAGATATTAAAGCTTTATATGACAGAATGGTAGATCCTAACGATCCTATTGATATGGCTATGTTCGATTCTGCTGTTAAAGCTGGTTCAGAATCTCCTACTGCATACTATAGAAAGGCTAAAGATAGTGAAATAGAACTTAAAGACGGTTAGACTGTATTATCCGCTTCTATAGTAGACCAAGCAGAAAGCGGATAGGGTAATACTATTACTGATTTAAGTAAATTAGTAACATATAGATAGAAGTTCAAATACATTAGATAGCAGCTGGAAACTAATCCACACACACATCCAGAATAGATGGCTGGTACACAGTTTCTAAAAGTAAATCTATCTAATTTACGCATGGATGATTTATATGGTCCTGATGGTAGTCAAGTAACTGGTAAGGATATTAATGACACCGTTATGGGAGCATTAAATACATTATCTGATATGGGTAGATAGGATATAATAGACGAATTGTTTGTAGACGGTAATGTAAATGTTACAGCATTAGGTAATATGTTAGAGCGTGACGCTAGAGAATCTGACGCTAATGATAATGTATTATCTGGTCTTAAAACTAAGAACAATGCATTTGTAATACCTTTATCTGCATTATCTGACAATAAATGGTTAGAAAGTAGATTTATATCTATGATTAATAAACTAGTTATTGATGTTCATATGCCAGGTGGAGCTTTCATCCAAAGATCTGCATTTGGACTCGAAGCTACTAGCTAGAATGTTATTACAGAAGATATGATCAATGATGGAAAACCATTACTCATGATTAATGATAAGGATGGTTCCATGGACTCTGTAGTAAGTATAAATCTATTTAAACATATGATACCTAACTACAGTAAAATGACATTTAAACAAGCTAGAAAGTGGTTATTAGATCATAATATTATAGGATAGAGTGCAGATGCTACCGGAATTGGTTATCGTATTCCTACACAGTCCATTGCATCAATATCTGCATTAAGATTCGTAGATGTATTCCCTGAAATTATGGGTGATACTATCATGCTACCTGAAGGATTTACTAAGCTTACTGGTTCTGACTTTGATATTGATAAACTGTATGTAGCTAGATACTCCTTCAATAAGAATGGAGGTATTATAACTCATGGGGATGCTTTAACTAGAGAAGATGTGGCTAGCGCTTATAAGAATGACATTATTAAAATGTATATCAAAATTCTTCTTACTAAAGATAATTCAGCTATGTTAAAAGGTTCTATTGATGATGCTACTGATACGGTTAAGGGAATACTTAAAGATATTGAAGGTACTAGTTCATATCATCCAGAACCATTTGAAGTATATACTCCTAGATACCAAGAAGATAGAAAGGCAGAATATACTGGTGGTAAGGCTGGTATTGGTCCTTTTGCATTGAATAATGCTCATCATATCCTTACTTAGTTGGTAGGTATTAGAATGTAGAGCGATGGTTTCACAGGAACTTTAGAGATAGAAGATGTTGGACGAATATATGACTATCCTACAAAAGGTAATCCTAAAGGAGGCCGTATATTAGACTGGTTATCTGCTATGATTAATGCATTCGTAGATATAGCCAAAGATCCTTATATCGTTAAGCTTAATGTTAATGCTTGGACATATAATATGGTGTCATTCTTATTACGTACAGGTAAAGGCGCTCAAACATTCTATTTTGTTAGACAACCTATCTTAGTGGAGATGGCTAATGAAGTACTTAAGACTAAAGGTAAATATGGCATTGATAGAACTAAGACCCCTTCTCAACTTGAGAAAGAAGCTATTGAAAAAGTATTAGATAAATATGACCCTACTAAAAAGTTACGTAGAAAGTATGAATATATAAACAGAAAAAATGAAACTAAAGCTTCAGAATATCAAGATCTATTTAGAACTTATATTGACGATAAAGGAGAAATAACGTCAAGAACAAGGTAGTTATTAAAGATTAACCCAGAAGATTCTAAGAACTTTAATGAGGAACAAGTAAGAATATACTACGCTTGGTTAGCTCTTAAACCTTATGCAGACGATTTAGCTAATCTTGTTAAATTCTCAAAGATTGATACTAAGAAGACTGGTAAAACTTTTGCTGAGTAGGATATATATTACAAAGGCATGAAAGATATGGAAGAAAATAGTAAATTCGCTAAAGGTGAGGTTACTAGATTCTTTAATGAAACATTCATCCGTACAAAAACAGAGAATAGTATACCTTTGGGTTCATCTATATTTAGAAACTTATTACTACGTAATACTGATCAATTTGCTAATCAAAAACATATAGCTTTATCATTAGTAGGTAGAGCCGCTAATGCTGATTCTAAATTACTTAGCGCTGTAATAAATGGTATGGAAGCTTAGATAAAGAGTCAATTCTTTAATCAATATGTTAAGGATAACAATATAGATCTAAATACTATGTTCCAAGGACGTAATTCTATACCTAATAGACTGTATAGATTTAAGTAGGAAGTACTAAAGGGTAATCCTAGATTAAGTCATTTACTAAATAATGATGGTACTATAGCTAATGATTTTGTTAACTACTTAATACCTAATATTAATAAGGAAGGATTAGACTTTATTGATAGATCGGAATAGTTAAATGCAGATCAGGCGCAAGCTAACAATCTTATTAACTACTGGAGGCAACTGTTAGATGATCCAGAACCATCAGTTAAGAGATTGTTCAGAGATTTAGCAGTATATTCTTTCTACACATCTGGAGATAATACAGTGATGAATGCATTCTTCCAATACCTGCCTAATAGTGAAAGGGTAAGTATGGGATATACTCAATTCATTCAAGGTAAATTAGATCAAATGGTTAACAATGCAGATAAATCTTATAATGACATTGAGGATTTATTCTTGAATAATTGGTAGAATGATAAGCTTGTAAGACCTGTAGACATGTATGGTGGTAAATATCAAGCTCCATTAAGATCTGTAAGCCTTAATAAAGATGCAGCTATGCCAAATATTATATTAGGATAGAGAACTGATATGCAGGCTGCTGTTGTTAAACCGTTAAATTGGGTAACAATAGATGATGTAAAATATCCAATATTCCCTCCTTATGTTAAAATAAAAGATAATTTGGGTTTCGAGCCTGCTAACTGGCATGTGTACAGATTAATAGGATATATTGATAAACCAGAAAGAACATGGTAGGGGAAGCTTACTGGCAGAACTCTATACACTCCTATATATGGTCTGGTATCTAAAAAGGGTTATAGTTACAAGGGCCATACTATTATAGAATATGGTTTATCAACTCAATTTGAATTCAATAAGGAAAATGAATGGGATTATTTTGAAGCTTTGAATAATCTTGATGCATTATCTGATATGACTGATGAAGTAGAAAGAACATATTTTGAACAAGATAAAGCATATATGCACCATATTGGAGAATTACCATCATATTCTGGCATGAATCATGCTATAGCTGAACAGGATAGAATATTTGAGTACGAACAAGATGATACTGACGATAGTGTTGAAGGCGTTGTACTTGAAGAAGCTGATGATAATGATACTGAAAACGCTGTTACTACTTACGTCAATCATTCTGGAGGTGCCATAGGTTCAGATACTATGTGGGGTGAAATAGGAGAAGAATATGGAGTAGTATCTAATCACTATTATCACGGAGCCAAAACTCCCAATGGTAATATAGAGATAACTGAAGAACAGTTTGAAAGAGGAAAATAGCATGTATATAAAGCAAATGAAACACTTCATAGAAGACCTGACAAATATATGAATTTATTAGCTCGCAATTGGATATAGGTTGAAAATTCTGATGCTGTTTTTGCAATAGGGCAACTAAAGAATGGGATAGTTGACGGAGGTACTGGCTGGGCAGTATAGATGGCTATAGACGTTAATAAGCCGGTATATGTATTTGATCAAGATCGTAATAAGTGGTATACTAATGTAGATAAAGATTGGATTGAAATAGGTACTCCTACGCTTACTCCTAATTTTGCTGGTATAGGTACACGTAATATAAATCAAAATGGTATTGAAGCTATCAGAGATGTATATGAAAATACATTCAAAGAGGATGAAGATACTGATACTGGTAGTGCTAAATTGACTCATAAGTATTATGGAGAAGAATAGGATAACGGTAGATTTAGTGAAGTTATTACTACAGTTAGAGATATACTTCGTGAATAGTCTTATACTATTAGTTCAACGACAGAACTTACTGGTGTAGATTTATTGGCCTTGTATGATCAAGGTAATAATAGAATATCTGAAGTATTAGATACGTTAGAAGATTTAACATCTGATGAAAGACAAACCTATTTAAATGAATTTGCATAGTAGATGGCAAGAGATAATGTTAATACACAAGATAAACTTGAGGAAGCGTTAAGAAAATTCATATGTAATTTATAATTCCAGATAATATGTATAAATGTCCAAATAAAAATCTTCCAGAATGGAAGGAACTAGAAAGAGTTGTACCAGAAGTTGCATATACTGTCTGGGATTTGAATAATGGTCATGGTATAGATAAGGCTCCAAATGGGGAGCCTTCTATACTATTTTAGGATTTACTTAAACAATATAATAATGATAGAGACGCTGCTATTAAAGCTAAAGCTGTAATATATTCTAACAGTTTTAGAAACTGGTATAATAATTAGATTAAATCTACAGATGTTATATTCGGCCATCCTGCAATAGGTAAAACATATTCTTTTGAAAAAGGTAAGTTCAAAGATAAATTTATAGACTGGGATGTAGAATTTAATTCAAAAAGAGATAAATGGATAGAATAGCATTCTAATACTAAGAAAGGAACACCTGAATACAAAATTGCAAGAAACGAATATCTAATATATCCTGAAAAACATCCAGATTATATAAAATTCATAACAGATGAATGGAATAGAGTTAAAGAAGAAGCAAAAAAATAGAATAAAGTACTATTTGCTTCTCCTCACACCTTATTAAAATTATTTCCTCAAGATTTTACTAAAATCATAAATTTGTCAACTGAAGATTTTATTAAAAGGAATATCAGTAGAGGTGGAAAAGAACATGAAAGTAGATTGTGGAAATAGAGTATAGATGATACTATCAGTAATGTTCGAGGTATTCCAATGTATGTATTGAAAGAAGGTGAGTATTTAGAAGATTATCTCAATAATAATCTTTCAATAAAAACTATAGATAAAAATGGTGAGCCTTTGATGTCTGAATTGTTATTATTGTCAACTGTAACTTATAATCCAGAAGACTTTACTCCAATACCTCAAGAGGATATGAGAGTAATTAACGAAGTAACTAAGTTATATGAAAAGATATAGAAAGGTTTAAAAGACAGATTAAATTCTATTAAGAGATACACTGTTAAGAATCCTAAAGTATGGAATCAACTATAGACTACAATATAGCAACTGGCTAATTCTGAAACAGAGGAAGGTATATATCAATTCTTATAGCATATTGATGAATCTATAAACGATAGTATTAAATTCTTAAGTAAACCTACAAAGAATATTAGTGCTAAACAAATTAGACAGTTATCCAATGATTATATTGGCTTCTATAAGCCTCTTATGGATGATATAATATATTTATTCGATACTACTGATATATTTAAAGATAAACCTAATTATGATACTATAAAAGAATTAGCTAATACATTATCGCAACAAATAGATAGTGTTAATAATAAGTTTATAAATGTACTTAAATCTAAGGGTTATAGTATGTTACAGCAGTATCTTACAGAATTAGGTATGCCACAGAATATGATATAGGATACTATCAATTGGTTAGATGATCCTAAACATGATTCTAGTTTATTTATGGATTGGTTCGGTATATCTAGTAATAGCAATAATGCTGTACAACAGATTATAGCTAAACTACTTAATGATACTAAAAATGCTACAGATAGAGAGACTATGGAGGTTGGCATTAAATTAGTTAAATTAGTAAATGCTGCTAAAGAAAAATATGGCAACGATGTGCAGAAGTTATTATATGAAAAATTAGACGATGGTACATACTCTGGTAATAAGGTATCCCCACTGAATAATGGTCAATTAAAGCGTGACCAGAGATAGTTCATGGATAAATTAGCTGAAAAATTAGGTATATCTAAAGACAATAATAACATGTATGTGTTACCGCAAAATGAAGATATACAAAAGAAGTGGTTTGATGAACTAACTAAGTGGTATGCAGATAGAGCTCAAAGGAGATACAAAGCTGAATATTATATTCTTAGAAATAAGATGCTGTCTATGAAGACTAGAGATGCTGAAAGAGAGATCCAAAGTATGATAGATGGTATTACACAATCTATGACTATTAACGGTATATAGTATGAAAACCTACTTACAGAAGCAGAATACAAATAGCTAGAATCTTTACGTAAACAAAAAAGATTACTATCTAATATATTTAATATAGACGGTAGTGAAAAAACTGGAATAGATAGAGTAATAGCAGATGAATTAACTGCTTTTCATGAAGAAGTAAATAAACATATTAAATATGATATTGATAAGGATAAGTATGAAAAGGATTTAGCTAAAGTAATAGAAAGATATGGAGGTGAAACCGCTGAAGTATAGTTATGGAAACAAAGAAATACTGTAACTAGGTATACTCAAGATTTCTATGACAGAATAGCTAACCTAGAATCTGATTCTGCTAACAAAGATCCCGAAAGTACTTATTAGAAACTGCGTCAGAGGAGAAGACAATTACAAAATTTGTATAAGGATCCCCATACGAATAAGATTGACATTTACTCATTAAGTAACGATGAGAAAAGAAGCTTATTATAGTTAGATCAAGATATAGCAAACGCATATACTGCTACTCAAAAAACAGAAGGAGCTGATAAATTTTCAAATTTTGCAGAGATAGTAAATACAGAATAGTACTATCGTGATATGGAGCAGGCTAGAAATGTAGGTACGCAAGCATATAATGAATGGTTTAATAATAATCATTATGAAGATGCAAGAGGATTTATGCATCCAGCTTCATATTATACAGAGCTTAGACCACTACCCGAATTTGCTCAGTAGTATACAGAGATAGTACCATCTAGTAAATATTCTAAAATACTAGAATCTTCAGAGTGGTACAATCCTGAATTTGATGAAAATGGACCTGCTATTTAGCCTAACAAGAAATATTATGATAATAGTAAAGCTTATAACGAAGTAATGAATAAACCTGAAGTAAAGGAATTATATGATGAAATTACTAATATAATGAATGAGGCTATGAGTTTCATATCATTCCTCACTAATAGTAATGAAAATATGATGCCACAAATAGAAGCTAGGTTTATGTAGGTATTGAATCGTAAAGATGGAATATTAAATAAGTTAAAATATGCTGTAGAAGATTTTGCTATGACAAAAGAAGATGATTTAGATTTCGTTAAAGAGTTTTCTACTATGCCTAATGGAGATCCTATTAAAGTAATACCTACTAGGTTTATTACTCCTTTAGAAGATACAAATAGTATATCTACGGATGCTGTATCTGCTGTAGTACAGTTCTACAATATGGCTGCTAATTATAAAAATATGTCAGCTAAACAAGATGAAGTAGAATTAATGCTCAATTTACTAAAATAGTTATCTATAAGAACCTCTAAAGAATTAAAAGGACCTGGATCTACTAATGTATATAAATAGTCATAGTTGTTAGTAGATAGATTGATGTATGGTAGAAATAAAACTCCTATTGAGGGTAACGTATTAGGTTATGATATTAACTTTGGTAAAGCCTTAGATATTGTTAGAGGGTTTGTTACTAAAGTAAACCTATCTGGTAACTTATGGTCTATAGGTACTTCTTTCTTTACTGATGCTACTTACACTACTTTAGAAGCTAAGATGGGTAGGTATTTTGATTTAGAAGATTTAAACTTTGCTAGATCTGAATTTGCTAGAGAACTACCTAACATGATGTAGAACATAGGTAATCCTAATCCTAAAGGTAGATTACCTTATTTACTTATGCTTAATTAGGTAGTAAAAAATAACAAAGAGTTATTTGATAGATTAGACTAGAGTTAGGTATTACGTTCTATTAATCAAAATTTCTGGTTTGCTGGATATACGTAGTCTGATTATACTGTTAAAAGTCATACTTTATTAAGTATTTATCATAATTATCGTTTGGTTGATAATGAAGGTTTCATGTCAAAGCAATAGTACATAGATAAATTCTATTCTAATGACAGGAAGAAAGGAGCAGTAGAATTTAAATAGCTTACTACTACTTTATATGATGCATATATAGAACTTCCAAATGGCGATGTAGTGGTAGATGATAAATATAAACCTTTAATCACAGATAAATTACTAAATGATGTACGTAATAGAATAGAAATCATAAGTAAACGAATAGATGGTACTATTCGAGAAGTTGATAAAGCAGCTGTACATGCCAATGCTATGACCTCATACTTAGTATTACATCGTAACTTTATGATTTCTGCATTACATGATAGATTCAAACCTAAACAGTATAATTTAGATTTACAAACTATAGAGGAGGGTTACTATAGATCTACAGGTAGATTTTTAAAGAATGTAATTGCTAATAGACATTTCGCTATTAAATAGTTATTGGCTGATTATAATAATATGTAGGAATATGAACAATATGCTGTTAGAAGGGTACTAAACGAATTAGTCCTTATTACTGCATCTACAGCAGTAGCTCTCGTTATAGCTAGTGTGGTTGATGGTGATGATGATTATGATACTTGGTTAACATAGTCAATAACTTATTTAGCTATGCGTTCAGCATTTGAATTCCGTACTATGTATAATCCTTTTGAATTTATGGCTTTAATTAAATCTCCAACAGCAGCTTTCAATTGGTTTGATAATATTAGTAGTTTCATAAACTTGATTAATCCTGCTTCATATATTGGAGATAGAACTCCATTTACTATAATAGATAGAGGAGTATATAAGGGCATGCCCGTAATACTTAAGAATATTATCAAAGTAACGCCGTTTAAGAGTATTGTAGAAGCTCAAGATCCTAAATCAAAACGTAATTACCTACAGAATCAATTAATGAACTTCTAAAGTTTCTATATCAATTCTCAATTAGTTTAAATGCACTAATAAAAAGATAAGCCTACTGACTATTAAATCAGTAGGCTTTTTAGTTATAAAGACTCACCAATATCTTCATAACTATAGTAGTCTTCTTCTGGTAATTCTGCTTCTATAGAGTCACCAAATCTATACCAGCTATAGAATAACCTTCTTTCTAATTCTGGCACTTTTATACCTTGCCAAAATCTATTAATCTCTAGCATGGCATCTAGAGTAGAAGGTTTACCATTATTACGAAGACGTTTAATATCTTTATTATACTTAGGATTACTCAGACAATAAACAGTATAATGTCTTTTGTTAATAGTTATATACCGTTTATTATAGTAAGAGTCTAACCTGGATAATTTACAGTGTGTTTCAAGAGACTCAATAGTGTTTACACTACTATCATAAACAAGAAAGACCTTATCTTCTAGAAAAGGTCTATTTTTATCAGATGTAAAAGCATTTATAAATCCACTTTCTACAGTTAAATCTCTCCACGTAATATTATCATCACATAATGGAACTATATAAATACTTACATCATTCAAGTTCTTCAGTACCATCTTCTTCGTAATATTTACGAGTATGGTCCCAATTACCTGTCTGATAATGATATGATAGTTCTGTTAAAGTTTTGACAATAAGGTCCTTACGACTATCTAACTCTAATTCGTTAAACATATTAAATACTCTTATTTCATTATTACTATTTGTTTGAATAGCAATAATATATGCTTCACAATCATAATCTGAAATATCAATTCCTTGATCTTTCATGTACCAACTAATTGCAAGCAAATAATAAGTTATCTGTCTATAATAATCAAACTCTTCTACAGAATGTTTAAAATTATAGACATCACTAGTTGTTTTTAAGTCGATTAAAGTAATCTTCTTATTTATATGATCGAATATACATCTATCAAGTAAAGACTTACAAGGCGCAATCCAATCATCAACAGGTAATTCCCAGTTAATATGAAACTCATTATGAGATTCTACTCCAGGAATATCTTCTAATAACTCTTTTGCCTTCTTATGATTATCAATATTATTCTTAATATTTTTAAGCATATTTAAATCAGCAAAAGATATTACTTTACGATTATCTTTTTTACTTTGTAATGCTTTAATATAATCAGCATAACGATTACATAGCTCTGTAGCTTCTTTTAAGACGATTTCAGAGCTTTTTGAATTACTGTATGCAGATTTGTATGCAGCAATCTTTTTATCGTCTTCTATGAGTTCTAATGAATTAGCATAAGTCTCACAGAAATCTTTTTGTTGTTTTACTTTAGGCACTTCATAATCAAGAATTATATAATCATTCCAGAAATCCTCTGGTTGAAGTATATATTCATGAATCATAGTACCCCTTTCGAGCTGAGGAAGTTTTAATCCTTCCTCTTTTCCATCTATCATATCTCGATAGAAACGCGGTCCTTTCTTTAAGAACCAACCAATAGCAGAATTTGATATTCTCGTATTGTCTTCATAATACGGTTTATCAATTATCATTCTTACTTAATTCTATAGTTACTATTTTAGGTCTTTCTCTTTCAAGATAACTATCAGTTAATATACTACAATTATATTGATTTAAATGACCATATGATATACCATCATGCCAATGCCCAAAAAAATGATGCTTATACTTACCAAAACAGTAATGTTCAAGCTTTTCATTATAATTAGGATTTTCATGAGTAATAAGTATATCACAGTTTTGTATCTTTTCATATGGGCATATATACTCATCGTATTCATTCTGAATATCTTCAAATGCCCACGTTTGCCAATGTATAGGAGCTATCCAAGGAGTTCCATAAAAGGTTATTCCTTCATATTCATATAGTTCATCAACAAGAAATACTACTTTATTATCAGTTAAGGCTGATATCTTAGTCTTAAAATCTTGCCAACTTAAATCTTTTATAATATCATTGATAAGATTTTCTATATAAATATCATGATTTCCTGGAACTACAATTACCTTTTTACACGGTAATTTATCTACCCAATTGACAAAAGTGATAGACCAGAATTTATCTGATTCTTCGTTATCTCTCTGAGCAAGTAAATTCACCACATCACCTGCTATACATAACACATCACATTCTGGTATATTAATTAAATGACCATGTATATCACTTATTGCGCAGATTTTCATGGTATAAAGTTTTAGTTAGTTTATATATAATTATACTATAAAATAGTATCATTTCTTTAGTTCTTTTATTAACTCATCTACCTCCTTCTGATTATGAACTATATAGAAATTGACTCCTATATTATTACTATATAGGTAATATCTAAATAGTTTCTCTCTTAAAGGCCAAGCTTCATTAGGGTATCCTTTACATTCAATAACAAAGTTATCTCCTACAAAGTCAGGTAGATAAGTCATTGCTCTATACTTTTTATTATTAAAAGTAAAAGCTGGAAGTAGCTCATATCGATGCATCTCGTAATCTGCCATGATATTTGCCTCTTTCAGCTTTTTATATGTATAAGTTTCAAGTTTACTACGAAATTTAATTCCATCATATTCATTTGGAGTTGCATTTCGTACTTTACTATTTAACTATTTTTTTCTTCTCATTAACCTTTATTTTTTTTGTACTATTAAATGTAATCCATTCATCCTTATTATATGCTTTTATAGTACTTTCTAATGTTACGTCTTTATTATTGTATAGACTAATTACTTCAAATTTGAGTAATTTCCAACACCTTATTATATTAGCCATATTACTAGTAGACCGTAACCAGTTTATTATATAGTCTAATAAGAAAGTAGGTATATTATATATTACTAATAACCAAACTAATGGAATAGATAATATAAAACCAACTTTTTTAATAAATTTCTTCATATAACCAATTTTTAATAGTTTCAAATCCATTAAGCTTAACTGCATCAGATATATCTTTTGCTTTAAACTTTTTATGGACTAACATCCCTTCTAAGCCTGTTTTAAGGCTCATTTTACGAAGATATTTAACTCCAGCTGTATCTCTATCAAATAAGATAATTATACGTTTAAAACGCTTCTTAAGCTGGTTTAGAGCCTTATCTGGGATAAATGTAGACTCTGATGATGGGCTTATTGCTGGAATACCCATCTCATATAAACACATGACGTCTTTCATACTCTTTGTAATAATAAGTATATCTCCAGTTTTAGGTAACTGTTTAAACCCCTGAATGTCGTTCTCAGTCAGGTTATTACGCCACTTTGTATATTTATCTGCTAAAGGTCTATATATCTTAAAATTGTTATAGACCTTATAAGCATACATAGGATTACTATCCTTGTAAATACCCTTTACAACTCCGTTACATAGATAATATTTTATACTACTTACTCCAAATTTCTTTAGAGTAGTAGTAGAAATATTAAACTGAGACCAGTAATTGATATCTGTTAGAGTAAAGTCTTGTCTTACAATACCAATTACTGTCTCTGTTGACGGTATATATTGCTTAGAGCTAACGAGTTTCGTATCATTAGTAATTTTAAGTTTATTAACTATATCATTGAGTATATCTGAATAGTTAGTTAGTCCTGTGAATAGTGATACAAACTTAATTATATTACCACATTCTCCAGTACCATGGTCTTTAAACATTAACTGTTTAGTTTTTTTACTATAATAACATCCAAAAGAAGGTGTCTTATCCTTTCTTAATGGTGAATTATATATCATACCTACTTTAAAATTACCAATGTACGCTGCATATATATCATACTCAGTTACTTTAGATAATATCCAATCTAAAGTAATACTCACATTATCTTTTATCTTTGTTGTATCGTAAACCATATGATATATTTTTAGTGATAGCCAAGGAATCGAACCTTAATTAACCATTACTATCATGAAAACGTGAGTGCATGCTATCCCTATTCTATGAATTTTGATGCCTCCGTCACACCTCACATTCGGCGTATTACCGTCGATTGCTTCTTATCTCACATAGTGGCATGCTACTCACGTATCGCTATATTATGCCTAGCGTGGGCGGCTTATAGGATTATCTACAAAATTAGAAAGGCAGATCATTACTAGGCTGTTCACTTACAGTAGTAGTAAGAGGATTAACCTCTTTAACTTCCTTATCTGCAACAATTGGCTTAGTAAATTGATCGATACCTGTAATTTCTCTAATCATGCTTTCATTCTTACCTTCTTCATAGAAACCCATAGGAATATTCATAGGTTCAATAGAAGCAAACTTAACATAACTAGGAAGTGTAGTATAACCCTTATCATTATAAACTATTTTTACTTTAAGTAAAATATCTTTATTAGCACTATTAAGCATTGTTACTACCCAGTTAGCAAATTCTTTATAAGAACTGCCACTGAACGCTAATACATTCTTAGGATAGAAACACTTAAGTATACGCATAATACGAGTTACCTGGTTAGTAGCTTTACTTTGATTCTGTTCTTCAGTATCACTTTCACGAACAGCTGGTTCCCATTCAGTATGAACAAGACTCTTACCATCTTTTTCAAAAGTAAATTCAATGAATTTCTTCCCTGTAGGAGACTCTGCAAACTTTGCGGATACAAACTTAACGTTGTCATGAATACCTGCTTCCAAGTACTTAGTATTATTACTATTATCTGACAACTTTACTTCATTTGCTAATTCTGTACTAAATATCATAATATCTTATTTTTAATTATTCAGGTAAATAAACTTTATTCCAATAAGTAGTGATGTTATTATTCTCATCACTCTCTGCTACTACTATATTCTTTCCTCTTAAATGAGGTGCTCTAGCTTCAATAACAGAATTATCTCCGCCTTCAAATGAGATATGTGTCTCATTCTTTTTTCTATATACATAGCCGACAGCATCTGCTTCACCACATATAATATTTGCTAACGCACCTACTAAATCAAGCGACATTTCTGCCATTTCTTCGCCATTCTTATTAATCAACTTATCTTTAGTATGACCAATAAGTATAAAGTTATCACATAATCCACGGAACATGTCAATAACTTTTCTTACAGCCTGTCTTATATATAAATAACCAGATCCATTAGGTAAAGTTCTTAAATCTGTACCTTCGTACTTCTTTCCCATTGGAGTAGCTTTATAAAGCTGTATAGCGTAGCTCATACACATCTCTTCTAGACGTGTAGCATTATCTATAGTAATATATTTGTAAGGATATTTACCAGTTTCCTTTTTAATCTCTCTTATTGCATTAGCTATATCACCTAAATCTTTTACAGATCTAGCTTGAACAGCTAATGCCTCTAAGAACTCTGAACCACCTTCTAAATCAATAATTAGATTGTTATCCAGTGCTGCAACTAAAGTAGTTTTCCCAGCTTTTGGTTTACCAAATAAAATCAAAAATCTAGGATTTTCTACTTTAGCTTTTACTTTCTCTTTTGGTAATACAATCATAAAAGCTTTTATTTTTTTGTATTCCTCTGATAAAGTTCTGATAATTTCTGATAATATGGAATAAGATATTTTAATTAAAACAAACCACGTTTCTTAATATTAATCGTGATATCGATAATAGTTTTCTTTGTCTTCGGTTTTAAATAGTTCAAAGAACCAAATGCAATAGGAATTACTTCATAACCAATCTGTACGAAGTTATCAAAGATTTTAACTGGAGTACCAAACTCATCTTTAAAGTCATAGTCAACATCAAACGGACAATGTTCCTTTGCATAAATATCAAGTGCATTAATAGCCTTGAAGAATTCTGTTTCTAAGTCGAAATTAATTACATTATCTCCCCAACACTTAAACGGACAATTAGCGCATTCCTTCGGCAACCATCCAATATTATGAGTCTTACTTAAACCTAAAGTAATAATATCACCTGCACCAGCATATTCGATGCCATAACTGCAAGAAGGATAATCACTCTTACTTTCTACAGTCATCCAAGGATAAGCGTTAATTACTCGGTCCATTAAAGACTCCTTATATGTTTTTGCACTCTTAGTATTTTTCGGTAATGTAAATGTATATGATTTCATAATTTTCAGCCTTTTTAATTGTTATTACTAAACGAAATCTTCCTTACTGGTTCATCTTCTCGTATAGTCTCAATTAAATTATTGTACTTAAGGTCATTATCAAACTCAAGTATAGAACATTCACCTGCATCTCTATTCTTTAGAATATGCAAATAAACTTTATCTCTTACTGGTAGACGATTTGGTCCATAACTCTGTATATTGAGTAGCTCTGGCCTATGAATACATATAACGTAATCTGATGCATGAAAAATAGTATCAGCGGAAGATATATCGCTACGCATTGGATAATGCATAGATGGATTATTAATTCTTTCAGGATTTTCGATATTACGATTCATCTGTGATAACTGTATTATTGTAGTATCTGGAAACTTTTTTACTCTAATAAACAGTTTCTGTAAATCGGAAATCACTTGTAGTGCACTTTCACGATTTTGACCTTCAACAAGTAGAGTATGATCAAGTATAATCACAAATTTCTTGCCTTTAGCTTTATTTTCGTAAAAGTAATCAATGGTAGATGCTATATCTGCAACGGTACCCGGTGTATCTACATAATATATCGGATATGATTTTATCTGTTGAGAAGTTTGTTCTACTTCTTCTAATAGTGTATTGTCTAAATCACTACTAGAACTATATAGCTGAGCAGTAGTTTGCCTTAACTTACTGCTCAATTTTCTACCTACTTGTCTAGAACTTAACATTTCAAATGAAAAATTAAGTACTACTACATCCTGATTAGAATTTAAGTCTATTAAATCACTTTCAAGCGTATTTACAAATGAACTTTTGCCACTACCAGATATACCTACAATAGTATATATAGTATTAGGTTCAATGCCTCCCATACAGGATTTATTAAACTTACTCCATCTAGTACGTAAAGAAACAATCTCATGATTCTTTCTCTTACGAATATATTCTACTGCTTCGTTAGTAGCAGAGGATATATGTCTAAATGTTAGTGTCTTAGTAGATATCTGTTCCATAATTATAGTAATTTTGGTTAGGAGTTTCTACTTTCATTTGTTCCTCAATAGTTTCCCACTCGTGTTGAGTGAGCCATTTCCACATAGTTTTCATATAACCTATTTTACCTGTACGCATACGCTCATCTATTTCATATTTTAAACAATCCATAATGTGTTCATGCATTGCTTTAGACTTGCCTACGATACGATTATATTCTTTCCTACATTTGTTTACATTAGCTCTGAGAAATCCTTTAGTTCCATCAGGTCTCATAACGTAAACTGGAAATTGGTCATAAAACATATCAAACATGGCTTTATCTTCTTTAAGAAGTTCTTCTAGTTTTTCTGTTTTACTTATGACTTGGGTATCTCTATCATATTGGATAGAAATTAAACCTTGAGTCTCTAACTCTTGTATCTCTTCTTCATTAACTAGGCTGAGAAGTTTCTGAATGTCTTGATTGATTGTTTTGATATCATTCAATACAAGTGTTAGGAATACTAATTGATTAATAGATAAAGTTGGTATTCTATCTAAGATAGAAGTATCTATTTCTAAAATCATAGTCTTATATATTATATAAGCTTATGGTTTATCTGAAATATATCTGATAAGCCTCTGTTAATCCCATAGGCTCAATTGTAACGGTTTTAAATCTCTGATTATCTTATAGGCTTCCATAATATAATACCTATAATTAATCTTTCTTTCTTCAATTGGTTTATTATCAAATTTATTTAGAAGAGTAACACCAGATGCAGTAAGCATATTCTGATACTGTCTTGCAGAAGCCTTATATTTACGTTCTCCTACGTATGGCTCAGTATATGTTATAATTTCACCTTCTTTATGACCAGTATCTTTCCATTTCCACAAGTATCCACCATTAGTAGATGCGTAGAAACGATTAGTTCTTTGTTGCTCCTCGTTCATATATTCAACATGCCATTGTTTACCAGTTTTCTCAGACATTAGAAAATCTCTTATATCTGTACAATTCTTAATTGTATCTTCGACCGGTATTCCGTCTTTAAAGAAACTTATTACTGCTTTAGGTATAATCTTTGGAGTTAATCCTTTACCTAATTTTACAGCAGTAATAAACATTCCTTTTTCTTTTACTTTGTTATCTTCAGTAATAGCAAAATAATCATTAATAGCATATTGATACATTGCTTTAAAACGATCTTCTTCTAAGGTAAGTTTAGTAAGCTGTTCCCATTCTCTACAAATACTGTTTACTTTAGAATATGCATCTTTCTTTAGTAAGACGAATAAACCATCAGTATTTGCTTGGACGATTCGACATCCAATTTGAGTTAATTTTTCAGCTAATATAAGTAATAGTAACTGTCCATTAATTCTAATCTGCATTACTGCAAATGGACTATAACAGAAATTATGTTCATTCTGTAAGTTACCTGATAAACCATTTAAAGCTAACTTTAAAGTTTCGTTCTTTACTTTATCGCCATTGTGTTTAGCTTCAATTCGTTCATCTTTGATTTGCTTATATACTTCTAAAAATTCTTTACCTAAATGTCTAGGATAGAATTCATATTCTATAAGCATACTTGGATATAGTGAAGCTACATCTATATCTATAAGCATTTCATCATCTCTAGGAATAATAATCTCAGGACTATTCACAGAATGAATACCTCCTACTCCTACAGAATAGCGTAAATTATTAAATACAAACTTATTTTCATATCCTTTTCTACCTGGAGATACTATCTGATTTTTCATATCTTCTAGTACTCTTTGTAAAATAGGACTATCATATTTAATAAATGGTAATATTACATCTTTTAATGGTATTACGCTCATTGGAGATCTTAAATCTTTAATATCCCACCAAGTTAGACCTGTTTTTTCAAGATATTTCTGAGTTAAAATTTTCATCCCAATATTTACACCATCTTTACTGAGTACTCTTACTCCATACTCATCTTCAATAGCGATTCGTAAATCAACGTCTTTCTTACATCTATTTAGTAATTCTGAAGTAGATTCAATATCATTGATATTATAATCTATCATAGAGTCAAAATCTTCTAAAGGAAGTGGTTTAGTCCAATCACATACAAATTCCTGCACATTAGGATATTGCATTGTTACTTGAATTTCCTTTAAACCTACTCTAAGCTTATTAGAATATAACATAGTAAGGATATCAAAAGTATCAAACCATATTTGATACTTCCAATGTTTCCATGCATCTATGTTATCTTCGCTTGAAGTAGTTATGGTCTTACTTAGATTAAATATAGAACTACATATAGTAGGTATATTATATTGCATTAATTTATCCTCATACTCAATTATATAATTAATTATAGGATTATCATAATGCAAATTATTATAGCCACAAAATATAACATTAGCTGGAATGTTAATATTTGTAGTATAATAATCTCCCCAAGTAATGTATTTATCTACTTGTTTAAAGAACTTAACTAATTCTCTTAGTTGATTTTTTCTTTCTGATATCTCAAACTTATAGATGTTGTTTGTTTCTGTATTTTTTACCGAACAATGAAAGATATTTTGAAATACCTCAATATCATATACGTAGACTATTTTTCCTCGTATAATCATATTATAAGTATTTAAAGTTAGATCCCATGGTTGGACTCGAACCAACGCAATCACACTACATAGTAGCGGCTCTACCACTGAGCTACATGAGAAACCAGTTTAAGTTATGGAAACAGAAATATTATGTTTTTATGCTGCTAATAACTTATTACGACTATAATAAGTTATACTATTATCTCCTTCAATATCCTTTACAGTTACTCCTGTAAATGATGTATCTTTCTTATACTTTTTAGCTAACTTGGCAGCTTTATTCTTTGCTTCATCTCTAGTAGATGCTTCAAAGTTTCCAGTAGCAAAATCATATACTTTCATATCATTATCAGAGCATTTTCTCTGTATAGCATATTGAAAGTTTCTTTTGTTAGGCTTTTCTTTAACAGATAGTTCTGCGGCACTAGGAGCCATCTGTTTACCTTTTTTAGGAGTTAAAGGATTATTACGTACTGATTCATCAAATTTAGCTTGCATAGATTTCTTTGCAAGTTTATCAGCTTTTATTTTCTCTTTGATTTGTTCAGTTGTTAACGTAACTCCCTTAGGTTTAGTGAACATATTGTTCTTAACTATACGCGTAAAATGTTTCTTCTCTTTACGGGTATATCGTATTGTAGGATCATATCCTGCTTTCATAAGAATATTCTTGATTAATTCTTTTTTAGATTGTTTTATAGATTTGTTTTCATTCATAGCATCTTTTGCTACTTTAGTAGTGTATTCAGATTGTTTTTTATTTCCTGCCCACTTTACAAATTCTATTACTTTCCCATTCTCATCATATTTAATGATTCCAGATGGACCCGGTTTCTTGCTTACCGTCATTATTTGATAAGCCTTATAGCTTCTACGAAACTTATTTTTATTACTTCTATGATTCTTTATACCGGTTCTATTATTTTTCTTTGCTAATATCTTTTTCATAATTTTGATAATTAAGTTATTTACTTGAAAATCCTTTTATTATGGTAGGATTTTCTTCTATCGTTTCACAATAAAATATGGTAGTAGTATTAGTACCTACACCTATACTACTTAATTCTCTTTCAGGATGTTTACTAGCCCAGTTTATAAGAATATTAACTCTATTCTCATAAGCTGAACTAGACTCCCAAAATTTCTTTCTTACATAAATTGCTTTTCTAACTTCTTTCATATTTATGCAGCTAAGGATAAAGCAGGAGCTTCAATATTGAGTTCTGCCTTTTCATTAAAATCTGTAATATCTTTATTGATTTTGTTAATTTCTAATTGTAATTTATTTTTTAGACCTGCAATATAAGCTGAAGTAAGCTCTTCAGTTTTATCTAGGTTCTTCTTTCCTTTAGAACGTTTAAGTTTCGGATCAAGAGTCTTGATCTTACTTAAGTGAAATAACTGTTCAGTCTTTTCACACAAAGTAAAGATGTTAAGATAGTTATTATCTTTAGGTAATTCAGTAAACTTCTTATAACCCATATTAATACACTGCATATATAGTTTTAATAATATGCGTTCTTCAGATAGAGTTTCAATCTTCTGAAGCAATGCTTTTAAGTCATAATTACGTTTAGCTTCTTTTGGAATAACATTTTCTTCTTTAATCTTATTCCAATAGAAAGTAATTTCGTTAGAAATTTCCTTAATACGACCGATTTTACCTTTATTCTTATCTCCGAGCAAATATATTGATGTAATTGATTTCATATTGATTAATGTTTTTTAAATGTTAAATACTCGACCAAACTACATCTACCAGTAGTAGTTCCTATGGGATTCAAACCCATAACCTACACATTAGAAGTGTGTTGCTCTATTCAGTTGAGCTAAGGAACTGTGTAGTAATAACTGCCCAATTCAGCAGTAATTACTATAAATAGTACCCAGTTCAGTACTATGAAATTATGTTGTTTTAAGATAATATCCAAATCAATATTTTCTAAATTTTCTTAACTGGCCGAGTACTATAGGAATAACCCGTCCACCAGTCTTAATTCCAACTATTCCATTAAGCCCTTCAAGGTTAACGTCTTCAACGTTGGTTATACCATTTTCTCTTGCATATTTTTTGATATTCTCTTGATTAATCCATTTAGAATGTAGTTCCCCATCTGAACAATTCCGCATACAATCAAACAAAATATCAACTATACAATCGAAATCCTTACGTTTCTTTGCCTCATCAATTATACTTTTAGTAATTTCGTCAAAGGCATATTCATTTCGAGTCGAATTTGACCCAGTAATTGCATCTGCTATACTAATAGAAGCATCTATAATACTTACCGATTCATAAGTATTAAATAATCTTTGCCACCATAATGGCCCACTTCCGTAAAATAGAAAGACCCGTCCATCTTCTCTAATACTTACTTTTTTAGGCGTTTCGGTACGTCCTCCATTCCAAATCTGAATTTTAGACAATATGGCTGGCTCAGAACATATTAGAATTCGCAGAAGTTCTACACGTAATGAAGAAAGTCTGCCGTTCATAAGCTTCTACTATTTTTCTTCAGTAATCGTAGCAGTTACGTGAATTTCAGTTTCCTGATTATCTAAACCGCACTGCCGTAAATACTCAACCTGCATACGCTGATTCATATCCATATAACTACGGACAGTTTCAGCTAACTGCATACACTTACGTGTCATCTCTTCATAGAAGTTCAACACACTCTGGTTGGATAACTTAGTTAAGTCATTCAACATAGGAAGTTCTTCAGCTGTAAAGAACATAGGCTTAGAGCCTGGTTTGCTCAACCGTTCAATACATTCAATTACGTTCTGCCGTGTTGCTTTGGTAAATTCAGGATCAGCAAGCTCAAAGACTAATGACGGATCATTCTTCTTCTCATTCAAGATGATTTTCGGACGTCCGTCAACATCCTTCTCAAGTAAACTAACTGACTCAACATCAATAGCCTTGAGAATATAAGCTTTTACTTCCTGACGGAAAGTATTCTTACCTGTAGCTACATCTTCTTTCCACTTAAGGTCAGGAGTCTGTGCTACGATTGTAAATATCTGCTGTCCAAAGAAAGGCCCAAACTTCTGGGCTGTTTGCCGATAGCGAGCTAAAATTTGAGCTGCTAAACCCGGAGTGTTAGCTCCATTAATATTATTTTCCATAAAAATGTTCCTTTTTGAGTCCGTACTTGATATACCAATACGAACATAGTTATACAAAAAATTGATAAAATCTCTCCACCGTTCGATTATTTAATAGCTATTCAAAATTGGAATAGGTGAACTCAATCACATAATCTACTAAGCATAAAAATAATAAATTGAAAATTTATGAGAAATACTCTGTGAGTTACTTCTGATAATTTCTGATATTTTTTGTTTTAACGTCCCGTTTCGACGGTTAAGATTCAATTCCTTCGATGCTTAACGCACCCCTCACCGTAAGCGTATAACGCGATTAGATGCGATATAAGCCACTTTATCATCAGTTCCTTAGAACCTACTGAGTATGTCCGGTATTATCGAAATTCGTCAGAATTACGGTTGTTTAATCTAACATTACTAAAATCATAGACTCATTGCTTATAGCATGACCCATCTATACCATTTCCAGGATTTGTTTGTTTATACTGCACGAACATTAGGATTTCCACCTATCATCGTCTCCTTGTTTGCTTATGGAATACTTTCATCATAAGTGTACTATTGCCCTTACAGAGACAGTGTAAGAAACAACACAGGTAACTAACGACTCAGCGTTCTCTCACATACAATGTTGCGCATTGTACTTTACGAGTGTCTTAACAGTCAGCAATGTCGGTTGGCAGTCGGGGTGACTCGTACTCCTTAACTCCTACTTTACAATAGTAGTTTGAAATCTCTGTACTATCATTGGACTTCCCAATTAATTAAAAAGTTAAATAATTAGAGTTCATTTTGTCATAGCTGACTCTACTCAGCGTAAGTAAAATTGATTCATTAAGTATATCATCATATACTATAATTATTACTAAACTGGTTTTAGGATTCTAACCCTAAAGCATCTTTAATAACTCTATTTACTTCCTTAATCCATAACGATGTTTATTATCCAAAATTCTGGTATGAACTAGTATAATAAACCAAAGGCATTTACATATCTTGAAATGCTTAAGCTCTGCCGTTTTTTACAAGGAGTTTCCTCTGCATCTCCTAATCTTATTTATTATCACGTAATAACACTTGCTAAAGGTGTCCGCTTCTAAGTTCAGGGTTATAGCGCCCTCATACTCGCATTTTAGACTATTATATTTTAGTCTCGTCATTTCTCATACATTATACTCATCTACACGACAAAACTCATGAGTCACTTTAGACTTGAAAGACGGTATCAATCTCATATACCTCATCCCTTATACGTAAGTTCTTTTACAGCACACTATTTACGATAATGTACAGGATTGGCTCCTGTTCCACGATAATCAGTCAAGCTCTAACGTTTACATGTTTAATTCTTGGATCATTGCGTTTCCAGCTTTCATATCCTTACTTTGTATAAGTATGTACCATAACACGGTTATCCTTACATTAGTATTAGTAATTTACTCCCTTCATAAGTACAAGTTCCAATATCCACAATTGCATATTGCATCACAGCTGATGTGTACCGAACACTAGAGTTAGCCTGTTTCCCTTTCTGGGCGCACAGTAGCGCTTTTGTTAACCGATTTTGGAGACCGGTAATGCGTTATCTGCAATCTCTTTTTTTCCATGAGTTGGCTGCTTCTTAAGGTGAAACTAACCTTTGCCTCTCGGCTTTACTTATTCTTTCCAAAGGAATAAGCCAGGAACCGTATTGTCCCTGTTTCGTCATCGTGTTTATATCCCTTTTTGATTCTGCTTTTGATAAACTAATACGGATATAGGGATTTCGTTCCCTTTGTACTGTTTAGTACTCAGTGTGTCTTCTCTTTAGTACTGCGTCTTTAGAAGTCTCCAAACGGTTCTCACTTCCTAATGAGGATTGTACACGCTCATCCCCTCTTATGTAGTTTTCAATTACATAAGCTAACACCCTACCTTTTGAGTAATCTCACAGTTTTAGCTGCTAACATATTCTCGGGTCATGTAACTTTTCGGGCCATGGAGAAATGATTCCAAGCTCCCTGACAGGTGCGACCAGTATTATTGTATACTTTACCGCATGACTTCCTCGGAGTGATTTACGCTACAGTTTTACTCCTCTCGAACTGTGATATAATTAAAGTATTTATTATACGGTTATTATCACTAACTTTTTACCGTAGGGCTGTTATCTTTAGCCTTATTCATTATGGAGAGCCTATATTTATGTTTCTTGTTTTGGTATATTGACACTCGTTATTTCACCGGTAGTAAGATTAATCGTAGCTACTACTTTCTTACCTAGACATATGTCGACAAACTTATTTTTTACATCACTACTACTGATGTAGTCTATTGGTTCCATTTTTGAAGCGTCAAAACCATCCAAACATTTGCAAGCACTACTTACAGACGAACGTAAGTACTGTTCTACATACAAACAATTATTTATACTACTATTAGCTTGGTCTCTAATAAAAGTAGACTGATTACCTTCTACTATAAAGTATTCAGTTTGAGATTGTATAGAACTTAATTTAGCTCTTGCCTCTCTTGAGTCCTTAATGATACGTGATAGACGTATCATCTGCTGAAGTATAATTTTATTGTTCATATTTATCTACTATTGTTAATGGAGTTGTCGGTGATTCGTCATCAGATACCTTACTTATAGCTTTTACTTTCGGATATCCTGTTGAATTCGTCTTCTCTATTACTTTAGTTTTCCACTTAACTACTGGCTTTGGTTCGCCAGTAGTTTTTACATTCACTTTTGCGTCTGTTGTTCCTTTCACGGATACTTCTAATGTAGATAAGTCTACCTCGACATCTATCTCATCTACAGACTTTTTCTCCTCTTTTATTACTTTAGGGAAGTTAGGTAACTCCACTATAGAGGGTATAACAGGCTGCGCCTGTATAACTTCTGTAGTTGCGAACATTTGCCTACCAATGAATACACTGACAACAAACATTCCAACTACAGTTAACATTCTATTATTCATTTGATATGATATTTATTAGAATGGCTATTCTTCTAGGATATGAATTTTCAAAAGAAACTTTTTAAACCAGTTTAGTTTTTTTTTTCAGTTCCTTCAGATTGTTCTTCCTTCTTTGGGTATTCGTCTTCTTTTGGAGCTATTAAATCTCCTTGACAATACTCTGCAAGACGATCAGCCGGGTCTCGATACAAATTAATAATCTGACCTACAACCATACGCATCTTATCAAGCGTAGGAGTCTCCTTCTGTTTGTCAAAGTAATTGGTACGAATACTCCCTAGAACTTTACGGGCAACTTCACGTGCAGCTTCAAGTTCAGTCTTCTTACTGTCTTCTACACCATCAGTAGTAATAGTATAGTCAGCAAATAACTTATCAATGTAGTCATTGCCCAGTAAGCCAGTAATAGCATTAATTGCTTTATCTTCTTCCGGCTTTGCTTCAGGATCATCCTTCAGTTTATAGCGGAAGTTTTCTCCAATTAAAGCACGTAATGCTTCTGCTACTTGTTCTTCACTCCAACCAGCTTTAGACATGTGCGTATGCATGATAGAGTGAGCCATACACGGTGAACCTGTCTGTGAAGTATATAAGTATACAGCGCGACCTAAACCACGCAAGATAGCTGTAGGCTGGATAATAGAGAATATCTCATTAATCCAATCTGTAACTGTCTTCTCGTCCAATGCAAGCTTCTTATCTGCATTAGTTTCTTTCAAGCCACGATATACACGATACCATTCTACAGTGTTAACTATATTTTCTGCCACATTTTTCTCTTTAGAGATGAGGTAATTAAGGGCAGTTTTCAATTCCTCATCATTAGCAATCTTGTTAGGATCAAGCTCTGGAATTTCTACTTTTGGCTTGCTGTTTGCAAGTTCTGTAGGTACTTCACTTTCTGAGAAGTTAATAGACATTTGTCCATCGTTCCCAGGCAGAGCTTTAGCAGGAGCTAGTTTAATACCTAGCATTTCTGCCATACTTTGCAGCGGTAATACTTGGTCTGCAGCTATCTGTAACTGTAATTCGCCACGTTCACCACGGTCGAACAAGTCTTGACGTACATCGACAAGAGCTAACAAAGTAACTACATCAATGCTGCGGTTGATGTCTGCATATAACTCAGGATATTGCTTCTTGAGTTCTTCATTGTTAGCGTAACGCTGTTGCATTACAAATGCTAACATAGCCTTACCGTCAACAGATGATTCTCTTGAACCAATAGGTATACCGGCCGTAGGAATTCCTGTGATAAGGTTTGCAGCACGTTCTACAGCTTTCTTTTCAGGGCTGTTCTTACCTGTTGCATCTTCAGGAATGATTGTAGGAATTTTCTCTTCCTTCTTCTTAGGCTTATCCGGACTTTTAGGGGCATCCTTCTTCGCCTGAACCTTAGTTTCCTTAGCTGTAGTAGGAGCTTTCTTTGCATCCTCTACTTTAGCATCTTTCGGCTTGTTATCTACCTGAGGATTAGTTTCCTCTTTCTTGTTCTCAGTGTTGTTTACTTTAGTTTCAGCTTTTGCTGCTGCTTTTGCTGCTTTCAAGGCTGCCTTTCTTTCAGCCTTACTCATTTCTTTTGCCATTTTTGATAATGTTTTAAAGTGTTAAAATAAAAGTTATTATTAAGTACAATTAAAAAGATAGATTAGTTTAAGAGTTAACTATCATCCTCTATTTCTGGTGAGTCACGTCCATTAGTAAAAGTATTATTTTTAGTTAGTGCATCGAATAATTCTTCATCTTTAACAATGTAACCTGCAACCCCAGTAAGGCGAATGGTAGTACCTTCTGTCACTGTAGCTACTAAGCTTTGCATGCACGTTAAAGCATCATCATTACTCATGGTGCTAACTAAACTAGTAATGGAAGTAGTCTTATCATTATCTGACTTAACTACTTCCTTACTTAAAATACCTACTAATAGACCAGCCATAATGGCGAAAACAAGTTTCCACCACATTCCTGTGCTACGAAATAATCGTGCAAGGACAAATGCTACAGTTAATAGCCCAATAATTGCTGGTGTCATAGTTAGTAAATGTTTTTAGTTTAACAATTGTTTTAATTTCTCTCTCGCTTTGTTAAGGCGAGATTTCACTTGAGACTCAGAGAGTTCAAGATGCTCAGCAATCTCTTTGTAAGAGAGATTCTGAACTGTGCGTAGTTCAAGTATATACCTATACTTATAGCGAAGTCTGTTTAATGCATCTGATAATTTACTATCTGTCTCATGATATATGTACAAATCCTCTGGTGAGCTGTCGGCCGAACTGCTTACCTGTAGACAGTTATTATCATTATCTAATTCATAATCATACTTCTCTTTTTTGGTACGTCGTATATAATCAATACTACTATTTATAGCGATAGTTTTTAACCACATCTCAAATGAAATATGATTAACATAACTAGCTATCTTAAAGAAAGCTTTAGTAAACGTTACAGATACTAAGTCATCTGTTACATCCTTATTGTGTACAATATTATATATAGTATTGTATATAATTCTGTGATAACGATTATAAAGCTGTGTGAAGGCATATTGTTTACCTTCTTTAGCCTGCTTGATCAGATCTAAAAGCTGCTGTCTTTCTTCATCTGTCATAATTACGGGCTTTAGTGTGCCTATAGAGTCAACTAAGACTCTATAGACTTAAAATGGCAATTCTAGTACATTCCTACAATAGTATTCATACCAATCTTTGTAGAATTTATTATAAGTATCCCATATACATTCCATGAATTCTATTTTCATAGGTCTAGTAAGTACACTAGCAGGAGTATTGTTGATTAATCCACATAATATCCTTATGCGCACTCTTAGAGTTAAATCTTTATCCACTCCTATCTTTTGTATTATCATATTATCAAACCAAAATATTAAATATTTTACAGTTTTAATCCTATATGATTCATGAAATTCTATTTCGTTTAATTCCCTTTTTTGTATTCTTAAAAAGGTATACCACTCAGGACGCCAGTTAAATGAACTATACTTAACTCCCCAAGTGGTATATATATGGTTTGTTAAACTATAAATTAACATATTGCTGCTTTACTCTTTTAGCTATTTTCATTAGTACTACATTAATTTGTGCTAATGACCAGCCTGTAGTTTCTAATATATAAGCTTTAGTTGCAGCTACACCTCGTCCATATATTCCAATGTCTTCAATGTATTTACTAGTAAATGTCTTTAACTGTTCGTCAGTTATATTAGGCATTTTCGTACCATGAATCGATTGTCGATAAGATGGTAATGAACATATTTCTGAGTATTCATACTCTAGAAAAACAAATTTGTCAGGATTTGCTAATACGCTCTGAATTTCAATAGATTCTTCAGGTAGTATTGTGAATTCTCCTTTCTGTACTAAGTCATTAACTAATAGTGCAGAAGTAATTCTCATACAAGGAACTTCTCCAATTATATTGGCAAGAAGCTCAAAGTTTTCACCTACAATTCTGTAGATACCAGGATGATTGAGTCTCATGGTTGATTAATTTCTTTTTTAAAGTTATTTACTATTCCAGATACTTCTGATAAAGTTAATTCTGGATACTTTTGCATCACTTTATTAACTGCATCAATATCAGACTTAGCTGATCTGAGTAAGTTAATGAACTCTGTTCTTTCATGTTTAGAGTCAAACCAAGCAAAATATCTTACACGCATTGATATTCGTATTCTTTTATTTTACTACTTAATTCGTTCCATTTAGTAATATCTATATCAGTAGCATCTACTAAATGTATTATATCACATTTAGTATTGAATACTCTTCTAATATAAGATATTCCTTCTTTGTAGTGATACTTATTCTTATAAGCACGAGGTACTACATTATGAAGACGAGTTATTAATTCAGTCTTCATTCTCATCTCTGTTGCAGCTTTCTCCCATGATTCTGGAAGATTCTGTCTAATAAAATTCATTAATCCCATTTCAAATTAATTTATTGATTAAACTTAATTTTTTATTTGTAGTAAGGGGAGGACTCGAACCTCCGATACCAGCTTTTGATACTATCTCACCGCTCTACCAACTGAGTGCTATCCTTACTCCAGGAAGCTTATATTTCACGTAGGAGAATGCTTCCGAACCCCTACAACCTATTTGTTACACACGGGGACACGATGTGGCTTTTTACGACATTAGCTTAGCCGTTGGACTCTGTTATCACGCTGCGATACCAGTATAGTCCGTTACATAACTTGTATTGCCAGTTATCTGCGTATTGACCTATTCTACTTCACATTGTCGCTGTCAAATTCATTCAGCCCCATATGCGTTTCCTATCATTTTACTTCGAGGGAAACGCTAGCAATAGAAGTCACCTTAGACGTCATAGTGAGTGGAGCTGGAGGGGATCAAACCCTCGTCCATACGACTGATTCATAGACCTAACAGTCAATGTGGGTATATGACCGACCAAAGTCATATACCCTATGGTCTTGAGAATGGTTAGTTCTCTTATACTGATCTTGATAATACACGAATAATAGTTAAAGTATAGATACTTTAAACGATTCAAAGATTCATATTATTCAGTCTAAACTTGATGTCACGACTAAGGCTTTTCTCTATTTCTAGAGGACAATCTTATTGTCGCGATCTCAGACTTATGATCAGTAGTTCACGGTAGTTCCCCATAACTGATTTAAAAATTCTGTATGAGACCTGTTAATTCAGGTCCTTGTATGCCTCAGGCCCTAGTTAGTTCAAAAGAACTGATTCCGACTCACATACACTAAGCTATTGATTCAAAGATTCTAAGCTTGGAACCTCTTTTATTTTGTTTGTTTTGAGTTAGCGACGATTTACACCGGGTACTAACTCATCGTATGTCCACTGCCAGGAATCCGGGAAGATATCGCGCAATTCTTTTTGAGATTCGTCAATACTCTTACCGATCTCAATAAGGTCTTTATCGTACTGCTTCTTCATCTCGCGAGCTTCTTTATCCCATGCGGACACAGGTTTATTTCCACTCTTGATATCTTCAGCAAGTGCAGACAATTCCTTCAGGTAGGTTTTAATACGTTGGTTTGTACGATTAGAACGACGAACCTGCAATACCGCGGAGGATACTGTAAATTCACATTTCTGTACAATAGCAACTAACTCATTTGTTAGCTTCTCTTTGCGACGTTCGGCAATCTTCTCAGCTGCCTTGGTAGCAATGTCTTCAGTTACTTTACTAGAGTTAGCGATTACATCTTGGATGTTTTCTCCATTTACTTCCTCTAAGAGGATGTTCATTTTCTTTTCTGCCATTTTGAATACAGTTTAATTGATTTAATAATAAAATTTATTTAACACTACAATATAATCTTAATGAAAGAACAATCATCAAAATATCTCTTTTTAGCCTCTATTATAGCTACTGCTATAGTGTTTAGCCTTAATTTAATATCTTTATATTTGTTCTTTTTGTGGATTCTTAGTGCTGCTTCTCTACTACATCTGCTAAAGTATGATATAGCTTCTAATCTTTTCTCCTCATATAAAGTAGGAGTAATAATTATATTGGTCATATAATATGACATTTTAATTTGTTTTTTGTTTTACTCATATCTTTTAGTAAATTTAAGTAATAATTAAAAAGAACTGTTCCTGTCTATTTGTACTTCTTATTCAACAGGAGACTCCCTGCCTTCTCCTGACCTACATATAATGTGGTTGACCGTTGTATAGTCCATTGTACTCTTGATTGACAATTTCCATTAGGGTTCTAGTCTTAAACAGTTCTTTAGGTTGACTGAATCCACCATTTTACTAACAATTTAAATTAGTAATATATAGTATTGAGTAGAGGCTCTGGCGGAACCTCTACTTCTTTACTATTCTTTGGTTGCATTCTGAGTTTACACTCATGAGTACATTCACTACAGTTGATATGATTATCAAGTGTAGGACAATTATTATCTATTTCCATGCTTTCTTACGATTATAGGGCTCCATCTTTTTATGTTTTGGCTTCTTTTTGAATTCCTTTGGAGGTTCTTCATTATTCTTCTTTGCCATACTAGTAAAATTTAAATATAGGATTAACATCACGTAATAACTCAGGTAATACGGATAAACCGTATTCCTTTAGTACCTTACGATGTTCGTAATATGCAGAAGTAGTATTTACTTTAGCAATAATACTTACTGGAACACTAATAACCTCACGATTCTGTTGTACTAAGAACTTACATAGTTCTGAATTCAATAGCTCTCGTGTCTTGAGAGCAGGTGAACCAATAGATGCAACAATCTTCTTACAGAAGTCTTCTATTACTGGTATTTGCGGATTAGATGGTCTATCTACTGCTATATCAGTTGGAGTTAAACATTTAGCTACCATAGCACTCATCACATCTTCATCTGATAAGATACTTACATCTACGTTCTTAGCATCTGTATTATTTGCTATATTTGATGCTAAAGATGTTACTAGTGCATGTTCATCTTTTATTTCTCCTTTAAATATAATAATAATTGCTTTCATATTTTACTTTTGATAAGTTATTTACTAGGAATACTGATAGATACTTCTATTTCATATTCCTCTAATTCTTCAAATAGTTTATCAGTATTTAGTTTACTGATAATTTCAATAGGTGGATTAACCTCTACTCTTTTACCCGGTACTGTTCTACATAGCTTTTTAGCTCGTTCTAACGATATGCCAAGTACTTTAGTAGTAGCTAATAGATTTGCAAGATAGTGGTCGTTACTGAACTTTATTTCAGTTAACTTACGACCTTCTTTTACTTTATTGACTACCATTCTTCTTCCTCTGATGAAATTAGGTTTTCAAACTCAGTAAAGAAATTATCCGGATCGTTGCAGAGAATTTTTGTATTATCTGTTTCTATTACTACAACTTCTCCGAGTCCACTGATATTGGTGCATGTTATACAGTCAATTGCATCAATGTGAATAATACAAGGTTTTGTTTCTTCAGTATCTGTAAAACATTGTTCTACAAATAAAAATTTTCCAATCTTTTTCATGTTTCTAAAAAATTTAAATTGTTAATAATGACGCCTGGACACTCAGGATTTAATTAAGTTAGTGCCAACATAGTTTATAGCATTTGTTATAAGACAAAGATAAACGACTACAATCGTTACTTACTATGACTCTCACTATAGTTTTAACTCATAAGCAGAAATAGCTGTCAAACTAAATCTTATTGGAGTACATGATTTTAACGTCCGCACGATCATATATACCATCTATTCTATCAATCCCGTTTTTTACAGTTGCGCAATTAACCTGTATAAATGAGGATAAACGATAACCTGCTGTATATACTTACGCCCCACATGTTTGTCATTTTCTGAGGACGTATACTCTATCTTCACAGACTGAGTATACTAGACTCTAATATTCATTTAAAACAGAAGGTTTGGTTTTAATTTTGAATAGAGTCATTTACAACCGTTGATATAACATGAGTTTGTATAGAGTCATCAAGATATTTTTGAGCTCTTGCTCCAGATAGTACTGTGTTATACGTTGATGTGTTTGATTCATATATGTAAATCATGTCTTTTATAGACAACGATGTACCATGTTGCATCAAAATATCAATTAATACTACCTTTGGCATAGCTAAAAATACACTATCAACTCTTCTATCTTCTCTCATTTGCTCTCTCATGTCGAGAATATCCTGTATTGTTGTTACAGGTTCCTCAATGATAACTTGAGGATCTTCTTGTACTTCTTCTTGGTTCACACCATTTAAGAAATTAGCAATGTTTTCACGCTCTGCGTAAATTATTGCTCCCATCATGCCTATTAAGGCAAGAGTTATTAATACTACCCAAACTATTATTCTTGGCGGTTTAGGTCTCGCCATCATTTCATTTTCCATTTTGATAATGTTTTAAAATTAGTAATTAATCTCCCCAAAACCAATCTTGGAGTAGTTCTTTAAAGTTTTCTATTATATAATTTCCATCCTTTCTCTCTTTTATCTTCAGAGAAGTCCCGACAGTCGCATGGGAATGGCCAAACCCATCGCCAGAACCCAAAGCGAACACACCCGCAGATTTATTATGTTCATCTTCTTTATACAACCAAGAATAGATGCAACAATAATTGAACTTAGGTGTCCAAGGTTTATTATCATTACTAATGAAATTTAGAGCAGCTATAATTGTACTAAGCTGTTCATACAGATTCAAATGCTTATCCTTATAAGTTCTAGGTTTTCTACCTATTACTTTACAAGCATCTTTGTAAGATTTAATTTCTTCTCTTTTCATGCTTTTATTGATTAAAATGTTACTTTATAGTATCTCCAACAAAATATACGTGATGATATAGATAGTACTTTACATATACAGTACTATTTTGGTTTGTAATAGGATTACGTAATGTGAACTTATATTCTTCATCATTAGTAATACTTCTCTCTTTATTGACTAATATATAATTCTTGTACTTCATTTGTAAATCTACAAAATTATATACAGTTTTGGACTCTTCGTATTCTCTTTTAATTAGAATGCCAACAATATATGTTATTATTGCTATTACTAATATTCTACTAATTCGATTTAGTTCATAATATTTAATTACTTTTATCATAAATAGATTTTAATGTTAATTACTAATTGTACCCAGAGCGGGAGTCGAACCCGCATGACCAATGGTCAAAGGTGTTTAAGACCTTAGCGTCTACCTATTTCGCCATCTGGGCATTTAAATTAAAAATCACAAAAAGATTACCATAATTATTAAACTTCAACTTTATTATATAGACTAAAATTTATAAATAAATATTTAGGTGAATACTCTGATTTAGGAGTTTCATTAATATACTTACATTTTGCATGCCATACTCCTTTTTCTACTATTTCATATATAGTATTTCTATATTGAAATATATCTCCAATGTTTAAATTTGATAGTTTTTTGTACATATTTTTGATAGTTGTTAAAGTTAATAAAAAATGCAGGTATTTATCTCGTTACACCTGCGGGTCCGGCAATCCTGTCTTATATACCGCGTGAGCTGGCGGTTAAAGGTATTAGTTTTCATAGGTACAAACTGGAAGATTCTTTAGACCTATTACTTAACACACTCGCCACATGAAGGCTACCTTAATGAGTGCAATCAGTATATCTATATTCACATATAAATATACTGACAACAGTACGCTTACTGTTATGCTTAATTAATCAATCTGTATAATTAAGAACGAACAATGATTAAATAAACAAATGGCTGATACTGTAAATCTAAGGACGGACAAACTTGGCTACATCACACTGTTGTTAGACTTGTGATCGATAATATTGTTAGGAATGATGTAGTTGTTCCTGATTTTAACGTCTGCACTAATACTTTATTCTCTTACACATCCAAGCATTCAGTAGACCATCCACCGTAGATAGTTCTTCTCTACTACCATGGCGATAAAGAACTCCTCAGAGATAAAGATATAAGCCCCACAGGATTGTTAAGGATTCTCACCTTAAAGATACCTAGCTACAGGTCAGCTAGGATTTTTTGTATTACGCTACCCAGTCTTATAATGACTTGACTTGTTCGTAGAGCTGTCTGATATAAGACCTCATTTTCTCTTACTCTATTAAAAAAATACTTTAGTTCTAACGCCTCTGCGCCTTCATACTACGTTTCTGGAACGTCGTAACGCCCTAATTAAGGAGATATACATCATACACGAGTTTTCATATATCATTGTGTTGATATAATAGTTAGATACTAAAGTATCAACACTTATTGTTCAGTTAGTGTCAGACTGTTAAGCACCTCATTAAGCCTATCGAGGTATAGCTAATTTTCGCTCTGCTTACTTCGAGCTTGGTTGCTATCTCTAATAAGATGTGCACCAGTTGGAACCTACAACTGCATCTACCACGTGGATTCATAATCGGTCTTTACTTGTGCATAGTAAATAGGATTATGTTTTTCTTGACTCTGCATTCCGTCGGGCTTGTCACCGGCACTCGGCTGCATTAAGAGGAGAAGTATAATAACATAGTCCTTAGCGCTACCTAAGTCTTTATAAGGGCATACCTAACTTATATTATTATACTTTAACGTGGTTAAATTATGTTTCACAACATATGAGGATAATTTGCATTTCATAGAATAATTACTTTGCGAATAAATCTGTATATCTTAGTTAAATAACCATATAGATAGATATAGTACTATCATTGTGATTATTACTGATAATATACCTAATTCTGTGTCTCTATCCATATGATTATTTATTTAGTTAATGATTAAATTGCATTTTACACCTAAAACTTATAACTGCGCAACGCATAGCCTGAATGTCACACGTTCTCTATCAGTCCACAGAATTCACTGCTTCATCTGGCAGCTGAGTACGCCCTTACGTCGCCCGTTCGTTTTATCTATTTCTCATCTCTCTGAAGTGGTTTTGATGAGATAGAAATTAGAACAAGCGCATTAAAACTATGCTATTCTCTTGTTCTAATTAGTGGTTACGCGCCAAATGCGGCACCTTGTTGTTGAGCTGGACCTTGTGTAAACTGAGGCTGAGCTTGTTGAGGTTGAGCTTGCTGTTGAGGTTGTTGGTTAGGATTAACTGTGTTGATAGTTTGTCCTCCAATTGTTTCTTGCTGTTGAGGTTGCTCTGCTGCTAATGCACGAGTGTCGTTAGCTGGAATACAGTAATTACTGAATGCTGCTCTTCCGACTTCTTCAGGAGTGCTTCCTCTCATCCATTGCTTTTCTCCACGACTGTCATAGTAATACTGACAGAATACAACTAATTCTGTGTATATTACTGGAACTCCTCCTTGTTTTACAATGTCTCCCGCCATAATAGCTGGTGTGCCTTTAGCTGGATTTGCTGGATGTGCAGACAAGTGCTTCTTGTAAAATGGTTGTGGTGATTTCCAAGACACGTAGCAACCTTCAATAGTTTGGAACATCTCAGGTATAGCTTGGTCTGTTTGACTAATGCCTCCATGTTGTATGCTTAGTAGTGGCTCAAATATGGCTACTACTGGCTTTTGAAAACTTGTGTAGGTTTGTGTTCCTTCCCAAGGACAATCAAGATTGATTAATTGGGAATACAAGTATTTGTTACCTGCATTTTGAACATTTTTGTTGATTTCTCCAACAGGTATGCCTTTTTCATCATACTTTTGACCTACTACTCTTAATACTGGATTTAATAATTGAAACTTTGCCATGATAATATGTTTTTTGGTGAATAATCTATAAAGGCTATATATTACTTGGTGAAGTAATGTAATAAAAATGGAGGAATAAGAAAGGGTAATAGGACTTGAGACATCTAAGTACATGCTATATCCTAAAACTTCATTTATTACCTACTAACATAAGTAGAACTTTCTCATTCTTCCAATAAACAGGCTTATTACTGGAGCCTTACCCCATGACATCCGATGTCAAGCCCACTCTTTTAAAAGGGTTCATGGTTTCCCTCCGATTCTTGGCAGACGCAGCTGAATGGGGTTCGTGCGCAGCCGGTGTAAGTACTCAATACCAGATACTGAATATCCGATACTGAGTACTAAATAACACGTACTACGGTACTATAGTACACCCAGTATAATTGGCTGTGTGTGAATTGGATGTGAAGAAAAAGCAGGGAGTGCACGACTCCCCGCTATAACCATTTAGAGTGGCTTAGAGTTTGTTAACCATGTTTATTAGCCATATAAACAATAGCATAATAACTCCAATTACTATACCAGCAATACCTACTAATAGTAGCATACTAAATAGCTGAATATAGTTAGGGAATACTGAGGATAAGCCTAACATCTGTACAGCAAATCCCTGAACAACTCCGATGGCTATACAAAGTAAGCCACCTGTGATGAGTCTTTTACTCACCTCTTTAACTTTAGTTAACATAAGTTAAATATTTAAATGGTTAATAAATATGTGCGTTGAACAGTCGCACCCCTGTTAAGTCTACTCGATGCCGTCTATATCGAGTTCTGCTTTAGCAATCTGATAATGTTTATCAGGGTAATTCTTATGCAACGCTATTGTATATTGCGCAGCTAATTCTTTACTCTTAAAAACTTCTTTGATTTTAGGGCCGATACAAGTTAATTCAATTACGTAATACATGATATATTTGTTTTAAGTTAATAATGCGATTCTATTAAGATGAGTATGAATTGTGTTAGTTTACTAAGAAATAGCCAGATTAAACTCTGGCTATTCTTGTATAACACTTGTAATGATTAGCAACAGCATATGCAAGCTTAATAGCCTCATCAATGTTGTCTAATAACTTTGTGCCTTGCTTAACAGCACCACCTTTTTTGTAAGCATCAATTCTGTACTTCATATCTTGATATATTTAATGTGCATAGTATTACAGTTGTGAATGAATTGAGTAGGAGAGCTATGATTACTCATAGCCTCCATAATACTCCAATGCATCAGCTAATGCATCAACATATTCCTCATCTTCATCTGTGGGAATAAAAATACAATCTGATAAATTCATAATGCTTTGATTTTATTGGCGGGGGTATTCCCGCGATTAATAACAGCCGGGGATGAATTGGGGTAGTACTTCACACACACGCACCACCTCTCTCAAAAAATTTTATAAAATATTTTTTTATATTTTATTTTTAAAATATGTTCAATTTATGTTAAATATCTGTAATTATTCTTAATATTTGCGTTATTAGTAATATGAATATGAATATAGAATACGAAATAATAGGTAATACTATTCCATTTGATAAATCTGCAGAAATGTATAATAGATCTACGTATATAGGTCCTGCAGATGACGGATGGTCTGAAATAGTAAAAGTAGATGATCGGTACTATATGGTGCAACGAGGACTACAAGAATATGAAGGGCATACATATATGTGCCAAGTAAAAATAACAGCTATAGAAATTTTAAACTAATATGAAATTAATAGAATCCAGTGTACAGATTATTGAGGAAAAAGACCCTTATAAGATGATAGAATTAGCAGGTAGAACTTGTTATAAGTCTGAAGATAAGATAACAGAGAACAGTGCTAAAGAGTTTGTAGATCGTATGATTAAGCTTGGTCATGGGGCTATGTTAGAGCATGGTACTATTTACTTAAAGATAGATAAAACAGAAGACGGACACCTTCCGCCAGCTAGATTATATTGGTCAGATGGTAATCACAAGAAATATACGAGAGTGCGTAAACATGGAAATTCAATATACGTGACAACCAATCTACGAGTAATAGTAGAGAATAATAGATTAGACGATTTGCAGTATCAAGTAGAACCTACAGAGCATCACGAAAAGCGTATTACAGTAAAATGGATATTAGATAGAGTAACCGGTGAAAGCTTTTTAAGACATCGTGTATTTAGTTTTGCTAGGGAGAGCACTCGTTATTGCAACTATAGTAAGGATAAATTTAATAATGAAATCACTTTTATTAAGCCTACTTGGTTAGATATACCTACTGGTAATTATACTTACTGGGATGGCGATTGGTGCGACATAGATAAGATGAAGATACAATTACCTTCTGATAATAGTATAACTGATAACTTTTTATGGTGCTTAAATAATGCTGAAACACAGTATAATCTATTAATAAATAAGGGCTGGAAACCACAACAAGCTAGACAAGTACTACCATTTGCTGTATGTTCTCCTTTAGTTATGACAGGCTTTGAAAGTGATTGGGAACATTTCTTTGAATTACGTTGTAGTGGTGCAGCTCATCCAGATGCTAGAAAGTTAGCTGATGAGTTAAAATCGTTAATGAATGTTAAAAACATTGAACTTAATAGCGTTAAATAACTATAAATAATGTTAATAAATGTTAAAGAAATAGTAACTAAGACAGTATATTAGACGTTATATGGGGAATAAGAGGGGTAAAGTAATAACAGTGTCTAGTTAAGTAGAGTGTTATAATATTAATTACTCCTACTTTAGATAATCACAAATATAACTACTATGAAACAACAACAAGTTAAAGAAGTCGCTTACTTAGGTAAGAAAGTATATTTTGGTAATAAACCTTATACTTTAGTAGAGAATGAAGTAAAGGGTATGTGTCAAGGATGTGATTTATACAATTGTTATTGCCCTTCTAGGATTACTTCATTATGTACTCAAGGATTTATACTTAAAAGAGATAAGCAATGAATAAAATTACGATAAATGATATTGACAATAGTATAGATGATATTTATAATACTCAGATAAATATAACTAATGTAAAGCTGTATATAGATTCTGTTATTATAACAGACCTATTTAATGATATTCCTAATACTTTAGTATTAAAGTATAAAACTTGTTTAAATAATGAAGCTACTATAATAGGTATAGATAGTAACATATTAAAGAATTTTGGTGATAAACAGGTCTATATATCTTATGAAAGAGGGGAAGAAAAATGATTACCAAGACGGTAAGCTACGTTGGGATTTATTACCTTTAGAAGAGATTGAAGACATAGTAAAGCTTTATACTGCTGGTTCTATTAAGTATGGTGATAACAATTGGCAGAACTTAGAGAATGGTTACCAACGTTATAAAGCTGCCATGTTAAGACATTTACTTGAGTATGAGAAAGGTAAAAAAGTTGATGATGAAACTAAAGTAAACCACTTAGCTGCTGTAGCTTGGAATGCAATAGCTATGCTTTACTTAGATAAACACGGAAAAGGAAAGGACTATGACATTAAATGATTAGGAATTAGCAAAGATAGTAAGAGATAGAATACCAGTAACAATAGACAATAAATAGCTTATAGTAGAGTCTAATCCAATAGGTAGTTGTGATGGCTGTTATTTTTTAAATAAAAACTGTCCTACTTTAGCTAGACGTTATTGTTGTTCTAATGGCGGAAATATATTAATATTAGAGAAACAAAATAAGAAATAATACGTTATTTGAGTATTAAATATAGAATATTATGGAAGATAAAGTACTAGAAACAGTAGTAAATGGAATTAAATATACAATGTTGAAGGATGTGTTAGTTAAGCCTTTAGATCCAGTTATGGTTACTAAAGAGATAACAGAGCAGATTCCTACGGGTGAAGTTGATGAAGATGGTTTCAATAAATATGATACACAAACTGAAACTAAGGAAGTAGAATCTGAATATTCAACAGGTGTAGTATTGAAGATTCCCACATGCTTAACAGAATGTGAATATAAAGTAGGAGATACTATTGTTTATAATAAAAAGTTTGCTAAGGACTTTGATTTGTTTAAGGATAGTCAATTAGTCAAACCATATGATATAATTGCTGTATCAAATATGATTTAAAATTATAACTCATTGTTAGAATGAACCCTGGCGTTAGTCAGGGTTTTTTATTATATAGATAATAAATGTTAATAAATGTTAACAGATTTTAACATTTATTTAATCTACCGTTTATAGATACATAAACATTTAAAATAAATATTATGAGCTACAAAGTAATTAAGGAATTTGGTTCTGCTAAGAAAGGTGATATATTAGCAGAAGATGAAACAGGTTTAGTGTCATTTAACGTTAGTGAAGATAATTATACTAGAATGATGTCTTTAGATTATGATACTGCGGATTACTTATGTGAAGAAGGTTACCTTTTAAGTGTTGATGATGAAAGTAAGTATAATGTAGATGCTACTTTAGAGCTCATTGATGACTTACTTAAGAAATACGAAAGTAACTTAAAAGAGACTAATGAAAAAGCAAATAAAGGCGAAATACAGCCTTGTGTTAAGTTAGAAGCTGAGACAGTATATTATAACTTAAATAAGGTTTTAAATAAAATTAAGGATACGTTAACAAATGAATAAATTGGTAAAAAGCGTAAGCAAAGCCGATTTAAATACAGAATTCTTAAAGAGCCTTAATGGTATACTTGATCTTACTGATAGGGAGCTAGAGTTACTAGCTACATTCATAGCAATAGATGTTAACACTCCTAAGCTCCCTAACATAAGTAAAAATGTAATATCTACTGAAAACAGAAAATATATTAGGAAAGTATTAGGTATTACTCCTGATAATCTCAGTAGATACATAACTAAGTTTAAGAATCAAGGTATACTAGTTAAGGGTAAGATTGAAGATGAAGTTGTAGTAAATAAGGCGCTTATACCTGAAATAATCGGCGATAGAGTACAAATTACTATAATATTAAGAGTAAATAAAGATGAAGATTAAAACAACAATAGTAAGACCTGGTACTATATTATGTTGGAAAGAATATAACATATTTACCAGATTATGGAATAAATTAAAGAAAAAGGATCTGCCTTATAATAAGTTTGAGATCATTCCTACTAATATAGAGCTACTTACAATAGATGAGTATAATTTTATTGCATATACTCCTATACACAAGTACAGTAAACAGGAAATACACAAACTACAATCTGTTTATGATAATTGTGTAAATGATAGAAATTGGGAAGATATCAAGGCTATAATCAATATAGTAAGACCTAATACATTTAATGATTATTCTACTTTAGAAGAATGTAAGTATTACAAAAAGATAGATTTAAATGAGGAATCAAGTGAGTATATATACTGAGCTAAGTAATAAGTATAACATACCATATCCTATTATAGAAGTAATATGTAACAGCCCATTTAGGTTTACTAATAGTATCATCTCTAACTTAGATCCTAAACCAGTTAGATTCTCTTACTTAGGTAAATTCAAATTAAAGAAAAGATATGAAAAAGAAGCCGTATGATGTTTATAGTCCTGAGATATATCCTAGACTATTATTTGTAAGTACTAATATTGAGGATTTAGATAAATATTTTATATTTCTTGATGTATACGGTAACAACGATGGAAGCGAATATAATAGATTACTACAAGAAATAGATAAATATGATGGTGGAATGGTTACTTGTAAAGTAATACGTAAGAGTGATAATAAATACGGAGTAATAGTGATAGCTGTTACTAATACAGAAGATATTACTCCATATATGATTCCCCATGAAGCAGTACATGTTGCAGATTACTTTTGTGAACAATTAGGTTTATATACGCAAGACTTTAAAGACGGTAATGAAGCATATGCTTACTTAGTAGGATGGGCTGCAGGAAATATAAGTAATACTATCTGTAATGAGTTAAAAAACAAAGAATATGACAATTGAAGAAAGTAAGATGATGTGGAAATTAGAAGTGGAAAATAATAAACCACTCTATGGTTCATTTAGTAAGGAAATGAAACGCCTGTATAACAAAGTAGATGAATTAATTAATGAAGGCGTAATTACTTATGAAGATTTCACTAATGATGTAATTGACAGTATTACTACTACTATAGTAGATAATGGGAAGAGTAATGCAGAACCTAGTAGAGCTGATCAGGTAAATGCAATGTGTGACATGCTATTTAAGAAGTATGAAGAATATAAAAAAGTAGAGCATACAGGAGGAGATAGAGAAGTTTTAGTAGATAATACAGAATTATCAAATAAAACCAGATTATGTGAATCCGAATGTGCCAATGAGTCGTGCTAAGGAAATTGTATAGAGATTATAGAAAGAATATTATTTAGGTTATTTAATTGATTGATTATTATGGTTAAGTATATTTGTTCAGTAGATAGAGGTACCGTCGTTAGTTATGATAAAGAAGTAGAAAGTGTTAGCTTGCTAGATCATTTTTATGTAGACTATACATGGTATATTCCCGAAGATGGAGAATGGATCTATACAAAGAAAGATGGTTCTAAAGATAGAAGGAATGTTACTAAAGGTACTATGATAATAAAATTGTATCCTATAGATAAAGAAAGTGGCGCAGAGTACATCTTTATTGAAAATGATGAAGTAAAGAATCACTATAATAGATTGCTAGAAAAGGGGCAAGAAGAGAAAAATAAAGCTACTTCCTGTGATGTGGGTTGTGATTGTGAAGCTGTAAAGTGTGATTGCTAATATGGATAAATTATTGATAGATCAGTACGGTAATGCTATTTTATATAAAGTAGATACTGATAGCATCAAAAATATATCTGATAACTTTGAATGTAGAACTATATATATAGCATAGTAGGATGGTCAAATAATAACAGAAGAAGAAGTAATAGACTATAAACTAGGAGACATTGTACTTATATTAAGTAAATATGATACTATAAGTAGTAAGTGGAATCTAAAGCCGATAGTCTGTTCTGATGCTTTTGCTAAAGACGATCTTATAAGATGGAACAAAGAAGATAACAAACAAGTTCTTACAAATGAAACTATTTGATCTTATTGGAGGTAAAGTAAAAATACACCCAGATGCTATAGGCATCCCATGCTTTAGAAGAGTGTGGGATGCAGATAAACCTGATAAGGAGCATGCTACTAAAGTAATAAGTTACATTGTACTTATGAATAAATGGGATAGTCCTTATGTACAAAGTATGGATGAAGACAGTAGGGAACTTAAACTGAAAAAGGAAATATTCGATGATGAAAATTACAAATTGACGGCAGAAGAATTGATTTGTGAAGATGAATATAAGACCTTACTTAATACTAGAGCTCTACAAATGTTAAACAATATGCGTCTAAAGTTAGATAGTGTAAGTAAATACTATAAAGAATCATTAGACGATACTTTAGATGAAAAGAAGATTAAGGACTTACTAGCTGGTATGACTTCTGTTGGTGGAGTACTTAAGAGTATTGATTCGCTAGAAACAATGGTTAAAGCTGAAGAATTAGCTATAGGTAAAGTTAAAGGAGACGCTAAAGTAAATCCATATGAGTTGGCGAAATAATACATTAAAATATAACTAAATATTAACAACACGTTATAGTGTATAAATGAATATTTTATTATGAAAAAGAAATTTACAATTACTATAGATTTGACTAAGGATACAGAAGAAGTGTTTAGACAGATTGAAGAAGCTTCTGAATATTTAAACAAACCTGTAAAGAAGTCATTATGGCAGAGAATTAAATCTTGGTTCTAAACCATCAGAACCCTTACGTGGAGGGTAAGAATATCCACGTGTTATTGCCCTGTGGTGTAGCGACTCTGCACATCTGTCTCTAAAACAGAAGGTCTCCGGTTGGCACGAGAGCGGGGCGACCAACAGCGTAGGTTAGAGATGCGCACAAATATTATATTTATGAGAACAAAAATATGTACAAAGTGCGGTTTAGAAAAACCTACAAGTGAGTTTAATAAAAATAAACTCAAAAAAGATGGATTACAAAGTGAATGTAGAGATTGCCATAAGTAGATGTGTTCTAGCTACTATCAAAGAAACAAAACAAACTATAGAAAAACATCTAAATTGAAACGGCAAAAAATACTATCAATAGTTAATAACATTAAATCTAAAGGATGTATTATCTGTGGTGAAACTAATCTAGCTTGTTTAGATTTCCATCATTTAAGAGATAAAAAAGGTAATATATCTGATTTAATAAAAACTGAAAATTTAAATAAAGTTATTAATGAGATTAATAAATGCATAGTACTTTGTGCAAATTGCCATCGAAAGTTACATAACTAGTCCTTTGAAACTATAATAGCAGAAGGAAACTTGTTGGATAGGTAGTTATCGTGAACAGGTAGTCTGGGGTAATGTTAGCCCAGGTGGGGAGTACTAAATATAAGGCGTATAAACCCTAGCTCAAGAAACTAGGTTGCAGCTACTGGAAATCTCCTCTACTAAAATTCAAGATTAATAAAGTAAGAAAAAGGGGTTCGTTGTGAAACGCGCCCCTTTTAAATATTATAAACTGTTTTAAAATATATGAATGAAACGATATTAGCATATAATTTAGGTTATCGTGTAAATAAATCCGGAGAACTATATCTAGGTGGAGTACCTATAAATTACATAGTAAAATATAGAAAAAAGAAAAACGGGAGGAATTTACTAGTTTTTTACTTAAGTAATGGAAAAACAGTTTATGTGTCTAAATTACAAGCGTATCAAAAATATGGAGATTCTGCTTTAAAAGAAAACTGCTTATATATAGATGGAAATACGAGTAATTGTTCTTATGACAATATAACTATAAAAACTGAATTTGATAAATATTTAACAAAAAATAATAAATATTATTGTAATTCATGCAATACTATAATAGACAGTAAAGATGTATATAATAATACAAATCCGCATAGAATAAGACAATGCAAAAAATGTTCTAGAAATAAGAGATTAAAGAAATATAACTTTGCTACTAGTTTTAAAACTGTAGGATGTTGTATATGTGGCGAGAAAGATGTAGCTTGTTTAGACTTTCATCATTTGGGTAATAAGACAACACAAGTGTCATGGATGCAAAGTAATTCTTATAAAGCTATAAAAGAAGAAATAGATAAATGTGTAGTATTATGTTCTAATTGCCACAGAAAATTACATTATTATAATTTAAGTATTGAAGAGTTAAAAGATGGTAGATTTTAATAAGAAAATTATAAATTCAAACAAATTTCGTTAGGCTGCGTTAAATTTTATTAATACTGGTAGTTATTGTAATTTTCCTGAATCTACTTCAGAATATTTTAAGTTCTGGGATGAGGAAAGTAAAAGATGTGTAGATGGTTATACAGCTGATGATGGAGATTTCATTAGCGGGTATAACTATTTTTATTTAAACTATTGTCCTATATCTCGTATAGTCAATCATATTACTACAGATGAATTAGGTAATACTAAAGTAAAACGTGTTAATGAGGTAACTTTCCCCGACTTCTGGGATTACGACTATTACTATTTTAATGCAGTATAGGAAGCCCAAGAGTAGGGTAAACATTTATGCTTACTTAAGTCTAGACGTAAAGGTTTTTCATACAAAGGTGGTTCTATGGCATGCCGTAATTTCTATCTAATACCATACTCTAAAACCTTCATATATGCATCAAATAAATAGTATTTGACAGATGATGGTATTCTTACTAAAGCTTGGGATTATATGGACTTTATAGATAAGAATACTGCGTGGGGTAAGAAGAGATCAGTTAACACTTAGATGCGTAGACGTGCAGGATTCTATACTAAGGATGACTACGGTAATATTATAGAATTAGGTTATAAGTCAGAGATTATAGGGGTTACTTTGAAAGATAATCCTGATGTAGTACGTGGTAAGAAAGCTAATCTTATTATGTTTGAGGAAGGTGGTTCTTTCTCTGAATTAGGAGCAGCATGGCAAATTGCTAGACCTTCTGTAGAGGTAGATGGTATAGCCTTTGGTACTATGATAGTATGGGGTACTGGTGGTGATGAAGGTTCTGCATTTGAAACTATGAAGGATATGTTTTACAACCCTGATGGATACAATTGTTTAGGGTTTGATAACATATGGGATGAGTCTGCTACTACTAATAAATGTGGTTTCTTTGTACCTCAATATACTAACTTAGATATACGTGATGAGAATGGTAAACGTATATATATGGACGAGGACGGTAATACGTACCGTAAGAAGTCTTTAGAACACATATTAGCAGAAAGGCAAGTAGTAATAACTAATGCCACTAATAACGCAGCAGTTGACAGATACGTTGCAGAGAGACCTATTACTCCAGCAGAGGCCATGCTAGAGTTTAATGGTAACATATTCCCCAAGAAGGAATTACAAGAGTAGTTATCATTACTCAGAACTAATAAAAAATTATAGAATCATAAGTAGGTAGGTGATCTAGTATGGCAACCTGACGGTAGTCTTAAATGGGTTATTAAGAAGACAGGAGATATAACACATTACCCATTAAGAACTAAAAGGGATGAAGTTACTGGAGCATTAGTAGGAGATGATCCTACTGGTTCTATAGTAATATGGGAGCATCCTAATAAGGATGCTAGTGCTGGTTTGTATATTGCAGGTATAGACTCATACGACTATGATGAATCAAGTACTACATCTTTGGGTTCTTGTTTTATATATAAGAGAGTATAGTCTATAGAATAGTATTCAGATATAATAGTAGCAGAGTACACAGGCAGACCTAAGTCAGCAGAAGATTTTTATGAAAATGTACGTAAATTACTTATATACTATAATGCTAGAGCAATGTATGAGAATCAAAATAAAGGCATATTTGTTTACTTTACTAATAAGCATTGTGACTACTTACTTGCTGATCAACCAGATATAATTAACGATATAGTAAGTAATTCTAAAGTAAATAGAAAGAAAGGTTGCCACATGAATAAATAGATTAAGCAATGGGGATGGGGTCTAATAAAGGATTGGCTTAACGATATTAATGCAGATGGCAAGAAGAACTTATACAATATTATGTCGGAACCGCTATTAGAGGAACTTATAGCTGCAAACGATGTAGTTAACGTAGACCGTGTAATGGCGTTGACCCAAGTAATGATATATAGAGAATAGCTATATAATGTTAAAGTAAAAGAGATTAAAAAAGAGAATAGAAATAGGGTACTGTTTGAAGGCCCTATATTTACTCAGGAATGGTTTCGTGACGACGAAGCTATAGATAATATCGAAGCATATATGTTTTAATTATGAATAATATTAATCAAATGCCAATATAGAAACTTCCTATGTCTAAGAAGACAAAAGACTGGCAAGAAAGTTGTATAGACTATGTTATAGGCCGTAGTTTAGGAGGTTCTAGAAATGGTAATAACAGAACTCGCAGAGAGGAGATGCAGACGTACTATGATCTTTATAATAGTATATACAATGAAAAAGATCTGAAATATGTTACTAATCCTTTTAAACAGCAGGATGGTTTCCCTGCAATGGCTTAGGATTATAATATAATTAAGCCTAAAATAGACTTACTGTTGGGAGAAGAAACTAAAAGACCATTCAACTTCAGAGTAGTACGTACAAGTGATATAGCTGCTAGTGAAATGTAGGATAGAGCTAAATAGCTTTTAATAGATTACATTCAGGCTACTATAATGAGTAAATTAGGTCCTGAAGAACAAGCTAGATACTAGGAAGCTTTACAGAATGGTGAGATAATGACTCCTTAGTAGATACAAAAATACATGAGTAAAGACTATAAAGATATAGCAGAAGTAACTGCATATCACAGTCTTAATTACTTAAAAAATAAGTTAAACATTACTCATGAATTCTTTAAAGGTTGGAAGGATGCTTTAGTTGGTGGTGAAGAGATATACTATGTAGGTATACTGAATGGAGAACCGTGCCTCGAACGTGTTAATCCTATCTACTTTGATTATGATACTGAAACGTCCGACTTAGAATTCATTCATGACGCAGAATGGTGTTGTTATGAAATGAATATGTCTGTAACTGAACTATATGATAGATTATACGATAAGATGTCTGAGAAACAGCTAAATTAGTTGTTAGATATGATGGATCAAGCTTCTAAAGGTGGTATAAATCCTGAAGTAAGAAAGACGTCTTTAGATTATACTCATATTAAAACACATACTATTAACGGATTCAGTAGTAATCCATTTGATAGTACTAATAGTGTGAAAGTATGGCACTGTTGCTGGAAATCATTTAAGAAAATAGGTTTTGTTACTATAATTGATCCTGAATTAGGTGAGCCTAAAGAATATCAAGTAGATGAGAGCTATAAAGAGACCGGGATGGAACTTAATGTAGAATGGAAATGGATTACCGAAGTATGGGAAGGATATAGAGCTGGAGAAGACTTATATATAGGAATACAACCATTAGAATATCAATATACTTCATCTGATAATCCTAACTCTTAGAGATTGCCTTATACTGGAGTAGTATATAATAATACAAACAGTAGACCACGTAGTTTAGTAAGCACGATGAAACCATTACAGTATATGTATATTGTACTATGGTATAGACTTGAGCTTGCTATGGCTAGAGATAAAGGTAAAGTAGTAAATATGGATATTACTTAGATACCAAAATCTATGAATATAGATGTATCTAAATGGATGCATTATTTATCTGCTCTTGGTGTAAACTTTATTAATCCGTATGAAGAAGGATGGGATATACCTGGTAGAGAAGGAGGTAAACCTAGTCAGTTTAACTAGATTACAGCTCTTGACCTTACTATGGCTAATACTATAGATTAGTATATTAATCTTATGGATAAGATTGAAAGTATGCTATCTGAGATATCTGGAGTTAGTAAGCAAAGAGAAGGGTCTATTTCATCTAATGAATTAGTAGGTAATGTAGAGCGTTCTGTAGTACAATCAGCTCATATTACTGAACCTTGGTTCTGGACACACAATTAGGTAAAGAGAGAATGCTTAACTATGCTACTTAATACTGCTAGATGGGCTTGGAAAGATAGTAGTAAAACTCATCTACAATATATATTAGATGATGCTACTAGAGCATTCTTAACGCTATCAGATGATATGCTTTATGAGGATTTTGATATCTTTATAGAAGATACTACTAAGAATCAACAGTATATAGAAACACTTAAGCAGTTAATGCAACCTGCTATGCAGAACGGAGCTAGCTTACTTGATATAGCTGAAATCATTACTATGGATAATATTAGTATGATTAAGTCTAGATTAGAGGAAATTGAGCAAAAACGTATGGAGCAACAACAAGCTATGGAACAAGCTCAAGCAGAACGTGAACAGCAAGCTATTCAGATGCAAAATGAGATTAAGGAAGAGGAGCTTATGATTAAAGAAGCAGAAATGGATCTTGAGAAATATAAGATAGATCAAGATAATGCTACTAAGATTACTGTAGCTCAACTTAATGCCTATAGAGGTGCTGAGAATATGGATCAAGACGGTAATGGAATTCCAGATCCAGTAGAGGTAGCTCAACAAGCTTTAGCTGAACGTAAGCAAGCATCTGATGAAGCTTCTAAACAATTTGAATTCAATGCTAAGATTAGAGAGCAGAAGATGAAGAAAGAGATAGAAGATAAGAAAAATCAGCTTGAAAGAGAAAGAATGGATCACGAAATGAAGTTGCAAGCAGCTAAAGATAAAGCAGCAATGGAGAGAGAAAGATTAAAAGCTAAGACAGCACTTAAGAATAAGACAAACGCAGAAGCTAAAAAGAGTAAATAATTATGAATTGGTTTAAAGAAACATGGTGGATAGTTAAACAACTATTTACTAAAGTAAAAGCAGATAAAGTAGAATATAAACACATGGATCACTATCCATTTAGTGGTTATTCTGCAATGAGCTGGTGTGGTTACTTGTTAAGTAGAAAACCTGAATCTCAGATTAAGCCTACTACTTGGAATCATGAAAATATTCATCTCTATGAAGCTAAAGATAAAAAGAGATGGATAAGTTATTATTGGTCCTATGTGTGGGAATGGATTAAAGGTAATCCAATTATCTACCCTGCATCTAGTGCTTACTATACCATTCCTTATGAGATGGAAGCTTACGCTAATGACGATAACTTTGACTATCTGAAAACACGTAAGCCTGAAGATCTTGATAAGTACAAGATTAAAGACAGAAAGAAGACTTATAAGGCTAATAAAAAGAATTGGAAACAGTATCTTAAAACAATTAAATAATAGGAGAGATTAATTATGGCATGTGGAGGTAAAAAGTCTGGTAGCTCTAAGAAGGGCAAAGGCGGAAAGAAATGATAGTTATGGAACGAGAACCTACTATTAAAGAAAGAATTGAATTGTTTATATAGAGACTATTAGATAACGGATTCGTAGAGTAGGATGAAGATGAAGTACAATAGTATGTAATGTTCTTTATAGGTACTCCTTTGGATACTAGAATATTTAAAAAAGATATAATTACTATTTGCATATCTGAATCTTCTCAAGAAGCTGAGATTTACATGAATGGGCAACAATTCTTAGGTAAAAGAAATTTTACAGATTTTACATATGGATAAACGAGCATTTAAACAGAGAATGCAGAACCTAAAGTCTTACCGGGAGAATAATCCCGGTAAAGGCTATTGGGATTGGAAAGTAGAAGCATTTGCTGAAGGTGGTCAGACAGGTGATCCTGAGAAGGAAAGATTCTATCAAGCTACAGGTAGAAGTAGTAGTGGTAGACCTTTAGAAGAAGGTTTAAAACCTGTATTTAGTCTAGAAGATGCTGCTAATATGACTCCTATTGGCGATGCTATATCAGCTAGAGATACTTATAATGCTGTAAAGAATAGAGATTGGTTGAGTGCTGGACTAGCCGCTCTTACAGTATTACCTTTTGTTCCTAGTGGTTTAAGAAATGTAAAAGCTGCTGCTAGATACATTCCTACTGTAAATAGAACTGAACAAAGTTTAATAAATTAGGCTCTGGGTAATATTAGTAAGAAAAGAGATTATTTATCAGATATAGCTAATTCTAGAAATAGAGTTCTAGAAGATATTAATACGATACCTTACCGCAATAGAGCTGAATAGGCAGATAAAATATTCGGTACTAATTATAGTGAAACTTATGATCTGCTTGATGATTTGTATCAACATAGGTACTTTGATTTACCTGAAGTTCAACCCAAAGATATGGTAGCTTCTGGAAGATTATAGGCTAAACCATTTGCAGAAGAACGATTTAATAAGACCGGAGTAGGAGCAGAACCTAATGAGTTTGATTTATGGGTAAATACAGGAATGTATAGAGATCCTATGCAATTAGCTAATCATGAGATGAATCATTATACTGATTATATAATTAGTAGAAATGCAAATACAACTATTAACAATAACATGTTAAAACAGCTAGAGAATTCATTAAAATAGACAGATGCTACCAGTTATTATAGAAAAGGTACAGAATAGAAAGCTTATATGAATTAGCTAAGAACCATGCTCAAATAGAATGCAGATGTATAGAATTTAGATGAACCAGTATCGTCTACTCTACTTAAGAAGTATCTAGATAAAATGTCTGATAGTGATCCTATAAAGAAGATGTTTAAACAGCATAAGAATATTAATGCGTATACTAAACGGTTTAACACTATTCCGTTGCTTGGTACTACTGCATTAGGAGCTAATGCTTACTTTAATAATAACAAAGATGAGTGATCTAATAGATTATACAGGTATCATGCCGGAATACCCTATACCTTCATATAAGTATGGTGGTATTCACATAAAGAAGAAGAATAGAGGTAAGTTTAATGCCTTAAAGAAAAGAACTGGTAAAACTACAGAAGAACTTACTCATAGTAAAAATCCATTGACACGTAAGAGGGCTATCTTTGCTCAGAATGCGAAAAAATGGAAACATAAAGGAAGAAAGAAAAAATAATAAATCTAATTATATATAATTATGGATAATGTAACATTGAACGGTTTTGAGGTATTTGAAGATCTCATGCCAGGAGCAAGTGTAAAGAATAAACCTATTACTCCTCCTACTAGTGAGGAAGAGGAAGAAACAAAAATTGATCTTGAAGGAGTAGGAGAAGAACTCAGTGAAGAAGAATTAGATAATATTCGTAAGAATACTAAAACTGAAACTGAGGAAAAGGAAGAACCTGAGGAAGAAGATAAAGAAGTAAAATCTAAACCCAAGGCTAAACCTAAGACTACTACAAAAGAAGAAGTAGAAGAACCTGAAGTTGAGGAAGAAGAACCAGAAGAGTCTGCTGATGAAACTACCATAGTAACAGGTTTCTTTGACTCTTTATCTGAAAAATTAGGTTGGGATGACATTGAGGATGATGATAAACCTAAGACTGTAGAAGATTTAATTGATTACTTTAATGATGTAATTGAGGAAAACTCAGTACCACAATACGCTAGTGAAGAAGTTGAGCAACTTGATAAGTTTGTTAAGAATGGTGGTAATTTGAGAGATTATTTCTCAATTGATAATGAAATTGATCTTGATGATATCGATCTCGAAGATGAAAGTAATCAGAAGTTAGTATTGAAAGAATTCCTTAAAGAAAAGGGTTTTAATGCTAAATAGATTGAAAAGAAACTTACTAAATACGAGGAAGCTGGTATTCTTGAAGATGAGTCTCAAGATGCTGCTGAAGCCCTTAAGGACATAAGAGAGAATAAGAAACAACAGCTATTGAAAGACCAAGAAAATGCCGCTAAGCTCGCAGCTCAACGTCAACAGGAGTACTTTGATACCGTTGTCAACGAAATAAAGGGCATGGATAATATCCGCGGTGTTAAAATTCCAGAAAAGGATAAACAAATACTGTTGGAATATATATTCAAACCTACCTCTGATGGTATGACCAAATTTCAAAAAGATTGGTCTAAGAGCGTAAAAAATTTAATTGAGTCTGCCTACTTCACTATGAAAGGAGATACACTTGTAAAAGCTGCTGAAGTAAAAGGTCAAAATGCTGCTATTAACAAGTTCAAAAATAGCCTTAATAGGGCAGGAGTAAGTAGAAAGACTAATAAACAGGATAACACTAGCACCGAGTCTATGTGGAATTCCTTCGCACGAAGATTGCGTGCTAATTAATAATAACTAAAAATTAATTTACTAGTATTTTATGGATAATAATATTCTGAATAATTTGGTACTGTATAAAGGTAAGTGGTTCAGTGATTTGATTGATACCGCTAAGATTTCTGCAGCATCACAATAGAATCCGTATCAGGTTGCTACTGTGTTGTCCTATGTATTCGGTACCAAAGATAATGGTTACAACACTTCTTTGGATATGCTTACTGGTGGTCTTGGTAACGTAATGACCATTGATCAACCGAGCTGGGAGTGGAATGTAATGATTGATGCCGATAGAGCAGTTACAATTAGAGATGCAAAATGGAATGGCGCAGCTATTACAGATGATTCAACTGCAGGTCTTGGCAATACACCTATCATGCTGTGGTTAGAAGATAACTGGTTTGGTCCTACTGCTATATTGGAATTTGATGATAAGGAATTCCAAGTACGTGTAGCAGGTGCTCCGTATCAGGACGGTAACTTGTGGGTATATACTTGTTTTGTAGCTGATGGTCAGCCTACTTCTTATATCCCCGCAGAACTCTTGAAACCGGGTTGTCAAGTATCTCGTCTGGCTTCTGCTGTTGAAGAATACAGTGAAGAAGGTGATATCCTGAACTATAATACTCATTTCAAGATGCGTAATTATCTTACTACAATTCGTATCAACTATGATATTACTGGTTCAGCTTATTCTACAGTAATGGCAATTGCTTTACAGGATCCTAAGACTGGTAAGAAGTCTTACTTGTGGGCTGATTATCAGGAATGGGTAGCTCTGCGTGAATGGTATAAGAGATGTGAGCGTATGCTTGTTTATGCGAAGACTAATGTTAACAAGGATGGTTCTTGCAACCTGAAGGGTACCAACGGTCGTCCAGTATTTATTGGTGCTGGTCTGTTGGAACAGATTGCTCCGTCTAACAGACGTTACTATACTCATCTTACTGCAGAATTGCTAGAAGACTTCCTGTTTGACCTGTCTTACAATGTACTTGGTACTAACGAACGTAAGTTTGTTGCATTGACTGGTGAAATGGGTATCCGTGAATTCGATAGAATTCTGAAGGAAAAGGTAGTTAACATGAACCTTATTGATACTGTATTTGTAACTGGTTCTGGTGATAGTCTTACTTTCGGTGGTCAGTTCAAGACTTATAAGATGACTAATGGTATCGAGTTGACTCTGAAGTATTTCCCGCTGTACGACGATATTACTTACAATCGTAAGTTGCATCCGGTTACTCTGAAACCGCTGGAATCATATCGTATGACATTCCTGGATCTGGGTAGACGTGATGGTGAGGCTAACATCGTTAAGGTAGTTCGTAAGGATCGTGAATTCGTAACTTGGACTACTGGTGGTGCAGTTCTTCCGTCTGGTTATGGTAAGTCTATTAATACTCTGAGATCTAATGGTAAGGATGGTTACACTGTATTCTTCCTTGGAGAAATGGGCATAATGTTAAGGGATCCACGTGCGTGTGGGGAACTAATCATGGATGCTGAGTAATAGCTAACTTGTGGTTAATAAATGATGGGGCCTTAGGGCCCCTACTAACTTGATAATCTAATATTTTATATTATGGAAGTAATCGTTAGAATAATTAAAACTAATCCCTGGACTGGGATTACTAAATGGCCTACATGTTTTGATTATGTAAGCACTTACTTGACTAGATCTGGTAATTTATATACTGGTTTATCTGCAGAAGATGCGACCAGATTAGAAAAAGAAATTGGTTATCCTGAGGGGTAGTTATCTCCCAATAGTACATTCTGGGATACTTTTGCTATTAAGATTGGCAAAAAGGATTTGATATTGGATACTAATAGACCTGAGGATGAATTAAAATACCTATTCCTTAAGAAACATAAAAGAGTAGCTAATGGTCTTAACGATATTAAACCTAGCACTGATTATGTTATGATTAATAAGGATAGTGAAGCAGAAGAACAGAATAAGTTCAATAAAGTTAAGCGTGAAGCATATAGAGAGATGGATAAGATGTCTACTGAAGAAATGCGTAAGTGTTTACGTCTCTATGGTATGAAATCAGATTCTATGTCTAATGAGGTTGCTGAAGCTAAATTGTCAGAATTTATTGAAGCTGATCCTTCTAAGTTCTTGATGAAATGGGTAAATAACCCTAATAAAGAAATTAACTTCGTAATTGAAGAAGCTATTGCTAAAAACATTATTAGAAAGAATCGTGCTCAATATTACTTTGGTACTGATTTAATTGGTAATGGTCTTGAAGATGTAATTGCTTATCTTAAGGATAAGAAGAATCAAGATATTAAATTAGCAATACTTAATGAAATTAAATCTAAGTAATGACTAATAAAGATTCTCATATAATTTTCAAGGTAGTTCTGGATAAGAATGCAGAAGGTATTGCTTATGGCGGATGCCCCGCATTTTTAGACGAGGAAGTAGACTTATTTCTTAATCAAGCACAGCTAGAAATCTTAAGTAATAAGATTACTGGCAATAATGCTTTAAGAATAGGTTTAGAAGGTTCTGTGTCTAACTTATCTGAGATAGAAAAGTTAATAGCTACAGATGTTAATCTTCATGCTGTACATACAGGCTACAATGAGTATGCATTAGAAGATGTTCATGATGAAGATAATAGAATGACTATACTTAGTGTATTACTTAAGTATGGACAATTCTAGACTAACTGCGTACTTACTAGTCATGAATTAGTAAAGCCTTTTAAGTAGACTTACAATAATATACCTTGGGTAGAGAATCCAGTAGCTACTTTAGAAAATGATAAACTCTTAGTATACGTAGATCCTGTTTTAATGCAGGATCCTATGTATGCTCCAAGAGTAGAAGATAATACAGAGTTCTATAGAGTAGATATTACTTATGTTAAGAAACCAACTAAGTTTGACTACACTAAACCTGAACAAGAATTAGATTTTCCTGAAGATGTCATGTATGAGATTATTAATAGAGCTGTAGTAATTGCTTTAGAGAATATAGAATCTCAAAGACAATCTTCTAAATTTTAGTTAAACCAAGTATCTGAATAATTATGCGCGAAAGAGATTTTCAAATAAATGTAGAAAGGCAACTGAATAACATTATAACAAACTATAATGATACTATTAAGTTTCCTTCAGATACTTTGTTTCATTTCATAAACAAAGCTAAAGACGAATATGTTAAACAGAACTTTAGAGTATTCTAGAGAAATCAAGAGATTACTGATAACATACGTACTTTAGTAAATACTAAGAGCTATACTACTTATAGCTTTAGTAAATTAGGTAATAAATGGGAAGCTGATTATCCTGAAGATTATATGTTTGCACTTGGTGAAAATGTATATATAAGTATAAAGGATAATAAATGCAATAACTTAATTACTCGTGAGTCTGATGTAATAGAGGCTACAATAGAGACAGTAAGCTCTAGACTAAGTAATAGTCTATCAGATCACAGATTGCGTTATAATCAAGCAAAACCTATTAGAGTATATACTGACAATAAAATTGTATTATATACTGATGGTAAATATGATATAAGTTCTTATGAGCTTACTTACTTAAGAAAAGCCAAGGATTTAGGTACTCTCTAGGATTTAACTAAAGAGTATACAGATTTACCAGAAAATACACATTAGGATATAGTTGATCTAGCAGTTCAAATGATAGTACAAACTATACCTAATACAAGTTCTAAGAAATCTTAGGACGAATAATTAAGGCGCTTACCAACGTGGAAATCTGAAATAATGAAAGTAGAAAGTAAGCGAATAGACTAAGCGCTAATGTCTAATTTAAAAACAAACATTTAATATGATAACTTCAGTACACTCAGTTCTGATTGGAAAACAAGCTCCGGCTTCTTACACTACAGTGGATGCTTTAGCTGTTGGTGATGTTGCTTTGTTCGATGAGAATAAGGCTCTTATTAAGACTGCTGCTGATGCAGTAAATGCTAACTCTCTGTATGTAGGTGTAGCAGGTGAAAAGATGAATGTTACTATGCCTGATGGTACGGTAGCACAGAAAGCTAATATTGATTTCTCTACTGAAATTCAGAAAGCTTCTAAACCGTCTGCAGTAATTGGCGAATATGTAGCTCCTGTTGAAGAAAAGATTGTGATCACTTTGACTAACGCTACTATCATTGCTGGTAATCGTTACGTTTTGCGTATTGTTTATAAGGATATGTATGAAGCCGCTTGGCAGTTTACTCATACTTATGAAGTATATGCTGAAACTACTACTGCTAAAGACTTAGTAGACGCTTTCTTGAAGAAGATTAACGCACACAAGAACCGTAGAGTACAGGCTTCTGCTTCTGCTGCAGTTCTGACTTTGACTGCTATGCCGAAGGATGATAACGAAGGCGTTTATTCTTTAAATGAATATAGCGTTGTATCTATGGAAGCTTCTCTGTATGAGACTATTCCTGGCGCATTGCTTGCTAATCAGCCTAAGGCAGTTGTAGGTGCTACGATTGTTAAGACTGCTGGTAATCCGGGCAAGGGTTATTGGAAGCAAGTACGTGATGCAGAAGTACGTAACATGGGTTATAAAGGTCACGTATTTACTGGCGCATATCCTATTGTTGAACAGGTTCGTAAAGTAGTAGAAGATGCAGAATATGATTATGCTATCATCGAAAACGATAACCTGTACTTGAGCAATGATAATCAGTACATCAAGACTACTCCGTTGACTACGGAAGTTTATTGTCCTAGTTTAGTTGATTCTATTGTAGATAAAGGTATTCAGTCATTTATTGCTGGTAAGACAATTGCCTAATCCACGTTAGAGAGATTGAATTTGGGATAAGATTCCTTTTACAAACTACAGAAGTGGAGTTGTGGAATATTCCACTCTCCACTTTTTTTATTGTTGATATATGGACAAATTAACAAATATACAAATAGATGGTGATAAACTGACCTTTAAGATAGAGACTGAAGTAGATCTTAGTAACTATGGTAAGGAAGTTTATATAGATGAAGTATGGAATTTAAAGAACATACTTGAAGACAGTCCTATACATAACATTAGCTTTTCTGAGAATATTACAGTAGATTCCGAAAATAATGTAACTGTAACTAATGACGATATTCTGGAATTAGATTGGAATATGAAATACGTTACTTTGAGATGTTTTACGGAATAGGAAGAAATTCATTTTCATGGCATATACTACAATCCTTCAATTGTATATATGGCAGAGATTAGGAAATTACATACTCACTGCTCAACTTGTTTAGATGATCAGACTATGCAGAACATAATGTTAGTAGTCTTTAAGAGATAGTTGCTTGAGTATGCTTTAGCATCCGATTACTATCGTGATGCTTTACAATTATATGTAGATATCTGTAGATTACTTGAGATATCTATCAAACCAAAATGTGCAGCTAGTACTTGCTGTAACAATGCTATTCTTACTCAGAAAGGTGATTGTTTCAATACAGAAAACGATAAGTGTCTTCATTTAGAGAAAGAGCGTAACTCTGCTACTTTATTTAGTGGTATTTGTTACTCTTGTTCTAACAATACTTGCAGTACAGGAAATTGCAGTAATGGTTATTGTAAATTATAAAATAAATAGATATGATACAAAAATGTGATGGTGTAAAGATATTGGACTTAGAAGAGAAGCTTGAAGCTACAGGTAGTGAATACATTGTTACTGCAGAAAAAGACAATAACTATAAATTACCGCTTGAATCTGTAGCTGATATAGTTATAGGTAGTTCTAAGTTTAAAGCTGCAATTAAGGATGTATATGAATCAAGTACACCTACTGCATCTGTATCTTTGGATAAAGACCAATTCCTATTCTCATTTGGTATACCTGCAGGTAGAACAGGAGATGCTGGTAAAGATGGTAAAGATGGTAAAGATGGATAGGATGGCAAAGATGGTATTGATGGTGTACCAGGTATAGATGGAGATACTACTAGAGTAGTAATAGCATATAAGTCTACTAAGAGTATAGAAAGACCTGATACTCCTGTAGGAGGTAGTTGGGATTATGATACTAATACTATTACATATCCTGAAGGATGGTCTGGTAGTGATAGTAACCCTAATGGTTATGTATGGATGTCTAGTGCTACATTCTCTAGTAAAGGTACAATTGTAGTACCTTGGAGTACACCTGTAAGACTTACTGGAGCAGATGGTCATGATGGAGCTGATGGTAGTAATATTGAATTCGTGTATAAGCTTACTGTAACTAGTTTAGTTACACCTACTAAACCTACAGGTAACAGCCAGACTGAAGCTATTAGACAAGGGTGGACTGATCATCCTACAGGTATTAGCGAACAATATCAATGTGAATGGGTTTGTTCACATAACTTACAAACTGATGGTAGTTGGAGTGAGTGGAGTGATCCTACTATTTGGTCTAAATGGGGAGTAAATGGTAAAGATGGTGATGGCGTAGAGTATATATATCAGATTACTAAATTACCTGCTTCTCCTAAAGAGATTACAGATAACAACCCAGATCAAGATGAATATATACCTCAATCAGCTCCTGGTGAACAACCTTGGACAGATAATCCTACTGGAGTAAGTAAAGAATTCCAATACGAATGGGTTAGTCAGAGAAAGTATAAAGGTGATACACATAAATGGGGCAACTTTAGTTCTCCATCATTATGGGCTAAATATGGAGACAATGGTCAAGATGGTCAACATCTTAGAGTAATGTATACTAAGACATCTGGTAGCGACGTTAAACCTAGAGATCCAGATAGATTAAATATTAATCCTGGTAGTATCTGGGGTGTAGGTATGCCTACTGCAACTGGTAAAGAAGCTATATGGGGTATTCAAGCCCTTGTTACTTTTGATAATAAGTTAGTAATTGATGAATCCTTACCTGAAGAAGAAAGAGGTTGGCAAGGTCCTTACTTAATTACTGGTGTACCTGGTCTAGATGGTAATAATTTTAATTATCAAGTAGAAGCATTTAAGCAAAGTCAGACTCAACCTGAGAAGCCTACTAGTAATGACCCATATAATCCTGGTGATGGTTGGGTACTTACTCCTGATATGTCTACTGGTATATGGTGGAAATGTATAGCATTGGTTCAAGGTGAAACAGGTTCTGTAATAGAATGGGGAGCTGTAGTAAAAGTAACCGGGCAGGGGGTTATCATTAAAGGCACTTTAGATTCTACAGATGATCTTCCAACTAGTGGTAATGAAATAGGAGACGGTTGGGTTATTGATGGCTTCTTATGGGTATGGAATGGTAGTGACTGGGTAAATGTAGGTAAGGTTCAAGGCACGGATGGTAACTACTATGAATACAGATTTGCTAGAAACAATAGTTGGAGTTCAGCTCCTTCGTTAGACCAAGATACTCGTTATCCTTCTGGTTGGAGTTCTTCAGCTCCTGCTTTAAGTGATGGTAAAGTCTTATGGGCTACTTTTGCTTATATCAACGGTAGTGATAATACTATGATAGAAGACTGGTGCGATCCATACTATATGACTGGTATGACTGGTGATAATGGTGGTTCAGGTGTTCCTGGAGTAGGTTATGAAGTTAGATACTGTAAAGGTACTGAAACTACTTATACAGGAGAACAATGGAGCGACACTATGAAGCGTAAGAGAGATCCAAAAGGTTGGTCTACAGATGTTCCTGAGTTAGTTAGTGGTGATGAATATAACTACATATGGTTTATTCAATGTAGAATAATAAATGACGAATTAGAGTCTGGTAAATATTGGTCTAAGCCTAATCCTATGGGAGGTATTATTACTCCAGATCCAGTAGGTTCACAACCTATAGCATATCCTATGGGTATATATAGTACTAGTACTCCTTATATTAACGATGGAGAAAAAGCTCCTTACGTATATGATACTAGTGATGGTAACTATTACTTCTTGAAATCAGTAATGACGTGGATTGGTACTCAATAGAATAATGTATCTCCAGCTACAGATACATCTGGCGCATGGACTAAGTTAGAAGGATACGAAGCAATCTATACTGACTTACTTATTGCACCTAACTCATTAGTAGGTGGAGCTGTATTTAATAACAACCTGATGTTCTCACAAAGAGGTAAGAACGCTAGTGGTGGTGATAGTTCTGAATATCATTTGATTAATACTTCAGATCCTATGAACACTTCTAACTCATTTAGACCTAATTTCTTGTTAGACTTTGAGAATGGTGAAGCTTACTTTGGAGCTGGAGGTATACACTTAGCTGCTGATTCTGAGAATAGTTAGTTGTAGTTAACTACGTCTGATACTAAGCTTACGTTAGATGGTAGCGGATTAAGTATGATTAATAATTCAAGCAGTGGCGCATTATCTACTTCTGGTACCTATATAAAGAAAAATAACATATCATAGCTTACAAGTGATTATTAGTTTAAACTAGATTCAACTGGCATGCGTATGGGTTAGGCCCAGTCTCCATTTACTGAGTGGTTTGGTTTAAATTCTAATGGTAGTGGACAGTTAGCAAAAGGTAATATCGCTTGGAATTCCTCTGGGGAAATTAATGAACTTAATGTAGGAGATAGTGCTAATGGTAAAGTAGTATTAGCAGGTAATAGTTTCAGTGGACTGAGAGTGCCTCAAACTACAGATACAGATTTCTATCTAATAGATATATACGGATCTTAGAATACAACTCCCAAATCAGGAACAATATACGTTAGAAGTAGTAATGGTTCATAGATATATATATCTGGAGATGGTAGCATATATGTACAAAAAGTATCAGGAGGTAACACCTATTCCGCTAGTTTAGACCCAACAGTAGGTTTGGTATTCAAAAAAAATAGTGCTACTACTAAAACATACGCAAACGCATAATTACTATGGATAAAGCAAAAGAATATATAAATAGTAAAACAAACTCTATACTTAAAACTAATATACTTAGGAACAATAGAGATGTTGTAGCAACCATAGTATACAATGAATTGACAGATTTATTGGAGTTTAGTAACACATCTAGTGTTACTACTCCTATAGATTCTGAAATACTAAAGAGATACTTACATTAGGTTAAACCACAATTATATAGTGGTGTACCTATGAAACTCAAACCGTATTGTATTAAGTGTGGTTGTGGTAATGGATACTTTAGAGGATTGTATGATCCTTATGTATTAGCATTGTTGACAGAGGATGCAGATCCTTGGTTATGGGAAGATAACGGTGTAGTACTGTTAGAATAGTAGAAAGAAAATAATTTGATTGACAATGATAGCAAGAATTAAAGGTTTAAAGATTAGTCAAGCTTCAGAACGTACTGCTGTCACAGGATAGGAAATGATTCCATTCCAAGATGGTGAAAGAAATGGTAAGATCCGAATGATAGAGTTTAAAGATATGACTATGTATATCTTTGATCCTACTATCGTTGATGGTAAAGTAAGTCAAGAAGATTATGACGCATTAAAGCAAGCTATAGAGGAAGGTAAGCTTATCTATACTATTAATTCTAATAGAAATGGATTAGACTTAGCAACTGAAGTAGCTATAGTTGGTGGTACTATATACATTGAATCTCCTGACTTTATTAAAGAAGAAGGTACAGATAATATATCTCAAGTAGTATTTGATACTATTACTGTAGATGGTTCATTAAACTATAGTAAAGAACAATATACTACTACAGTTATTAAGACTACTGGAGATGGTACTAAAGTACTTACAGATAATGGTCAGTATGTATATATAGGTAATTTAGCATTAACTAACATTAAGTTTAAAGACGGTACTAATACATCTACTTATGATTTAGTAACCAATGGCATTACCTTTAGACAGAATAGTACTCCGTGTGTATCATGGAACACTATTAAGAGTGGTAACAACATCTATATGGATATACGTATAGCTAATGCTACTGCATCTATGGACGGTCTAATGAGTAAGGAAGACTATGTAGAACTTAATACTACTATACCTGGGCAGATTGAAGATCTAAAGGAAGCTGACTCCAATATAAATAATAGAATAGACGATCTTGATGATAAGATTGATAAGGAGATTGCCGATAGAGAAGCAGAGATAGACCGTATAGAGAATAAGTTTGATGGAGTTACTGATGAGCTAGAGGATGCTCTACAGAAAGAAATTGAAGATAGAAAAGCAGGTGATACTACTATTACTAATAGTTTAAATGCGTTCATTAGTACTAAAGGTCAACCAGGCGGTTTAGCTGAATTAGACTCAACTGGTAAGGTTCCTGCAGCTCAATTACCGTCTTATGTAGATGATGTATTAGAGTTCTCTACTAAAGATCAATTTCCTCAAACTGGCGAAACTGGTAAGATATATGTAGCTAAGGATACTAATCTAACATATAGATGGACTGGTACTCAATACTTAGAGATTAGTTAGAGTTTGGCATTAGGTGAAACTCCTAGTACTGCATATCCTGGAGATAAAGGTAAAGCTAATAGAGATGCTTTAAATAGTATGCCTACTAAACTTACTTCATACCTTACTCCTACTACTAGTACTGGTGAATTAGTTAAGATTAACTATAAGTATGCAGCTAAAGATGGTTTGAATTATGGTCCATTACAGGATGATAACATAGATATACCATCAGCTACAACTACTAATGCAGGCGCTATGTCTGCAATAGATAAAGGTAGATTAGATGATTTGTATGATGAATTTGGTAGTATACAGAATCCTGGTGATAAACTTGATTCACTACCTAATAACTTAGTTACTGGTATAGATGCAACATCTAGAAATGCAACTAGTGTAACTATTAACTATAAGCAATCTGATTTATCTGCAGCTAGTAATTCATATGCGAATCCTATTACTAAGTCATAGACTATACCTGCTGCTACACAATCTGCAGCTGGTGTAATGACTGCTAGTGATAAGTAGAACTTAGACGTTAATATACCTAATAGAATTACTAATCTAGATAATAGAGTAACTACTGAAGTAGACAGATTAGAAGAACTTATTGAGAATAGTTCATCTGAGATTACTAATGATTTAAATGTAGAGATACAAGCTAGAAAGGATGGTGATGCTCAGTTACAGACTAATATCAATAATCTGTAGTCTACTATGAATACAGAATTAGCTAAGAAGGTTGGTAAAGTAACTGTAGCTGGTTCTGGTAATGCTGTTACTACTGCATCTATTAGTGGTGATACTCTCACTTTAACTAAAGGAGCTACATATAATAACTACGTACATCCTGCTGGTTCTGCACCTAGTAAATCATCTGGATTCTATAAGTTCTCTACTGACTCTACTAGTCACGTAGCTAGTGTTACTGCTGTAACTAAAGCTGATATAACTGCATTAGGTATACCTGCATAGAATACTAATACTACTTATACATTTGCTAATGGTTCTGCTGGTAATTTCACAGTAACTCCATCTGGAGGTAGTGCATAGACTGTAAGCGTTGGTAAGCCAGCTAATGCTGGCAATGCTGACACAGTTGGTGGTATCAGTCCATCTGCTTTTGTAAAGAAAGCTGGGGATACTATGACGGGAGCATTAACAATAAATCAAACTTCATCAGTAACTCCTTTAACTTTACACGGAACTGATGTTTCTAGTTATATACAGTTTATTAATAGTGGAGCACAAACTGCAGAAGTAGGGTATACAAATTCATTAGGTACATATTTGTATAATGATAAACTGACAACTCATCCGTGTATATCATTAGGTAGAGTAGATAGTTTAGATGAAGGAGCAACTTTCTATTATGGAGGTACTCATTATAAATTACTCCATAAAGGTAATTATGCTAATGAGTTAGATTAGCGTTATTTACCAAAAACAGTATATAACTATGGTAATGGCTGTTTAGTGAGATTAAGAAATTCAGCTAGTGATAGTACTATGATTACAGTGAGAATTTTTGGTAATTCTTACTATGGTACTAGTGTTCCATTTGATACAGTAATATAGTTCTACAACTATCCTCCTGAAAATAAAATATTATAGGCTACTGGAGTTAATAATGGGTATAGCTTTGGTGATATAAAAGTATTTAATTACGATAATCGTATTTATTTGTGGTTTAAATAGCCGCACCAGTATGAAACTTTTATAGTTCACGCATATCATACTGGCGATTTTCGTAATATGGTAGAATCTATAAGCAATGCCGCTATGCCTACTTCTGGAGTAACCAGAACGGTAACTATAACTCCTAAATAGTCCATATATGCTGGAGATGATATTGTTAGAGCAGCTGGAAGTATAAATATAGAACACACAAATGAAATAAATTCATATAATAGTGATCTATATTTAAACCATAGAAATATGGATGGAACCAAAAATATCATAATGTGTGGTAATGGCGGAGGCGTTGTAATAGGTGGTAATACTACACCACCTCAAAAACTACATGTGATAGGTGGTATTTCATCTACTGAAAAAATATACGCAGCTAATGGTTTCTTCAAAGAATCCGATGCTAGATTAAAATCAGACATTAAACCATTAGATTATACTTTAGAACAGATATGCTCTATACCTACTGTATCATTTATAATGAATGATTAGAAGCAAATAGGTACTATAGCATAGAACTTAGAGGAATTAGGTTTTGAAGATATAGTAACTGAAGGTGATACTCTTAAAACTGAAGTAAAGAACCCTGAACAGTTTGAATCATTCACTAAAGATGGTGAAGAGTATGTTAAGGTTAAGAAGGTAGAGTATGAAATGTTAGGTGTATTAGCTATTGAAGGAGTTAAGATGCTTAAGGATGAGATTGAAAAGCTTAAAGCTGAAATAGAAACTTTAAAGAATAAGCAACATGAGTAATGAAATAGCAACATATTCTATGATATTAAGTAAGCTTAGTCTAGGTAAGAGTGGGACAGAATGTCCTACTAAGACCTAGATTTTAGCTATTAATTCATTAATCGTTATTGATAATGCTTCTACTTATGGAGCTAACGAATGTGTAAAGATAGATGATATACGTAAGAAAGCAGAGACTTGGAATTACTACTTAACAGTATCACCTACTAGTATGTCATTTGGAGCTGGCGGTGGTAGTAAGTCTTACACTGTTAGTTCTTATAAAAGAAAGGTATTAGACGGAGTAGAATAGAGTGGTGATACTAATGTATCATTAAAGTCTACTACTATATCTGGTACTGGATTCTCTTTAAGTGGAACTACAGTAAGTGCTTCTGCTAATGAAATTACTTCAAATAGAACAGGTACAGTTACTATAACTTAGAATGAGTCTAATAAGACAGCTACTATTAGTTTGTCACAGGATGGAGATGATGTTAGTTCATATGGTGAATGGACTATATCTGTATCAGCTAGTCCCACTAGTGTATCTAGCAGTGGCGGTACTTCTACTATTACAGCTAGTGCTAAGAGAACTGTATATTGGGCTAGTGGAGATGTTACTGAAGAAACAGGCAATCCTACAC
>CEAR01042328.1_pt1 | contig 111663 bp, 86 predicted proteins | sample 557461 | NCBI WGS metagenome assembly CEAR01 (sample SAMEA3182075, study PRJEB8094) | gut metagenome | biome: human; feature: gut; material: Stool; isolation source: human stools | place: Canada | collected 2012-03-14 | reverse complement strand
CCACCGCCTTTCTCGTGGCGGGCAGCAGCCCCAATATGGCAAGGGTCAGCAGCATATCGCACCAGAAGGTGGGGCTTGCCGGGGAGGTGTTGGGCCAGAAGCAGCCCGCCGTCCAGAGCAGATACTCCGCGAACGCAAAGCAGAGCACGCCGATATGGAAATACCGTATATTCCGCGCCGCGCCCGTCTGCGTTTTCGCATAGACAAGCCCGCGAATGGCGCAGTAAGAGAGCGCGATCATCATGCCGCACCAGATCAGGTTGGAGAGAATGTCCCCGAAGGTGCAGTAGAACGCCAGCAGCGGAAGGCCGAATGCAGGCGCAAGCCATGCCCTGCGGCAGCGGAAACTGCGTTCCTCCGGTGTGGAGAGCGTCGCCTGCAAAATGCGCAGGAAAATTACGCTCGCCACCCAGCCGAACTCCGACACATAAAAGACGCGCGGCGTGGTATCGAACAGCAGCAGATACAGCGTCCAGTAGAGCGCGCCGAGGGCAAAGCAGCCGTAGAAGCACAGCAGCAGAAAATACGCCTGTCGCCCACTTTTCCGGTAGGAGATACCCGAGAGCAGCGCGCCCACGAACGTGACCAGCAGTTGCAGCAGGTTCTCAATCAGCTCCATGCGCATCCTCGCTTTCCTCGTTCTGCCCGTCCTCCCGGTTCATCTGCCGCAGCCGGAAGCACAGAACGGTCACGCACACGCCGAGTAAAAACGCCAGCAGCCCGATGACGATGTATCCCAAGGCAGCGCCGCCGCCGTACATACTGGCCGCCGTTTCAAAGCCGGAGTAGTCGCCTGTCTGGATGTTTGCGGCAATGCCGGGCATGGCGAGGGACGCACCGATGAGCAGCGCAAGGCACGCCGCCACAGCGGAGATCATCGTGATCTTATCGCGCCGCAGCCGTTTCTCTCGCTCAATTTTGGCGATGCGCCGCTTCGTCTCCGCAACGCGCTCCTCATGACTCCGCATTTGTGATCCCCTCCCGTTCTAAGAGCCTTCGCAGGCTCTCTTTTCCGCGATACACCATGTTGGTGATCTGTTTTACCGTTTTTCCCGTGACCTCCGCCGCCTGCGCGTAGCTCATATCCTCAAAATAGGTGAGATACAGAACCTCCCGATAGTCCGGGTTCATTTCGCTCATGCAGAAATGCAGAATGCGGTTTCGCTCCTCGGTCTGTATAACCTCCTCCGCCAGCAGCCGTCCGTCCGGCTCGCCGGTCAGCGCATCGAGGCTGAACAGGGGCTTTCGCTTGCTCTTATGGCGCAGCGCCATGTGCCTCGCCGCCTTATAGAGATACGCCTTGAAGCCGCCGTCCCGGATGCGGGGCTTTTTCGTGAACAGATCGGCGAAAACGTCCAGCATCAGCTCCTCCGCCTCGTGAACGTCGTGCAGATAGCCGTCAATATACAGGGTCAGGGGATCGCCGTATTTTTTCATCAGGGCCTCCAGCCCCGCGTCATCGCCGCTCAGATATTGGCGGTAAAAAACCTCGTCGCAGGTCATAACGTTCACTTCCTTTTTGCGGATGCTAAAATGCAGAGGGGTATCCGTCAGGTGCTTGTCCTGCCGGAGATCATACTCAATATGGAACATGATATACGAAGATCCGAAGAAACACAAGACATCCGGAAAAATGTTCAGCAGAAAGCTGCGAATAGGAGAGAGTTTTTTGAAGAAGTCCTCCAAAGCTGGTCACGCACTTTGCAGAAAGAACGGTATAATAAGTCTGCGTCCGGGTGCAGGGACACAGAAAGAGAGAACAATATGAATGAGACTTATATCACCACCGAGCTGCTTGCGCGGTATGCCCACAAGCTGTACGAAGAAGAAAAAAGCAGCGCCACCATCGAAAAATACATCCGAGATGTCCGTACTTTTTCAAAATACGCCGGTTCACAAGCGCTCACGAAAGACCTGACAATTGCATATAAGCGTGATCTTCCGACCAGAGGTTACACGATTTTATCGGTCAACTCCATGCTCGCCTCGCTCAACAGCTTTCTCGTTTTCTGCGGCAGGGCGGACTGCAAGGTTAAGCTGTATCGCGTGCAGAAGAAAACATATCTGGCTGCAAATCGGGAACTGAGCAAGGCAGAATACCAGAGGCTTTTGCACGCTGCCAGGAAAGATCAGCGGCTGTGGCTGCTGCTGCAAACGCTCTGCGCCACGGGAATCCGCGTATCCGAGCTGCAATATTTTACGGTGGAGGCTGTCCGAGCCGGAGAAATTTCCGTCGCGTGCAAGAGTAAGACGCGAAGCATTCTGATTCCCAGGGGGCTGCAAAACATCCTGCTGCAATACGTGCGCAGCGCGAGAATCGAAAGCGGGCATATCTTCCGTACCCGGACCGGCAAGCCGATGAACCGCAGCAATATCTGGTCTGCCATGAAGCGGCTGTGTGCGCAGGCAAACGTAAATCCGGACAAGGTGTTTCCCCACAATCTGAGGAAACTCTTTGCCCGGACTTTCTATCGTATGGAGAAGGATATTGCAAAACTGGCAGATATTCTCGGCCACAGCAGCATCAACACGACGCGCATCTACATCATGTCCACCGGCACAGAGCACCGCCATCAAATGGAAAAGCTGGGTTTGCTTGCTTAGCGCAACGGGACACAACATTATTTTTCTTATGTAGTAGACGCGCCGACCGAATGGTCAGACTGCACCCGCTACTTATTAGGAATAATAACACTTTTTATGAAATTCTTCAAGCCTAAATCGTAGATTTATCATTCAAGAACCATGATTCATCCATGTCAGGCGAACAGAACGATATGGAAAATCGGCCAATGAATCTGCATTTTTCATTGGCCTGTTTTTTTGCGCCCATTTGGGCATGGCTTGCGTTTCAGTGCAGCGTTTGGTCGTTCATCCTCACGCATTCTCCCATGCCCGTTTACTATATAAGAAAAATTATGTTCTATGGGGCAATCGATATGACCGCACAGACAACGCGCGCAAAAATTGCCATCGGCTATCGTATCGGTCATTTGCGCGTGGAAGAAGCAACGTCCCAGCACAAAAATGGCTACACCATTTGGCGCTGCCGCTGCGACTGCGGAGGAGAAATTCTGCTCGACACACGCACTTTGCAGCGCGGAACCATCACGGACTGCGGATGCAATACACATGTCAAGCCTGGGCAGCGAGATATCACCGGTCAGTGCTTCGGGCGTCTGACCGCGCAATACCCTTTGCCGGAGCGAGACGCTTCCGGGTCTACCGTCTGGCACTGCATCTGTGACTGCGGCGGCGAAATCGACGCGCCTCTGCATCAGCTTACAGCGGGCTACCGGAAAAGCTGCGGCTGTCTGAGCCATCCGCCTTTGAAAGACTATCTCGGCAAGCGGTTTTCCATGCTGACCGTAACCGGTTATGCAGGCAAAGAGGACGGGCAGCACCTGTGGCGCTGCAAATGCGACTGCGGGAAGGAAACGGTTGTACGCCAGACGAACCTGCAGAGCGGTAAGACAAAAAGCTGCGGCTGTCTGCAGGAGAAGCAGATTCTGGAAAATCTCAAGCTCTGCGAGGGTACGTCCGTTACCATTCTGGAAGCTGGCAGACGGCGCTTGCGCCCTACCAACACCAGCGGCGTGACCGGCGTTTACCGGAACAGGCGCACCGGAAGATGGTGCGCGCAGATCACGTTCAAACGAAAAACGTATTATCTCGGTGCGTATGAAAAGAAAGACGATGCCATCCGGGCGCGAAAACGCGGCGAGGGATTGCACGAGGATTTTATCGCGTGGTACTATGTCACGCACCAATTGACAGAAGGAAGGCCGTAACCGTATGAGCGCAGAAACGCGCGGAATGACGCTGAAAGAATACTGCATCAGAAGCCGCCGCGCGGAGTTGCTGCAGCAATGGCACTACGCAAAAAATGATGGGCTGACCCCAGACGCAGTTACCTGCCATTCGCGGCAGAAGGTCTGGTGGATCGATCGGCTTGGGCATGAATGGCAGCAGGAGATCTACAGCCGCACGGCACTCTGCAGGGGCTGCCCATTCTGCGCCGGACGGAAGGTTCTTGCGGGCTTTAACGATTTAGCCTCGACGCACCCTGCGCTGAGTGCGCAATGGGATTGGGAAAAAAACTTTGATCTGACGCCGCAGATGGTAATGGCCGGAAACAGCCGCAAAGTCTGGTGGCGCTGTGAAAAGGGGCATAGCTGGCAGGCGACGATCGCCTCCCGCGCCTCCGGCTGCGGCTGCCCGGTCTGCGCGAACCGGAAAATCCTGCCCGGCTTCAATGATTTTGCTACGACCCACCCGGCGCTTGCTGCCGAGTGGCATCCAACAAAAAACGGCGACCTCACGCCGCAGAAAATCAGCTACGGCTACGACAAAAAGGTTTGGTGGCTCTGCACCAACGGTCACGAATGGCAGGCTGCCCCGAAAACGCGTGTCCGAATGGGCGCTGGCTGTCCGATCTGCGCAAACGATGTGGCGCAGGCAGGCTATAACGACCTTGCCACGCTGTTCCCCACCGTCGCCGCCGAATGGTACCCAACAAAAAACGGAAACCTCACGCCGTCACAGGTCGTGTCCGGCAGCCATCAGACAGTCTGGTGGCGGTGCTCGCTTGGTTACGAATGGAGAGCAGAGATCGTGGACCGGACGCGGGGTACCAATGGCTGTCCGTACTGCGGAAACAAGAAAGTGCTGGCAGGCTTCAACGATCTTGCAAGCATCGAACCGGAAATTGCCGCCGAATGGCATCCGACGCTCAATGGTGCGCTCACGCCCGAAATGGTCACAGCAGGAAGCAACCGCAAGGTCTGGTGGCTCTGTCCGGATGGGCATGTCTGGCGCACGGCGATCTCGAACCGCACGAATGCAAAGAAGCGCACCGCTGCCCCGTCTGCGCCGGAAACGTCAGCCAGAAGCACCAACATCTGCATCTTTCTCCGCAGACGGATGCAGAACGGAGGCGCGCATGAGACAGAGTTTCTTTGACTATTGCAGACTATATCAGAAGCAGAACCTGCTGGACGAATGGGATGCGGAGCGCAATCTGCCGCTCACGCCGCAGGCGGTCACCTACGGCAGTCATACGCCGGTCTGGTGGCGTTGCGAAAACGGACACGAGTGGGAAGCTGTGGTCTATACGAGAACCCACGGCAGCGGATGTCCGTTCTGCGCCGGAAAAAAGGCACAAGCAGGCTTCAACGATCTGGCAACGCAGTATCCGGAGCTGGCGCGGCAGTGGGATTATACGAAGAATATTCCTGTATTACCGGCAGATGTTACAACCGGCAGCCATCGGCTAGTCTGGTGGAAATGTGAAAAAGGACACAGCTGGCGCGCAAGCATCCATTCCCGCGCTTCCGGGTGCGGCTGTCCGGTCTGCGCCGGGAGGCAGATTCTCGTTGGAGAGAACGACCTTGCGACGGTGGATCCGGAGCTGGCACAGGAATGGGACACGGCGCGCAACGGCAAGCTGACCCCGCAGGACGTTCTGCCGGGGACAGAGAAAAAGGTCTGGTGGGTCTGCGGGCATGGACACCACTGGCGGGCGGCGGTCTCTGCACGGACGAACAGGCAAAGTGGCTGCCCATATTGTTCCGGAAAACTGGTGCTGACCGGCTTCAACGATCTTGCGTCACAAAATCCGGTGCTTGCCGCGCAGTGGGACACGGAACGAAACGGAACGCTCACCCCGCAGCAGGTCACGCTGGCCAGCAACCGCAAGGCATGGTGGATCTGCGAGAAGGGACACAGCTATCAGGCGGTCATCGCCTCGCGCGTCAACGGCAGCGGCTGCCCGTACTGCACAAACAAAAAAGTGCTCGCTGGATTCAACGACCTGGCGACCGTCGAGCCGCGCATCGCCGCCGAGTGGCACCCGACGCTGAACGGCAGTCTCACGCCCGAAATGGTCACGGCGGGCAGCCGGAAAAAGGTCTGGTGGATGTGTCCGCTGGGGCACGTCTGGAAAGCTGCCATCTACCCGCGAACCGTCGCAAGAAAATGCGGCTGCCCCGTCTGCGCGGGCAAAACAAAAGCCGCAAGCGTATAAAAAATACTGCCTGCCATTGGTGGGCTTCTATAGATATTTTTAATTATGGAGGAACATAAATTGAAGAAGCGAATAATTTCCCTGCTTTTGTGTCTCTGCATGGTATTCTCGCTTTTGCCGACGGTCGTTCTGGCCGAAGGTGGGGACTCGACTGCTCCGACAATCATCACAATGCAGTATGATGATTATGCGGACTATGGATCCGATGTGACGGTTGCTCCCGATGATACTGTGCTGGAAGTCGTTGACGGCAAGCTTCACGCGAAGGGCATCGGCAGTGCAACCTTCACCGCTGGCGGAACCGAATACTCGGTCACGGTTGAAAAGGCCAAACTGAACATCGTTCTGGTGGCCGGACAGTCCAATGCGACCGGTATTCACGGGAGCCTTGATGTACCTGCAATCACCCCGGACAAGGGCAATTCCTATTGGTGGGATGGCTCTGGGCTGATTGATCTGTCTAAAAAGGTTACAGATCAGGAACAGGGGGAAAGCAATAAGAGCGTGGGCTGGTACCCGGCGCTGGCTGCGGAATGGTATGCATGGACGGGCGAGAAGACCGTTATCATCCATGATTGCTATTCTGGTTCGTCGATCAAGAACTGGGTAACTTACGACGGCAATGTGCAAGAACGAACATATAATACAGCCAAAAAAGTGCAGAACTGCATCAAGGCGATCAATACGAACAACTTTGAGATCAAGCATGCCGGTTATTACTGGCTGCAGGGCGAGTCGGACGCATTCACAAATGTAGGTAATGGCGAAAACGATGTGTACCCGACTGCAGAACAGTATGAGAATGCCTACCGTGCCATGCACAGGGAGTTCACCGCTGCGCTAAACGAGGCTGGCGTTGGCAGCTACGGTGCGATCCTCTCCTGCCGCACGCGGCAGAGCGGCTATGCAGCGATCGAATACTGCGGCATGCGCGTGGCGCAGCAGGATCTGGCCAACCAGCATGCCGATATCTACATGGCGACCGTTCTGACGGACGACTGGCATGAGGCGGGCAACGTCAGCTTCACGGCGGCGTCCACCAAGTTCGACCCGCTGACCTACAGCAAGGCGGAGATGGGCGCGAACAGCATCCATTACAACCAGTCCGGTTATAACGTCCTCGGTCTGGATGCGGCGGACAACATGTATGCTGCACTTTTCAAAACGCCGAGCATTACGGATATCGAGCTGATCGGCCAAAACGGCTATACGAAGTATCAGAATGGCGAAACGATCAAGGTTGGAGGCAACATGCGTATTGTCGGCACGCTGAATACCGTCGATACCAACAAGGCGCAGATCGTTGCGCGGACGCTGCCCATCAGCGCGGCCAGCCGCGGTGTCACCATGACGCTGACGGATGCAAGCGGCCGCCCGGTCACGGACGTGATGGACAGCCGCGGCTGGATCGACACGACCAAGATGCCGGATGAGCCTCTGACGCTGACGGTCACGGCTGACAGCATCAGAAAGACTTATACGCTCAGCAAGGCGTCCGGCGGCACGACCCCGGCTCCGGAACCCGCTGACAGCTTCTATTACAACTGGGACTTCACGGATGACGCGCAGTATGGCGTGAATGCCGGCAAGGTCACGCTGTCCAGCAAGGCGGATCCGAATACGCTGACGTATACGGAGAACACTGCGACGCACGACGCAGCGGCTGGTCTTAGCAATAACGGCGGCAAATACTTCTCCATGGAAAAGGCCGTCACGCTGTCCGACACCGCAGAGTGGACGATCGAATGGCGCGGCGTGCAGACAACGGGCAACAACGGTCTGCTCCTGTCCAACAACAGCAGCGACTATGATGGCGATGGCGGCAGAACGACACCGTATCTCTATCTGCGCAACGGCGGCGATGGGGGTGCGTATGATGTCTCTTACTGCTATGGAGGCCCATATGGTGCAAGCGGTAATAAGCAGTTCAATCTGAAGGAGACAGACTTTGAGAAGAATCTGGAGACTGCTGCATGGAGACTGAGCTGCGACGGCAACCATACGCTGACGCTGACCAATGACAAGGGCTATTCGGCGACCGTAACGATCAACGGCCCGGTCACGTACAACGGTGTGCTTGGTCGCTTCGGAAGCCGTGCGACGCTGTGCTACTTCGGTACGATCGAGTACCTGAAGATCTACAGCGCGAACCGTGCAGCTGATGCAGCGACGCAGCACGATTATTTCTGGAAATTCACAAATGCGGCAGACGACAAGCTGGAAGCCGAGACATCGGACCGCTGGAGCAAGAATACGCTGCGCTTCAACGGCGCCATGGGTGATGTCACGGCAGACGGCCTGAAGAACTCCAACCGCAATGGCTATTTCGGCATGGAGACTGCTGTCGTCCTGCCGAAGAATGAGCCGTGGACGATCGAGTGGCAGGGCCGCACGACGGCGCAGAGCGTTCTGCTCGCGAACAACAACGAAACGACGGATCAGAATACACCGCACAAGGGCGGCGAGTACATCTACATTTTCAATGATCACCGTTTGGACAACCCGGATGACAACGGGATCTCGCTTCGTATCAGCGATACGAAGCCGGCGGCTACATTCAATGGTATCCCGACCGAGATTCGTGAGAGTGCGAATACGGTCTGGTATCTGATCCATGACGGCAGCGGCAACCTGAAGCTGGCGGCGAATGTCGACGGCAAGACGTTTGTCATGGAAGCTGCCAACAAGATCACGCAGGATTACACGTTCAACGGCGTTCTCGGCTATTTCACGCAGGACGCACCGTTCGACTTTGACGGCACGATCAAGTACCTGAAGATCTACCATTCTGCGGCAAACATCACCGCGACGGAAGACGCTAAGCTGACGATGGATACATCGGCGGTTCGGCTGACCGGCTATCAGGCAGACGACCCGCTGGATCTCACCAATCTGGTCGTGAAGTATGGCACTCAGGAGCTGGACCATTACAGTCTGACCTGCACGCCCGCTGTGCTGAGCGAAGGCAAGAACATTGTCCACGTAGAAGTTCGCTACATGGGCAAGTCTGTGTCGCAGAATCTTACAGTCTACACGTCGATCAACCCGTTCGAGATCACCGGCACGACGCTGGGTAATAAGAACCTCTACTTCCTCGGCGATACCGTTACTGTGACGGTGAAGTGCGGCGATACAGCCGCAGCTGTGAATGTGACCAGCACGTCCCCGGCCTTTACGCAGGACGGCAAGCCGACCAAGACCACGGACACGGACGGCAATGCAGTCTATACCTTCACCTTCAAGGTCACGGAGATCAACGGCTCTGGCGCAACGGTTGCGTTCAAAGCTGAGGCAGCGAATGCGCAGACCGAAGCCAAAGGCACGGCTGAGACGGGCGGTATCTACGTGAACCTCCGCAACCGCATCCACCTGAAGCTCAAGAATGCGGACGGCACAGAGATCAAGGACGCCACAGTCATCCGCAGAAACAACTACTGGTCGGATACCTATCAGCCCGAACCGGATCAGATGACCTATATCGAGGCAGACAGCGAATACCGCTGCCACGATTGGGCGGTTGCCAACGATGACAACGGCACGATCATCATCACGCTCAAGGACGGCAGAACGGCTACACTGACGACGGACAAGAACGGTCGTGATATCCGGACGCTACTGCATACCGGTAAGGAAGAAATCTACTGCGAGTACACCTTCCCGGCCTACAAGGTCACCGGCAAGCTGTTCTTCAACGGCGAACCTGTCCTGTACGACGGCAGAAACCAGATGACCAGCACCGTCTCCGGCAACTACGGTACGGCCATCCCGTATACCGAGCTGGAGAGCTGGGCGGAAGATTACGTCCGGAACACCCTTGACGTAGCCAACGGCCCGACCAAGGCTGCCGTCGAGATCAAGAAGGACGGCGGCACGGTCGCCCTCGACGAGTTCAAGTTCGGCGACGCCGGCAAGCTGCAGAACTATGTCTATGTCAATGTCAAGACCTATTACACCGTCACGTTCATGAACGGCGACGAGGTCTTTGCGGAAAACAAGGATGTTCTGTACGGCACGGCTACCCCGGTTCCCACAGAGGATCCGACCCGCGCGGGCTACAACTTCAAGGGCTGGGCAGAGGTAAGCGGCGACGCGCCCGCGCCTGTCACCGACACTGTCACGCGCACCGTGACCTATCAGGCACAGTGGACTCCCATCAAATACCGTGTTATTTTCGATGCCAACACGGATAACTATACCGGCACGATGGAAAGTCAGGTCTTCACCTATGACGTTGAGGCGGTGCTGAGAGAGAACGCGTTCGTGCGCACCGACGAAAAGGACGGCGTACAGCTCTATGTCTTCGACGGCTGGAACACCGCGGCTGACGGCACCGGCGATACCTATGCCGACAAGGCTGACTTCACGAATAAGTCCGTCAAACACGGCGAACAGATCACGCTCTACGCGCAGTGGAAGCACGTGACGAAGAGCCTGACCTACGTCAGCGAACAGGGCGATGCCCCGGACGCTGCGAATGTCGATATCTTCAGCGAAGTCGTCGTCGCAGGCGCGCCTGCGGATGTTGATACCACGAAGTACATCTTCAAGGGCTGGAGAAGCAACGTCGCAGTCGGCTACGAAGTCATGCAGCCCAACGACAAGTTCCCCATGCCCGCCACCGACGTCACCCTGACGGCTGTCTGGGAAGAGATTGTCCCGGCTGCAAAGGCTAACCTGACCTATGTTGACACCGTTAGCGACGGCGCTGCAGGCGCAGTCGAGACCGAGGTCGGCACCTGGGTCACCGTCAAGGCAGCTCCGGCCGCAGTAGACGGCAAGACCTTCAAGGGCTGGAAGTCCAACATCGGCGGCACTGTCTATCAGCCCGGCGACAAGTTCCAGATGCCCGCGACTGACGTCACCCTGACGGCTGTCTGGGAAGAGATTGTCCCGGCTGTCAAGCACAACGTTACCTATCAGTACGGCATTAAGACCAGTGTGACGACGGCACCGGTCGAATACGAGGTCGGCAGCATCGTCAGAGTCATGCAGAAAGACCCGTCGGAGACCGGCTACACCTTCACCGGCTGGCGTTCCAGCCATGAGGGCCGGATCTATCAGCGGGGCGACACCTTCGTCATGCCGGATACCGACGTCACCCTGACTGCCCAGTGGCAGAAGAACCCGACCGAGTACACCGTCACGTTCCTGGACGGCGACAGAACCGTCTACTCGACCAAGGGCGTTGCAGGCTCGCTGGTCCTGCTGCAGGATGCTCTGAAGAAGGAAGGCTATACCTTCGTTGGCTGGAAGAGCAATGTGGACGGCAAGGTCTATGAAGCGTCTACCCGCTACACCATGCCGGAACTCAATGTCAAGATGACCGCTGTCTGGAAGGCTGACCCCGCCAAGTACACCGTCACCTACGCCCTGGACGGCGGCGAAGGCACGGCTTCGGACAGCAACGCATATGTCGAGGGTGCATTTGTCACCGTCACGGACGCGGCTGTCACGAAGGACGGCTTCATCTTCGCAGGCTGGCGCTCCAACGTTGGCGGCACCGTCTATCGGACAGGCGACAAGTTCCAGATGCCCGCCAGCAACGTTGTCCTGACTGCCCAGTGGCAGCCGGAAGAAGCCACCTACACCGTCTCCACCAGCGTGGACGGCACCGTGAACGCGGTTGCAAACGGCCTCAAGGCTAACGCACTCTACAAGATCGAGGCTGCTGACCCGACGAAGGACGGCTACACCTTCGCTGGTTGGCTCCTGTCCTCCACCGGCACGATCGTCCATAACGGCGACACCTTCAACATGCCCGCCGGCAACGTCGTCCTGACGGCGCAGTGGGAACAGGAAGCCGCAAGCTACACCGTTACCTACAAGAATGGCGAGTCGAGCGAATCCGCAGACAGCTACAAGGCTGGCGCTTGGGTCACCGTCAAGGCAGCTCCGACCGCAGTGGACGGCAAGACCTTCAAGGGTTGGGAATCCAATGTCGGCGGCACTGTCTATCAGCCCGACACGACCTTCAAGATGCCGGATACGAACGTCATCCTGACGGCCATCTGGGACAGCGAGACCTACACGATCACGTGGAAGAACGGCGACGCTATCCTCAGCGAGACCACCGTCAAGCACGGCGAAACGCCAAAGTACATCGGCGAAACGCCCACGAAGGACGCTACGGTCGATAAGACCTACACCTTCAAGGGCTGGGATCCGAAAATCACCGAAGCCACTGAAGATACGACCTACACGGCACAGTTTGACGAAGCAGTCCGTAAGTATACCATCGAATTCTACAGCGAAGGCGTTTTACTCGCATCAAAGGAATTTGAATACGGTGCAGAGCCGGTACTCGGCTATGTTCCGACAAAGGCTGCCGACAACCAGTACACCTACGCATTCGCAGGTTGGACGCCTGACCGCACGAATGTCAAGTGTGACGCGGCTTATTATGCAACCTACACGGTTACGGAGAGAACCTATACCGTGACATGGAAGGTTGAGGGACAGGCCGACATCGTTGAGAACAGCTACAAGTATCAGGATATGCCGTTCTACAAGGGCGGTACGCCTGCCAAGGTCGACACGGATGATGCAGCATATGAGTTCACCGGCTGGAATCCGGAAATCAGCCCCATTGTTCGCGACGTGACCTACACCGCGCAGTTCCGCACCATCGGCAAGTACACCGTCAGCTACGATCTGGCAGGCGGCGATTCGATCAGGCCCGATGATGCAAAGTATGCAGTCGGCTCCGTCGTCAAGGCGGCTGACGTGCCGACCAGAACCGATTATGTCTTCGACGGCTGGCTGATCAGCTACGAAAGAAAGACCGTCAACGCCAACGGCACCTTCACCATGCCCGCGACCGATGTGACCCTGACGGCGCAGTGGACCCCGGCTGTTCAGGTCGGCGATGCCTACATCGTTGCAGCCGACCCGAAGCACGCGGTGCATGAGGCGGTCTACAGCGACAAGCTGACTGCCAAAAAGGCAGACGCCACCGGCGCTAAGATCACGAGCGGCGTGAAGTTCGTTCTGGTCGACGACGAAGGCCATGCGCTCGGCAAGACCGACCTCGGCCACGGCCTCACGCTGCATGACGACGGCACGATCACCGGCACGGCCATGGGCGCAGGCACGCTGCCGTTCAACGTCCGTCTGGCAAACCTCGACAACGAGTTCGTTTCCGAGGCCCGCACGATCACCCTCGTGATCGAAAAGGCTCCCAGAACCTGCTCCGTGTCGATCGCAAGCTGGACCTACGGCGACGATCCCAAGACGCCTGTAGTGACCCTCTCCAAGACAGAAGAACCGGAGACCACCACCTTCTATTACAAGGTCAAGGACGCTGACGACAGCACCTACACCACGGAAATCCCGGTCAACGCCGGCGACTACACCGTCAAGGCAGTTGTCGGCGAATCGGCAAATTATCTGGGCTGCGAAGCGTTCACCGATTTTAAGATCCTCAAGAAGCAGCTCAAGTCCGTAGCCCTGAGCGTGACCGCTCCGGTCGCCTGCGCGGCTGCGCAGACCACCATCGCGGACGGCGACGGCTTCACCGGCACGATCACCTGGACGCCCGCACCTGTGGACGGCAAGTTCGACTACGCGACCGAATACACCGCGACCGTCGTTCTGACGCCCGACAGCAACCACTTCTTCACGGCGAACACGAAGGCAGAGGGCTGGAGCGTTTCCTATGACGAGGCTTCCGGCAAGCTGACGCTGACGCACAAGTTCGAAAAGACCGAGCTTGGCAAGATCGAGACCCCGGTCATTCGCCCGAACGGCGGCAGATTCACCGGCCGTCAGACCGTGAAGATCACCTGCGCGACCGAAGGCGCCGTGATCCACTACACGACCGACGGCACGACGCCCACCGCGTCCAGCCCGGTCTATGACGGTGTGTTCACGATCACCGAGACGACGACCGTCAAGGCCATCGCCGTCAAGGAGAAGTACCTCGACAGCGAAGTCGCCTCCGCGACCTTCACCAAGTACACGCCGAGACCCAGCACCGGCGGCACCACTGTCATTCCGACTCCGTCGAAGAAGGATGATTCTCTGAGGTTCGACACAGAAGATCATTTCGCCTTCGTCAACGGCTATCCTGACGGCACGGTAAAGCCCAATGGCAACGTTACCCGCGCGGAAGTGGCTGCAATCCTCTATCGCGTCATGGACGCAGATTGTGTCAAGACGTATGAAACGACCAGATGCTCGTTCAGCGATGTTGTACGCGGCGACTGGTTCAACCTCTACGTTGCAACGCTTGAAAATGCCGGCGTGATCGTCGACACCAGAACGAACGGCAAGTTCCGTCCGAATGAGGCAATCACGCGTGCAGAGCTTGCCGCGATGCTGGCACAGTTCGCCGACACGAAGAGCGCGCCGAACTACTTCACCGACGTCACCGCGAACTACTGGGCAGCCAATGCGATCGCTGTCTGCGCGAAGCTCGGCTGGATCAACGGCTATCCCGACGGCACCTTCCGCCCGGATCAGACCGTGACCCGTGCAGAGATGATGGCCATGATCAACCGTGCGCTGGAGCGCACGCCGAAGTCGGTCTCTGACCTGCTTTCCGGCATGAAGACCTGGAGCGACAACGCGAACACCGGCGCATGGTACTATCTCGATGTGCAGGAGGCTACCAACAGCCACACCTACACGAAGTCCGGTACACATGAGACATGGAAGAAGCTGCGCTGACGCAGGCTTCTGAGCATCTTTCCCAGTTGACCACATAGCAACACAGAAGGGGCGGCTATTCAGCCGCCCCTTCACATTTACCATTTCATTATAAAGCAATGTAGCAACATTCCCACCGAAGGTTGCTATTTTTTTCTCCATATTCTTCAGCCTGCAGCATTTGGATGAATGCAACAATCATACGCTTTTGCTGCGCATTGCAGACCCCTGCAAGATGCAAGATCTCTGCAAGCGTGGGATCATTTTCGGACAGTTCCGGATAAAAGAGTTGATCGGCAGACGCGCCCAAACTGCGAAGAAGCAGTTCCAGGGAGTTGAGGCTCGGTCCCTTTTCGCCAAGCTCAATGGCAGATATCTGTCGCTCACTGACGGTGCTTTTTTCAGATAGCTGCGCGCGCGTAAGACCCTGTTCTTCGCGGATTTTTCGCAGAACTCTGCCAACTCGCTTTGAAACCGGATCATGTAATTCCTCCACCAGAAGATCACCTCCAACGCCTTTATTCTACATGAAAGGCAGTTTGCGGAAAATGTTCCATTGGTGGCAAAATGCAACCACTACTAGGGCATATCTTTTCTTGTGAAACAGCAATAATTGCAACCTGCCATTTTGGAAGTGTGTCAATGCAATCATCGTTATAGTTATGTCTGCTCTAGATGGAGTGCGTATGGTTGATAGAAGAAACCGGAAGCAGGCGGACTGCTTCCGATGGTGACCAGCAACCCAACAAATCGCAGTTCGATCTACATACAAGTGGCATCCGGAACACTGCGGTTTAAGCTATACCGTTTTTTATCATGAACCATTAGGGGATAATACCAACAGCCATTGGTGTATTCTTGCCGGAAACGGCAGGAATGTGCCGGTGGCTGTTTTCTGTCTGCCCCGAGCGCCTCCGCTTTTGAAATTTTGGTTTTCTCAAAATTTCAAAAGATTGGAGGAATCCGTAATGGGATTCAATTATGCAATCGAAAAGGCAAAGTTTGAAAGAGAATGGACGCAGCTCCGTGTCGAATATGAAAAGGCTGGCATGTCAAATGAAAAGATCAACATCTTGCACGACTACGATTGGGAAAATTTCAAGAAAGAACGGATTTACGCTATTCACACGCAGGAATTCAGAGAAGCCCAATATGACAACGGCAACAGTCAGGAGGATAAATCGCCGCTTTTTAAAAAGTTTTTGTCGGCAATCAGTCGGTGGGATAATTATGCGGCAAGCACAAGTACAGGCTGGATTGAAGATATTACGGATGAACGATTGGCAGCACGTCTAAAGGAATTGTCACAAGAAGATCTTGAACTGTTGACACAATTTATCATTCAGGGCTTCACACAGTCTGATTTAGAACAGATGGGATATGGAAAACAGTACAAAATTTCTCGGAGAATTTCACGCTTAAAAAATTTTTTGAAAAAATAATTGAAAACTGCATAAAAAGCGCGTTCTCGCTGCCTACCACATGAGGGGATCTTTTTTAAGCCCCCTCGCGCAGCTTGAAAAGTACATATCCAGTGACTGAATGACATCAAGCGGATGCGCCTGAAAAGGAACAGCGATGCGGAGGATGCGCGAAGACCACCTGTGCGGAAAGCATTGCTTCTGCATAAAGACGGCCCAATAAGGTGACGAGCGGTACCCATCCATCCAAAAGCAGCTTTGGCAAGCTGCCTCGCAATGATCTCGTTCGCGGACAATGGTACTCCTGCCCAGCCACAACGGAACGTAATGGGGGCAGCTCGGAGAGATCCTCGGAGGGGTGCAGACCCGTGCGCGGCGCCAGCCGCCGTTCAGCCGCTGCCTTGGCTCCGGGAAGAAGCGTCGAACAGGAGCAAGCATCAAAATTTCAAAAGCAGGGGCGGCTCTGCGCAATCAGAGCCGCCCCGTGGCTGAAGGAGAATCTTATGAATCCAAACATTGATTTTTTAGGAATCTGTCAGCTCCTGAAAGCGCTCCGAACGGTCGGATTTTCTGAGACTGAGATCAAAAAGATCGCGCGTCGGATCGCTGTCGGGCTTGGTGCAAATTTCACACTTTACGCTTGATTTTTCTCCGTTTTGGTTATAGCTATTACGCCCTTGGTGTGGTAGTGTGTGTTGCTGCAGAGGGAGGTGAACAGCATGGCAAAGAAGCAGACCGACGGAAATCTTGCGCTGGAACAGCAGCGGGTCATCGTAATCCCAGCGCAGGACGAGATCACCGCGCGAAAGCTGCGCGTCGCAGCCTACGCTCGTGTCAGCTCCTCCAGTGAGGATCAGCTCAACTCCTATCGCGTCCAGAATCAATATTATTCCGAGCTTATTTCTAACAACCCGGATTGGGAAATGGTCGATATTTACGCCGATGAGGGCATCACCGGCACGTCGGTTGAGAGGCGCGAAGATTTTCAGCGCATGATGCGAGACTGCCGGAAAGGAAAGATCGACCGCATTCTGGTCAAATCCATCTCCCGCTTCGCTCGGAATACGAAAGACTGCCTTGCGGCGATTCGGGAGCTCAAAGAACTCGGCGTCAGTGTTCTGTTCGAGGAACAGGGCATCGATACCAGCAAGGTGTCCAGTGAAATGGTCACGGCGATCATGGCGTCGTTGGCGCAAAAACAAAGTGAGTCAATTTCCGGAAATACCCGTATGGGAATTCAGTGGCGGATGGAATCCGGACATTTTCATATCAGTAATCCTCCACTCGGCTACAATTTGGAGGAAGGCGTTTTGTCAGCGACGGAGGATGGTATCTCCGTTGTAAAGTTCATTTTTGATTCCTATCTGTCGGGAAAGAACTCAAGGGAAATCAGTGAAAAGCTGAATTCACAGCAGGCGTTAAACCGGACATGGACCAGCAAAACCGTCGATTACGTTCTGCAAAATGAACGGTACGCTGGCAATGCGCTGCTGCAGAAACGATATACGACAGACAGCTTTCCACGAGTAAAAAAACGAAATCGCGGTGAGCGGATGCAATACTATATCTCAGACAGCAATGAAGCAATAATTACACAGGAGCAATTCGACCGCGCACAGGCGCTTCGCAAAAACCGAAAAGCGGAGCAGTCAGAAAACATCCGTGCATATTCAAAAAGGTGCTTCTGTTCCTGTGGCTCCAGATGCCGCTCCAAGTATATCAATCAAATTTGGTACTGGGTTTGTGTTGCGCATGAGGAACAAAAAGGTGTCTGCCCAATCAAGCAGGTACCGGAGGAAACTATTAACGCAGCGTTCTGCCGTCTGTACTACAAACTCAAACACCACGGAGAATCCATCTTCACGCAGATGCTCTCGAACCTCCCAAAAATCCGCTACAGCCGGATGCTTTGGAGCGAAGATGTGAGCTCCCTTAACAAGAAAATATCCGATATTCTCAGTCAGGTTCAATTCCTAACCCAGCTTCAACAGGCGGGCGGCGTTGATCCTGATACTTTTATCTCATCCAATAACAAACTCAGCGAACAGCTCCGCAGGCTGAAACAGGAAAAAGCAAGGCTTCTCGATACCGACAGCGACGATTTGGCGGATCGCACCCGCGATCTCATGGACGCGCTGGAGGACGGGCCGGATTTCCTCGACAGCTTTGATGCGGAGTTGTTCGATGCGCTTGTAGATAAAATTATCGTAGACAGCAACGAGCGCCTGCGGTTCCGCCTGAAAAACGGGCTGGAACTGACGGAACAGATTGAAAGGACACGACGCTGATGGGAAATCGGAAACTGCCGTTTGGCTACCAGATGCGCATGGGTGAGATCATCCGGAACGAGCCGGAAGCAAAAGCGGTGCAGGACATCTTCCTACAATATACGCTCGGCGCGTCGCTGAAAGAAATCGCAGAACAGATGAGCAAGACCGGCCCCGCCTATGACGAGGGCAAGAGCTGGAACAAGAACATGATCGCACGAATCTTGGAAAACACCAAGTACACTGGGGCAGACAGCTATCCGAGATTAGTTGACATAAAATTATTTGAAGCAGCCGTCGAGAAGCGCCAGACCAAGCAGCGTCTGCCAGAGCGGACACCTGCGCAGAAAGCACTCAAGCGTGTATGCTCCAAACCACCTACCCCGGAAATCGAACAGCAGGTCACGCAACTGCTTGGCAGGCTGGCAGAACAGCCAGAGCGTATCACGCAGCCAAAAAAACAGCCTCCGCCGATACACAGCACTACGCAGGTCGAGCTGTACGATATTCTGAACACACAACCGCTCGACGAGGATGCTGCCAGAAGCATAATCTGCAAGCTGGCGCAGGAACAGTATGATGCCATTGGCAATGAAGAATACGAAACCGAGCGCCTGCGGCGGCTGTTCACAGCCTTTGAATGTACGGCAGAACTCAATGCGGAATTGCTGCAAAGCGCCGTCTCCGCTGTGTTGGTGACGCGCCAGTCGGTGCGGTTGCAGCTCAAGAATGGACAGATTGTAGGAAAGGAAGATCTTGCATGACAGACGAAAAACCGCGTGTCATTATCATTCCACCCAAGCCAGAATTGCAGCAAACGGCTGCGGTCACAAAGCAGCTTCGTGTCGCAGCGTATTGTCGCGTCTCCACAAAAGAGGAAGAACAGGCGAGCAGCTACGAAGCCCAGTGTGAATACTACACCGATAAAATCATGTCCAACAAAGAATGGACAATGGCCGGTATTTTTGCGGACGAAGGCATCACAGGCACGTCCACGAAAAAGCGCACAGAGTTCCTGCGGATGATTCGTCAGTGCAAACAGAAAAAGATTGACCTTATTCTTACAAAGTCCATCCAACGATTTGCCCGCAACACGCTCGACTGCATCAACTATACGCGCATCCTCCGGCAGCTTGGCATCGGAGTCCTCTTTGAAAAAGAGAATATCAACTCGCTGCCGCCCGACAGCGAATTTATGATAACGATGTACGGCGCGATGGCACAGTCCGAAAGCGAATCCATCTCCGGCAACATCCGGCGTGGCCGACAGATGCATGCAAAGGTCGGGACGCTCAAAATTCCATGCCACTGGCTTTACGGTTACAAAAAAGATGCAGACGGCAAGTTCTGCATCATCCCTGAGCAGGCCGAAGTGGTGCGCGAGATCTATGAGCGATACAAGGACGGCGCCAGCCTGCGCAACCTGAAGGACTGGCTGGAAGGAAACCAGATCAAGACCGTCCTTGGCACGGCCGATTGGTCGATCTCCGTTATCAAAGGCATCCTGACCAACGAAAAATACTGCGGCGATGTGCTGCTGCAAAAGACTTTCTGCACCGATGTCATCAGCAAAAAGATCGTCAAAAATATCGGGCAAATGACACAGTACTACATGCCAGACCATCATGAAGGCATCGTCAGCAAAGAACAGTATCAAGCGGTACAGGCAGAAATGGCAAGGCGCGGCGCCCTGCGCAGCCCATCCAAACAGGCTGTGACAGGACGCTCCTGCTACACCAGCAAGTACGCTTTATCCGACCGACTGTTCTGCGGCGAATGCGGGACGCTCTACCGTCGAAAAACACGAAATGTAAAGGGAAATATCTATCACGAATGGCGCTGCATCAGCCGCTTGGAGTACGGCAAAAAATACTGTCACGAGTCCCCCACTCTGCGGGAGATCCCGCTGCAAAGCGCGATACTGGCAGCAATCAACTCCGCCATGAGCGATAAAGCCGCTCTGGTTGACCGGATCAAGAATGTGGTCTCGCTGGAGCTTCTGCCGGTGCAGGGTCAGACCATGAGCCTTGCCGATATCGAACGGCGGCTGACGCAGCTCGATGAGCAATTCCAACAGCTTCTGGCGGAAGCCATTGACGCCGACGATAAAGAAGCCTGCAACGCGCAGTTTACGGAAATCCTGACCGAGCAGACTGCGCTCAAAAAGCAGAAGGAAACGATTCTGCAAGGCAGCGCTGACGCAGACCGCGTCAGCACCCGCATGAAGCAGGCAGAGCAAGCCATAGAGAATACCGCACAGACGATCACAGAATGGAACGAAAACGCCGTCCGGCAGATCGTAGAGCGCGTGACTGTCCTCTCTGCTGATGAGATTCTGGTGCGGATCAAGGGCGGCGCGGAAATCAAGCAACGATTGGAGCGATGAAAATGATATATGCAACCGGCGATCTTCACGGAAACGTTCTCCGTTTTCAGCCGCAATACTTTCCGGAGCAAGCGGAGATGAGCAAGATCGACTACATGATCGTCTGCGGCGATTTTGGCTGTGTCTGGAACGGCAACAAGAGTGACGATCCGCAGCTTGACCGGCTGGAGGCCTTGCCGTTTACGATTCTGTTCGTGGATGGAAACCATGAAAACTTTGATGCTCTGAGCGAATATCCCGTGGAGCAATGGCACGGCGGCAAAGTACACAAAATCTGCCTGCACGTCATTCACCTGACGCGCGGGCAGGCGTTCGAGCTGCAAGACCGTACCTTCTTCACAATGGGCGGTGCGCAGAGCCACGACATTGCAGACGGCGTTCTGGATATGGACAGCTCGGATTTTTATGGACGATATGATTCCTTGCGCCGCAATCACGGTCAGTTCCGCATCAACCATATTTCATGGTGGCGGGAGGAGCTGCCATCCGATGAGGAATATGCCGAAGCCATGCGGATGCTGGAGCGGCTGGACTGGAAGGTCGATTACATCATCACGCACTGCGCCCCGACAGCAATTCAGCAGAAGATCAATGCCAATTTCAGACCAGACAAGCTGACAGATTTTCTGGAAGAAGTTCGCAGCCGCAGCCAGTTCCACTACTGGCTGTTCGGACACTACCATGATAACCGGATCATTGATGAGAAGTACGTTATGCTTTACGAGCAGATGGTACGGATATTATAAAAGAAAAGTGTAGTTACATGAGAACACAATGTGGTGCCATAGATGGTGTGAGTATTTTACTTGCATGCCAGCTTGTCTGCATTTATAATGAAAACAAACGAAACGGAGGGCTTGCAGTATGGAGCGCGCCACAAATTCCAGCCTGATTTTATACACGACAGAGGACGGCTTGACAAAAATCGAAGCTACGTTTGACCGAGATACGGTCTGGCTTTCCATCGACCAGATGGCGGACCTGTTTCAAAGAAATAAGTCCACAATTTCGCGCCACATCGGTAATATTTACAAAGAGGGCGAATTGGACAGAACTGCAACTGTTGCAAAATTTGCAACAGTTCAGATAGAAGGCGAACGGCAGGTGGAACGGCAGATTGAATACTACAATCTGGACGTTATCATATCGGTTGGGTACCGTGTGAAATCCCAACGCGGTGTTCAGTTCCGCATGTGGGCGACCGCGATCCTCAAGGAGTTCATGAAAAAGGGCTTTGTGCTGGATGATGACCGCTTGAAAAATCTCGGCGGCGGCAACTACTTTGATGAGCTGCTTGCCAGAATCCGGGATATCCGGTCTTCTGAAAAGGTATTCTGGCGGAAGGTGCTGGAGATTTATGCGACCAGCATTGATTATGACCCCAAGGCTGAAAGTACCGTTTTGTTTTTCAAGCAGGTTCAAAACAAAATGCATTGGGCAGCACACCAGCATACAGCGGCAGAGGTTATCTACCAAAGAGCGGATGCAGAAAAGGAGCATATGGGACTGACCTCGTGGCGCGGAGACCAGATCCATCGTGCAGACGTTGAGGTGACGAAAAACTATCTCAGTCAGCCAGAACTGGACGCGCTCAACAAAATCGTAACTGTATATCTGGACATTGCAGAAGTCCGGGCATTAAATCACGAGCCGATGTATATGAAGGATTGGCTGGAAACCATAGACGATTATCTGAAAATGACCCGCAGAGAGATTTTAACAACCAGCGGTCATGTGTCGAACCAGCAGGCATTACAGAAAGCCCATGCCGAATACGATAAATACAAAAAGCAGCAGGACCTGCGGCTTTCGCCGGTTGAGCAGAGCTTTCTGGACAGCGTAGAACAGTTGGAAAGACTAGAAGATCAAGCGCACTGAACGTAAAACAGGGCAAAGAGAAGCACGGTCACGGAACCGTGTTTTTCTTTGCCCTGCAAAGCATATGAGATTATCGGCGCGATGTATTCAAAAGCGCTGTTGTCCGTGTATTGATGCCCATAAGCTCCCGTTGCGTCTGTCGGTTCGTTTGGCACATAGGCATCAGAAAATTCACAGCCTTTCGGATCTGCTGAAGGTCAGAAGAAGTGAGGGCGTTTTGATGCAGATGCTCCAAAACACGGCTATAAGCGTCCTTCAAGGATGCGGACACGGCAGGCTGAAAGAAATAGGTTGAGATCAGGCCGCCGATCAGGGCGGCTTCGTTATCGGTGTACTGCATGGTTGCTCTCCCTTCGCAAGAATCAAACGAACGGAGCAATCATACCACAAAATATTGTAGCAGGCTATTCGCAAAACGACGAAATATACGATGCGCGGCAGCGCGGAAAGGAGAAACCATGAATGTCAGAAAACCTGTGGATTACGGCACAATGTACCGGAAATTGGCCGCAATTCTTGCGCAGAATCTTCCACAGATGGATGAAGTGTACGCCATCGGCAAGACCATCAGCCAGCGTCCGGAGAAGGGCGCGGCGGTTGCAGCCGCAGGGTTTTTGCAGGCGAATTTCCTTGACCGCACAGGCTTTTCCCCACGCAATGTGCGCCGAATGCGCGATTTTTACAAGACCTATGAAAATGACCAAACGCTCCTCCGGCTGGCGATGAAAATTGGCTGGACGCTGAATGTGGTCATTATGGAAGCTGAGCTGACAAGAGAGATTCGTAAATGGTATCTGGAGCAGGCGCGGGAGCGGCAATGGTCGAAGGCTGTTCTGCTGGAAAAGCTGGCATCTGCGGCGCATCTGGAAAAACTGCTCGACGCAGACGCGGATACTTGCTATACTGGTAAAAAGGCAGGCGGCGATATGCGGCAGCCTGTGACCGCCGTACTCCAGCGCTGCTGGATTATATCGCCTTTTTACAGAATTTCTGCTCTGCTGCAAGAGCTGCCGATCCGCTTTCAACAGAGAACAGAGCAACGAACGCTTCATGCACGATGTTAGATAGGTGTACCGATAAACAGCAAACTCATGGTTAATGGCGTGGAGGTCTCCGTGATCATGCTCTGACTTCTATTTATGGCGAATCCGCCACAATTGGAAGTCGGCAGCTGCGCATGCTGACAAAGGATCATCGACTTTTGAAGCTGGGCAAAATAATTTCTGCTTATTGCTTTTTTATTTGGCAAGTTGTATAATTAACTTAAACAAAAGTTGATTTGACACACTGAGTCTTCATTGATCCGTAGTGTTCGAGTTGCACATACTGAAAAGCCTTGAATCCGTGAGGATTCAAGGCTTTTTGCTATATATAAGTTTTACATTCACAGCTGCTTCCCCATGATCTTCAGGTTTGAGGCGGGGTACATGCCGGAGGTGGTGTAGAAGTGCATGTGGGGTTCGTCGTTTACGCTGGCGAGTTCGATGAGCTTTGCGCCGTGGGCGCGGGCATGCTGCTCGATCTCGCGGAGAAACTGCCTGCCGAATCCCTTGTTCTGATACCCGGCGAGGATGACGATCTCCTCCAGCCAATAGCTCGTAAGGTCGTCGTAGGGCTTGAGATACCCGATCGCGAAGCCGGTCGTGTTCTCCGCGTCATCCTGCTGGATCAGGCAGAGGGAATCTTCGACCGTGACGATCTGGCGGATCCGTCTGCAGGCTTTTTCGTGTGTCCAGCAGCCATCTTCGTGCTGGTTATAATAGTCCATGTACAGCCGCGCGATCCTGTCCACATCGGCCGCGGTCATTTTTTCGTAGATCATCGTTTTCCTCTCTGCTCCGGCCGATCAGAAATATCCGGCTTCCAGCAGAAGCGTGAGGCAGGTGTTGATCTCTTCGTCGGTGAAGAGGGGGCCGTAACGGGCCTGGATGATGGTGGCTTCCGGCGAAAGCTCCAGATGCCCGGCCTGCTCCAGCGAGGCGAAGGCGTCGGAGGGGGCACGGCGGCGGACAAAGTCCCGCACGGCGGCGACGCTGCCGCGGGACTGCAGATCCCGGACGAAGCGTGTCACGGGGCTGTGGTACCGCGCAGCGGCCTGCTGCGCGTTCTGCAGCAGCTCCTGCTGCAGGGCAAGCTCGAGTTTGGTCTGTTTTGCTTCCATCGGCGGATCCTCAGCGCATGTTGAACTGGATCTGGTCGCGGCGGCCGAGCTCGGACAGGCGGGCCTCGATGGCCCCGGCGGTCCGGCCGTGGCGGCGGGCGATCTGCTCGACCGGCAGACCCGCGTCGTATTCCTCCAGCAGCTGCTGCTCCTCGTCCGGCCGCCAGCTGCGGCCGGCGTTGACGGCCTGCGCGCCGGTCTGGCGGGTCTGCAGCTCCTGCAGGACGCAGTGCAGCGCCCGGATAATTTCGGGGTGGTTATAGACGCTCTCGTCCGGCAGACGCGCGCCTGTGATCGGGTCGCGGCCGTCGGCGAGCCCGCGGAGCAGCTCCGCAGCACGCTTGATCTCCATACGCTCACCTTTTCTGTCAAGTTTCGGACTTTTGCTTCTATTATAGTGTACGGAAGTCCGGGCTGCAAGCCGTTTCGGCGTCTTTATGCCGGAAATGTTCCGTCCCGGATGTACGAGACCGCGTATTCCACGAACCGGCGGACGGCCGGCGGGGCCTGCAGCCGGGAGGGCAGGGCGATGCCGAGCTCGATCGACTCCTCCGGGGCCAGAGGCAGGATGACGGCGCGGGTCTGGATGCCGCCGGTGGACAGCCGGTTCAGCATGCTCACGCCGAGCCCGCTTTCGACCATGGCGATGGCGGCGTGGTCCTCCTCCGTCGTGTAGCTGATGCAGGGGTTGAGGCGGTATTTGTTGAAGACGTGCATGACGTCGGAGTCGTTGCCGCGGGCGGAGATGACGAGCTCCTCATTGCGGTAGGCGCCGATGGGGAATGCGCCGGCGCTGGCCAGTCGGTGCTCCGGCGGGACGATGGCGACCATCGGGTCCGCGCGCAGCGGGATCCACTCCCGCCCGCCGCCGAGCACGCGGCTGTAGAAGCACAGATCTACCCGGTTCTGGTTCATCAGCTCGTCGAGCAGCTGGTGGTGGCCCTCCATGAGCTCGATCTGCACGCCAGGGAAATCCCGGTGGAACCGGCCGATGACCGGCGGCAGCCAGTGCGCGGAGATGCTGTAATACGAGCCGATGCGCACCTTGCCGGTCAGGATGCCCTGGATCTTGGAGCAGACCTGCCGCAGCCGGTCGTCGCACTGCACCAGATCGCGCAGCGGCGCGACGAGCTGCTCGCCGTCCGTCGTCAGGTGGACGCCGCGCCGCGTGCGGACGAACAGAGGGAAGCCGAACTCCTGCTCCAGCGCGTTGATCAGGTGGACCACGCCGGAGGGCGTATAGTTCCACGCGGCGGCAGCGGCCGTAAAGCTGCCGCTGTCGGCGACGGAGAGGAAAATTTTATAGCGGTTGAGATCCATGACGCCTCCTGTTATGACGGACTGTCACATGAAAATGAAGAAACTGTCGTTTTACTTTAGACTGACAGCATTATAAACTGTAGATAAAGACCTGTCAAGGACGCCAGATTCTGCAGTGCACCAGAATGCGTCAGTTGACAAGAGCACACACGCTTGCAGGCCGGACTGGACCGCCGTCTGCTGCGTTATCGTCCTTGACTTGCGTCAGCATGGCCTCGGCCCAAAGGAACGGGCCTCGGCAGACCTGACGGTATGATGTCAGGCCCCTGCGTCCTCTGCCTTGCAGACAACGCTCCAGACCGGCCGGCAAGTCCTTCGGAGTTTTTCACGGAGGATAAACGGCAGCTGGCAAGGCAGACGAGGAAGATGGGCTGACGCCCATCGACGAGGATAACGACGCCAGCCGTCGTTTTGCCCCGTGAAAAACCGTGTGTGCTCTTGTCAGCTGACGCAAAGACGTTGATGACGACAAAAACGAAAAAGAAAGCGAGAGACCTGAAGTATGAATGTATGGCATCTGGTTTTGTGCGTAGTCATTCTTGCGCTGGCCTATATCTTCTTCCAGTACGCCCGCATCCGGAAGCTGCCGGAGGGGACGGACGAGATGCAGGAGATGGCCGGCATCATCCGTGACGGCGCAAGCACCTTCCTCAAGACGGAATTCCGCGTCATTGCGATCGTCGTGATCGTGGTCGCGGCAGTATTCAGCCTGTTCGTGGAAAAGACGAGCGGCATCACCTTTATCATGGGCGCGTGCATGTCCAGCGTCGTGTGCATCCTCGGCATGCGCAGCGCAACGTATGCAAACGTCCGCACCTCCAACCGCGCGCGCGAAACGCTCTCCATCGGCGAGACCGTCAAGGTCGCGCTCGGCGGCGGCAGCGTCTCGGGCCTGGCGGTGCAGGCGTTCGGCATGCTGGGCATGGTCCTGGTCCTGATCATCTGGAACGGCGTGGACCCGACCGCAGTCGGCACGGGCTTCCTGGCCAACCTTGAGTGCAATCCCACCATCATGCGCATCACCACGTATTCCCTCGGCTGCTCCATCGTCGCCATGTTCAACCGCGTGGCCGGCGGCAACTATACCAAGGCGGCCGATATCTCCTCCGACATCCTGGCCAAGCTCCGCCACGACATGCCCGAGGATGACAGCCGCGTGCCGAACGTCATCGCCGACTTCATCGGCGACAACGTCAACGACATTGCCGGCAACTGCTCCGACCTGCTCGAGAGCTTCGTCGCCACCATGGCCGCGGCCCTGATGATCGCGGTCACGATCTACAAAAGCGCGCTCTCCGGCGGTACGGAGGCTGTGACCGAGGCGACCTTCGCCGCGACCACCGTCTTCCCCATCGTGCTGGCGGGCTGCGGCCTGTTTGGCTGCCTGCTGGGTCTTGGCTATGCCACCATCAAGAAGATGGGCGACAATCCCTCGCACGAGCTGAACCTCTCCACCTGGATCTCTGCGGGTCTGACGGTCGTGGGCGGCTTCGTCGCGGCGAAGCTGATCTTCGCGGACGTGCCCCTGTACGCGAGCTTCCGCTGCGGCTGGCTGTCGCCGTGGATCTCGAGCGTGCTCGGCATCGCCAGCGGCGTCGCCATCGGCTCCATCACCGAATACTACACCTCTACCGACTATAAGCCCACCCGCCGTCTGGCGGAGATCGCCACCGAGGGCGACGCGTTCGTCATCACCAAGGGCGACGCCATCGGCTCGCGCTCGTGCCTGCTGCCGGTTTTGCTGATCGGCGTGTCCCTGTTCATCTCCGGCAAGGTCTGCGGCACCTACGGCATTGCCCTCTCCAGCCTCGGCATGCTGGCCTTCGTCGGCGCGACGGTCTCCATCGACGCCTTCGGCCCCATCGCCGACAATGCCGGCGGTCTGGCGGAATCCTGCCATCTGGATGAATCCGTCCGCGCCATCACTGACAAGCTCGACGCCGTCGGCAACACCACCGCCGCCATCGGCAAGGGCTTCGCCATCGGCTCCGCCGCGTTCGCCACGGTCTCGCTGATCGTCGCCTACGTCGGCAACTACACGGCCATCAACGCAGAGCCGGTCCTCAACATGGCCTCCTACATCGTTGTCGCCGGCGGCATCATCGGCGGCGCGCTCATCGAATACTTCTCCGCGCTCCTGACCGACAACACCATCGAATCCGCCCGCCTCATGGCCGACGAGGGCGACCGGCAGCTGTCCCGCCCCGGCGTGCTTGAGGGTACGGTCCGCCCGGACTACAACCGCTGCATCGAAATGGCCGCCCGGCAGGCGCTCAAGAAGATGCTGCTGCCGTCCGTGCTGGCACTGCTGATCCCGATCGTGGGCGGCTTCGTGTTCGGCGTGGAATTCGTCGGCGGTCTGCTCATCGGCGCGACCATCGTGGCCATCCCGCGCGCGATCTTCATGGGCAACTCCGGCGGCGCGTTCGACAACGCCAAGAAGTACATCGAGTCCGGCTCCCTCGGGGGCCACGGCAAGGGCTCCGACGCGCATAAGGCCTCCGTCGTCGGCGATACCGTCGGCGATACGAGAAAGGACGTCGTCGGCGTCGCGCTGGATATCTTCATCAAGACCATGTCCACCGTCGCCAACACCCTCGCCACCGTGTTCCAGCACATCACGCTCATCCGCTGAGCAAACGCAGATACCGGACCGGGCCCCGCAGACCTGCGGGGCCCGGTTTTTCCTGCAAAAAAGAAAATAATGGCGCGGGGTACGAAACGTGTTGAATTTGCGGTGGAATCTGTTATAATTTTCGCAAGAGAGACTGCGCGCATCCGCGCAGAAGCAAGCGGAGGAGAAACATGAAGAAGCATCGCGCCCTTTGGGTGATCATCATTGTAATTGTGGTGCTCGCGGCGGCTGCCGCGGGCGTGTGGTTCTGGCTGCAGTCGCGGCTGGACGAGACGCAGCAGGCGCATCAGGCCGTCTATGCCAAGTATCAGACCATGACGGCGGCTGTGGATCAGGTCACACTGACCGTGACCGAGGACGGCTCGGCCATCGGGAGCTATGACGTGCAGGCGCTCGGTCTGCGCGACGATCTGCTGCAGAAGGTGAACGCGCAGTTCTCCGAGCTTGACCGCATGCCGGACGCGCAGTTTGCCGCTCTGCCGCTGCAGGACCGGCTGGACTGGGCCAAGCGGGACCTGGGCGCCACGGATCGTGTCACGCCGGATCTCGGGCAACTGGAGCTGTCCGCCGTGCTCGCCGATCTGCAGAGCGTGAAGCGCACAGCGCCGGAGGACGCCTATATCGACTTGGTGGACGGCGTCTATACCGTGCATGACGCGGTCGCTGGCGACGAGCTCAACGAGTCCGCGGTGCAGGCCGGCCTGCAGCAGGCGGCGTCGGGTCTGGCCGTGACCGCAGACGGTCCGGCGGATGCGTCGTTCGAGCTGACGTCGGTCGACTGCTACCAGAAGCCTTCCGTGACAACGGATACGCTCCGTGATACGCCCGACAGCCTCTTCCGCACCGCGCTGGCGGAGCTGGAGGTCAAGGTCGATTTCAACAAGGATTCCGAATTCCTGCCGCACGGCGAGGAGACGCTTACGAGCCACGATCTGGCCTCCATCCTCGATCTGGAGGCGGACGGCACGATCACCATCGATGAAAAGGTCCTCGCGGAGACGATCTCGAAGTGGGCAACGAAATATAATCAGTATGACGCGCCGTTCATCTTCGACTCCTGGGTCAAGGGTGTGATCCAGATCGACTTTGTCACCTGCAATTATCTCATCGACGCGCAGAGCGTCATGGAGCAGATCCGCGCGCAGCTGCTGACGATGGAATCCGGCGAGATCGACGCGGACGCCGTCTGCTACGACACGGACGGCAAGCCCTTCTCGCTGGGCGACAGCTATGTCGAGGTCGATTTTGACAACCAGCAGATGACGTACATCAAGGACGGCCGTCTGGTCGTCAACACCAACATCGTGACCGGCGCGCTCAACGGCCACCAGACGCCGACCGGCCTGTACGAGGCCCACGGCAAGGAGCACGACGTCTGGCTCAAGGGCGACGACTATCTGGTCTTCGTCAAGTACTGGGTCAGCGTGGTCGGTGATCTCATCGGCCTGCACGACGCGTCGTGGCGGTCGAACTTCGGCGCGAGCTTCTATGTCTACGGCGGCTCCCACGGCTGCGTCAACACGCCGGAGGAGGCCATGGCCTGGATCTGGAACCTGATCGAGGACGGCACGCCCGTCATCATGCACGGCGTCAACAAATGGTATGAGCCCGCCAACGGCAACCCGCGCGAGACCAAGGATCCCGTCCGCGGCACGACGAGCGAGACGAAGGTCGAGCCCGGCACGCGCGTGCTGTCGGAGGACAACAGCCGCATCGAGCTGCAGCCGGACGATGTCGTCCCCTTCGAAATGCCGAAGGACGCCAATGCCGACGACGCGGAGAACACCGCTGCCAACCCCAAGCCGGTGTCCTGAACGAGAAACGAAAAAACCTCCGCAGAGCATGCCCTGCGGAGGTTTTTGTTTAAAGCAAGATGTCCATGTCCTGCGGACAGGAAAAGAAAAACAGCCCGCCGCAGGAAGACGTCTCCTGCGGTGGGTACAGACCCAGTATAGCATAGCGCCCCGCGCGTTGCAAGGAAAAATTCAGGCCCCGGAAAAATTTCGGATGCTTCCACAAGGAACCGGGTTTTGCCTGTTTTTATCTTCGTAAAAGTTTCATTCTTGACGTTTCAGGGCCGCGGGGGTACAATACGATGCGTATTTTGTTTTTTGGATTTTTTATGAAAGTAGAGGGATGCCGTGATGCGTGAATCCAACAATATTCCGGAGGTTTTCGGCAGTATGGTCTTCAATGAGGCTGCGATGGAGCAGTATGTCGCAGCCGAGGCTGTCGCCGCGTGGAGGCAGTGCCTCGAGCAGGACCAGCCGCTGACGCTGGAGGTCGCCAATGAGATCGCCGCCGGCATGAAGCAGTGGGCGCTCGAGCATGGTGCGACGCATTTCACGCACTGGTTCCAGCCGCTCAACGGCGTGACGGCCGAGAAGCACGACAGCTTCATCAGCCCCGTTCCCGGCGGCAAGATCACGATGGAGTTTTCCGGCAAGGAGCTCGTCCGCGGCGAGCCGGACGCGTCCAGCTTCCCCTCCGGCGGCCTGCGCGCCACCTTTGAGGCCAGAGGCTACAGCGCCTGGGATCCGACGTCCTTCGCGTTCATCAAGGACGGCAGTCTCTGCATCCCGACGGTCTTCTGCTCCTACGGCGGCGACGCGCTGGACAAGAAAACGCCGCTGCTGCGCTCCATGGAGGCAGTCAGCCGCGAGGCCGTACGCATCCTGCGCCTGTTCGGCGACGAGCAGACCCACCGCGTGACGCCGCAGGTCGGCGCGGAGCAGGAGTATTTCCTGATCGACAAGGCGCTCTATGAAAAGCGCGAGGATCTGAAGTTCTGCGGCCGCACGCTCTTCGGCGCGAAGCCGCCCAAGGGCCAGGAGCTCGACGACCATTACTTCGGCGCCATCCGCCCGCGCGTCGCGGCCTATATGCAGGATCTCGACCGGGAGCTATGGAAGCTCGGCGTGTTGAGCAAGACCAAGCACAACGAGGTCGCGCCTTCCCAGCACGAGATGGCCCCCATCTACTGCGACTGCAACGCCGCCAACGACCAGAACCAGCTGACCATGGAGGTCATGAAGAAGGTCGCCGACCGGCACGGGCTGGTCTGCCTGCTGCATGAAAAGCCCTTTGCGGGCGTCAACGGCTCCGGCAAGCACAATAACTGGTCGCTGGGCACCGACACGGGCAAAAACCTCTTCTCCCCCGGCAAGACGCCCAGCCAGAACGCGCAGTTTTTGCTGTTCCTGGCGGCCTTCGTCGCGGGCGTGGATGAATATCAGGAGCTGCTGCGCAGCACCGTCGCCTTCGCGGGCAACGACCACCGTCTCGGCGCGCAGGAGGCGCCCCCGGCCGTGATCTCCATCTTCCTCGGCACCGAGCTGGAGGATATCATCGACTCCATCGTCTCCGAGCAGGACTACACCGAAAAGACCGGCCGTCAGCTGCGCATCGGCGTCGACGTGCTGCCCACCATCCCGCAGGATACGACCGACCGCAACCGTACTTCGCCGCTGGCCTTCACCGGCAATAAATTCGAGTTCCGCATGCCCGGCTCGAGCCAGTCGATCGCGGGCCCCAATACGATCCTCAACACGATCATGGCCGAGGAGCTCGGCCGCTTCGCCGACCGCCTGACGGGCGCGGCGGATTTCCAGCAGGCGCTCAATATCCTTCTGCGCGAGGTTTTCCAGCGCCACCGCCGCATCATCTTCGGCGGCAACGGCTATGACAGCGCCTGGATGGCGGAGGCCGAGCGCCGCGGGCTGGTGAACCTGCCCAATACGGCCGCGGCCCTGCCCGCCTATATCCTGCCCAAGAATGTTGCGCTCATGACGAAGCACGGCGTCTACACCACCAGTGAGATGATGGCCCGGCATGAGATCCATATGGAAAAATACTGCAAGCTGATCTCCATCGAGGCGGCGACGCTCGTCGATATGGTCCAGCACAGCATCCTGCACGCGGCGTCGCGCTACGAGGGCGTCCTGTGCCAGACGATCCTGCAGAAAAAGCAGGCGCTGCCGCACGCGGACTGCCGCGTGGAGACCGCGCTGGCCGAGAGCATCCTGACGCTCAACGGCGAGCTGCTCGACGATACCGTCGCGCTCAAGACCGCGCTGGAGACCGCGCCGGAGACCGACGGCGAGCATATGCTCCGCTACTACCACGACACGATCTTTGCCCAGATGAACAAGGTCCGTGCCTCGATCGACAAGCTCGAAACGCTCGTCGCCGGCGACTACTGGCCGTATCCGCGCTATACCGATCTGCTGTTCTCGGTGTAATTTTCAGATGGAGGCACATCTATGAAATATATCTTCATTACCGGCGGCGTTGTCTCGGGCCTTGGCAAGGGCATCTGCGCCGCATCGCTCGGAAGACTCCTCAAGCAGCGCGGGCTGCGCGTGCAGAACCAGAAATTCGACCCGTACCTGAACGTCGACCCCGGCACCATGAGCCCGTATCAGCACGGCGAGGTCTTCGTCACCGATGACGGCGCGGAGACCGACCTTGACCTCGGCCACTATGAGCGCTTCACGGACGAGAGCCTGACCGCGGGCTGCTCCGTGTCGGCGGGCAAGGTCTACTGGAGCGTCCTGTGCCGTGAGCGCGAGGGCGGATATCTCGGCCGCACCGTGCAGATCATCCCGCACATCACCGACGAGATCAAATCCCGCATCTACCAGATGGACAACGGGAAGTCCGATGTGCTCATCACCGAGATCGGCGGCACCGTCGGCGATATCGAGTCGCAGCCGTTCCTCGAGGCCATCCGGCAGGTAGCCGCTGAGCAGGGAAAGAAGAATGTGCTGTTCATCCATGTGCCCATGATCGTGGAGATTCCCGGCTCGGGCGAGCTCAAGAGCAAGCCCACGCAGCACTCGGTCAAGGAGCTGCTGTCCATCGGCATCCAGCCGGATATCCTCGTCTGCCGCACAAACCAGCCCATGACCGAGGAGATCTGCCGCAAGATCGCCCTGTTCTGCAACATGGAGCCCGACTGCGTCATTCCGAACACCACAGCCTCCACCCTCTATGAGGTGCCGCTGCTGCTGGAGAAGGAGGGGCTGGCCCGCGTCGTGTGCCGGAAGCTGGAGCTTTCGTGCGGCGAGCCGGAGCTGACCGCCTGGACGCAGATGGTCACCCGCATCAAGACCGCCAGCCGCCATGTGACCATCGCGCTGGTCGGCAAATACACCGAGCTGCATGACGCGTATCTGTCCGTGGAGGAATCGCTGTTCCACGCGGGCACGGCCAACGACGTGATCGTGGATATCCGCTGGGTCGACTCGTCCAAGCTCACGCCGGAGAACGCGGCGTCCGTGCTGGACGGCTGCGCGGGCATTCTGGTGCCCGGCGGCTTCGGCGACCGCGGCATCGAGGGCATGATCACCGCCGCGCAGTACGCACGCACGCACAAGCTCCCCTACTTCGGCATCTGCCTCGGCATGCAGATCGCTGTGATCGAGTTTGCCCGCCACGTGTTGGGCTGGGAAGACGCCCACTCGGCGGAATTCGATGAGTTTACCAAGCACCCCGTCATCGACATCATGCCCGAGCAGAAGACCATCACCCAGAAGGGCGGCACGATGCGCCTCGGCGCGTATCCGTGCGTTTTGTCCGAGGGCAGCCGCGCAGCGGCGCTCTATGCAAAGACCGAGATCTCCGAGCGCCACCGCCACCGCTATGAATTCTGCAACGACTTCCGCGACGCGTTCGTCGCGGCCGGGCTTGTGCCGACGGGTTTGTCTCCGGATGGGCGGCTCGTGGAGATCGTCGAGCTGCCGGAGCATCCGTGGTTCGTGGCCTGCCAGTTCCACCCCGAATTCAAAAGCCGCCCGGACCGTCCGCACCCGCTGTTCTACGGATTCGTGAAGGCCAGCGCCGAACAGTGACCCCTCCCCCGCCGCTGCTCCGCAGCGGCGGGTTTTTGCACCCCCCTCGGCTCCCCGCCCAGGGGAGCTGGCTCGGCGCAGCCGAGACTGAGAGGTTGTTGCAGATTTGCATAGAAAAACCCAAACCGCAAATTTAGTTTGCGGTTTGGAAAGGAAGAAACGAGCACAGAGGATAAGAATCCTTGCTTGCAAGGATTCGTTCCGTCGTGGCCGTTTCTGACGTGCCTCCGGCGGCCCTATCTTTTCCCTCGCGCGGGAAAAGATAGGGGAGAAAAGGGCGCTTGGAGACGCGTTTGGTGCATTCTGCATCTGAATTCAGGTGAGCCCCTAATTTTTAGATGTCGTTCCACACGAGACTCACCTTACGGGCGTCCGACTACGCGCCGCCTGATACGGGGGTGTCAAATTTGCAACTAGTTGCCGTGGAATATCTGCCATCCATAGAAGGTGCAGGCCAAATTTGTTGGTCTGCACCTTTTTGCGGGGAGTTTTTTATTTGCACACCCCCGATGGCTTCCCCTCATAGGGGAAGCCATCGGGGGTGCGTTTGTTCTTTTCGCTGCGGCCGTTTCTTATGTTTTTCTGAAAATATACACTTTGTTGATAAATTCTGCCGAAGATGTGTTATGATATCAGCAATCATTCAAAGGAGGACGGCATTTGTGGCAGCGTCATTCCTGAAGCGAAAACCGAAAGAGCCGGAGCGGCCGCAGCGGGTGGAGATCCCGGCTGTGGAAGCGGATCCGGAGCTGGGGCTTACCGGCGAGCAGGTGCACGAGCGTCTGGCGGGCGGCTGGGACAACCGCCCCGTGGAGCCCCCCGGCGCGACCGTGCAGCAGATCATCGTCAAAAACGTCTGCACGTATTTTAACTTCCTCTTCTTCCTGCTGGCCGGCTGCGTCATCGCGGTGCGGCAGTGGCTGAACCTGACGTTCCTGGGGCCGGTCTTCTGCAACATGTTCATCGGCATCGTGCAGGATCTGCGGGTCAAGAAAAAGGTCGATAACCTGCGGATCATGTCCGCGCCGAAATGCCGCGCCGTGCGGGATGGGCAGATCGTCCAGACCGAGGCGGCCGCGCTGGTGCGCGACGACATCGCCGTTTTCGGCCCCGGCGACCAGATCCCGGCGGACGCCGTCGTGGCCGCGGGCGAGTGCCGCGTCAACGAGGCGCTCGTCACCGGCGAAGCCGACGAGATCGTCAAGCGCCCGGGCGACGCGCTGCTCTCCGGCAGTTTTGTCGTGAGCGGCAGCTGCCGCGCGCGGCTGACGAAGGTCGGCGCGGACAGCTTCGTCTCCCGCCTGACGATCGAGGCCCGGCAGACCGGCTCGCAGCCGCAGTCGGAGATGATGCGCTCGCTCACGAGTCTCATCAAGTGGATCGGTTTTCTGGTCATTCCGCTGGGGGCGGTCATGTTCATCAAGGAATACCTGTGGCTCAAAAGCCCGGTCGCCGACGCCGTCACCTCGACGGTCGGCTCGATCGTCGGCATGATCCCGGAGGGACTGTATCTGCTGACGAGCCTTGCGCTCGTGGCGAGCGTTATCCGGCTGGCCAACCGCCGCACGCTGGTCCACGATATGGGCTGCATCGAAACGCTGGCCCGCGTCGACACGCTCTGCGTCGACAAGACCGGCACGATCACCGAGCCCAAGATGACCGTCGACGACATCGTCCCCCTGCAGCCCGACCGCTATATCGCGGACGACATCCGCATGATCATGGCCGATTACGTCTGCGCCATGCAGGACGACAACGACACCATGGCCGCCCTGCGCCGCTATTTTACCGGCCAGTCCATGCAGACGGCCATCGCGGCCATGCCGTTCCGGTCGGCAAAGAAATACGGCGGCGTGTCGTTCCATGAGGACGAGACGTATCTGCTCGGCGCGCCGGAGATCCTGCTGGCCGCCTGCCCGGAGAAGGACCGGTTTTTGCCGCAGGCCGAGGAATGGTCGGCCAAGGGCTGCCGCGTGCTGCTGCTGGCCCTGTACGACGGGAAGCTGGACGACGAGGCGCTCACGGCGGAGATGATGCCGCTCGCGCTTATCCTGCTGTCCAACAAGATCCGGCCCGAAGCGCCGCAGACCTTCGCGTATTTCGCCCAGCAGGGCGTGCGCACCAAGGTCATCTCCGGCGACAATCCCCTGACCGTCTCCGAGGTCGCCCGCCGCGCGGGCATCCCCGACGCGGAAAAGTTCGTCGACGCGCGCACGCTCAAAACGGATGCGGAGCTTGCAAAGGCGGCGGAGGAAATGACCGTCTTCGGCCGCGTCACGCCGGATCAGAAGAAAAAGCTTGTCGTGGCCATGAAGCGGGCGGGGCATACCGTCGCCATGACGGGCGACGGCGTCAACGACGTGCTGGCCCTGCGCGAAGCGGACTGCTCCATCGCCATGGCCTCCGGCTCGGGCGTGGCGTGTCAGGCGTCGCATATCGTGCTGCTCGATTCGCAGTTCTCCGCCCTGCCCTCCGTCGTGGCGGAGGGGCGGCGGGTCATCAACAACATCGAGCGCAGCGCCTCTTTGTATCTGGTCAAGAACATCTTCACCTTCGTGCTCTCGCTCATTACCCTGTTCTTTACGCTCCCCTATCCCTATACCCCGGCGCAGCTGAGTCTGGTCAACGCGCTGACGATCGGCATCCCGTCGTTCGTTCTGGCCATGGAGCCGAACGAGAACCGCATCAGCGGAAAATTCATGCGCAACGTGATCTTCCGCGCGCTGCCCGCGGCGCTGACGGACCTCGTGCTGGTGGTGGGCGTCATGCTGTTCTATCTGGTCTTCCACATCCGGGAGGAAATGCTCTCGACGATCTGCACGGGCATCATGGGCGTCGTGGGCCTGCTGATGGTCTACCAGACCTCGCAGCCGTTCAACAAGCTGCGCAAGGCGATGATGATCGGCCTGACGGCGGTGTTTGCCCTGTGCTATTTCTTCCTGCCGAACCTGTTTACGCTCAGTGCACTGGATAACCCGTCGCTGCTCATTCTGGTGGTTCTGGGTCTGCTGGCGTTCTCGGTCATGTTCGTGTGCCGGAAGGGGCTGAACGCGGCCAAGGCGCAGCTTTCGCAGGGGCGGCGCCCGCTGCGCAGAAGAAAACGGGAAGACGGAGGGCAATAAGCATGGACGAACGATATGTGGCCTTCGACGTGGAGACGCCGAACGCGCAGAACCGCCGCATGAGCGCCATCGGCGTGTGCGTCATCGAGCAAGGACAGATCGTGCAGGAGCTCGACACGCTGGTCGATCCGGAGACGCATTTTGACCCCTTCAACGTTGCCCTTACCGGCATCACACCGGAGATGGAGCGCGGCCAGCCGACGTTCGCCGCGCTGTGGCAGCTGCTGGAGCCGATGCTGCGCGGCAGCATTCTGGTCGCGCACAACGCGCCGTTTGACCTGCGCGTGCTGGCCAGCTGCCTGCACGACTACCACATCGACTGGCAGCCGGAGGCGGCGTATCTGTGCACCTGCCAGATGGGAAAGCGCGCCTACCCCTACCTGCCGAACCACAAGCTGAACACCCTTTGCGATCACCTGCAGCTCTCGCTCGACCATCATAAGGCCGGCAGCGACAGCCGCGCCTGCGCCCTTCTGCTCCTCAACTATCTGGAAAAGGGCCTGCAGCCCGAAGCCTTTTTGCGCACCTACCGCTTCGCGGACCGGAAAACGATCCCGTACTGCGGCTGCAGATAAAAAGATCCCGCCCGGTGAGGGCGGGATCTTTTTATGTCTGCGGCTTCTGGCCCGGCATCCAGCGGAAGAAGCGGTAGTAGATGAGAAACAGCAGCGACGTTGCGCCCCATGTGGCGGGGTAGCAGATCGCGATGGTCCAGTTGCTCAGGTGTGGGAAGGTCACCGTGTACAAAAGCGCCAGACGCAGCAGACACGTGCCGAAAAGGGTCAGGACCGTCGGCATGACGCTGTTGCCGCAGCCGCGCATGGCGGAGGAGAAGACCTCCACGCAGCAGAAGACCGGGTAGAAAAACGCCAGCATGCAGATGATCGTCACGCCCTCGGCGATGACGGCTGGATCGTCGGTGAAGCACCGCACGGTCAGATACCGCGTGAGAAACAGCGTCAGGCTGAACAGCGCGGAAAAGCCAAGATGCATGCCAAGACCCGTGCGGATGATCTTACGGATGCGCTCCGGCTGGCGCGCGCCGTAGTTCTGCCCGGTGAAGGTCATGACGGTGATGCCGATGGCGTTTGAGACCGGCCAGTAGATCCCGTCCAGCTTCCAGAAGATCGACCAGGCGGCCGCCGCGTCGGTGCCGAGGAGGTTGATGGCCTTCTGGATGATGACGTTTGCCGCGCTGTACATGACGCTGGCCAGCCCCGCAGGCAGGCCGATGGCCGTTATGCGCCCGAGCAGCGCCCGGTCAAAGCGCAGCTCGGAAAGCTGCAGGCGGCAGGCGCCGGGGATGCGCGCCAGCGTCCACACCACGAGCCCCGCGCAGATCAGCTGCGACAGGCTGGTGGCGATGGCCGCGCCGGCCGTGCCGAGACGGAAGCCGGCGACAAAGAGCAGGTCGAGCGCCGTGTTGGCCAGCGCGCAGACGATCAGGAAGTATAACGGCCGCTTTGAATCGCCCACCGCGCGCAGAATGCCCGCGCCCATGTTGTAGACCATCGAGGGAATCATCCCGGCGAAGTACCACTGCAGGTACACGATGGAATCCTCCAGCGTGTCGGCCGGCGGATCCAGCAGCACGAGGATGGGCCGGGCCAGGCCGATGCCCAGCGCGGTCATGACCGCGCCGATCACGACGGAGAAAAGAATGGCCGTGTGGACCGCGCGGCGCACCGCACCGTCTTCCCCCGCACCGTAATGCTGCGAGACCACGACGCACGCGCCGGAGGCCAGGCCGACAAAAAAGCCGACCACCAGATTGATGATCGCCAGATCCGAGCCGCCGACGGCGGCCAGCGCCGTCTTGCCGACCAGCCGCCCGAGGACGACGGCGTCGACCATGGAATACAGCTGCTGCAGAAGCGAGCCCAGCATGATCGGCAGGAAGAAGCGGGTCATATTCGAAAAAATCGGGCCGTGCAGCAGGTCGGGCGCCCGGGAGGATGCGTGTTTCATACGGGTGATACCTCTTTTACCGGAAGGAATGTCAGCCCTACTATCTTAGCGGTTTTTACCGAATTTGCAAGAGGGATCGCGCTTATTTTTTTCTTGACGCACCGGCGGTCAGACGGTATAATGTGGGCAGACCACAGACAATCGAACACAGGGGCGCTGGGCGACCGGCTGAGATTGCGTTTTCGCATGTCCCTCAAACCTGATCCGGGTAATGCCGGCGTAGGAAGCTGCTTCGTATATGGACTCGTATCGATACGCTGCGTACTGCACGACAACAGATCCGGTTGTGTGCGGTACTTTTTTATTTCTGGAGGGATTTTTTATGAAAAAATCCAAGCTGACGCTTCGCTGCCTGTGCGAAGCGGCCATCATGATCGCGCTTGCGCAGATCCTCGGGTATCTCAAGCTCTATGAGCTGCCGCAGGGCGGCTCGATCACGCTGTCGATGCTGCCGATCTTCCTGTTCTGCTCCCGCTGGGGCTTCGGGCCGGGCATGCTCGCGTCCTTCGCGTTCAGCCTGCTGCAGCTGTTTCTGGACGGCGCATACGCCTGGAGCTGGCAGTCGATGCTGGGCGACTACATCTTCGCCTTTACGGTCCTCGGCTTCGCGGGCCTGTTCAGCAAGAAGCGCTTCGGCTTCTTCTACGGCACGCTCCTCGGCAGCGCGCTGCGCTTCCTGGTCCACTATGTCGTCGGCGCGACGGTCTGGGGCGAGTACATGCCGGAGACCTTCTTTGGCATGACGATGACCTCTCCGTGGTTCTACTCCGCGCTCTACAACGGCTCCTACATGGTGCTCGACTGCGCGCTGGTGCTGCTGGTCGGCTGGATCCTGTGGAAGCCGATGGGCAAGTACATCCGCGGCGACGACATCAAGGCGCTGCGCGGCGACGGCAAATAAGAATTATTTTTGCAAAACCCGGCCGCAAGGCCGGGTTTTGGTTTACTTTCCGGGCAGGAATCGCTATACTAGCATCAGTTGACAAAGAGAGAGAAAGCAGGAACGACCACCTATGACGACTTGTATCAAATGCGGGCAGCCGATCCCGGACGGGGAGCTGTTCTGCGAAAGCTGCGGGCTGAACGGCGAGGTACCGCAGCCGCGGCCCGCGCTGCGGCCCGTCGGGAGAATGCAGACGCCCGTCAAACGCGAGCCGCGGCCCGGAAAGCCGCAGCCCGCACCGGCGCCGGAGAAAAAGTCCCGCGGCGGCCGGGCCGCTGCCGCGGTGCTGGCGCTGCTCTGTGCGCTGCTGCTGGCGGGCGGGGCCTTCGGCTATGTGACGCTCGACGGAAAGCTGCAGGAAAAGCAGGCCGAGATCGACCGGCTGCAGGAGAAGACGGCGTTTTTTGACTGCAACGCCGTCTGTGTGAATGACGACGGCTCGATGCTCTATCACCGCTACGGCTGCGCGCGGCTCGAGCCGGATCAATGCAGGATCTACAGCCGGAAAACGGCCGAGGCCGGCGGCTACGAGCCGTGCCCGGACTGCTTCGGTTCCTGAGGAGGCTGCGATGGATATTCTTGCGTTGTGCCGGAAGATGGTCATCCTGTTTTTCTGTATGGCCACCGGCTTTGCCGCCGCCAAGGGCGGCGCGATGGACCTGCAGAGCAACAAAAAGCTCTCCGCGCTGGTCGTGAACATCGCCAACCCCATGCAGATCCTCGCCTCCGCGCTGACGGGCGAGCATCTGCTCTCCAACGGCGAGACGCTCCGGCTGGCGGGGCTGATCGTGCTGATCTACCTCGGGATGATCGCGCTGAGTTTCCCGGCGGCAAAGGTGCTGCGCGTCAAGGGCAGCGAGGCGGGGCTCTACCGATTCATGTTCATCTTTTCGAATACCGGCTTCCTCGGCTACCCGATCGTCGAGTCGCTGCTGGGGTATCAGGCGACGTTCTATGTGACGCTGTTCGTGCTGTTTTTCCAGCTGTTCTGCTGGAGCTACGGCGTAAGCCTCATCCGCGGCGAGGCGCGGTTCCGGTTCCAGTGGCAGGTGCTGCGGCAGCCGTGCGTGGCGGCGTCGCTGGCCGCGCTGGCGATCTATCTGTCCGGCTGGCAGCCTCCGGCGCTGCTGCACCAGGCCGTCAAGTATGTCGGCGACATCACGAGCCCGATCGTCATGCTGATCGTCGGCTGCTCGCTTGCGCAGATGCGCTTCGGGCAGATCTTCGGCAGCTGGCGGATCTATGCGCTGACGATTCTCAAGATGGTCCTTGTGCCGCTCGCGGCGTTTTTCGTGCTGCGGCACGTGCTGACGAACGACTTCACGTTCCACGTGCTGATGGTCATTTTGTGCATGCCCGTCGCCACCAATACCACCATCCTCAGCTACCAGTACGGGGCGGACGAATCCGTCGCCTCCGCGGGGGTCTTTGTCAGCACACTCGCGTGTATGCTGACGATCCCGCTGATGATGCAGCTTCTGTTCGGATAACGGTTTTTCACACGCCGCAGCGGCCGCTGCGGCGTGTTTTTCCGCCTTCATACATAAGATATGAATTGTTCACAAATAATTTAAGTCTGCAGGTCTTGACATTGCGGGCAGGCGGTGGTACACTTCGGTTAGCACTCAGGGAAATGGAGTGCTAAGACGAAAAGGAGGAACAGACATGGAGCTTTCCGATCGGAAAAAGAAGATCCTGCGGGCGATCGTAGATCTTTATATCCGCACGGCGGAGCCGGTCGCGTCCAAGACGATCGCGCAGATGCCGGACATGGACTTTTCCTCCGCAACGATCCGCAACGAAATGGCGGACCTCACCACGCTTGGCTATCTCGAGCAGCCGCACACCTCGGCCGGACGGATCCCGTCCCCTGCCGGATACCGGCTGTACGTCGACGAGCTGATGCAGGACTACCGCCTGTCCACCGACGAGGCCAAGTCCATCAACCAGGCGATGGAGCTCAAGATGCAGGAGGTCGACAAGGTCGTCTCCCAGGTCGGCAAGCTCGTCTCGCAGATGACGAATCTGCCCGCCTACGCCATGGCGGCGCGGCCCGCGGGGCTGACGGCGCGGCGGTTCGACCTGATCCTGGCGGACAGCGGCAGCTTCATCCTCGTGGTGATGCTGAGCGACAGCTCCGTAAAGAACAAGCTCATCCGGCTCCCGGTCGAGCTGACGGAGCAGGATCTGAAGCTGCTCGGCGCGGTATTGAACGCGAGTGTCACGGAGCTGACGGCCGACCAGCTGACGCCGGAGCTTCTGTCCCGCGTGACGAGAAGCGCCGGGAACGCGGCAAGCCTCGTCCCCGTCATCATGGACTTTGTGACGACGCTGCTGCATCAGGAGCGCAGCGAGGTCTACATGACAGGCCAGGCCAGGCTCCTCGGTCAGCCGGAATACCACGACATCGACAAGGCGCAGAAAATGCTGACCACCCTCGATGAGGATGTGGTCTCCAACCTCCCCGCGGCGCTCTCCTCCGACAGCCGGACGCAGATCCTGGTCGGCCCGGAAAACGTCTCGAAGGAGCTCAAGGACACCAGCGTCGTCATGACGAAATTCGACATCGGCGACGGGATGCAGGGCCTGATCGGCGTGGTCGGCCCGACAAGAATGGATTACGCACAGATCACCGCCCGGCTCAGCTATTTCGCTGAGAACCTCAGCCGGATGTTCCAGAAAAACCAGACCCCGGCTCTGGAGGAGCCGGACAACAAGCACCATGATCCGGAGGCATAGAAGATATGAGTAAGAAAACAAACAGCAGCCCGGCTTCGGAAGAAAAGGCAAAGGAAGCTTCCGCAGCCGAGCAGAACGAGCAGACCGCCGCGCAGGCCAAGCCCGAAGCGGAAGCCGCGAAGCAGCCCGAGGAAAAAAAGCCCGAGGCCGCCAAGCAGCAGGAAGCGTCCGAGTTTGAAAAGGCGCAGCAGGCGCTGGCCCAGGAGCATGACAGCTACCTGCGGCTGGCCGCAGAATACGACAACTACCGCAAGCGCAGCCAGAAGGAAAAAGACAACCTCTATACCGAGATCCGGTCCGAGACCGTGGAGAAATTCCTCCCGGTGTACGACAATCTCGAGCGGGCGCTGGCCCAGGAAACGCAGGATGCCGCCTTTAAAAAGGGCGTGGAGATGACGATGAACCAGCTCGTCTCCGTGATGGAAAAGCTGGGCGTCGAAAGCTTCGGCGCGGCGGGCGATCATTTCGATCCGCAGCTGCACAACGCGGTCATGCACATCGAGGACGAGAGCCTCGGTGAAAACGTCATTGCAGAGGTCTTCCAGAAGGGCTTCAAGGTCGGCGAAAAGGTCGTCCGATTCGCAATGGTAAAGGTCGCAAATTAACACGCATCCCCGCCGGAGATCCGGCATGATATAAAATTTGTAAATACAGGCATTCATATAGGAGGAAATTTATTATGAGCAAGATTATTGGTATTGACCTTGGTACGACCAACAGCTGCGTGGCTGTTATGGAAGGCGGCGAGCCCGTCGTGATCGCAAACGCGGAAGGCAACCGCACCACCCCGTCCGTTGTGGCATTCTCGAAGACCGGCGAGCGTATGGTCGGTCAGGTCGCAAAGCGTCAGGCGGTCACGAACCATGACCGCACCGTCGCTTCCATCAAGCGTCACATGGGTTCCGATTATAAAGTCGACATCGACGGCAAGAAATACACCCCGCAGGAGATCTCCGCGATGATCCTGCAGAAGCTGAAGGCCGACGCAGAGGCTTACCTCGGCGGCACCGTCACCGAAGCCGTCATCACCGTCCCGGCCTACTTCAACGACGCCCAGCGTCAGGCCACCAAGGACGCCGGCAAGATCGCCGGTCTCGACGTCAAGCGTATCATCAACGAGCCGACCGCGGCTGCGCTGGCCTACGGCGTCGACAAGGAAGCCGAGCAGAAGGTCATGGTCTATGACCTCGGCGGCGGCACGTTCGATGTCTCCATCCTGGACATCGGCGACGGCGTCATCGAAGTTCTGGCCACCAACGGCAACACCCACCTCGGCGGCGACGATTTCGACGAGTGCGTCATGAACTACCTCGTCTCCGAGTTCAAGAAGGCAGAGGGCATCGACCTGTCCAACGACAAGGTCGCCATGCAGAGACTGAAGGAAGCCGCCGAGAAGGCCAAGATCGAGCTGTCCGGCGTCACCTCCACCAACATCAACCTCCCGTATATCACCGCTGACGCCACCGGCCCGAAGCACCTCGACGTCACGCTGACGCGGGCAAAGTTCAACGAGCTGACCGCCCATCTGGTCGAAGCGACCGCGGGCCCGGTCAAGCAGGCCATGGCCGACGCAGGCCTGACTGCCAATGATATTTCCAAGGTCCTTCTGGTCGGCGGCTCGACCCGTATCCCGGCCGTGCAGGACGAGGTCAAAAAGCTGACCGGCAAGGAAGGCTTCAAGGGCATCAACCCCGACGAGTGCGTGGCTGTCGGCGCAGCCATCCAGGGCGGCGTGCTTGGCGGCGACGTCAAGGGCCTGCTGCTGCTCGACGTCACTCCGCTGTCGCTCGGCATTGAGACGATGGGCGGCGTGTTCACCAAGCTGATCGACCGCAACACCACCATCCCGACCAAGAAGAGCCAGGTCTTCTCCACTGCCGCTGACAACCAGACCTCCGTTGAGGTCCACGTCCTGCAGGGCGAGCGTGAGATGGCTGCCGACAACAAGACCCTCGGCAAGTTCCAGCTGACCGGTATCGCTCCGGCACCCCGCGGTGTCCCGCAGATCGAGGTCACGTTCGACATCGATGCCAACGGCATCGTGAACGTCTCCGCGAAGGACCTCGGCACCGGCGCTGAGCAGAAGATCACCATCACCGCTTCTTCCAACCTCTCCAAGGAAGACATCGACAAGGCCGTCAAGGAAGCCGAGCAGTATGCGGCGGAAGACAAGGCCCGCAAGGACGAGGTCGACACCCGCAACAACGCCGACCAGATCATCTACCAGTCTGAAAAGACCCTGAACGAGATGGGCGACAAGGTCACCGAGGCAGAGAAGGCCCCCGTCAAGGAAGCCATCGAAAAGCTGAAGACCGCCCAGAAGGGCACCGACCTTGCAGCCATCAAGGCAGCCACCGAAGAGGTCCAGAAGGCGTTCTACGCCGTGTCTGAGAAGCTCTACAAGAACGCGGCTCCGCAGGGCGAGGCCAACGCTGCCCCGAACGCGGGCGCAGGCCAGCAGGCCGGCGGCAATGACGACGGCGTCGTCGACGCGGACTACGAAGAGGTCAAGGACAACTAATTCGCGGAATATAGCTTGATAGGGGCGGCCCGTCCGCCCCTATCGGCTGTTGCCCACCGAATCTGAGGTGAGAAACTATGGCAGATCAGAACAAACGAGATTATTACGAGGTGTTGGGCGTGGAGAAGAACGCGTCCGATGCCGAGATCAAAAAGGCCTACCGCAAGCTGGCCATGAAATATCACCCCGACCAGAACCCCGGCGACAAATCTGCCGAGGAAAAGTTCAAGGAGATCAACGAGGCCTATGAGGTCCTCTCCGACGCCGACAAAAAGGCCCGGTACGACCAGTACGGCTTCGCGGGCGTCGACCCGAACTTCAACCCGAACGCGGGCGCCGGCTTCGGCGGCGGGTTTGGCGGCGGCTTCGGCGGCTTCGGAGATCTGGGCGATATCTTCGGCGACTTTTTCGGCGGCAGCGCTTCGTCATCCTCCGGCCGCAGAAGAGGGCCGAGCAAGGGCCAGAACGTCGTCAGCGAGATCGAGATCAGCTTTGAAGACGCGGCCTTCGGCTGCGAGCGCGAGATCACCTTCTCCCGCATCGAGACCTGCAGCACCTGCCACGGCACCGGCGCGAAGGAAGGCACGACCCCGCAGACCTGTACGTATTGCCACGGCACCGGCACCGTGCGCACGCAGCAGAACTTCATGGGCATGACCATGCAGTCCTCGCAGCCGTGCCCGCAGTGCGGCGGCACCGGCACCATCATCACCGACCCCTGCACCGCCTGCCGCGGCAAGGGCAAGGTCCGCCACACCAAGACCATCAAGGTCAAGGTCCCGGCCGGCATCGACGACGGCCAGTCCTTCCGCGTGCGCGACGAGGGCAACGCCGGCTCGAACGGCGGCCCGAACGGCGATCTGCTCGTGACGGTCTCGGTGCGCAAGCACCCGATCTTCACGCGTGACGGCGCGAATGTCATGTGCCAGATGCCCATCTCCTTCACGCAGGCCGCGCTCGGCGCGTCCATCGAGGTCCCGACGCTTGACGGCAAGGTCCGCTACCAGATCCCCGAGGGCACGCAGACCGGCACCACCTTCCGCCTGCGCGGCAAGGGTATCCCCTACGTCGGCTACAAGACGCGCGGCGACCAGTTCGTCACCGTCGTCGTCGAGACGCCGACCAGGCTCACGCGCGAGCAGAAGGAGCTGCTCCGCCAGCTCGAATCCTCCGTCGGCGAAGACGGCCAGCCCAAACGCAAAAGCTTCTTCGATAAGCTGAAGGGATAAAAAACAACGACCCCCGCCGCATCCGCGGCGGGGGGGTTTGTTTATTCTGCGGGCCGGACCTCACCGGGGAGGCGGAACCAGTCGATGAAGATCGACGGCGTGCCGCCGGGCTGGCTGAGAGACCAGAGCATGTTGTCCTCGGTCGCCGTGCCCTGCGGCTCGTCGACGGAGATGACGAGCTGATCGTCGAAGAAGTTCAGCGTCTGGCACAGGCCCGTCAGGATGCTGGCCACCTGCGTGAGCGAGCCGTCCATGCCGAGCCGCCAGACAGCCTTACTGGTGCGGCCGACCAGATAGAACGTGTTGTGGTAGCAGCGCAGCGCAATGGACTGCATCGCGGCCTGCGGGATATCGAACAGCAGCTCCGGCTCGCCGCCGGTCAGGCTGAGGCGGTAGAAGGCGTGGCCGTAGTTATGGTTGTCCCAGGGAATGAAGTAGAGCTTGTTATCGTAGAAGACGGCTTCCTCAAAGTTTCCGTCATAGATCAGTTCCTGCTTGTCCGTCTCCAGATCGATCGCGTACAGCCCGCAGGAGCTGCTTTCATCCCGGATGAAATAGAGCTTTCCGCCGAAGCCGTAGAGTACGTCGGTGAAGAGCGCCTGGTCGAAATTCAGGCCCCGGCCGATCTGCTTTGCCTGCCCGTTTTCCACGCGGCAGATGCGGTAGCTCCAGTTTTTGTAGTTCTCCGGCTTGGAGGACATCTCCAGAATGTACAGCTGGCCGTCATAGAGCGTATAGGTCTCGATGCCGAGCGTGTTTTTGTAGAGGATCTCCGGCTCGCCGCCGGTCTTCGGGATGCGCATGACGGTCTCGCCATACGGCTCCTTCATCCGACCGCCGCGCATATAGAGATAGTCGTCATAGAGGCAGATATCCTCCAGCCGGTAGTCCAGCGTCGACCAGAGCACGGTCTGTGCGCCCGTCTTGTCCCGGCGAAGCACGTAGGAGGTCTCGCCGATGTCCTTTTTGTACCAGCCGTCGACCAGACAGTAGGTATAGCCGTCGCTGGCCTCATCGGCGATGCCGCCGGTGGTGAAGTTCTCGAGCGTATCATCGGAGATGTTCTGGCGGCTGCGGTCCTGCGCGGTGCGCAGCGCCGGGTCCAGCAGGCGCGCGACGGTCACGGCGAGCTCTGCCCGCGTGGCGTGGCCCTCCGGGTCAAACAGTCCGCCGGATTTGCCGGCCATGACGCCGCCGGCCGCAACGGTGCGGATGGCCGCCTGTTCGTCGGCAGAAAGCGCGCCGATATCCGTCAGCTGCCCGTCGTTGATGGTCTGCAAGGGCTGCGGCGTGCTCTTTGCCAGCAGATAGGCAAGCGATCTGCGGCTGAGCGGGCCGGTGAGGGCCGCTTCATCCTCCGGGCAGTCGGGCGGCAGAAGGGCGTTCGTCTTTGCGTAGGCGAGCGCGGGCGCGTACCAGGCTTCTTCTTCGTCCGCCGCCGGGACGCTCTTGCCGGTGTTCTGCGCGTGCAGACGCGCGGCGATCGTGATGGCCTGCGCCCAGCTGACCGACCTGCGCGGCGAGAAGGTCGTCTCGCCGGTCCCGGTCATGATCCCCTTCTCCGCGGCGAGGCTGACGCCGGCGGCGTACCAGCTGCCGCCCGGCACATCGGCAAAGGCAGCCGCCCCGGCCGCGGCCGCAAATGAGACGATCATTCCCAGCGCCAGCAGCAGCGCACAAAGTTTCCGTTTCATCGTACAGATTCCTCCTTTTTTTCTTTTCTTCCAATATTACTATAGTAAATATTTCCCGCACACGCAAGCGCAAAAAGCTCCGCACGCAGAAAAAAGACGCTCCCTCCGGGAGCGTCTTTTTTGGGATCGGTCATTCTGCCGAGATCAGGTAGTAGTAGATCGGCTGGCCGCCGGAGACGAGGTTGACTTCGGCGTCGGGGGCGTGCTGCTGGAACAGGGCCAGGGCCTGTTCGGCGTCGGCTTCGGAGATATCGGCGCCGTAGAAGATGTTGATGAATTCCTTTCCGGCCGCCGCGGCCTTGTCCGCGAGGGTGGCGAGCAAGGCGGTGATGTCCTGCGTGGTCCCGGCCAGCGCGCCGTCGCACAGGCCCAGGTAGTCGCCTGCGTGGATGTCGAAGCCGTCAAAGTCGGAATCGCGTGCGGCGTAGGTGATCTGCATGGTCATGACGCCGGAGAGGCAGTCGGTCATGGCGGCCTCGTTCTCGCTCGGCTCCATGCCGGGGTCGAAGGAGAGCATCGCGCTGATGCCCTGCGGGACGGTCTTCGTCGGGATGACGACGACCTCGCGCGCGGCGAGCTCCGCCGCGGCCTGCGCGGCCATGATGATGTTCTTGTTGTTGGGCAGGACGAAGACGATCTCCGCCGGGGTCTTTTCAATCGCGTGGAGGATGTCCTCGGTCGAGGGGTTCATGGTCTGCCCGCCCTCGATGATCTCGTCGACGCCAAGATCGCGGAACACGCCCGCGAGCCCTTCGCCCGCGCACACGGCGACGCTGCCGTAGCGCTTTTCGGGCGCGGCCGGAGCATCCGGCTGCGGCGCGGGCTGGCTTTCCAGCTCCTTTTCCACGGCCTCGAGATCGTCGGTCGACCGGGCCTTGCGCCCGGCGGTCAGATCGTCGTGCTGCAGGCGCATATTTTCGATCTTCGCCAGCTCCAGCGTCCCATACTTCTGGGCCTCGCTCAGCGCGTCGCCCGGAATGTTCGTATGTACGTGGACCTTGAAGGCCTCGTCGTCCTCGCCGATGACGAGACTGTCGCCGATGCTGCCGAGATACTCACGCAGCGGGTCGAGCGAGGTGATATCCTCGCGCTTGCGGACGATAAAGACCGTGTCGAAGGCAAAGGTGATGTCATCGGAGTCAAAAATGCCGAAATCAGCCTCTTCGTTCGCCGCGCCCGTGTCCTCGCAGACAACGTCGTTGCCGCGCAGGCTCTCGAGCATGCCGCGCAGGATCAGGCAGAAGCCCATGCCGCCCGCGTCGACGACGCCGGCCTTTTTGAGGACGGGGTTCTGGTTGACGGTATTGTCGAGCGCGGCGTGCGCGGTGTCCAGGCAGTGCTGGAGCACGTATTCGATCTCGCAGTTTTCCTCGGCGAGGTCGCGCGCGGCGTCCGCCGTCAGGCGGGAGACGGTCAGGATGGTGCCCTCGGCGGGCTTCATGACGGCCTTGTAGGCGGCCTCGACGCCCGCAGTCAGCGCGGCGGCAAAGTCGCGGCCGTCGGCCTCGAGCTTGCCCTTGAGCGCCTTGGAAAAGCCGCGGAACAGCAGGGACAGGATGACGCCAGAGTTTCCTCTGGCCCCGCGCAGAAGCGCGGAAGCGGTCATATCGGCGGCCTTAGTAAGCGTCACGTTCTCTGCGCGGCGCAGCTCGGTGCTGGCGGCGTTCAGCGTCATGCTCATGTTTGTGCCGGTGTCGCCGTCGGGGACGGGGAAGACGTTCAGCTCGTTGACCTTCTGCTTATTCAGGTCGATCTCGGCAGCGGCGGAGAGCATCATCCGGGAAAATACCGCGCCGTCAATGGATTTGATCATGGTGGTTTACCTCCGTGAGCGCCAGCGTGTGCGCGTGAATTGAGATCAGTCGACCGACATGGAGTCGACGAATACGTTCACGGCACGCACCTCGGTGCCCGTGGACTTGGTGACGAAATAGCGGACCTCGCCGATGATGGAGGACGCGATCGCGCTGAGATTGACATTCTTGTCGACCATGATGTGCAGGTCGATGGAGAGGGAATTGTCGGCGTTGAACGTGACCTTGACGCCCTTGCCCATGGCTTCCTTGCGCAGCAGATGCACAAGCCCGTCCGTCATGGAGCGCACAGCCATGCCCTTGACGCCGAAGCAGTTGGTCGCGGCGAAGCCGGCGATATTGGTATAGACAGCGCTGTCGACCGTGATCTGGCCGATGTCTGTATTCATACGGATCATCAAGATTCCTCCTTCTGGGATATTCAATTCATTCTAACCGATTCACCGGGAAAGTACAAGTAAAAAATAGGATTTCAGCTCTTTTCATAGCCGGTGACGCCGTGGCGCTGCATCCATTGGAGCTTTTCACCCATGAGATAGGTCAGCGTCTCGTTTTCCGTCTTGCCGAAGCCGGTGAGATACTTGCGCAGGTACAATAGATCATTGTAGGTGAGGTAGGGATAGTCGCCCTCGACGTAGGTGCCGTCGGGCTTGATGCTGTAGTAGAGATTGTGGTCCGGCATGACCCAGCCGGAGCCGGTATCCTCGATGGCCAGCAGCATCCGGTCGGCCAGCGCACGCAGATCCTCGCGGTCAAACAGGTCGGACGCGTGGTAGAGCGCCAGACACTCCGACGCCTGATGGTTGAGCGAGGTATGCGGCGCGGTGATCTCCGACGGGTGCCAGTAGTCCGGGATCAGCCAGCCGCCCGACTCCGTGGAGATGTGGCTGGTGTCCGCGATCTGGCTGAAGAAGCCGAGGTACCGGGTGATCGTCTCGTCGAACATGCCCTTGCCGAACTTGCGCGCGGCCTTGATGTAGATCTCCAGCAGGTCGGTATTGAACCGGGTGTCGTAGAAGCCCGGGCCGATGCCGTAGTCGCCCTGCAGCCATTCGCTGCCGGGCTCGGTGGCCCAGTAGCCGTATTCGTTCTGGCGCTGGGCCATGGTGTCGAGCATGACGATGGTGAGCGCGGCGGCCTCTTTGCACATGGGCATACGGGAAAGGAAGCCCTTGATGCAGTAGGACGCGGCGCAGCAGTAATAGTAGTTTGTGCCGGTGGGGATATAGTTGGACGGGGCCTTCCGGTAATAGCCGTCGAAGCACCAGTGGGACGCGCCGTTCTGCACATAGGTGACCCAGGCCATGGCGCAGTTCTGCATGCTCCAGTCGACCAGCCGAAACGGCGCGGAGAGGATCAGGCAGTCCGTCACGCGCCCCTCGGCCAGCCCGTAGCCGTTCACGGTCAGATGGAAGCCGTCCGGCGTCTTCGTGACGTAGAGCGTGCCGTCCATCTCCGGCAGGTATTCCTTGGTGTCGTTTTCGTGCAGGACGAAGGTGCGCGGCAGCGCGAGGAAGTAGGACGCGCCGGAGGCAAGCTCGATCACGACGACCGGCGAGGCGTATTTGCCCTCGGCCAGCGGCGTCTCGACCCATTTGCCGGAGGCGGCGTCAAAGTAGTGCAGTGTCCCGCCCTCCTGCACGGTATGGTCGAGGAATTTGCTCGGCCCGCCGACGCCTGTGGCGCGGAAGGCGCGGGCCGTCACGCCGTCGGAGACGACGTATTCCCGGCTCTCGATCGAGCAGCGGTACTGCCGGATGGTGGTCTCGTAGATCTCCGCGGAATAATGCCTGGAGGCCAGTACGCGGTCGGGCACATGCGGATCGGCCGGCTCCAGCGCGGGCGCCTCGGCCGCAGGCTCGTCCAGCCCGGCTGCCGGGACGGCTGATTCTGATCCTGCTGCCGGCGCGGGGTCAGCCTGCGTCTTGCCGCAGGCGCACAGCTGCGCCAGCACCAGGATCAGAATCATAAGGATTGAGAGCTTCTTTCGCATGGGACAAATACCTCCGGAGAACAAACGTCGGAAACAGGCGGGGCAGGATGCCCCGCCTGTTGGGAATAAAGCTTAAATCATGCTCGGCTGCCAGCAGTCGGGGGTCTCGAGGCCCATCATGGTGACGATGGTCGGCGCGACGTTGGCAAGGCCATAATGGCCGTCCTTGATCTCGTACTTGTTGTCCGGATCGTAGATGATGAAGGGAACGGGGTTCAGGGAGTGCGCGGTGCGCACGCTGGTCTTGCCCTTCTTCGTTTCGAGCATCTGATCGGCGTTGCCGTGGTCAGCGGTGACGAGCAGGGTGTAGCCGTACTTGTCGGCCGCTTCCTTCACGCGGGCCAGCGCCGCGTCGACGGCCTCCATGGCCGTGATAACGGCGCTCAGAACGCCGGTGTGGCCGACCATATCGCCGTTCGGGTAGTTGCAGCGCAGGAACTGATACTTGCCGGAGGCCATGGCCTCGACGAGCAGATCGGTGATCTCCACGGACTTCATCGCGGGCGCCTGCTCAAACGGGATGACGTCGGACGGGACCTCGGCGTAGTCCTCGAGGCTCTCGTCGACCTTGCCGGAGCGGTTGCCGTTCCAGAAGTAGGTAACGTGGCCGTATTTCTGCGTCTCGGACACGGCGTACTCGTGCACGCCTGCCTTGCACAGGACCTCGGTCAGCGTGTTGCGGATGACGGGCGGCTCGACCAGATAGTGCGTCGGGATCTTGAGATCGCCGTCGTACTCCAGCATACCGGCAAACTTCACGCCGGTGTAGTCGCCGCGGTCAAAGTGGTCAAAGTCCTTGCGGTCGAAGGCCAGGGAGATCTCCTGCGCGCGGTCGCCGCGGAAGTTGAAGAGGATGACGCTGTCGCCGTTGGCGATCTTGGCAACGGGCTGGCCGTCCTTTGCGATCACGAAGGGCAGCAGATCCTGGTCGATCATGCCGGGGTTCTCGGCGCGGTAGGTCTCGATGGCTTCCTTGGCGGAGGCAAACTGACGGCCCTCGCCCTGCACGTGTGTGCGCCAGCCCTTTTCGACCATCGGCCAGTTGGCCTCATACCGGTCCATGGTGATGACCATACGGCCGCCGCCGGACGCGATCTTGTATTCGTGCTCCGCGTCGGACAGGGAGGCCAGCACGGCCTCGAGCTGGTCGACATACTCCAGTGCGCTCGTCGCGGGGACGTCACGGCCGTCGAGCAGGATGTGGCAGTAGACCTTCTTGAGGCCCATCTCGCGGGCCTTTTTCAGCATGGCGATCAGGTGCGAGATGTTGGAATGGACGTTGCCGTCGGACAGCAGGCCGATGAAGTGCAGGGCCTTGCCGTTCTGCAGGCAGTTGTCGGTCAGCTCGACCCAGGTCTTCGACTGGTACAAAGAGCCGGTCTCGATGGACTCCTGCACGAGCTTGGCACCCTGGGAGTAGATCTGGCCGCAGCCGAGGGCGTTGTGGCCGACCTCGGAGTTGCCCATGTCGTCGTCGGTGGGCAGGCCGACGGCCGTGCCGTGCGCCTTGAGCCACGTCATGGGGCAGGTCGCCATCAGCTTGTCGAGCGTCGGGGTGTTGGCCTGCTTGACAGCATCGCCGGGGCCGCCGTCGCCGCGGCCCACGCCATCCATGATCACGAGTACGATCGGTTTTTTCATTGGTATTCCCTCCTGAGTAGGATATTCTTAAATTTCAATATATTTTACTACATTTTCCCCGCAGATACAACTGAATTTTCTTTGAACGATCGCAGCGAACGCTCACCCCAGCAGCTGCAGCGCGTGCGCGTGCGCCAGCGCGTAGACGCGGGCGAAGTCCACGTGCGGGTTATAGACGGCCTCCAGCTCGTCATGCAGCGCCTTGGCCTGCGCGAGCAGGGAAAAAACGTCCGAAAGCTCCGGCAGCGGCGTATCCGGGCCGCGGCAATACCGCGCCTCGCCCGGCAGCCAGACGGCCTCGGTCTCATCCGGGAAAAGCGGATTCTGGTACCAGACGGCGCCGGGGCGCGCGCGCAGCGCCTCGAGCTCCGCCGCGGAAACGAGCTGCACGGCTCCCACGGGCGGCGCAGACTGGAAAAGCCCCCGGCAGGTCACCGCCCGGAGGAAGCGCCGCTGCGCGCCGTCCGCGTCCGGCAGGCGGCAGGCCGCAGGCGCGAGCACGGCGAGCTTCGCATATGCCTCGCGGTAGAGCGATTGATAGCGCCTTTGCAGCTGCTCGATGGTGCGGCGCTCCGGCTGCAGCGCGAGCCGGTCATAGAACCGGCTGAGGTCGAGATACAGCCCTGCCGCGCCCGGTGTCACGGCCTCGAGCACGTGCGGGGCGGTCCCGTCGGCGTAGCCGGTGTGCAGGGCGGGGAAATAGACCCCGTCCACCGACTCCGGGTCGCCGGAGCACAGCACGTATTCCACGTCCAGCCCCTTCTCCTCCGCCGCGCGGCCGATAGTCTTCATGAAGCTCGACTTGCCGCAGCCGGGCCCGCCCTTGATGACCCACAGAAAATCCTCCGGCCTGCGGCAGAAGCCGGAATAAAACGACACGAAGCCCCGGACGGTATTCCCGCCCAGAAAATACTGCGTCACCGCCATAAATAAGCCCCTCCTGAGTTCTGGAATACCGGTAGTCTATGCGCGCCGGCCGCGGAATGTGCGCCATACGGCCGTCTTCGCGGTTTCAAGCCTTGACAGGACAGGTATAATATACGTATAATATCACCACATATGTTCGCCGGGAGGAGGTGCGCGCGATGGCGGAGGGCGTGAAGATCGCCGCAAGAAATCAGAAGGCCTTTCATGAATATTTCATCGACGAAAAATTCGAAGCCGGCATCGAGCTCACCGGCACTGAGGTCAAGTCCATCCGTCTCGGCACGCTGAGCCTCAAGGAGGCCTGGTGCCAGATCAAGGACGGGCAGCTCTATATCCGGCAGATGCATATCGCGCCCTATGAGCAGGGCAACATCTTCAACAAGGATCCGCTCCGTCCCCGCCGGCTCCTCATGCACAAGCGCGAGATCATGCGCCTGTTCGGCCGGGTCAAGCAGGACGGGTATGCGCTCATTCCGCTCTCGGTGTACTTCCGCGGCAGTCTCGTCAAGGTCGAGGTCGCGCTGGCCCGGGGCAAAAAACTCTACGACAAGCGGGAGGACGCCGCGAAAAAAGACGCCAAGCGTCAGATCGACCGCGCAATGAAAGGACGGTAACCCATGGAAAATCCCATTATGACCATCACGATGGCAGACGGCGGCAGGATCGTCTGCGAGCTCTACCCCGAAAAAGCGCCGCAGAGCGTGCGCAACATGATCGCGCTCGCCAACAAGGGCTTCTATGACGGCCTGATCTTCCACCGGGTCATCTCCGGCTTCATGATCCAGGGCGGCTGCCCGAAGGGCACCGGCACCGGCGGCCCCGGCTACTGCATCAAGGGCGAGTTCAAGCTCAACGGCGTGAAGAACAACCTCAGCCACAAGCGCGGCGTGGTCTCCATGGCGCGTGCGCAGTCGCCCAACTCCGCGGGCAGCCAGTTCTTCATCATGCATGAGGACGGCGAGTTCCTCGACGGGCAGTACGCCGCCTTCGGCAAGGTGCTCGAGGGCATGGACGTCGTCGACAAGATCGCCGCGACGAAGACCGACGGCAACGACCGTCCGCTCACCGAGCAGAAGATCGCCTCCATCCGCGTCGATACGAAGGGCGAGGAATACCCCGAACCCGACAAGCTCCGCGACCCCTACGGACGCGGATGACCGCGGCCGTCATCACCGGCGCGTCCGCCGGTCTCGGCGCGGAGTTCACGCGCCAGCTCGTGCGCGAATTTCCCGACATCGAAGAGTTCTGGCTCATCGCCCGCCGCGTGGGCAAGCTCGAAGAGCTGGCCCAGCAGTTCCCGGAGAAGAAATTCGTGTGCATCGGCCTCAACCTGCTCGACCCCAAGAGCTTCCGCTATCTCGGCGAAAAGCTGGCGGAGCAGAAAGCCGACGTGCGGCTGCTGGTCAATAACGCCGGATACGGTACCACGGGCAATATCGGCGCCTCGGCGTCGTCCGCCGATGTGATGCGCGTGGTCGACCTCAATGTCCGCGCGCTCACGATGGTGACGCAGACCGTCGTCCCGTTCATGACGCGCGGGGCGAAGATCATCAACGTCTCGTCCATCGCGGCCTTCTGCCCTACGCCCCGCATGACGGTCTACAGCGCGTCCAAGGCGTATGTTTCCGCGTTCACCGGTGGTCTTGCCGATGAGCTGCGGCCAAAGGGCATCACGGTCACCGCCGTCTGCCCCGGCCCCATGAAGACGGAGTTCTTCGACGCCGCGGGCGACCACGATCTGTTCGGCAACATCCCCTGGTGCGACCCGGTCAAGGTCGTCGTCGGGACGATCCGGGCAGCAAAAAAGGGCCGGACGTTCTACACGCCCACGGCCTTCAACAAGTTCTATCGCTTCGTGGCCAAGATCCTGCCCATGAAGTGGATGATAAAAGCAACAAGAGTTTGATCGATTTTTCCAGCGATCCGCAGCGAGTTTTCGCTGCAATACGGGGCTGCACTGGTTTCGACGGGGGCAGTGAGGCTGGATAAGCGGGCGGAGGCGCCTGGCCTCCATAAAACGGGCAATTTTTCTAAATTAACTGACAACTCTAAAGTTGCTCTGGCTGCCTAATTAGGCAACCCGTCCTCCCCGGAAGGGCCGCGAGCCGGGCTTGGGCGTGACGAAGCGGCGTCCGTGAACGCAGTAAGCTTTGCCTGCGTCATGCATCATGAAGCTACCAAGGTGCGAAGAGTGTCTGTTCCCGCCGCACCGAGGGAATGTAAATAACAGACTGCGCCCGGAGAAAGTCCTGTCAAGTTGCTTTCGGACAGGGGTTCGATTCCCCTCAGCTCCACCATGCAAAAACGCCATCCCATTTGGGATGGCGTTTTTGCATGGCTGCGCTGAGGGGCGCGAGAAACCCTCGGGTTCGACCGACTGGATTTCGCGGCGTGTCAACGCCGCAATTTTGCGCTTTGCGCAAAATCAAAAAGAAAATCCAGTCGGCACGGAGGCGGCGAAGCTGCCGGAGTATTCCCCTCGGCTCCATCCCGCCACAGAAAGGCTCCTCTCCCAGGGGAGCTGTCAGCGAAGCTGACTGAGAGGTTGTTGCAAATTTGCAGCTAGTTGCCGTAGAACGATTGCCGTCAATAGAAGGTGCTGCAGAAATTTTGATAAATTTTACCGTCTTGCGGGACCTTGTAGGGGCGGGGCAGAGCCCCGCCTCTACAGAGTGATGCGCTTCCAGACATGGCAAAAGCCCGCCTTGCGGCGGGCTTTTGCGGAAAGGGGATGTTATTCTGCGGCCTTGGCTGCCTTCTTGGCGGCCTTCTCGCGCTCGAGGCGGGAGATGAACAGGGCGCAGGTGGCGTCGCCGGTGATGTTCAGGGTCGTACGGCCCATGTCGAACAGCTTGTCGACGCCGGCGATGATGGCGATGCCCTCGACCGGCAGACCGACCTGCGTCAGGACCATGGCCAGCATGATCATGCCCGCGCCGGAGACACCTGCGGTACCGACGGAAGCGAGCGTCGCGGTCAGGACGATCATGGCCATGTCGCCGAGCGTCAGCTGCACGCCGTAGCAGCAGGCGATGAAGACCGCGCAGACGGCCTGATAGATCGCGGTGCCGTCCATGTTGATCGTCGCGCCGAGGGGCAGGACGAAGGAGCTGATCTCAGGCTCCGCACCCATCTTGTTGCAGCACTCGATGTTGACGGGGAGCGTTGCGTTGGAGGACGTGGTGGTGAAGGCAGTGATCATGGCCGGGGCAATGCCCTTGAAGAAGGCAAGGGGGCTCATCTTGGCGAGGAACTTGACGGACAGGCCGTAGACCACGACAACATGGACGATGTAGCCGATATAGGCAACACCGATGATGAGCGCCAGCTTGCCGATGATGTCCGCACCGTTGACAGCGACGACGTTGGTCATCAGGCAGAAGACACCGATCGGGGTGAACTGGATGATCATCATCATGATCTTCATGATGACTTCTTCCATGCAGTTGATAAGCTCTGCGATCTTCTGGCCCTTCTCACCGGTGGCCAGGACGCCCGCGCCGAGGAAGATGGCGATGACGATGACCGGCAGCATGTCGGAGGAGACCATCGGCTGCAGCAGGTTGGACGGGAAGATGTTCACGATGACCTGCATAACGGACGGAGCTTCCTTGGCTTCATATTCCAGAGCGCCCAGATCTGCGGACGGCAGCGGGGTGAAGCTGCCCTTGAAGAGGTTGACGAGCACGAGGCCGATGACGACGGCCAGCGCGGTCGTGCACATATAGTACACAAACGTCTTGATGCCGACGGAGCCGACGCGCTTGAGGTCCTTCAGGCTGATGACGCCGTCAGCAATCGAGAACAGGACGACCGGGACGACCAGGAACTTCAGCAGGTTGACGTAGATCGTGCCGATGGGCTTGATCCACTCCGTGGTAAAATCGCCGAGACCGGCAAACGCAAAAATGAGACCGGCGACGATACCGGCCAGCATGCCGATGAATATCCACGCCGGCAGGCCAAGTTTTTTCTTTTCTTTCATACTTTCCTTCTCCTATCCAAAATTACTGATAAAGATCAGTAAAAATATGATAGCATGTTGTGAAAAACATGTAAAGAAAAATATGAAAATCGTCTTTGATTTGTGAAGATTTGTCAAGAGCGACAAAAACGGACAGGGAAATTTGAATAGAATTGCTACTTGACTTTTGCAGGAAAAGCATAAAAACGGCCCGGCGCAGCGCGCCGGGCCGGGGAAAACTGCAATTATTCCTTCACGCGATAGCCGCAGAAGCGGATGGCCGCCTTGGCGAGCTCCGCCGTCGGATCGACGAACGGGCCGGCCTGCGGCAGCGTGTCGGCGACGATGGGAAGCTCGGTGCAGCCGAGGATGAAATAGTCCGCGCCGCGCGCGCGAAGCGCGTCCAGCAGCCGCTGCCACGTGCCTTCCTCCGGCGCGAGCGGCCTGGAGGCCTTCACGATATCGTAGATCAGGTGCATGAGCACGTCCTGCTCCCCCGCGTCCGGGATGAGGCAGCGGACATTCTGCGCCGCGAGCGCCTGTTCATAGAGCCCGGTGGCGAGCGTGCCCTTCGTCGCGAGGACGGCGGCGGTCCTGCCGGGGTACTGCGCCGCGCAGGTCTTTGCTGTGGCTTCGAGCATGCTGATGAAGGGGAGCTTCGTCATGGCCTGCAGGCGGGGGAGAAAATAATGCGCGGTGTTGCAGGGCATGATGACGCAGCTGGCACCGCAGGCCTCCAGCGAGCGCAGGGCCGAGGCCATTTCCGGCACGGGATCTTTGCCGCCGGACAAAATGGCCGCCGTGCGGTCCGGGATGCGGGCGTTGGAGTCGATGTAGACGCGGATGTGATCGTTGTCGCGGGCAGCGTCGGTCAGAAGCGTGATCTTGCGGAACAGGTCCGCCGTGGCGAGCGGCCCCATGCCGCCCAGAATGCCGATGGTTTTTTCCATTGCCATATTCCTTTCGATTGAGACGGGCGGCCTATCCGGCGATCAGGCCCTGAATGACCTTGGCGGCCAGCAGGACGAGGACCAGAATGACCGCGGGTTTGACGATCTTCGAGCCGTTTTTGATGGCCAGTCCGGCGCCGAGGAAGTGCCCGAGGAAGCTCGTGACGGTGCCGATGAGGCCGAGAACGAGAAAGACCTTGCCGCTCATCAGGCTCGTGACCAGCGCACCGATGTTGGAGGCGAGATTCACGAGCTTGACGTTGCCGCCCGCCGTGCGCACGTCGAGCTTGGCAAGATTGCAGAAGATGAGCAGCAGGAACGTCCCGGTGCCGGGACCGTAGAAGCCGTCGTACGCGCCGACGACGAGGGAGGCGAGGTACACGATCGCCATCTGCTTTTTGGGCTCGATGTCGCCGCGCTGCTCCGGCAGCTGCCGCTGGCGCAGCACGACGAAGGCCACGACCGGCAGCACGACGAGCAGCAGATACTGCAGATACACCTCATCGATCATCAGCTGCAGCTTCGTGCCGAAGTGCGAGCCGACGAGCGCCAGCACGATCGACGGCACGCCGAGCTTCCAGTCGACATAGCCGCTCTTGATATACCGCCCCGTGGACGCGAGCGAGCCGAGCCCGGCCGAGAGCTTGTTCGTCCCCAGCGCGACGTGCATGGGGAGCCCGGCCAGCAGATACGTCGGGACGGAGATGATCCCGCCGCCGCCCGCGATGGCGTCCATAAAGGACGCGAGAAACACACCGACGGCAACGATGAGGACCATCGAAAGGGTCAGATCCTGTATGCCCATCGTCATACACCCCCTTGGAGCACGAGCTCCAGCATGTCGGCCACGCCGCCAAGCTCATTGGACGGTGCGACGAGATCCGCCCGCTGCTTGAGCGCGTCCTCGCCGTTGCCCATGGCGACGCCAACGCCGGCAAAGTCCAGCATGGCGGCGTCATTGCCGCTGTCGCCGATGGCCATGACCTGTTCGGCCGGGACGCCGAGCGCGCGGCACAGGGCCGCGAGGGCAAGGCCCTTGTTGGTGGCCGGGTTCATGACCTCCAGATCGACGAAGCCCGCGCCGGTCACGAAATACGGCAGCTGCGAAAGATCGGCCCAGGCCTGCCGGCAGACCTCCGGTCCGGAAAACGGGACGTAGAATTTCTCGACCGGCTTGTCCCACCCGGCCACGAGCGCGTCCAGATCATCCACGAATTCGTGTGAGCGCTCAAACAGCCAGCGGAAGCTGGCGGGGTAGTAGCGCTCAAAATTGTCGACCTGCGCTTTGGAGTTATAGACGATGCCGCCGGAAAAGAAGTTGATCAGCCCGTCATACCGGCGCAGATGACTGTAGATGAGACGGGCGTCGTCGGCGGAAAGCGGGCAGTGGTACAAAAGCTCACCGGTCTTCAGATCCTGCGCCATGGCGCCGGTGTGCGTGACGGCGTAGCGGATCTCGGGCAGGGCGTCCAGAACGTACCAGCACTCCCCAATCGCCCGGCCGGTGCACAGAACGAGCTCGACACCCTGCGCAGCGGCGCGGCGGACCGCGTCCTGCACGCGCGGCAGAACGCGCTGGTCGGAGGTGACGAGCGTGCCGTCGACGTCGACGGCAACGAGACGAATCGACATAAGAAAAACCTCGATACCTTGGAAATCAAGCTCATTTTAACAGGCGGATTCCATGAAATCAAGCCGCCGAAATTCACAATTTCTTCTTTTTTTACACGGAAGCATGTGGTATAATGACACACTAGAACGCAAAGCCGCCGCGGAGCTCTCCGCGGCGTAGAAAGGACAGGACCTATGGGCCTTTTTACAAAACTGTTCGGCACCCGCTCGGAGCGGGAGGTCAAAAAACTCGAACCGCAGGTCGAAGCCGTGATGGCGCTCGAAGAACCGTATAAAAAACTGACCGACCAGCAGCTGCGCGAGAAGACGCAGGAATTCAAAGACCGGCTGGCGACGGGCGAGACGCTCGACGATCTGCTGCCGGAGGCCTTCGCGGTCTGCCGCGAGGCAGCCAGCCGCGTGCTCGGCATGCGGCCGTACCGCGTGCAGGTCGTGGGCGGCATCGTGCTGCACCAGGGGCGCATCGCCGAGATGAAGACCGGCGAAGGCAAGACCCTCGTCGCCATCCTCCCGGCCTACCTCAACGCATTGACCGGCAATGGCGTGCACATCGTCACGGTCAACGACTATCTGGCCAAGCGCGACTCGGAATGGATGGGCAAGGTCTATCGGTTCCTGGGCCTGTCCGTCGGCCTCATCATCCACGATCTGACGGCCGAGCAGCGCCGCGCAGCCTACGCCGCCGACATTACATACGGCACCAACAATGAGCTCGGCTTCGACTACCTGCGTGACAACATGGCCATCTACAAGCAGGAGATGGTCCAGCGCGGGCACGCATTCGCCATCGTCGACGAGGTCGACTCCATCCTCATCGACGAGGCGCGGACGCCGCTCATCATCTCCGGCAAGGGCGAGGAATCGTCCAAGCTGTATGAGATGGCGGATTTCTTCGTCTCGCGGCTGAAAAAGCAGGTCTTCTCCACCACCGACGACAAGGAGCTGCAGGACCAGTACGACTGCGACTACATCGTCGACGAAAAGGACCGCACCGTCTCCCTCACCCAGAAGGGCATCGAGAAGGCTGAGCAGTTCTTCAACGTCGAGAACCTCGCCGACCCCGAGAACGCCACGCTCTCGCACCACATCAACCAGGCCATGAAGGCCCGGGGCCTCATGAAGCGCGATATCGACTACGTCGTGAAAGACGGGCAGGTCATCATCGTCGACGAGTTCACCGGCCGTCTGATGTACGGCCGGCGGTATAACGAGGGCCTGCATCAGGCCATCGAGGCCAAGGAGGGCGTCAAGGTCGCAAGCGAAAACAAGACGCTCGCCACCATCACCTTCCAGAATTTCTTCCGCCTGTACGGCAAGCTCTCCGGCATGACCGGCACGGCGCTGACCGAGGAAGAGGAATTCTCCGGCATCTACGATCTGGACGTCGTGGAGATCCCGACGAACAAGCCCGTCATCCGCCTCGACGATCCGGATGTCGTCTACAAGACTGAGGCGGGCAAATACCGCGCGGTCATCGCGCAGATCAAGGAATGCCACGCCAAGGGCCAGCCGGTGCTGGTCGGCACGATCTCGATCGAAAAATCGGAGCTTCTGTCGCAGCTTCTCAAGCGCGAGGGGATCCCCCACAACGTGCTGAACGCCAAGCACCACGAAAAAGAGGCCGAGATCGTCGCGCAGGCGGGCCATCTCGGCGCGGTGACCATCGCAACGAACATGGCCGGCCGCGGCACCGACATCATGCTCGGCGGCAACGCCGAATACATGGCCAAGAGCGAGCTGCGCAAGCAGGGCCTGTCCGACGAGCTGATCGCCGAGTCCAATTCCTTCGCCGAGACCGACGATCCCGAGATCCTCGCCGCGCGCGCAGCCTACGCCGAGGCCTACAAGCGCTTCAAGGCCGAGACGGACAAGCAGGCGGAGCTCGTGCGCCAGGCGGGCGGTCTGTTCATCATCGGCACCGAGCGGCATGAGTCGCGCCGGATCGACAACCAGCTGCGCGGCCGCTCCGGCCGCCAGGGAGACCCCGGCGAGACGCGGTTCTACCTCTCCATGCAGGACGACGTCATGCGCCTGTTCGGCTCCGAGCGCATCATGAACATGATGGAGACGCTCGGCATCGACGAGGATACACCCATCGACGCCAAGATCCTCTCCGGCGCGATCGAAAACGCACAGAAATCCGTCGAGAGCCGCAACTATCAGTCCAGAAAGAGCGTCCTGGAATACGACGACGTCATGAACGTGCAGCGCAAGATCATCTACGAGCAGCGCCGGCAGGTGCTCGACGGCGAGGATCTGCAGAAGAACATCCGGTCCATGATGAAGTTCTACGTGGACACCTATGTCGCCAGCGCCTTCGGCGAGCAGCCGAAGCTGGCCGACAAGCAGCATTTCTTCGAAATGATGACGCATTTCGAGCCCATCTTCTTCCCCGCCGGCACCTGGCTCATCTCGGACGCGGAGCTGCAGACGCTCACGCGTGAGGACACGGAGGAGAAGATCCTCTCGCTCATGCAGCGCGCGTACGCGAAGAAGGAGGAGCAGTTCACCTCCCCCGTCATGCGCGAGGTCGAGCGGGTCGTGACGCTGCGGGTGGTCGACGAGTTCTGGATGGACCACATCGACGCCATGGACGATCTGCGGCAGGGCATCCGCCTGCGCGCCTACGCGCAGACCGACCCCGTCATCGAATACAAGCGCGAGGGCTTTGACATGTTCGAGGCCATGAACGACGCGATCAAGGAGGAGATCGTCCGCCGCGTCTTCCTCGTCCGGCTCAAGACGAACGAGGAGATCAAGCGCCAGCGCGTGGCCAAGGTCACCGGCGAGGGCGCGGGCGGCGACAAGACGGTCAGACGCCAGCCCGTCGTCAAGAAGATCAAGGTCGGCCCGAACGATCCCTGCCCCTGCGGCAGCGGAAAGAAGTACAAGAAATGCTGCCGCGATAAGGATCTGGCTGCCGAGCGCGGCCAGCAGACGAACTGACTATGTTTCACACCATCAAACACGGAACGCTTGAATATCTGACCGCCGACGCGCTGGAGGGCAGCGTCCACTGCTTCTCCACGCGCCTCGGCGGCGTGAGCGAGGGCCAGCTTTCCTCTCTCAACCTCGGCACGCACCGGGGCGACAAGCCGGAAAACGTGCGGGAAAACTACCGAATTCTGGGCAAAGCCGTCGGCTTTGCGCCGGAGGAGACCGTCTTCACCCGGCAGGAGCACACCGACCTTCTGCTGCGCGTGGGCAGAGCCGACTGCGGCACCGGCCTTGACCGGGAGCAGACCACTGTCTGCGACGGCATCCTCACCGACGAGCCGGGCGTGGCGCTCGTCTGCTTCGCGGCGGACTGTACGCCGGTTTTGCTCTTTGACCCGGTCCGGCAGGCCATCGCGGCCGTCCATGCCGGGTGGCGCGGCACGGCGCAGGGGATCGCATACAAGGCAGTCCTGCGCATGCAGGAGGAATTCGGCTGCGCGCCGGAGGATATCCGCGCGGCCATCGGCCCGTGCATCGGCCGATGCTGCTTTGAGGTCGGGCCGGAGGTGCCGGACGCCATGCGGGAAGCCCTCGGCGCGGATGCCGAAGCTGCCATCGAGCCCCGGGGCGAAAAAGCCCACGTCGATCTGAAGCTGCTCAACCGCATCTGGCTGCAAAAAGCCGGGGTGCAGGTGATCGACGTCAGCCCGGACTGCACGATGTGCCATCCGGACCGCTTCTGGTCGCACCGCGTGACCGGCGGCGCGCGCGGCAGCCAGGCTGCCATCATCCGGCTGAAAGGAGGGGCGGCGCAATGAAACGCAAGCTTTTGGCCTGCACGGCGCTGGTCTTGTGCCTGGCGCTGCTGTGCGGCTGCACGTCGATCGCGACGAGCGAGTGGATGCAGGACCTCTTCCCCGTCGGCGACGAGGCCGTCGCCGCCCAGCAGACCGGCTCGGTGGAGGACAGCACCGCGGAGCAGGAGGTCAAGCAGGTCGTCACCGAGACCTATACGGAGCTCGATGCCTTCGGCCTCGCCTACCAGCCGGACTACGGCCTGCAGCCCTATAACTGCCAGAGCCTCAACAACCGCATCATCTTTTCCTTCCTCTATGAGCCGCTGTTTGCCGTGACGGACGGATATGAGGCGGAGCCGATCCTGGCTGAGAGCTATCTCGTCACCGACGACGGCAAGACGACGACCGTGAAGCTCCGCTCCGGCGTCACCTTCCACGACGGCTCGGCCATGACGGCGGCCGACGCGGCCTATTCCATCGCCTCAGCCATGGGCTCAGAGTATTACGGCTCTCGCCTGCGGTTCATCATCGAGGCGCAGGCGCAGGACGATCTGACGCTGGTGCTCGCGACGAGCGAGGCGTATGAATGCCTGCCGCTGCTGCTTGATATCCCCATCATCAAGGCCGGGACGAAGGACGACGCAAGCCCCATGGGCACCGGCCCCTATGAATTTTCCGACACGAAGCTCGTCCGCTGCCAGAACTGGTGGCAGGACAGTGAGCCTCTGGTGGATTTTGACGAGATCGCGCTGACCATCTCCTCCACGGCGGCGGATGTGCGCGATAATTTCGAGTATCAGAAGGTCAACATGGTCCTGACGGACCCGAATTCATCGGCCTTCGCGGGCTTTCATAACGACTACGAGATCTGGGACGAAGAGACGACCATCATGCAGTACATCGGCTACAACATGAACTCGTCCGTCTTCTCCAACTACGGTCTGCGCGGCGCCATCACCTTCGCCATCGACCGCGAGCAGCTGGTCGAGCAGACGCTGGGCGGCTTCGCCGCGGCGTCCACGCTGCCGTGCTCGCCGAAGTCCCGGTATTACGACGTCAAGCTTGCCAACAGCTTCGCCTACGACACGGGCTCGTATTATGACCAGCTCGCGAGCGCTTCGGTCGAGGACGCGACGGGCGACGGCATTCTGGACCTCTACGTCCCGTCGAAGGGCTATTCCGTGCCGGTCGAGGGGACGATGATCGTCTGCTCGTCGAGCTACATCCGCGTGCAGGCTGCGACGGAGGTCGCGCGGATGCTGAACGATCTCGGCTTCAACATCACGGTCAAGTCCATGGAGTACACCGAGTACAAAAACGCGCTGCTGCAGGGCAATTTTGACCTGTACTACGGCGAGGTCCGCCTGTCGCCGAACTTTGACCTTTCGCCGTTCTTCGGCGCCACGGGCACGCTCAACTACGGCAGTCTCTCCGACAGCACGATGATGAACCTGTGCAGCATGGCGCTGGTCAACAGCGGCAACACCTATAACCTCTACAAGCGCGTGTGCGAGCGCGGATACATCACGCCCATCCTCTTTAAGAGCTATGCGCTCTATACCACCCGCGGCGCGGTCACCGAGCCTACGCACTACATCGACTGGTTCCTTCCCTATACCCCGGAGGAGGGGAACTGACCTGCCGCACATCCCGGCATCTCCGCAGCCCCATCGCCGATGGGGCTGCTTCTGCGCTTGCAAACATTTGTTTTCTATGCTATAGTAATATTCACGCGCTTTGCGCGCCAAAACCGAAAGGAGGCGGCCGGTATGAAATATATCCTGCCCTATCTGCGGCCGTACCGTCGGCAGACGGCTCTGGCAATGGTGCTGGTCGCCTTTGCGACCGTGTGTGATCTGCTGCTGCCGACGATCATGAACGACATTCTGAATCACGGCGTCCGGCAGTCGGACTTTGCGTATATCGTGCGCTGCTGCGTGTGGATGCTGGCCGTCGCGGCGGCGGGCCTGGCCGCGCTGCTGACCGGGCGGAAGATCAGCTGCGATGTGGTCGCGGGCTTCAACGCCGATCTGCGCACGGACGTGTTTTCCCTCGTCAACAACATGACCTTTGAGGAGTTCAACGCCATCGGCGCGGCTGCGCTGCTGTCCCGGTCGACCTACGACATCGGCACGGTCTCGTGGGTCGCGTCGATGATCTCCGGCAGTCTCATCACGATCCCCGTGCTGTTTTTCGGCGGCGTCATCCTTGCGCTGCGCAAGGACGTGACGATGAGCCTGATCCTGCTGCTGTTCGTCCCGGCGATCTTCCTGATCGTCCGGCCCATCAGCAAGCGCATCGGGCCCCTGCATGAGACCTCCGACAAGTACATCGACATCCAGAACGACGTCATGCGCGAGCGGCTGCACGGCATCCGCGTCATCCGCGCATTCAATAAGGAAGCGAGCCTGCAGCAGAAGATCGCCGACGCCACCCACGTCATGGCCGAGAACATCATCAACGCCAACGTGCAGATGGGCCTCCTGAGCCCGGCAGCCGTGCTGCTGGTGAATCTTGCGGGCGTGGCGATCTTGTGGCTCGGCGGCTGGCGCATGGAGACGGGCAGCCACGCCATCTCCGGCGGCGATATCTTCGCCATCATCCAGTATCTCGCGCTCGTGGCCAACGGCGTGCTGATGGGCGGCTTTGCCATCGTCATGCTGCCGCACGCCAGAGTCGCGGCCGGCCGCATCGGCGAGATCTTCCAGGCCACAGGCATGCAGGAGACCGCCAAGGGCGCGGAGCACACCTTCGGCGGCGAGATCGCCTTCGACCATGTGACCTTCCGCTATGAGGGCGCGTCAGAGGCCGCCGTGCAGGACGTCAGCATGCACATCCTGCCGGGGCAGAAGATCGCCGTCATCGGCGGCACGGGCAGCGGCAAAAGTACGCTCGTGCAGCTGCTGCTGTCCTTCCGCCTGCCGACCGAGGGGCAGATCCTCTTCGACGGCGTACAGGCGTCCCGGATCGACCGCGGCGTCATCCGTAAAAACATCAGCTGCGTCCTGCAGAAAACTGCCGTCTATTCCGGCACCATCCGGCACAACATCGAGATGGGCCGCCCCGGCGCGGCGGAGGCGGAGATCCTCGAAGCCGCCGACATTGCGCAGCTCACGCCCTTCCTGAGCTCCCTGCCCGAGCGGCTGGAGCATCCGCTGCAGCAGTCCGGCAAGAATCTCTCCGGCGGGCAGAAGCAGCGGCTGTGCATCGCGCGCGCCATCTTAAAGGACGCGCCCATCTACGTCTTTGACGACAGCTTCTCCGCGCTCGACTTCCTGACGGAAGCGAACCTGCGCCGGAGCCTCAATGAGAAAATTCAGGGCAAGACCCAGATCGTCATCACCCAGCGCATCACCTCGGCCATGAACGCGGACCACATCTTCGTCATGGACCGCGGGCGGCTGGTCGACGACGGCGTGCACGCGGAGCTCTTGTCCCGCTGTAAGATCTATCAGGAGATCTACGCCTCGCAGACAGGAGGTGACGCGAAGTGAAGCAGGAACAGAAGACCCACGTTTCCGCCGACGCGCTCATCCAGCTGCTGAAGGGCGCGAAGTCCATTCGTTGGCAGCTTGCACTCGGCGTGGTCATGAGCCTGGTGCTCGTCGTGTGCGCGCTCGTCATCCCGACGCAGATGGGCGCGCTGGTGCAGATCCTGATCGACTATTTCGACGCGCCGGAGACGGGCGCGTCCGTGCTGGCGCAGCTCGCGCCGGGGCTGCTGGCGCTGCTCGGCGTATATCTTCTGCGCGCGGCCGTCAGCTACGGCAAGATGCAGCTGCTCAACCGCGCTGTCAGCCGGTATTTTACCTGCAATCTGCGCATCCAGATCTCCGATAAGATCCAGCGCCTGCCTGTCAGCTTTGTCGATCACACGCCCGTCGGCGACATTCTCTCGCGCATGACGGAGGACGTGTCCCGCATCGGCGGCTCCCTGCATACCGTGCTCGACACCATTACGGGCGGCTTCCTGCAGATCCTGGCCATCGCGGTCGTGATGTTTCTGCAGAACTGGCAGCTTTCGCTGGCCGTGATCGCGTTCATGCCGGTCTCCATCTGGCTGTCGGCGAAGATCGCGGGCCGGTCGGAAACGTATTTCCACCAGATGTTCAAGCAGTCCGGCGAGCTGTATTCCGTCGTGGAGGAGGCCTACACGAACTACGCGACGACAAAGGCCTACAATCTCGAAGAGCACTGCGCTGAGCGCCATGCCAGGATCAACGACGCGCGCCGCGTGTCCGAGGCGAAGGCGACCTATCTGTCCGCCATCGTCCAGCCGATCATCGCCGCGTCCAATTCTCTGGCCTATATTTCCATCAACCTGCTCGGCGGCTGGCTCATCGTGCGGCAGGGCGTGCCAGTGGGTGTCATTGTGACGCTCGTGCTGTTCGCGCGGCAGTTTTCCGAGCCGCTCGAGCAGATCTCCAACGGTCTGAGCACCCTGCAGCAGGCCAAGGCCGCTGCCCAGCGCGTCGTCGACCTGCTGGAACTGCCGGAGGAAGCGCCGATCGAACAGAACCTGCCCGCCGGCGGCGACGGCAGTGTGGACTTCCGTCATGTGGATTTCTCCTACGAGCCGGATACCGAGCTCATCCGGGATCTGAACCTGCACGTGGAAAAGGGCCAGCATGTCGCCATCGTCGGACCCACCGGCGCGGGCAAGACCACGATCGTGAACCTGCTCATGCGCTTCTACGATGTCGATTCCGGCAGCATCCTGCTGAGCGGCCATGACGTCGCGGACTATTCCCGCGCCTCCACGCGCAGCCGCTTCGGCATGGTGCTGCAGGATACGTGGCTGTTTGGCGGCACGATCGCGGAAAACGTCGCCTTCGGCAAGCCGGACGCGACGCGGGAGGAGATCATCCGCGCCTGCGACGAGGCGTACTGCGATCATTTCATCCGCACGCTCCCGCAGGGCTACGACACCGTCATCGGCAGCGATACCTCGTCCATCTCCTCCGGCCAGAAGCAGCTGCTGACCATTGCGCGGGCGCTGCTCGCGCAGCGGGAGCTGCTGATCCTCGACGAGGCGACGTCCAACGTCGACACGCGCACGGAGCTGCTCATCCAGAAGGCGATGGACCGCCTCATGCGCGGCCGGACCTGCTTCATCATCGCCCACCGCCTGTCCACGATCGTGGACGCGGACCTCATCCTCGTCCTCCGCGACGGCCGCATCGTCGAACAAGGCACCCACCGCACCCTTCTGGCGAAAAAAGGCTTCTATTACGAGATCTATAAAAGCCAGTATGATATCGCGTGACAAAACGCAGAAAAACAGCCCATCGGGAACTCCCGATGGGCTGTTTGCGTATCTGGAGATCAGCCGCGGATCTGATGCAGCTTGCGGCTGCCGGTGGACAGACGCTCATAGCCGTCTTCCGTGATGACATAGTTTTCTTCGATGCAGAAAACGCCGGTGTCGACCAGAATGCCGGGCTCGAGGTTGATGATCATGCCGGGCCTCAGAATGCCTTCGTCGCGGACCGTGACCGAGGGCGGCTCCGTGCTCATGAGGCCCATGCCATGGCCCATACGGCCGCAGTCATAGGTCGCGCTGTAGCCGCGCTTCTCAAGCGCCTTGCCGCAGGCGTAGGCCACATCGCGGATCGGCGTGCCGGGGCGCATGATAGAGGCCGCTTCGTCCGTCGCGTCGTAGATATCGTCCTGCATTTTGTTCCGCTCGTCCGAGATGGGGCCGACCACGCCGGCGCGGCAGAAATCGGACCAGTAGCCGTTGTAAACGGCGCCGAGGTCAAGCCAGAGCAGATCACCCTTCTGGATGCGGCGGTCAGAGCTGATGGCGCTGATGCGCTCATAGTTGCCTTCGCCGGAGGTGATGATGACAAAGCCGGGGTATTCCGCGCCGCCCTCAAGCATGCACTGCTGGGCGAGCATGGAGATCTCGCGTTCAGTCATACCGGCCTCGATGGAGTAGAAGGTCTTGTCATGCGCGTAGCCGGTGGCCTGGCAGGCGCGGCGGTGGCACTCGATCTCATCGGCGGACTTGATGATGCGCTGCGACCAGATAATGCCGGAGGCGTCCGCGAACTCAGCGTCCTTCAAGATCTCGCGCAGGGCAAAGAGCGTGTCCGGCTGATAGTTGATGCGCTGCTCAAAGCCGAGCTCAAAGCCGATCTTGCCGGTGTGCATATGCAGCTCTTCCATGATCCCGGCCAGATCCTGTGCGGTTGGGCCGAGCAGGCTGTCAAAGTTTCGGTGATCGCAGCCGTAGGAGCGCAGGCGAGCTTCCGGCGTGACGAAGGTCTGTGTGTACAGAAGCGGACGGCCCTCGGCGGGAATGAAGAGGAACATGGGACGGGTAAAGGTCGTCCAGGGAGCGTGGGTGCGGTAGCCGGAATAATAGTTGATATTGGCCTCTGCGGAGACGAGCATACCATTGAAGCCCTGCTCGCGCTGGCGCTTCTGGCACAGCGCGATGCGGCCCAGGAATTCCGCTTCCTTGAAGATCAGCATATCCATCAGCCTTCCTCCTCCGTCTGCTTCTTCGAGATCTTCTGCAGGCGGATAATCGAAGCGATAAAGCCGCCGCCGACCAGAGCCAGGGAAAAAATCATCATACCGATTGCAACGGGAGTCATAGCAGTTCTCCTTTCAGTTTATAAACAGGATCGGATGGGTTCTCAGGCGCTGAAGCCGTTGTCCGGAACTGCCGGGAACAGCTCGCCTTCGGGCACGACAGCTTCAGGTGTTGCGTTGACAACCTTTTTGTTCATTGCGTACGCGATGATCGCCATCAGACCACCCTGGAACACGAAGGTGCCGAGGTTGTTGACGCCGAACGGGTTCCACCAGTTGGCTTCCCAGCCGATGCACTGGGCCGTCCACCAGACGAACATGATGCCCGCGATGATCGGCGCGATGAAGCGGATGGAAACTTCCCACCACTTGCCGATCTTCAGGCCGGTGTAGGGATTGTTGAGATAAGTGCCGCGGATCTTGCTGACACCAAACTTGATCATGGCGTAGCAGGAGAACATGACACCAACGATCATCATCTGACCGGCGACCCAGTCCTGGTTGGACAGGAACGTGGAGTTCCATGCGGAGGGCAGGCCCCAGATCAGCAGCAGGACGAACACGCCGAGGATGGACTTCTTGCGGTCCTTGCCGGCGTCGACCAGCGGCAGCGAGCAGATCATGAAGTGGCAGATGTTCGAGGACAGACCGGCCATCAGCAGGCTGACGAAGAACAGAATGCCCATCAGATAGCCGCCGGGCATCTTTTCGACCAGACCGGTCATGGCGATGAAGGTCAGGCCGTTGTTGCCGGAGGAGCAGATCGCGAGAGCTTCTTCCACGCTCGGGGACATGGCAAACAGCGCGGGGATGACGGCGAGGCCCGCCAGGACAGCGGCGAACATGTCGCCGAGGCCGTTGACCGCGGAGGTCAGCGTCACGTCCGAGCGGGATTTGGAGAAGACAGCGAGCGTGATGCACAGGCCCCAGCCGGGTCCTGCGGACCAGATCGCCTGCGTCAGTGCTTCAAGCCAGGTCTTGTAGTTGAGAAGATCACCGAACTGGAAGCCAAAGTAGTGGTTGAGACCTTCTGTCGCGCCCGGGAGCATCAGCGCACGCACGGCCATGATGATCAGGCTGACGAACAGGATGGGGATGAAGATCTTGTTGGCTTTTTCAATGCCGGAAACGCCTTTATAACAGATATAGGCGGAAATACCGAGAATCAGGACGAACAGGATGACTGTTACGATGTTGCCGTTCGAGACGGAAGCAAACAGCGCAGCCTTGTCCGCGCCGTAATAGCCCTTCGTGAAGGACAGACCGACGTAATAGACAATCCAAGCGAGGACGGCGGAATAGTACGCGGCGGTCATCGCCATGATGAATGCGACGATCGTGCCGAGCCAGGTCGCTTTTTTTCCGGCGATCAGCTTGAACGTGCCGGGAGCGCCGCGGCGGCTGCGGCGGCCCATGAAGTGCTCGCCCATCATGACAGGGATGATGACGATGAACATCATGATGATGTACGCGAGGACGAACGCACCACCGTTGGCGGCTGCGACGCGCGGGAAGCGCCAGATGTTGCCCGTTCCGACAGAACCGGCGATCAGGGAAATAACGAATGCAAGCTGGGAAGAATAGCCAAGCTTCCGGGCTTTCGGGGATTGCAGAGAGTCTTTGGACATGGTTGGTTCTCCTTTCTTATCTTTCCTTTCCTGTGGATCCGATTTGCGGGGTTACGGTCTCACTCCCTTCTGTATTGTAGAACCGGCGGTCACAGCGAAGCGCACAGCTGTACGTACACCTCGCACGCGCGGATCAGCTCTTCTACGGGGCAGTATTCATCGGTCCCATGCGCATGGCAGTTCAAATCGCCGGGGCCAAGCACGATGGTCGGAATGCCGAGCTCCCCCGCCGTGGCGACCGCGTCGGTCGTATAGACGAGCTTGACGGCATCATAGGGCTTATCAAAAACGATCCGGCAGGCCTCTTTTGCCTTCTGGACCAGACGGCTGTCCTCCGGGATCTCCCACGCGGGCAGATACGAGCGCAGGAGCACGGGCTGGCCGGTCCAGCTGACGCCGGGGATGTCGCAGATCTTCCATTCTGCGTCCACGCCGTCGAGCAAAAAGGCCATTTCCTGCTCGATGGTCTGCCGGTTTTCCGTGATGCACAGCCGGCGGTCGAGCACGATGCTGCTCGATTCGGGGACGGAGTTGTTGGAGGCTGTCACGCAGTTCACATTGGTGAGCGACAGCGTACCGTGTTCGCCGGGCGTTGCGGACAGCTTGGCCGCGAGTGCTTCGATCCGGGCCACGACAGCCTGCTGGCGGTAGACCGGATTGATGCCGAGCTCCGGGCGGCTGCCGTGCGCGGCCTTGCCGTGGACGGTGATCTCGATCAGCGCCCGGCCGTTGTGGCCGCGGCAGATCTCCATGCCGGTCGCTTCGCCGAAAATGACGTAGTCGGGCCGGAGACTGAGATCCCGGAGCAGATTATGCACCGCGACGCCGTCATAATCCTCCTCCATGACAGAGCCTGCAACATAGACCTTCCGGCCGTCCAGCAGTCCGAGATCCCGCGCGATGGCGGCGGCATAGATGCTGACGGCCAGTGCGCCCTTCATATCGACAGTCCCGCGGCCGTACATGTTACCGTCTGCGATCTGGCCGGAGAACGGGGGATAAGTCCACCGGTCCTCGTCGATCACGTCGACGGTATCCATATGCCCGTCAAACAGGATCGTGGTCGCTCCCGTGCCGACGGATCCGATCACATTGCCGGTGCGGTCGGTCTGTACGTCATCAAAGCCCAGTTCACGCAGCTTTTTTTCGACAGCGGCGGCGACGGGCGCTTCCTGTCCGGTCACGCTTCGGATCGATACGAGCTCCCGGACGAACGCCAGGATCTCCTCCCTTTTGGCCTCTACCGCTGCATGCATGCGTTTTTCCATAACTTCCTCCCTGGAGCTCAATGCCGGACTTCGGTACTTTCAACAACTTTCCTCCGGGTACCCCGGAAGGCTTTGTGGCTTGTGTCAAGTATAAAGCATAAAAAAGCGGAAGAACAAATATAAAGAAGGCAATGGCCTATATGAAATTTATATATATCAAAATTCCGGAGGACAGTATATAATTAAATATACCTTGGGTGGAGGGGGATCCGTACATGACGATCCAGCAGCTGAACTACGCGATCGCGGTTTTCCGCGCGGGCTCGATCAACCGTGCGGCCCAGAAGCTGTATATTGCGCAGCCGAACCTGAGCAATGCGATCAAATCGCTGGAGGATGAACTGAATATCACGCTGTTCCAGCGTACCCCGCGCGGGATGGAGCCGACGCGCGCAGGCGAGAAATTTATCCTGCGGGCCATGGAGCTTGTGGCGCAGTTCGACGCGTTCGAGACGCTCTATGCCTCGCGGCAGGCGGACGTGCTCTCGCTGTCCATCACGACGGCGCGCTCATCGGAGTTTTCCAACTGCATCGCGGCCTTCTGCAACCGCTTTACGGAACGGCAGGTCCCCTATCGCATCCGCCTGCGGGAGGCGACGAATTCCGAAGTCATTGCCGACATCGCTGAGGGAGACGCGGATCTCGGCATCATCTGTCCGAGCAGCGCCACGTCGGATTACTATTATCAGAGCGCCCGCGCCCGCGGGCTGGAGATTCTTCCGCTGCATCCGAAAAAGTACTGCCTGCTGTTTTCCGCGGATCACCCGCTGGCGGAGGCCCCACACATCACGGTCCCGATGCTCGAGCCGTATGTGGAGGTTGTGCACGCGGACTATGACATGCCGCTCTATCCGACCTCGGATTACCGCTTTGAAAACGATCTGCAGGAGATCAACGGCAAAAAGCGTGTGATCTTCATCTATGAGCGTGGTACGCTGATGGAGGTCCTTGCGAATGTCACGGGCAGCTACATGTGGAGCACCACGACCAATGCCCGGCTGAAGGCTGCCTACGGCCTGGTCGAGCGCGACTGTGAAGCGCCGCCCATCCGGGGTATGGATGCGATCGTGTACAATCGCGCGGTGTCGCTGTCGGGAGATGTCCGGCAGCTGATCGAGACGATCAAGGCCTATGACGCGCTGCTGCGGCAGGAAGAATAAAAAAGCCGTCCGGATATCCGGACGGCTTTTTTGTTTGCTTCGCTTATTCTACCGTGACGCCTCGCTTGGCGAATTCTTCGACCATGAGGTCGAGGTCGGGTTTGATGTTGATGGGCTCGCCGGCGGACTTGATGGCGTTGGCCACGTCCTTCAGGCCGTTGCCGGTCACGACGGAGACGACCGTCGCGCCTTTTTCGATGAGACCAAGCTCGCAGGCCTTCTTGACGGCAGCCGTGCCGGTGACGCCGGCGGGCTCGCCGAAGACGCCGCAGGTGCGGCCAAGCAGCTTCTGCGCGGCCAGGATCTCCTCGTCGGTGACGTTGATGGCAAGGCCGTTGGACTCGCGGATGGCCATGAGGGCCTTATCGGCGTTGCGCGGCACGCCGACGGAGATGGAGTCGGCAATGGTGTTCTCCTCCATCGGCTCCCAGGGCTTGTTCTCCTGGATGGCACGGTTGATGGGGTAGCAGCCGGTGGACTGGGCGGAGATGAGCCGCGGCAGCTTGTCGATGAAGCCGATGGCGTACAGGTCCTTCAGGCCCTTCCACACGCCCGCGATCGTGCAGCCGTCGCCGACGGAGATGGCCAGATAATCGGGCATTTCCCAGTTCAGCTGCTCGGCGATCTCGAGCGAGACGGTCTTCTTGCCCTCGGAGAGGTACGGGTTGATGGCCGCGTTGCGGTTGTACCAGCCCCACTTTTCGATGGCCTCGGCGGACATCTTGAAGGTCTCTTCGTAGTTGCCCTTGACAGAGATGACGTTCGCGCCGAAGATCATCAGCTGCGCGACCTTGCCCTTCGGGGCGCGCTCGGGGACGAAGATGTAGGTCTTGAAGCCCGCGGCAGCGGCGTTGCCGGCCAGGGAGGACGCGGCGTTGCCCGTGGACGAGCAGGCGATGATCTTCGCGCCCGCCTCATGCGCCTTGGCGACGGCCATGGCGGAGGCGCGGTCTTTCAGGGAAGCGGTGGGGTTGATGCCGTCGTCCTTGACCCACAGACGGCCAAGACCCAGCTGCTCGGCGAGCTTCGGCTCCTCGTACAGCGGGCTCCAGCCCACGCGCAGCGGCGTGTCGGGTGTGGTCTCCTCGACGGGCAGCAGCTCGCGGTAGCGCCACATGGTGGGGTTCACGCGGTTTTTGAGCGTCTCCTTGGTGAGATGTGCCTTGATGTAGTCGTAATCGTAAACGATATCCAGAATACCGCCGCAGGAGCAGTTGGTCAGGTTCGGCACCGCCTCATATTCCTTGCCGCAGCGCACGCAGCGCGCACATTTGACGTTTTTCAGCATAATTTTCTCCTATTTTCAAAAAGATGCGGGGATGGGGCGAACCCCACCCCCGCAGATGTTGGTTGGATGATATGGATCAAAGCGCCTTGAGCAGGCCGACTTCGTCGTTGAAGGCGTTGATAAGCTCGTCGAGCTCCTTGGCCTGGGCGTGGACGGCGTCCCAGGTGTTCTTGGTGTCGTACCACTGGGCGTTCAGATCTTCGACGGTCATGCCCTGCTGCTCGACCCAGGTGTAATACTTCAGGTTGTGGACGCGCTTGCGCTCCGGATACGTCAGCTCCATCATGTTGTCCGTCTTCAGGTTCAGCATGTGCAGGTTGTGATCCAGCTCGGCAGCCTGTGCGGAGTAAGCACCGTACATCTCGTTGAGCTCCTCAACACGGGACTTGTACATGACAGCGGAGTCGGTCAGAACGGTGACGACGACGTCGTCCTCGGTCAGCTCATAGTACTTGGCAAACTTGATGCAGCAAAGAACGTTTGCGATGCCGGAGATGCCCATCCACGTGAACTTCTCGATCTGCTCGTCAGACAGGCCAAGGGACTTCAGGTAATCCTGGCCTTCCTTGCAGTTGAACAGGCGGAGCAGTCTCTGGGAATCTTCATCGTCGATGTCGATGACCATGTCGGTGTTCTTGACGTTATGGACCCAGGGGATGTGCTTGTCGCCGATGCCTTCGATGCGGTGGCCGCCGAAGCCGTTATCCAGGATGGTCGGGCACTGCAGCGCTTCGCCGACAGCCAGCTTGAGGCCCGGATAGCGCTCCTTGAGCAGGTCGCCCGCGGACATCGTGCCGGCGGAACCGGAGGTGAAGCAGGCACCGGCGAGTCTCTGGCCGGGCTTCTTCACGTTCTCAAACAGATCGCTCAGAGCGTAGCCAGTGACATTGTAGTGCCACAGGGGGTTGCCCATCTCGGCGAACTGGTTGAAGATCATCATGCTGGGATCCTGCTTGAGCTCCCAGGTCTTGTCGAAGATCTCCTTGACGTTGGACTCGCAGCCCGGGGTGGCGATGATCTGGCCGGCGATGGTCTTCAGCCAGTCAAAGCGTTCCTTGGACATATCCTGCGGCAGGATGGCGACGGAGTCGCAGGCCAGCAGCTTGGAGTTGAAGGCGCCGCCGCGGCAGTAGTTGCCGGTGGAGGGCCATACAGCGTGATGATAGGTGGCGTCGAACTGACCGGTCACGAGGCGCGGAGCCAGGCAGCCGAAGGAAGCGCCGACCTTATGGCAGCCGGTCGGGAACCACTTGCCGGACATGGCAAGGATGCGGCACGGAACGCCGGAAACGGAGGACGGGATCTCGACATAGTTCGGGGTCTTCTGGTACAGGCCGCCGGACTCCTTGGCTTCGTTGTGCCAGCTGATACGGAACAGGTTGACCGGGTCAACGTCCCACAGGCCGGTGTGCGTCAGCTTTTCCTTGATCTTCTCCGGGATCAGGTCCGGGTTCTGCATCTGCGCGATGGTCGGGATGATGATGTTGTTTTCCTTGGCCTTCTGGATGTTGTGCGCCAGGCCTTCCTTGTGGATGGTGAGATCGATCTTGCTCATAGTTCGTTTGTTCCTCCTGTTTTACTGTTATCTAGGTATGAATAGAGAGTGTACTTGGATATGCCGAAATGCTTCGCTATTTTATCGCCGGATTTGGTAATCAGAAGAGCGCCGGAATTACTGAGATAGCGGATGGCCTTGACCTTGTCGTCTTTGGTCATCAGCGCGACCGGTTTTCCAACCAGTTCGTCCGCCTGCCGGATGAGGTCGTCGAGCAGATCGGCCACGTTGAGGGTGATGCGCTCGGGCTCGCGGCTCGCATGCTGATCGGCTGAGATGAAGTCATGCAGGGAGTTTTCAAACAGCTGCATCATGGAAATGTCATAGTTGATCCCCAGGATCCCCGAGACCTTTCCGGACTCGTCACGGATATACACAGAGGAGGATTTCAGGATCTTTCCGTCCTTTGTGCGCGTCAGATACGCAAGCTGATCCTTTGCGCTGTCATCCTCGTGCCCCAGCTGCTCCAGCACCACATGGGAGGGCCCGTCGCCCACCTTGCGGCCGGTCACATGCCCGTTTTCGATCGCGACGATCGAGGAATAGGCGCTTTTGCCGGAAAGCTCGTGGATCACCACTTCGCAGTTGCTGCCGAATTGTGCTGCGATCGCCTTTGCGATCTGCTCCAGCAGGTCCAGTAATTTCGCGTCCAATCTGCTATCACCTCCAGATGTTATCACCGAGTAGAGTCTGATACTAGCGTCAGCTGACAAGGACACACATGCCCGCAGGACGTTCTGACCCGCCTTTCGCTGCGTTATTGTCCTTGACTTGCGTCAGCAAGCCTGCGTCCTCTGCCTTGCGAAAAACGTGCCAGAACGCCCGGCGGGTCTTCGAGTTTTCCCGGAGCATGGACGGCGGCTGGCAAGGCAGACGAGGCAGATGGGCTGTCGCCCATCAACGAGGATAACGACGCCGGCGGCTGTTCAGGCCCGGGAAAACCATGTGGGCCCTTGTCAGCTGACGCTAAATTCATCATACCAGTATCAGAAGCAGATTGCAAGGAATTTTCAAAAATATTTTTAGGCTAACAAAAAATTTGTCGCGCGTCAGGCCAAGCACACGGGGAGCGCCTTGCAGCGCTCCCCGGACATGCGCGGAGATCAGTCCTTGCCGATGTAGGGCAGCGGCTCGGAAATGGGTCTGGTCTTGAGGATGTATTTGTCGTTGTAGTCGTGGTAAATTTTCATGAACACACCGGAAAGCGCGATCAGAGCGATCGCATTCGGAACGCACCACAGACCAGAGGCAATATCGACAACAGTCCAGACCAGATCCGGCGTGTTGCCAAGCGCAATGAAGCCGGGAACCAGCCAGAGCACACGGATAAGAACCTTGAAGATCTTGGAGGTCTCCATCTTCGGGAAGATGTAGAAGAATGCGGATTCGTAGTTGATTTCCCAGCCGACCATCGTGGAGAAGGCGAACAGGGCCAGCGGAATGGTGACCAGCAGATTGCCGATCGTGGTGCCGTAGGTCGTATCAAAGGCCGACATGGTAAGAGCTTCTGCCTTGACACCGGAGGCCCAGATGTCGCTGCCGGAGCACATGATGGCAAGGGAGGTCATGGTGCAGACGATAATGGTGTCGACAAAGACCTCGAACGAGCCGTACATGCCTTCCTTGAACGGATGGTCGGTGATGGCAGTTGCGTGGGTGATGGGGGAGGAGCCGCAGCCGGCCTCGTTGGAGAATGTGCCGCGGGCCGCGCCCTGACGCAGAGCCAGCGCAAGCGTCGAACCGGCCAGACCGCCGATGGCGGGCATCGGAGCGAACGCATATTTGAAGATCGCGGCGAAGGCCTGCGGGACGAAGCGGATGTTGACGATGATGACGCCGAGTGCGCCGACAACATAGATCAGGCACATGGCCGGGGTGATCTTTTCGCAGAACTTGCCGATGCCCTTGACGCCGCCGATCAGGACGATGCCGCAGATGGCAGCGGCGGCGACTGTCACGACCCAGGCGGGAATATGGAAGGTGCGCTCCAGCGCAGTAGACATGGTATAGGGCTGCGCAAAGGCTGCAGTGCCGAGACCGCCGAGGATGATGGTAACGGCGAAGAAGATCGCCAGCGGCTTCCACTTCTTACCCATGCCGCGCTCGATGTAGTACATCGGGCCGCCGTAGTAGACGCCGTCTTTACCCTGGATGCGGTAGTACTGGCCGAGGGTGACCTCGACGCACTTGGTCATCATGCCGAGCAGGGCGATGACCCACATCCAGAACACAGCGCCCGGGCCGCCGACGACCATCGCCGTCGCGACGCCCGCAATATTTGCGGTGCCGACACAGCCGGCCAGCGCGGAGCAGACGGCCTGCAGCGGAGTGAGCGTGCCCTTGTCACCGGAAGCACCGCCGCCCTTTTTGAACATTTCACCGGCAGTGTTTTTCAGAATATATCCCATTTTGCGGATCTGGAAGAACTTTGTGCGGATGCCGTACAGCAGACCGACAATGCCCAGAAGGATCAGTACGGGTGCGCCCCAGAGGATGTTGCTAAATCCAGTTAAAAACTCAGCCATATTTGTCTCTCCTTTTTCTGTTTCCTGTTCTTTTTTTGCGTTTCTCTTTCTATTGCCAGCCCGGGCGAAGCATCTTATTTGGTCAGCTGCGCGAGGATGCATTCAAAGCCCTTGCAGGCCTTGGTCAGCTGATCGATCTCGATGTATTCGTCGCGGACGTGTGCAAGACTTTCGAGCGACGGGCCGTAGCCGATGCAGGGGATGCCCGCTTCGCCGCAGAAGCTGCTGCCGTTGGTGCAGAATGCGAAATGGGAGAGCTTGGCCTCGATGCCGGCGTCTTTCAGACCCTTCATCGCGCCCTGGACGAGCTCGCTGTCCTCGTCCACGACCCAGGCCGGGAAATAGCGCTTGGCACGGATCGTCTCGCCGGTCCAGCACTTCTCCTCGCCCTCGGCCAGATAGCAGCGGGCCTTGAGGCTGGGATGCTTTTCCTGCGCGCGGGCGATGGCTTCGTTGACCTGGCCGAGGATGACGCCCTCGTCCTCGCCGACGAGCGTGCGGCGGTCAAAGGTCGCGCGGCACAGCGACGGAACGACGGATGCGCCGGGATACGGCTTGGAAATGATGTCGGTGAGCTCCAGAATGCCCTTGCCGAGCAGCGGATGCTCGTTCGGGACGATCTTGCGGATCTCCTCAATGACAGCCATCATTTCATAGACGGCGTTGACGCCCTTCTCGGGGTTGGAGGAGTGGCAGCTGACGCCCTCGGTCTCGACGACGACCTCTGCCCGGCCGCGCTGGCCGCGCTTGACCGTGGTGGTCGTGGCCTCGCCAATGATGACGAAATCGGGCTTTGCCAGCCGCGTGATCTCGCGGGAGGAGACGCCCTCGAAGCATTCCTCATGGACGGTGCAGGAGACGCAGATCTTGCCGGCGAAGTCCTTGCCGGTCTTTTCCGCGTAGCGGGCGGCTGCCGTGATCATGGCGCAGTCGCTGCCCTTCATGTCGGAGGTGCCGCGGCCGTAGATCCTGCCGTCGACGATCTCGCCGCCGAACGGGTCGTGCTTCCACTGCAGCGCGTCGATCACGTCGACGGTGTCGATGTGGCCGTCCATCAGGATCGTCTTGCCGGGGCGTTTGCCGTTGATGGTGCCGAGCACGCTGCCGTATTTGTCGATGATGACCTCATCAAAGCCGTACTCTTCCATCTTGCGCTTCATGAATTCCGCGACACCCTTCTCCTGGCCGGAATAGCTGGGGATCCGGACGGCCTCCTGGCAAAATTCGATCAGCTGTTCGTTGGTGTACATGCTGCATCCATCCTTTCTTCCGATATATTCATGCGTGTCAATCAGCGATGTGCAATGTGCGATATATTGCATAATGCAAGCATAGAACAGCCGCGTTTTTTTGTCAAGATACGACCGCGCCCGCGGCTGCGAATTCTATGTTTTACAAAAAAATCAAGCCTGAAATTTGGTGAAAAACACAGAGCGCCGAAGCGTTTTTTCGTTTCGGCGCTCTACATATTTAAGATTCCGTTTCGTCCGGGCCGGAGGCCTTGGCCTGCCGCAGGCTTTCCATCGTATCCTTGAGACTGCCGTTCATCGACGTGAGCCAGTGCTCGCGCATGAGCGTCTTGGCCCGCTGCGCGTCCCTTTCCCGCAGGGCATCCAGGATCCCTCGGTGCTGGGAGGCGGAGATGCGCCGCATGGTCGGCAGGTGGAAGAAATGATAGCGGATGCGCTGGATATGCAGGACCAGCATGTGCGAGATCTCCGCGATGTATTCGTTGTCCGCCGCGTCGATGATCAGCTCATGGAAGCGGGTGTCGTGGGTGATGATCGCGGCGGTGTCGCCCTTGATGTTGGCCTCGGCAGAGGCCTGCAGCTCCTGCTCCAGCTCCTCGAGCATGGCGTCGGTCAGATTCCGGCAGGCGAGCTCCGCGGCCAGCGCGTCGATCTCCGCCAGCGGCCGGTAGCATTTTTCGAAGTCCTCCACATCGAGATCCGCGACCACGGTCGTGCGGCCCGGGATCACACAGACCAGCTTCTGGTTCTGCAGCAGCTGGAGCGCCTCCCGCACGGGCGTGCGGCTGACGTTGAAGTAGGAGGCCAGCTCTGAATCCAGGATCTTCTCGCCGGGCTTCATGACGCCGGTGATGATCCAGTCGCAGACCGTCTGATAAACAACACTTTTTGCCGACTGGCGCTGCAGCGCCTGCGGGCGTTCCGGGATGGGCATGCCTCCGCCTCCTGTCAATTCTTATTTTTAATGTGAAAACTAATTTATTTTATCACACTCCGGCTGCGTTTGCAAGGAAAAAAGCCGCCGGATCTGCCGCGGGAGGGGGAGAAACCTTTAAGACCATAAAAAATTTTAGGTTATCAAAAATTTTGTTTGACATCTGCCTCTCATGTGGTATAGTGGTATCAGAAGCGGTCTGCACGGCAGACGCAAAAGTTAAAGAAAGAATTTAAATTGGGAGGTACCCTGCGTTTATGAACTATGATGCAATCAAGAAGGCAGCGGAAGGCTACAAGGCTGATATGGTGAAGTTCCTCCGCGACATGATCGCAATTCCGTCGGAATCCTGCGAGGAAGAGGGCGTTGTGAAGCGCATTGCCGCCGAGATGGAAAAGCTGGGCTATGACAAGGTCGAATTCGACAAGCTCGGCAACGTCATCGGCTGGATGGGCACGGGCGACAAGATCATCGCCATCGACTCCCACATCGATACCGTCGGCATCGGCAACCGGGAAAACTGGACCGCCGATCCCTACGAAGGCTATGAGACGGACGATATCATCTACGGCCGCGGCGGCTCTGACCAGGAAGGCGGCATGGCTTCCGCGACTTACGGCGCCAAGATCATGAAGGATCTCGGCCTCGTCCCCGATGGCTACAAGATCATGGTCGTCGGCTCCGTCCAGGAAGAAGACTGCGACGGCATGTGCTGGCAGTCCATCGTCAATGAATACTTTGGCGGCCCGGAAGACGCCAGAAACAAGATCGAGTTCGTCATCTCCACCGAGCCGACCGACGGCGGCATCTATCGCGGCCATCGCGGCCGTATGGAGATCCGCGTCGACATGCACGGTGTTTCCTGCCACGGCTCCGCGCCGGAGCGCGGCGACAACGCGATCCACAAGATGGCGGAGGTCATCCTGAACGTCCGCGATCTCAACGAGAACGACGCCGGCGACGACAAGGAGATCAAGGGCCTTGTCAAGATGCTCGACCCGAAGTACAACCCCGAGCACTACGAAGACGCCCGCTTCCTCGGCCGCGGCACCTGCACCACCAGCCAGATCTTCTATACCTCCCCGTCCCGCTGCGCAGTTGCCGACTCCTGCTCCATCTCCATCGACCGCCGCATGACGGCCGGCGAGACCTATCAGTCCTGCCTGAAGGAGATCGAGGATCTGCCCGCCTGCAAGAAGTACGCCAAGGACGTCAAGGTCTCCATGTACATGTATGACCGTCCCGCGTGGACCGGCCACGTCTACGAGACCGAGTGCTTCTTCCCGACCTGGATCAACAAGGCTTTCGCTCCGCACGTCCAGGCACTGGTCGACGCGCACCACGCGCTGTGGGGCGACACCAGACTGTGGGCTGACGAGACTGCCAGAGAAAAGCGCGAAGGCCGCCCGCTGACCGACAAGTGGACCTTCTCCACCAACGGCGTTTCCATCCAGGGCCGCTACGGCATCCCGTGCGTCGGCTTCGGCCCCGGCGCCGAGTCTCAGGCTCACGCGCCCAACGAGATCACCTGGAAGCAGGACCTCGTCGTCTGCGCTGCGCTGTACGCCGCTGTTCCCATGCTCTACAAGCCCGAGAACAAGGACGGCTCCGCCACCTCCTTCCGTCAGGAACTCACCGGCAACGACATCAAGTAAGCTTTGCGGCATGGCAGGCATGCGCCCCACGCGGGCCCATGCCTCCCGCTGCGTTTAAAATGTTTGAAAAAAATAAGGAGAAAGAACATGAGCAAAACTGTTGAACTGGCAAGACATCTTGAGAAACTCCACATCAACAACATGTATAAGACCGACTTCTACTGGACCTGGGACAAGACCGACGACGAGATCGACGCTGTCTTTACCGTAGCCGACGCCCTGCGCGATCTGCGCGAGCGCAACAAGTCCACGAAGATCTTCAACTCCGGTCTCGGCATCTCCCTGTTCCGCGACAACTCCACCCGTACCCGCTTCTCCTTCGCTTCCGCCTGCAACTTCCTCGGCCTCGAGGAGCAGGTCCTCGACGAGAAGAAGTCTCAGATCGCCCACGGCGAGACCGTCCGTGAGACTGCCAACATGGTCTCCTTCATGGCTGACGTCATCGGCATCCGCGACGACATGTACATCCACCAGGGCCACGAGTATCAGAAGACCTTCATGGACGCTCTGGAAGAGGGCTACCGTGACGGCATCCTCGAGCAGCGCCCGACGCTGGTCAACCTGCAGTGCGACGTCGACCATCCGACGCAGTGCATGGCCGACATGCTGCACGTCATCCACTACTTCGGCGGCGTGGAGAACCTGAAGGGCAAGAAGGTCGCCATGACCTGGGCTTACTCCCCCAGCTACGGCAAGCCGCTGTCCGTCCCGCAGGGCGTCATCGGTCTGTTCACCCGCTTCGGCATGGACGTCACCCTGGCCCATCCGGAAGGATACGACGTCTTCCCCGAGGTCGAAGAGATCGCCCGTCAGAACTGCGAGAAGTACGGCTCCAAGTTCCACAAGACCAACTCCATGGCTGAGGCCTTCAAGGACGCCGATATCGTCTATCCGAAGTCCTGGGCTCCGTTCAAGGCAATGGAAAAGCGCTCCGAGCTGTATGTGAAGGGCGACCAGAAGGGCATCGACGAGCTCGAGAAGGAACTGCTGGCGCAGAACGCCGAGCACAAGGACTGGACCTGCTCCGAAGAGATGATGAAGCTGACGAAGGACGGCAAGGCTCTGTACCTGCACTGCCTGCCCGCCGACATCTCCGGCCTCAGCTGCCCCGAAGGCGAAGTCGACAACTCCGTGTTCGACCGCTATCTCGTGCCTCTGTACAAGCAGGCTTCCTACAAGCCGTACATCATTGCCGCTATGATCTTCCTGGCGCAGGTCAAGGATCCGGTCAAGGCCCTGATGGAGCTCGACGCCGCTGACAACAAGCGCAAGATGTTCTAAGCTTAAAAACCGGAAAAATCAAACACAAACACCATATGGCAGGAGCGCGGCTCCTGCCATATGCAGTTCAAAGAGGAATTTGGAAATGGGAAAAAGAATCGTCATCGCCCTGGGCGGCAATGCTCTGGGCAAGAATCTCGAAGAGCAGATGCACGCCGTCAAGACGACGGCCAGCGCCATCGCAGACCTGATCGAGGACGGCCATGAGGTCGTCATCGCCCACGGCAACGGCCCGCAGGTCGGCATGATCCAGAACGCGTTCGCGGCCTACCACAAGCAGCAGGCCAAGAGCGACATCATGCCGCTTTCCATGTGCGTGGCCATGAGCCAGGGCTACATCGGCTACGATCTGCAGAACATGATCGGCGAAGAGCTCGACCGCCGCGGTCTCGGCATCCACTGCGCGACCGTCCTGACGCAGGTCGCTGTCGATCCGGCTGACCCCGCGTTCCAGCACCCGACCAAGCCCATCGGTGCCTTCATGACCGAGGAAGAGGCCAAGAAGCTTGCCGCCGAGAAGGGCATCGACGTCGCCGAAGACGCCGGCCGCGGCTGGCGTCAGGTCGTTGCGAGCCCGCGTCCCAAGGAGATCGTGGAGATCGCGACCGTCAAGGCGCTCATGAACGCCAAGCACGCCGTCATCGCTGCCGGCGGCGGCGGCATCCCGGTCGTCCGGGAAGACAAGTATCATCTCAAGGGCGTGCCCGCCGTCATCGACAAGGACTTCGCCTCCGAGTGCATGGCCGAGCAGCTCGACGCCGACATGCTCATCATCCTGACCGCCGTTGAGAAGGTCGCCATCAACTTCGGCAAGCCCGACCAGAAGAACCTGGACGAGCTGACCCCGGACGAGGCCCGCAGGTACATGGCCGAGGGCCAGTTCGCGCCCGGCTCCATGCTGCCGAAGGTCGAGGCCGCTGTGAAGTTCGCCGAGTCCAAGCCCGGCCGCACCTCCCTCATCACCCTGCTGGAGAAGGCCAAGGACGGCATCGAGGGCAAGACCGGCACTGCCATCCATCTGTAAATCTCACCAAAAGCAAGGAGCGCTGCCAGTGCAGCGCTCCTTTTTTCGCGCCGGGGCGGCTGCGGCGTAAAAAGTTTACAGCCCGGAAACAAATTTTTGCCCGATTGCACTTTTCTGTTGTGTTCAGGTGTGATACAATGTATTCGGAATTTTATGCCGTCATTCCGACGCGTTTCTTATGATACAGATAAAGGAAGATCACTATGGAATTACTTGCTCCCGCCGGTTCGATGGAGGCGCTGCGCGCCGCCGTCTGCAACGGCGCTGACGCTGTATATCTGGGCGCGGGGACCTTCAACGCCCGCATGAATGCCCGCAATTTTTCCGCCGCCGACCTGCAGGAGGCCATCGTCTACTGTCATGTGCGCGGCGTCAAGGTCCATCTGACGCTCAATACGCTCGTGCTCGACCGCGAGATGCAGCGCGCGGCGGATCTGATCCGCATGGCGGCGGCCTTCGGCGTCGACGCGTTCATCGTGCAGGACCTGGGCGTAGTGTCGCTGTGCAAAGAGATCGCGCCCGACGTGCCGGTGCACGCGTCCACGCAGATGAGCATCCACTCGCTCGAGGGCGTTTTGGAGGCGGCGGCCCTCGGCTGCAGCCGGGTGGTCCTCTCGCGGGAGCTTCCGGCGTCGGAGATCGCGTATATCTGCAAAAAAAGCCCGGTCGAGATCGAGGTTTTCGTCCACGGCGCGCTGTGCATGTGCTATTCCGGGCAGTGCTATCTCTCGTCCGTCATCGGCCGGCGCTCCGGCAACCGCGGCCAGTGCGCCCAGCCCTGCCGCCTGCCCTACGGCTACGGCCGGTTTGAATCGACCCGCTACCCCCTGAGTCTCAAGGACAACTGTCTCGTGGGCGAACTGGACGAGCTGCGCCGCATGGGCGTGGCCTCGCTCAAAATTGAAGGCCGCATGAAGCGGCCGGAGTACGTCGCCATCGTTACCCGGGCCTACCGCACAGTCTTGAACGGCGGGCAGCTGACGCAGGGCGATCTGCAGGAGCTTGAATCCGCCTTCTCCCGGCAGGGCTTTACCGACGGATATTTCCAGGGCCGGACCGGCGCGGACATGTTCGGCCGCCGGCAGGAGGGCGAGGATACCTCGTCCCTCTTCGCCTCCGCCCGCGCGACCTATGAGCAGGGCGAGGCCCAGCGCATCGGCGTGAAATTTTATGCGATCCTTCAGTCCGGCCGCCCGGCGCAGCTCGCCGTGGAGGACCCGGACGGCAACGTCTGCAAGACCACCGGCCCCGTGCCGGAGCCAGCGGTCTACCGCTCGCTCACGCAGCAGGATCTCGAGCAGCAGCTCAAAAAGACCGGCGGCACGCCGTACGTCTGTACCGGCGTGCGGACGGTGCTGGGCCCCGATCTGATGCTCCCGGCCTCGGCCATCAACGCCATGCGCCGCGACGTCATCGCGGAGCTGACGGCCCGGCGCGGCCGCGTCGCCATGCCGCGGCTGAACGCCTACAATGAGCCGCCGCGCTACGACGGCATCTCCGGCGAGCCGCAGCTGACCATCGCGGTCCGCACGGCCGAGCAGATCACCTCCCGGATGCTCTCGATGAAGCCGACGGTTTTGTATGTGCCCCTGTCGGAGCTGGCGGCGAATCCCGATCTCGTGCAGCGTGTCGGCGTCGACACGCAGCTCGCGGCCATTCTGCCGCGCGTGATCTGGAGCTGTGAGCTCGTGCCGCTCGTGCGGCAGCTGCACACGGTCTACGAGATGGGCGTGCGGCAGGTGCTCGCGGGCAATCTCGGCCAGCTGCATATCGCGCGCGCGGCGGGCTTCGCCGTCCGCGGCGATTTTGGCCTCAATATCATCAATTCCCGCGCTATGCGCTACCTGCGCGAGCAGGGGCTCGACTCGCAGCTTTTGTCGTTCGAGCTGACGCTGCCGCAGATCCGCGATATCTCCAAGGCCGTCCCGGCCGAGGTGCTGATCTACGGCCGGCTGCCGCTGATGCTGATGGAAAACTGCGTCATCAAAAACCGCACCGGCACCTGCACCTGCCAGACCGGCACCGTCCGCCTCGTCGACCGCGTGGGAGAGGAATTCCCCGTCGTCAAGGACCCCGGCACGTGCCGCAATGTCCTGCTGAACGGCAAAAAGCTGTATCTGCTCGACAAGAAGGACGTGTTCCGCGGCATGGGCCTCTGGGCGCTGCGGCTGCAGTTCACGACGGAGAACCCCGGCGAGATCGATAAAATTCTCATGGACTATCAGGGCCGCGCGGCGTTTGACGCCGGCAGCTATACGCGCGGGCTCTACTCGCGCGGCGTGGAATAAACCAAAGGCAGCCCGCACAAACGTGTCTGCGCGCTTCGGCGGATCTTTTCCGCCAATCCTGCGGTTTGAAAAGCTTGAAATATTGCGCAGCCGTTGGCGACGAAGGAGCCTTACGGATGCGGCATGCCCCTTGCGGGGACACAAAGTATTCCTGCGCTTTTCAAATCTTGGCTTGGCGAAAAATCTCTCGCCGAATCTGCTTGCCGAATTGTGCGGCGCTGCCCAAACAAAAGAGGAACGCTCTATGATCATCCTTGCATCCCAATCTCCCCGCCGGCAGGAGCTGATGAAGCTCACCGGCCTGCCGTTCACCGTCCGCGTCGCGGACGTGGACGAGACGATGGACCCCGCCCTTCCTGTGCAGCAGGAGGTCGCGCGCGTCAGCCGTCTCAAGGCCCGGACCATCGCGGCCTCGGCCGCGCCCGACGATATCGTCATCGCGGCGGACACCATCGTCGTCATCGATGGCCGCGAGCTCGGCAAGCCGCATACGCAGCAGGACGCGTTCGACATGCTTAGCCTTCTCTCCGGCCGGACGCATGAGGTCGTGACCGTGCTGTCCGTCTGCCGCGGCGAGCGGACCGAGTCGGAGGCCGTCGTCACCCGCGTGACGTTCCGCGCGCTCACGGACGAAGAGATCCGCGCCTATATCGCCACCGGCGAACCCATGGACAAGGCCGGCAGCTACGGCATCCAGGGCTACGGCGCCATGTTCGTCAGCCACCTTGAGGGTGATTATTTCTCCGTCATGGGCCTGCCGCTGTGCCCGCTGTGCCGGATGCTGCGCGCGTTCGGCGTAAGCATTCTGACGGAAAAGGAGGCGCAGGAGGCGTGAAGAAGAAATTCTGGACGGGCCGGCTCAAGACCATCCTGATCATTGCGCTCGTCGTCGCCATCTGCGCGGCGGTGACGCTCGCCATCGCCACGGGCACGAGTGCGCTGGAAAACGTGGTCGGGACGATCCTCTCGCCCATCCGCGCGGGCGTCGCGTCCATCGACCGGCTGGCCGAGCGGTATTATAACTACATGTTCCGCTACGAATCGCTGGCGGCGGAAAACGCGGAGATGGAAAAGCAGATCCTCGCCATGCAGGCCGACGTCCGCGACGCCGAGCAGCTGCAGCGCGAGAACGAGTGGCTCAAGGCGCTGCTGCAGCTGTCGAACGAGCATGAGGACTACCAGTTCCTCACCGCCTACATCATCTCCTGGGATTCCTCCGACTACAAAAGCGCCTTTACCATCGGCAAGGGCACGAACGCCGGGCTTGAGGAGGGTATGTGCGCCGTGACGGAGAACGGGCAGGTCGTCGGCCTTGTGACCAAGGTCGGGGCCAACTGGGCCACGATCACGACGATCATGGATTCGTCGCTGGAGATCTCGGCCTCCATCGCCTCGTCCGGCTATACCGGCGTCGTCCAGGGCACGTTCCTGGAGGACGGCACGGAGATCCTGCGCATGAACTATCTTCTGACCGATGCCATCGTCAAAAACAACGACCAGGTCGTCACCACCGGCTCGACGCTCTACCCGCGCGGGCTGCTGCTGGGCTACATCACGAACGCCAGCCTCGACGAGACGGGCGTTGCAAAATACGCCACGCTCGAGCCGTCGTGCGACCTCGGCAAGCTCGAGCAGATCGCCATCATCACGCAGTATGACCTGCAATGACCCCATGATAGGAAAGGAGGCGCGCCATGCACGCGACCTATAAAAATGCGCTCATGTGGACGCTCTACGGCGCGTTTTTCCTGCTGCTGACCGTTCTGCAGACCGTTGTGTTCGGCAGAGCCCGGTTTTTTGACGTCAAGCTCAGTATCCTCCCCGTCTGCATCGCCTGTGTGGCGATGCTCTGCGGCGCGGAGGCCGGGGCGCTCTACGGCCTGTGCTGCGGCACGGTCTGGTGCTTCACCGGGGCGAGCGGCGGCGCGCTGCATATCGTGCTGATGACGATCTGCGGCGCGGTGATCGGCTATCTCTGCGACCGGTATCTGGTGCGGCGGCTGCTGTCGGCGCTGATCATGAGCCTGCTCGCGCTGACGGTCTGCCAGACGATCTTATTCCTGTTCCAATGCTATCTCGGCACGATCTACATCGGCACCATCTACACGCTGCCCATCCAGATCGGCCTGAGTCTGCTCTCCTGCCCGCTCATCTACCTGGGAGCCTGGGCGATCCGAAAGGTTGGTGCCAAGTAAATGCAGCGAATCTCCCGCTTCCGCATGATCGTGTTCATCGTCATCATTCTGGCCATGATCGGCGTGTTCTCCCTGCGGCTTTACAAGACGCAGGCAGTCGTCACCGAGGAATCCCTCGTCGCCGCCGACGCCGACTCCATGACCTATCAGTCGACGGTCGAGGCCGCGCGCGGCAATATTCTGGACCGCAACGGCAACGCGCTGGTCTCCAACCGCGCGAGCTATAACCTCGTCATCGTCAACTTCGTCTTCTTCAACGCGCCGGACCCGAACGGGAATCTCTTAAAGGTGCTGGACCTTTGCGACGAGCTTGGGATCCAGTACGAATCGCACTTCCCCGTCACCCCGGACCGGCCTTACGAATATACGGACGACAACAATTCGGCCTGGCAGGAAAATTTCCGCAAATTCCTTGCCGATCGCGGCTATGACCTCGATATCTCCGCGCCCACGCTCATGAAGCGGCTGCGCAGCGAATACAAGATCCCTGACGACTGGAAGCAGGCGGACGTCTACCGCATCATCGCCGTCCGGTACGAGCTGGAGCTGCGCTCGATCGAGGGCGTCGGCCTGGAAAACTACACGCTGGCGGAGGACGTCGACGCGGAATCCCTCGCCGCCGTCATGGAGCTGGCCGTGCCGGGCGTCGTGGTCGAAAACGGCACGGTGCGCGAATATAACACGAAGTACGCCGCGCACATTCTCGGCTACATCGGTCCAATTTGGAGCGCGGAAGCCGATGAATACCGTGAAAAGGGCTACTCCATGAATGCACTCGTCGGTAAATCCGGCGTGGAGCAGGCGTTTGAACAGTACCTGCACGGCTCGAGCGGCCTGAAAAAGACGACGGTCTCCTCGACCGGTGAGATCCTGAACCGCTATTACGTGACCGAGCCCGTGCCCGGCAACAACGTGGAGCTGTCGATTGATATCTCCCTGCAGGCCGTGGCCGAGCAGTCGCTCGAGAAGGTCATCCTCGACCTGCGCGAAAACGGCGTCGGCCGGAACAAGGAGGGCAAGGACGCCCGGGGCGGCGCGGTTGTCGTGCAGCTGTGTAAGACGGGTGAGATCCTCGCTATGGCGAGCTACCCGACCTATGACATTTCTACGTTCAATCAGGACTATGAAACCCTCAAAGAAGACGAAATGAATCCGCTGTTCAACCGTGCGCTCACGGCTTATCCGCCCGGCTCGGTCTACAAGATGGTCACGTCCATCGCGGCCGTCGACCTCGGCGGCTTCGACCCCGGCTATATCATCGAGGACAAGGGCCTGTACACCTACTATGATTCCTTCCAGCCCAAGTGCCACATCTGGTCGCTGGCCAACCCCCGCACCCACGGCAAGATCAACCTGATGCAGGCCATCGCCTATTCCTGCAACTATTACTTCTATGAGGTCGGCCGTCTGACCTACAACAGCTATATGGAAAAGACCGGCGAAAACCCGTTCGACATCGTGGCCAAGGCCCTCGGCCTCGGCGAGTCGACGGGCATCGAGCTGCCGGAGGCGGTCGGCGCGCGCGCGAACGCGGAGGAAAAGAACAAGCAGTACGCGGGCGAGGACGCCGGCTGGTTCGGCGCGGACGTGCTGCAGGCCGTCATCGGCCAGAGCCTGAATAAATTCACCCCCCTGCAGCTGGCCTGCTACACCTCGGCCCTGGCCAACAAGGGCACACGGTATGAAGCGACGCTTCTGTCCCGCGTCGTCTCGTGGGACTATCAGGATCTGATCGAGGAGCATACGCCCACTGTCGCCAGCACGCTGGAGATCTCGGAAAAGGCGCTCGCCGCGCTGGATCAGGGCATGCGCATGACCGGTTCCATCGGCACGGCGGAGCAGTATCTCAAGGACTACCCCATCGCCATCGCCTGTAAGACCGGCACCGCCCAGTGGCAGGGCACCACCTCCACCGGCTCGTTCTCCGGCTCCGATCACGCCTCGTTCGTGCTCTACGCCCCGGCGGACGACCCGGAGATCGCCATCGCCGTCTACATCGAGCGCGGCTCGCAGGGCGGCAATCTGGCGAACGTCTGCATCCCGATCCTGGACGCCTATTTCTCCAGCTCCACCAAATATGAGACCATCGCGACTGAAAATATCGCTTATTGAGAGGAACCGCTATGACCGACCTTTCGCATATCCGCAATTTTTCCATCATCGCCCACATTGACCACGGCAAATCCACGCTGGCCGACCGCCTGCTCGAGGAATGCCACTCGGTCGAAAAGCGCGAGATGGAGGACCAGATCCTCGACTCCATGGACCTTGAGCGCGAGCGCGGCATCACCATCAAGGCCCGCGCCGTCCGTCTGGACTACCGCGCCGACGACAGCGAAAACTACGTCCTGAACCTCATCGACACCCCGGGCCACGTCGACTTCAACTATGAGGTCTCGCGCAGCCTGTCCGCCTGTGAGGGCGCGGTGCTGGTCGTCGACGCGTCGCAGGGCATCGAGGCCCAGACGCTGGCCAACACCTATCTCGCCGTCGACAACGGGCTGGAGGTCCTGCCCGTCGTCAACAAGATCGACCTCCCCGCAGCCCGGCCCGCCGAGGTCAAGAAGGAGATCGAGGACGTCATCGGCATCCCCGCCATGGACGCGCCGGAGATCTCCGCCAAAAACGGCATCAACATCCATTCCGTGCTGGAAATGATCGTGAACAACGTCCCCGCCCCCACCGGCGACCGCGAAGCGCCGCTGCAGTGCCTGATCTTTGACAGCCAGTACGATTCCTACCGCGGCGCGATCGTCTATCTGCGCGTCATGAACGGCACGGTCCGGCCCGGCATGGACATCCGCATGATGGCCTCCGGTGCGGTCTATAAGGTCGTGGAGGTCGGATATCTGCACCCGAAGGGCATGGTCCCGGCCGAGAGCCTCGGCGCGGGCGAGGTCGGCTACCTGACCGCGTCCATCAAGACCGTCTCCGACACCCGCGTGGGCGACACCATCACGGGCGTTGACAACCCCGCGGCCGAGCCCCTGCCCGGCTACCACCAGGCGCAGCCGATGGTCTTCTCCGGCGTGTATCCGGCAGACGGCTCCAAATACGGCGATCTGCGCGACGCGCTGGAAAAGCTGAAGCTCAACGACGCGTCGATGAGCTTCACGCAGGAAAATTCCATCGCGCTGGGCTTCGGCTTCCGCTGCGGCTTCCTCGGTCTTCTGCATATGGAGATCATCCTCGAACGGCTCGAGCGGGAATATAACCTCGACCTTATCACCACCGCGCCCAACGTCGTCTACAAGATCACCAAGACCGACGGCACGCAGCTCGACGTCTATACTCCGCTCAACTACCCCGATCCCGCCGAGATCGCCGAGGCGCAGGAGCCCTATGCCAAGGCGAACCTCATCGCCCCGCCCGAATACGTCGGCGCGATCATGGACCTGTGCCAGAACCGCCGCGGCGAGTTCAAGGACATGCAGTATCTCGACCCCACCCGCGTCGAGCTGCACTATTCCATGCCGCTCAACGAGATCATCTACGACTTCTTCGACGCGCTCAAGAGCCGCACGCGCGGCTACGGCTCGCTCGACTACGAGCTCGAGGGCTACCGCCCGTCGAAGCTCGTGAAGCTCGATATCCTGCTCAACGGCGAGATCGTCGACGCGCTGAGCTTCATCCTCTTCGCGGACAACGCCTATACCCGCGCCCGCAAGATCTGCGAGAAGCTCAAGGACAATATCCCGCGCCAGATGTTCGAGATCCCGGTGCAGGCCGCCATCGGCGGCAAGGTCATCGCCCGCGAGACCATCAAGGCCCTGCGCAAGGACGTGCTCGCCAAGTGCTACGGCGGCGACATCACGCGCAAAAAGAAGCTGCTCGAAAAGCAGAAAGAGGGCAAAAAGCGGATGCGCACGTTCGGTACGGTCGCCGTGCCGTCCGAGGCGTTCATGGCCGTCCTCAAGCTTGACGACGAATCGTAGGAGGGGTTTTCCGTGGCGCTCATTCCAATCGTTGAAAACAAGAAAAAAAGCCTCGGCATCTACGTCCATATCCCGTTCTGCCGGAGCAAATGCGAATACTGTGATTTCTATTCCATCCCCGGCGCGCGCAGCCGGGATCTGATGGACCGGTATCTCGATGCCGTCATCCTCCACATCCGTGAGGCGGCGCAGGGCGCGGCCGGCTATGAGGTCGATACCGTCTATTTTGGCGGCGGCACGCCCTCGTTCTTCGGCGCCGGCGGACTTGCGAAGATCTTCGCCGAGATCGACCGCCGCTTCGACGTCAGCCGCGACGCAGAGGTCTCGCTTGAGGCCAACCCCGACTCCGTGACGCTGCCCATGCTCATGCGGCTGCGCCGCGCGGGCTTCAACCGCATCTCCATCGGCGTGCAGTCGGACGACGACGCCCAGCTCAAGGCCCTCGGCCGCCCGCACAACTACCGGCAGGCGCAGCAGGCCGTCTCGCTCTCGCGCCGCGCGGGCTTTGACAATATCTCGGTCGACCTCATGTACGGTCTGCCGAACCAGTCGCGCGAGCAGTGGATGCAGACCCTGCGCAACGTCATCGACCTCAAGGCCGACCACATCAGCTGCTACGGCCTCAAGGTCGAGCCCGGCACGAAGCTCTGGACCTACAAGGATTGCGCGAACCTTCCCGACGACGACGCGCAGGCCGATATGTACTTCTACGCCGTCGAAACGCTCGAGCAGTTCGGCTATCACCAGTATGAGATCTCCAACTTCGCGCACGACGGCTTCATCTGCCGCCACAATATGAAATACTGGGTCGGCGACGAATATCTGGGCTTCGGCCCGTGTGCGGCGTCCGATTTTGCCGGCCGCCGGTTCACCATCGAGCCGAATCTGGAAAAATACATCAAGGGCGTCATGGAAAAGGGCGTCATTCTGTCGGAGTCGGAGCTGGTGCCGCTGCGCGAGCGCGCGGGGGAATACCTGATGCTCCGCCTGCGGACCGTCGACGGCATCGAGAAGGGCGAATATACCCGCTCGTTCCTCCTGCCGTTCGAGCCCATCGAGGAGATCCTCATCCGCCTGCAGGCGCAGGAATATGCGGCCTTCTCCGCCGGGCGCTGGCATCTGACGCCGAAGGGCTTCATGCTGTCCAACTCCATTCTGGTCGAGCTGCTGGAGGCGCAGCAGAAGTCGCGGCCGCTGACACAGAAGAAGTAACGGGGAGCTATGTTGTGCTTTTTCCGGTTTCCGGGCACAAGATTCGGGAAATGCGGGGAATGTGCAAAAAACGATTGACAAAAGGCAGACGTATCGGCTATAATACCATTCGTATGCTCCATAGGAGCAGCTAAATTTTGACTCGCTGCGGCGGAGGCAGACCTGCGTCCGCTGTTGAGCATATTTTTACAGGAGGTGTAGATTCCATGGCAACTGTTCGTACCTATCAGCCCAGAAAGCGTCACAGATCCAAGGTGCATGGCTTCAGAAAGAGAATGGCTACCGCCAACGGCCGCAAGGTCCTCGCCCGTCGCCGCGCCAAGGGCAGAGCAAAGCTCTCCGCGTAATTGGACGCGCCTACACCGCAACACACATACATTCGGGGTGAATGGAAGCAGTTCTGTTCGCCCCATCTGTTTATCAGCCGCAAAAAGACGCAGACCGTCGTCTTGTCCCGAAGGTGGGCGCATTATGCAGTTTTCTTCCTCGTTAAAGCTCAATCATATCTTCCGCCGCCTCTACCGCAAGGGCCAGAGCGCGGCCAACGGCTATCTCGTGCTCTACTGCCGCAAAAACGGCTCCCGGCAGAACCGCATCGGCCTGACCGTCAGCGCCAAGCTGGCCCATGCCGTGCACCGCAACCGGCTGCGCCGCCAGCTGCGCGAGATCTACCGGCTGCACGAAGCGCAGTTTGCAAGGGGATATGATATCGTCGTCGTCGCACGGACCCGCGCCATCGGCGCGGACTATGCGGCGCTGGAGCGCGCCTATCTTTCGCTTGCCGCGAAGCTCGGTCTTCTCGGGGGGCAGACGGCGTGAAGCGGGTATGCCTGCGGCTCATCCGCCTGTACCAGAAGTATATCTCCCCGGGCCTGCCGCGCCGGTGCCGGTTTTCGCCGACCTGCTCGCAGTATGCCCTGGAGGCGATCGAGAAGTACGGCGCGGTGAAGGGCGGCTGGCTGGCGTTCAAACGGCTGCTGCGGTGTAATCCCTTTTACAAGGGAGACTATTTTGACCCGGTGCCATAGGGCAGCGTGGTTTTTTCCCGTTGTCCGTGGCCATCCCACCACATTTGGAGGAAAACAATGAAGAAAAAAGTCCTGGTTTGGGTCCTTGCCGCCGTGCTGCTTCTGTCCATGGTCGGCTGCTCGGCCGCAAACGTCAGCTCCACGAACGACCAGTACGTCGGCATGGAGCCGGCTGCCGCCGCGGAAGCCGCTGCTGCGGAGACCAAAGACACCGCGAGCCTGTCCGACATCATCCGCGTGCCGTTCGGCTATCTGCTCGACTGGCTGTACATGTTCACGAACAACTACGGCCTGGCGCTGATCCTCTTCTCCCTCATCATCAAGCTCGTGCTGCTGCCGATGTCGGTGAAGAGCAAGAAGAGCATGCTCAAAATGTCCCGCCTGTCGCCGCAGGTCAAGGCGCTCGAGTCGAAGTACGGCGACGACAAGCAGAAATATCAGCTGGCTGTCCAGCAGCTGTACAAGGAAGAGGGCGTCTCGATGGGCGGCGGCTGCCTGTGGTCGTTTATCCCGCTCATCATCCTGCTGCCGCTGTATTACATCATCCGTGAGCCCATCACGTACATGATGCACAACCCGCAGTCCACCTCCGCCGCCATCGTCGCCTTCATGCAGGCCAGCGGCGTCAACCTCGGCAAGAATGCCTACTATGCACAGTTGGCCGCCGCCGGTCACATCGGCGAGTTCATGGACGATCTCAAGGCGCTGGCTGTCACCGCGAACGCCAATCTGCAGGCCATGAACTTCCAGTTCCTCGGCATCGACCTGTCCGGCATCCCGTCCATCAAGTTCTGGGAGTGCGAAGGCTGGGGCGAGATCGGCCTGTTCCTCATTCCGGTCGTTTCGGCCGGTCTGCAGGCTGCGTCCATGTGGATCAGCCAGAAGATGAACAACCAGGTCGCCACGAACGCCGACGGCGAACAGGACGCCGAGGCTGCCAAGACGGCCAACCAGACCAACATGACCATGATGCTCATGATGCCGCTGATGTCCCTCTGGATCGGCTTCTCCATGCCGGCCGCGATCTCCATCTACTGGATCGCGCAGGCCGTGTTCGGCGCCGTGCAGGATTATTTCCTGACGAAGCACTACCGCAAGGTCTATGAGGAAGAAGACGCCGTCCGGCAGGAGCTTGCAGCCAAGCGCCGCGCCGAAGAGGCGGAAAAAGAGCGCCAGCGCGCCCTGCGCCGGGAGCAGAACCCCGACGGCATCACCGACAACGTCAGCAAGAAGAAGATCCGTCAGCAGGAAAAGGATGCTGCGGAAAAGGCCGCCAGAGACTATGAGGCCAAGAAGAACCCCGTTCCGGAGTCTGAGGTCAAAAAGCCGCTCTCCGGCGATCCGGAGCGTCCGTATTGCCGCGGCCGGGCCTACGATCCTTCTCACTACGGCAGAAAACGCGCTGCCGAGTCTGACGCAGAACAGACGAAGGAGTAACTATGGAAAAATTTATCACCGCAACCGGTAAGACAATCGATCTGGCCATCGCAGCTGCGCTGGAGCAGCTGCGCATGGACCGCGACAGCGTCTCCGTCGAAGTGCTGGACAATCCGAAGTCCGGGTTCCTTGGCATCGGCGCGCAGCCCGCGCGCGTCAAGGTCACCTATGAGGCGCCGGACGAAGCGCCCAAGCCTGCCCTGTCCTCCGCCTCCCGCAGCAAGCCGAAAAAGCCCGCCGAGCCCAAGCCCACAGACGGCGCGAAGGTCATCGCGCCCGCAGCGCCGAAGGTCATCGCCCCCGCCGCGCCCGAAGCGCCCCGCCCGGCCGAGACCCGCGCCGCTGCCCCCAAGGCACCCCAGCAGCCCCGGCAGGACCGCGGCGGCAAAAACCGCGGCCCGAAGCCTGAGCGCCGCGACTCCAAGCCCCGCCAGCAGCAGGCCGAAAAGCCCGCAGCCCCGGCAGAGCCGAAGGTCTACGCTCCCGCGGAGCCCGGCTCGACTGAAGAGCGCATCGAGACCTTCATCAAGGGCCTTCTGGAGCACATGGGCTCCGACGCCGTGCCGCACGCCATGAAAAAGAGCGACGACACGTACCTCGTTGACCTCGTGGGCGACAACCTCGGCATCCTCATCGGCCGCCGCGGCGAGACGCTCGACGCCATCCAGCACCTGACCAACTACGCCATCAACCGCGGCCAGAACAAGCGCGTGCGCATCAATGTCGACGCTGAGAGCTACCGCCTCAAGCGCGAGCAGGCGCTGCAGCGGCTGGCCCAGAAGGTCGCCGGCAAGGTCACCCGCTACCGCCGCAACATCACGCTCGAGCCGATGAACGCCTATGAGCGCCACGTCATCCACGCGGCCCTGCAGGATCATCCCGACGTGACCACCTTCTCCACCGGCACCGAGCCCAACCGCCGCATTGTCGTGGCCTACAGCCGCTACAAGTCCGCGGAAGCCGCCGTGAAGGAAGATTTCCCCGAGACCGAGGAAGAATAAGCACCAAGTAAAACGCCCCGCACGCGGCCTGCGTGCGGGGCGTTGGTTTCCATAGAAAAAGGGTCCTGCGCCTGTGGCGCAGGACCCTTTGGACCTGTCGATCATTCGATCTCCAGCCGTCTGGACGAGGCGGGGACCTCCTTCTGCTTCGGCAGCGTCACGCGCAAAACGCCGTCACTGTACGCGGCCTTGATCGCCTTGGCGTCGATGCCGGAGATATCAAAGCTTCTGGCGTAGGTGCCGTAGGAGCGCTCGCAGCGGACATATTTGTTCTTCTTGTCCTTGTCTTCGAAGTTGGAATGCCGCTCGGCGGTGACGGTCAGACGGTCGTCGGCCACGTCGACATGGATGTCCTCCTTCTTGAAGCCGGGCAGATCCGCCTCGAGGACGAAGTTGTCGCCGTCCTCCTGGATGTCGGTCTTGAACTCGCTCAGGGCGTTGTCGGAGAAGAAGGCACGCTCCAGCTCGTCAAAGTCGTGGAACGGATTGAAATTGGAAACAGTGTGATTTTTACGTGCATACGGGACTAACATGGAAAAGACCTCCTTGAGTCTTGTATATATGGTTTTGGGAAACCGGAGCTGAGCGCCTCGCTCATCTCTTGTTTACGAGTCTTATGATAAGCCCCGCCTGTGAACAAATCTGCATGTTTTTATGAACGGACTGTGAATTTTAGCAGTCGACAGGAAAGACTGCTAAAAAGTTCGCCTGTACAAACAGGGAAAAATTGATATAATGGTCAGGGTGTATCTGAAAACCAGCAATGAGACCGGCAGCGAGGAATTTTCGCGCTGAGCAAGACATTTTTTCGCAGGAATACTGACGTATTTCAAGGAAAAATGACGCAGCGCAGCGTGAAAAGGCCCGCCGTCCGGGTGCGTTGACAGTTTTCAGATACACCCTAGACACACGGGAACTTTTGTCTGATATCGTGCGTCCAAAGGAGTACACACATAGAAAGGGGTGTTTCTGATGCTGAAAATCGAGCATCTGAGCAAAACATATGGAGAGAAGAAAGCTGTCGACGATCTGAGTCTGCACATCCGGCCCGGCGAGATCTACGGCTTTATCGGCCACAACGGCGCGGGCAAGACCACAACGATCAAGAGCTGCGCCGGGATCCTGCAGTTTGAGCAGGGCGAGATCTACATCGACGGCAAGTCCGTCAAGGCCGATCCGCTCGGCTGCAAGCAGCAGCTGGCCTACATTCCGGATAACCCGGACCTGTACGAGTTCCTCTCCGGCGTCAAATATCTGAACTTCGTGGCGGATATCTTCGGCGTGTCGAAGACCGACCGCGAGGCGCGGATCGAAAAATACGCGGACCTGTTCGCCCTGACCGGCGATCTGGCCCAGCCGATCTCGGCGTATTCGCACGGTATGAAGCAGAAGCTGGCCATCATCTCGGCCCTGCTCCATGACCCGAAGCTCATCATCATGGATGAGCCCTTCGTCGGTCTGGACCCGACGGCGGCTTATCAGGTCAAGACCATCATGCGCGAGCACTGCGACCGCGGCGGCGCGATCTTCTTCTCCACGCACGTGCTGGAGGTCGCGGAGAAGCTCTGCGACAAGGTCGCCATCATCAAGCAGGGCCGCCTGATCGCGTCCGGCACGATGGACGAGGTCAAGGGCGACCAGTCGCTCGAGGCCGTATTCCTGGAGCTGGAGGGTGAGGAACATGCTTAAATCGCTGCTTCGCGTCCGGTTCGCGGCGCTGCTGGCCGCCTTTACCGGGCAGAGCCGGAAGCGCGGCCGCCAGACGAAGGGCAAGGCCGTCGGCTACGCGCTTCTGATGCTCTACTGCTTCTGCGCGTTCGTCTTCCTGTTCTATTCCTCGTTCTCGCAGCTGGCGGAGGCGTTCTTCCCCGCGGGGCTCGGCTGGCTGTTTTTCGCGATGTTCGCTATCATGGCCTTTGCGCTCATGTTCATCGGCAGCGTCTTTACGGCGAAATCCCAGCTGTTTGAGGCGAAGGACAACGAGCTGCTGCTGTCCATGCCGGTCAGGCCTGGCCTGATCCTGCTCAGCCGTATGGCGGCGATGCTCGCCATGAACTTCGTGTTCGAGCTTGTCGTGGCGCTGCCGGTCTTTGCCGCGTGGCTGCGCTTCGGCAGCCCGGACGCCGCCGGGATCGCAGCCTTCGTGCTGATCGTGCTGGCGCTGCCGCTGTTTGCGCTGGCAGTGAGCTGCCTGTTTGCCTGGCTCATTTCGCTGCTTACGAGCCGCATGCGCAATACGACGGTTATCACCATGGTGCTGTCGGTCGTGTTCCTGCTGGCGTATTTCGTGTTCTGCTTCCGGATGAATACCTACGTGACCCAGCTGGCCGCGAACGGGCAGGCCATCGCGGGCGCGCTCGGCGCGGCCCTGCCGCTCGTCTGGCTGGGCAGAGCCGCGGCGGAGGGGAACCTGGCTTGCCTGGGCCTGACGCTCCTGTGGACCATCCTGCCGTTCGCGCTGGCCTATGTGCTGCTCGCGCGCAGCTTTATCCGTATCGTCACGACCAACCGCGGGCAGATCCGGGTCAGATATGAGAAAAAGGCCATGCGCGCCTCGTCGCAGGATGCGGCGCTCTACCGGCGGGAGCTGGCCCGGCTGACCAGCAGCTCGGGCTATATGCTGAACGCGGGCCTCGGGCTGGTGTTTGAGCTGGCGCTGGCGGTGCTGGCCGTCGTCAAGCGGCAGGAGCTCCTGACAGTTTTTCAGGTGATGCCCGCTTTGAAGCAGGCGCTCGCGCCGATCCTGCTGCTGGCGGGGATGCTGGTCTCCGGCATGGTGTTCTTCACGGCCTCCTCCGTCTCGCTGGAGGGCAAGAGCTACTGGGTCGTGCGTTCCATGCCGGTCCCGACGAAAAAGGTCCTGCGGGCCAAGCTGAACCTCTCCAACAGCCTGTCGGCCGGCCCTGCGCTTTTGATGATGCTGGTGTGCGCGCTGGTGCTGGGGCTTCCGGCGGTGGAAGTGATCCTGCTGCTGGCCTGCCAGCTGCTGTTCGTGCTGTTGAGCGCCGATATTGGCCTGATGGAGGATCTGCGCCACTGCAATCTTGACTGGATCAATGAGACGCAGGCGGCCAAGCAGGGCGCGGGCGTGGTGCTCACGATGCTGATCGTGTGGGGGTTCGTGCTGGCGGTCGGCGCGGTGTATTTTGCGCTGCTGGCGATCGTGCTGACTACGCCGGTATTCCTGGCGCTGGTGCTGGCGCTCCTCGCCGCGCTGTACGCCCTGACCCAGCGCTGGCTCGCCACCCGCGGCGTCCGCCGCTTCGAATCGATCCGTTGATCCCCAGGCTCCCCTCCCAGGGGAGCCTTGTGTTTTCGGCAGTTTTGCGGCTTGCTTCCAGTGCATGGATGATGTAGAATAGAACAGTATTTTGCGCGGACAGGAGGCGAGCGGGATGAAGTATATTGCGATCTGCGGTACGGTCGGTGCCGGCAAGACCACGCTGCTCGGGCGGCTGATCGACCGGCTGGGGCCGCGCGCGGCCTTCCATGAGGAGCGCCCGCAGGATAACCCCTACATCAACGACTACTATTCCGATTCCAAACGCTGGTCGTTCCACTCGCAGGTAAGCTTCCTTTCACTCTATTTTGACGATCCGGCCTGGCGGCCGGGCGAAGGACAGCCGGAATTCTTTTTCTTTGACCGCGCGTTTCTGGAAAATCTGGTCATCGCCAAATACCGCCTGCGCCAGCAGGATCTGACGCAGGATGAATACGGCATTCTCTGCAAGCTGGCAAACGGCATCGCCTCGCTGATGCCGCCGATCGACAAACATCTCTATCTCGACTGCTCCGTCAGCACCATCATCGAACATATGCGCCAGCGCGGGCGGGAGTATGAGGACGATCTGGACCTCATGTACGTGTACGAGCTGAAGGAGCTCTACGACGAATGGGCCGAGACGCTCCCGCCGGACCGGACGCTGCGCATCAGCATGGACGGCGGAGAATACGATCTGGAGCAGATCGTGCGCTTTCTGGAGGCGTGAGCATGCAAAATCAGGATCGGCCGATCGCCTTTTTCGATTCCGGCCTCGGCGGGATCAGCGTCCTGCGGGAGACGGTGCGGCTGCTGCCGCAGGAAAATTATCTGTATTACGGCGACTCGCTCCACGCGCCCTATGGCGTGCGGCCGGAGGCGGAGATCCGCGCGCTGGCCGGCGCGGCGGCGGAGCAGCTCGTGCAGGCGGGGGCCAAGGCACTCGTTGTGGCCTGCAATACGGCGACGTCCGCTGCCATCGTGCAGCTGCGCGAGGCGTATCCCGATATCCCCGTCATCGGCACCGAGCCCGCGCTCAAGCCCGCGGTGGAGAAATACCCCGGCGGCCGGATCCTCGTCATGGCGACGCCCATGACCATCCGGCAGGAGAAATTTCAGGCACTTAAGGCACAGTATGACGACCAGGCGGAGATCATCGGCCTGGCCTGCGGCGGGCTGATGGAGTTCGTCGAGCGCGGCGAGCTGCGCGGCGAGGCGCTGGACGCGTATCTGTTCGATAAGCTCGGGCCGTACCTTAAGGTCCCGGTCGATGCGATTGTGCTCGGCTGCACGCATTATCCGTTCCTCACCGGCGCGATCCGCCGGATCGTCGGCCGCGGGCCGGAGATCCTGGACGGCAGCCACGGCGTCGCCATGCAGCTGGGGCGCAGGCTTGCCGCCGCGGGCATGCTCCGCACGCAGGGCGGGGCAGGGACCGTGGAGTTCCGGAACTCGCTGGACGAGCCGGAGATCCTTGCGCTCAGCCGCGCGCTGCTGCAATATCGGGAAGACTGAGAGTGCCGCCCTGCCGGGCGGCACTTTTTTCGGGAAAAATCAAAAAAAGGCTTACACTTTTTCTGCCGGGTCTGTTATACTGTACTTGTAAGAAGTTGTGTTTATCCGGGAAAGAAGGAGGAAGCCTATGTTTTCAGTTGGCGAATATATTATTTACGGCGTGGAAGGCGTGTGCGAGGTCGAGGAAGCCGGAAAGCTGAAAGTTGCCGGTCTGGATAAAAACCGGGAGTATTACCGCCTGCGCCCGTATTACCACGGCGGCACGATCTACACGCCGGTCGACGGCAAGGCCGTCATGCGGCCGGTCCTGACGCGCGCGGAGCTCGAAGGGCTTCTTCCGCGCCTGCCGGAGCTGGAGCCGCTGGACGATGTGCCTGCCGACAGCCGCGCCGCGGGCGAGTATTACCGCGCGATCCTCTCGGAGCATGACTGCGTCCGCCTCCTGCGGCTGTGCCGGACGCTCCACAATAAGCAGCAGGCCCTCTCCGCCAGCCGCCGCACCGTCAGCTCCACGGAGCTGCGCAGCTGGAAGATGGCCGAGGAGATGCTCTACGGCGAGTTCGGCTTCGCGCTCGGCATGCCGCCGTCGAAGGTGAAGGCATATCTGCAGGAAAAGCTGGGCAGCTGACCGGCCCTTGTAAGAAAAAAGCGTGCAGTCCTATGGACTGCACGCTTTTTCTGTGGGCATCATTCCACGCCCGTGACCTCGTAGTCCTGCGCCTCGACGGCGGACTTGAGCACGTCGGCCGCGACGTCCTTCGTGAGCGTCACGACGGCGGTACCGGCCGTATGGTCCGCCACGGCGGACTGCACGCCGTCCACAGCCTCGAGCGCCTTCTTGACGCGCGCTTCGCAGTGGCCGCACATCATGCCTTTTACATGCAGAGTTTTTGTCATAGTTGCTTCCTCCTTCATTTGGTCTGCCAGATGGAACTCCGGCAGGAGATTTCCCTTGTGATCGTGCTTCGGGTCGTACAGGCGGCACAGATTCAGCCGCAGCGCGTTCGACACCACGCAGAAGCTGGACAGGCTCATCGCGGCCGCGCCGTACATCGGGTTCAGCGTCAGCCCCAGCCCGACGAACACGCCCGCCGCCAGCGGGATGCCGATGACGTTATAGATGAAAGCCCAGAACAGATTCTCATGGATGTTGCGCAGCGCCGCGCGGCTGAGCCGGATGGCGGCCGGAACGTCCAGAAGCGTACTTTTCATCAGCACCACGTCCGCCGCGTCGATGGCGACGTCGGCGCCCGCGCCGATGGCAATGCCGGTATCGGCGGCGGTGAGGGCGGGTGCGTCGTTGATGCCGTCGCCGACCATGGCGACAGGCCCGTATTTCTGCAGCTCGCGGATGACGGCCTCCTTGCCGCCGGGCAGCACGCCCGCCACGACGTCGTCGACGCCTGCGAGCTTGCCGATGGCCGCTGCCGTGCGCGCATTGTCGCCCGTCAGCATGACGACGCGGATGCCCATGCCGCGCAGCTGGCGGATGGCCTCCGGGCTCTCCGGCTTGATGGCGTCCGCCACGGCGATGAGGCCGAGGAGCCTGCCGTTCTTCGCAAACAGCAGCGGCGTCTTGCCTGCCTGCGAGAGCGCGTCTGCCTGCTTTTCCATTTCCTGCGGCAGCGCCAGCTGCGAGGCCATATACCGCACGCTGCCGCCCAGCAGCTGCGCGCCAAGGACCGTCGCCTTCAGACCGCTGCCGGTGATGGCGGCGAAATCCTCCGCGGCCTCCGGCTGGATCTGGGCTTCCTCGCCGCGCTTCATGATGGCCGCGGCCAGCGGATGCTCGCTCTTGGCCTCGAGCGAGACGGCGGCCTGCAGCAGCTCCTGCTCCGTCACGCCGGAAGCGGGGATGAGATCCGTGACCTCCGGCTGGCCGGAGGTGATGGTGCCGGTCTTGTCGAGCGCGACGATGCGCGTGCGGCCCGTGTGCTCGAGGCTCGCGGCCGTCTTGAAGAGGATGCCGTTCTTCGCGCCCACGCCGCTGCCGACCATGATGGCCACCGGCGTGGCCAGACCCAGCGCGCACGGGCAGCTGATGACAAGCACGGAGATGCCGCGCGCCAGCGCGAAGGAGAATTCACGCCCGATCAGCAGCCACACGATCGTCGTCACGACGGCGATCGAGATGACCGCCGGGACGAACACGCCCGCGACCTTGTCGGCCGTCTTGGCGATCGGTGCCTTCGTCGCCGCCGCGTCGGAGACCATGCGGATGATCTGGCTGAGCGTGGTGTCCTCGCCGACGCGGGTGGCTTCGCAGCGCAGGAAGCCGGAGCAGTTGACCGTCGCGGCCGACACGCCGTCGCCGGGCGCCTTGTCGACCGGGACGCTCTCACCGGTGAGGGCGGCTTCGTTGACGGCGCTCGCGCCGTCCAGCACGGTGCCGTCGACCGGGATGCTCTGCCCGGGGCGGACGACAAAGATATCGCCCTTTTTGACCTGCGCGGCGGGGATCTTCACCTCTTTGCCGTCGCGGATGACGGTCGCCGTCTCCGGCGCGAGGGCCATGAGGCTCTTGAGCGCGTCGGTGGTCTTGCCCTTGGACCTTGCTTCGAGCAGTTTGCCGACGGTGATGAGCGTCAGGATCATGGCGGCGGATTCAAAATAGAATTCGTCCATATACGCCATGGCCGCCTCGCTGCCGCCGTGCAGCTGCGCGTTCGTCATGGCAAACAGCGCGTACACGCTCCACCCGAACGAGGCCGCCGCGCCGAGCGAGACGAGCGTATCCATATTCGGCGAGCCGCGCAGCAGGCTCTTCGTGCCGCTGATGAAAAATTCCTGGTTGATGACCATGACGATCCCGGCCAGCAGCAGCTGGACAAGGCCCATGGCGACGTGATTGCCGTCAAACCAGCCGGGCAGCGGCCAGCCCCACATCATGTGGCCCATCGAGAAATACATCAGAATGAGCAGGAAGACCACGGACGCGATGAGCCGCTTTTTAAGGTGCGGCGTCTGGTGGTCCGCCAGCGCGTCGGCGCCGGCGGCGGCCGGCGAGGCCTCCTGCCCGCGCAGGCTCGCGCCGTAGCCCGCGTTCTGCACGGCCTGGATGATGGCGTCGGGCGCGGCCGTGCCTTCGATGCCCATGGAATTGGTGAGCAGGCTCACGGCGCACGACTCGACACCGGGGACCTTTTTGACCGCCTTTTCCACACTCGCGCTGCAGGCAGCGCAGTGCATACCGGTCACTGTGAATTGCTGCATGGAACTCCCTCCTTGGGATATTGCGATCACTTCATTAGCTTTTGCAGGGTGGCGGCCAGTTCATCCACGATCTCGTCGTGGCCGTCCTTCAGATCCCGCGCGACGCACGTGCGCAGATGCTCAGCCAGCAGCTCGCGGTTGAAGGCGTTGACGGCGGCGTTGACGGCGGCGGACTGCGTCAGGATATCGTTGCAGTAGGCGTTGGACTCCACCATCGCCTGCAGCCCGCGGACCTGGCCCTCAATGCGGCGCAGCCGGTTGAGCAGCTTCTTTTTTTCTTCTTCGGCGCGCAGCGTGTGCTTTTCACAGCAGGAACATCGCTTCGGCTCCGGCATATGCATCCCTCCTTTATACCCCTGCGGGGTATTTTCACTATATACCCTGGGTGGGTATTTGTCAATAGAAAAAACGCCAAAAAAGCAGCGCCATCGGCGCTGCTCAGTTTGGCAGAAAGATATTAAAAATATTCATCCGAGCAGATTCTGCGTGCGGCAGAGCGCGGCGTACAGCCCGTTCTGCTGCAGCAGCTGCGTGTGTGAGCCGCGCTCGGCGATGCGGCCGTCGGCGATGACGACAATCTCCCCGGCCGCGCGGATGGTGGACAGGCGGTGCGCGATGATGAGCGTGGTGCGGTTTTTTGCCAGCTCGTCGAATGCGTGCTGGATCTTCGATTCCGTCAGCGTGTCGAGCGCGCTGGTCGCCTCGTCCAGAATGAGGATGGGCGGATTTTTGAGAAAGATCCGCGCGATGGCGATGCGCTGCTTCTGCCCGCCGGAGAGCAGCGTGCCGCGCTCGCCGACGTAGGTGTCGAAGCCGTCGGGCATGGCCATGATGTCGTCGTAGATCTCGGCCCGCTTCGCCGCCTCGACGATCTCGTCCATCTCGGCGTCGGGCTTGCCGTAGCGGATGTTCTCAAGGATGGAATCGGCGAACAGGAAGACCTCCTGCTGCACGATGCCGATCGAGCGGCGCAGGCTCTGCTGCGTCACGCTGCGCACGTCCAGCCCGTCGATGGTGATGCTGCCGGACGAGACGTCGTAAAAGCGCGGAATGAGCTGGCAGAGCGTGCTCTTGCCGCCGCCGGACGGACCGACGATGGCGACGGTCTGCCCGGCCGGGATCTGCAGCGACACATCGTGCAGCACGGCCAGATCGCCTTCGTAGCTGAAGCTCACGTCGTTCACGCCGATCTCGCCGCGCGGACGGCCGAGGTCGACGGCGTCCGGTGCGTCGCGAAGCTCCGGCTCCGTGCGCATGATCTCCAGAAAGCGCTCAAAGCCCGCCGTGCCGTTGGCGTACAGCTCGGAGAAGTTGGCGAGCTTGCGGATGGGCGTGACGAAGGAGGCAATATAGAGCGTGAACGTCAGCAGGTCGACGGTGTCCATCTGCCCCTGCATGATGAGCAGACCGCCCACCGCGACGACTGCGACGGACAGCGAGGTCGTAAAGAACTCCATCGTGCCCATAAAAATGCCCATTTCCTTGTGGAACTGCTTCTTGGAGGTCTTGTAGGTGTCGTTCGAGCGGGTGAATTTCTCGGCCTCCACCGGCTCGTTGGCGAAGGCCTTGGCCGTGCGGATGCCGGAAAGCGCGGATTCGATGTCGGCGTTGATGACCGCCGTCTTTTTCTTGACGCGGCGGGAGGCCGTCCGCATGGCCTTGCGGCGCGAGAAGCTCACAAGGATGAACACCGGGATCATCACGGCCACGACCAGCGTCAGCCGCCATTCGATCGTCGCCATGACGGCCAGCGCGCCGACGATGGTCACGAACGAGATGAACAGGTCCTCCGGCCCGTGGTGGGCAAGCTCCGTGATCTCAAACAGATCCGTCGTCATCCGGCTCATGAGCTGGCCGGTGCGGTTGCGGTCAAAAAACTCGAAGCCCAGCTCCTGCATGTGGCCGAAGAGCGCCGCGCGGATATCGGCCTCCACGCGGATGCCGAACGTATGGCCCCAGTAGGTGATGACAAAGTAGAGCAGCGCGCGCAGCGCGTACGCCGCCACCACGACCAGCATCACCGTGAAAAACGCGCGGTAGGCGTTCTGCGGCAGCAGCGTCCGCATCGCGTAGCGCGAGACGATCGGGTAAGCCAGATCGATCAGCGCCACGACCAGCGCGCAGGCCAGGTCGAGAAAAAACAGGCCCCGGTGCGGCCTGAAAAAGGAGAGAAAGATGGAAAGTCCGGACCGCGTCCGGTATTGCTCTGTCGTCATGATCGGTGCTCCGTTTCTGCGTGATGTTCTTGTATTATATCGGAGCGCGCGGCAGAATGCAAGCTGTTGCGCGGCGCGTATTTTTCTGTTAGAATGGCAGAAAAGTGAGGGGACACGAATGAGCGAAATTCTGCAGGAAACAAAAACCTCCGTTGTCTGCGTCAAGCCCGTGGGCATTGCGGCGCAGGGGACGGATCCGCAGGCACTGCCGCAGCTGCTTGCCGCGCAGCTGGGCTGCGAGGTCTACCCCGTCCACCGGCTCGACCAGGCGGTCGGCGGCGTGATGGTCTATGCAAAGACGGCGAAGGAGGCCGCGCGCCTCACCCAAAGCATGGGCGAGGGCGGCATGCAGAAGACCTATCTCGCCGTGCTGACCGGCTGCCCGGAAGAAACAAGCGGCACGCTGGAGGATCTTCTGTTTCACGACCGGGTGAAAAACAAGACCTATGTCGTGCGCCGGCCGCGCGGCGGCGTCAAAAAAGCGGTGCTCAGCTATGAGATCCTGGCGGAGGCGGAGGGGCTGAGCCTCGCGCGGGTCCGCCTGCAGACCGGGCGCACCCACCAGATCCGCGTGCAGTTCGCCTCGCGCGGCTTCCCACTGCTCGGCGACGGCAAATACGGCAGCCGCGACAACCGCTGCACCTGCGCCCTCTGGTCCTTCCGTCTCACTCTCCCGACTGGCTCCCGCCCCCAGACCTTCGAAGCCCTCCCGCCCCACCAATACCCCTGGACCCAATTCCCCCTGACGGAGATCCTGTAAAAAGGCTCCCCTCCCAGGGGCCGATTCCCCC